>Ga0228536_1001725_pt1 | contig 17716 bp, 18 predicted proteins | sample SJ1Smetagenome_FD_168611 | JGI IMG/M metagenome (GOLD analysis project Ga0228536, IMG submission 168611) | Enriched culture of PCE-dechlorinating microbial communities from Ithaca, New York, USA - SJ1.S | ecosystem: Engineered > Modeled > Simulated communities (microbial... > Unclassified...
GAGATCTGGGGATACCGTGGTCGGCGATCCCGGGAATGGCCGATGCGGCTTCAGGGGAGATCAGGCTGCTTTCGAACAACCCGAAGCCCCTTGACAGGAGTGACATAGAGAATATTTACAGGAAGGCCTGGTAAAGTGGTGTCCTTCGGGATGAACGCTGCGGAAAGGTGGAGAGATCTGCAATGAGACTGATCAGGTTCAATGTTGATGAAAGCCATGAAGCGTTATGGGGGGAGGTAGAGGGAGACAGGGTAGTTGTCATGACTTCTCCCCGTGGAAGCAGGACCGGAGATTCGTTCCCCATGGCTTCAGCCAGGTTGTTGGCTCCAGCAACTCCTTCCAAGATCATCTGTGTCGGACGGAACTATTTCGGGCATATACGGGAGATGGGCAATGACAAGGAACCCCTTCCAGAGGAGCCGGGGCTTTTCCTCAAAGGTCCCAACTCCGTCGCGGGGCCCTTCTCCGAGATCCCCTATCCCCACTTCACCAATGAGTTCCATTACGAAGGGGAGCTTGCGGTGGTGATCGGGAAGAAAATTCTCCCCGGTACCGTCCGTCCCATTGAAAATGTTCTGGGTTACACGGCAGGAATAGACCTCACGGCCAGGGATCGACAGAGAGGTGATCTTCAATGGACAAGGGCTAAATCCGCGGATGCTTTCTGCCCTTTGGGGCCATGGATTGAGACCGGGATCGACCCTGACAGGACAGTGGTCCGTACCTTCGTTAACGGTGTTCAGCGACAGGAAGGACGGACAGAGGACATGATCTTTCCCGTATCCGTGATCCTTGAATATATCAGCGCCTTTATGACCCTTGAGGAGGGTGACGTGGTTTTGACGGGAACTCCTGAAGGGGTAGGGGAGATATTTCCCGGTGACAGGGTCGAGGTGACTGTAGATGGACTAGGCGCTCCGCTTGTCATGTATGTCTCCGGGGAGGGGGCATAGGACAATGGGGAACTTGCCCAGGAAGGCACCCGACCTTTCCCGTCTTTTGTTTCCGGGTTCAGTAGCGATAGTGGGAGCTTCAGAAAATCTCGAAAGCATTTCCGGGCGGCCTGTCAAGCTTCTCCAGCGTTTCGGCTTCAAAGGGGGAATTTTCCCGGTTAACCCGAATCGCAGAAATATTGCCGGGCTGGATTGTTATCCTGACATCGATTCCCTGCCTGTCACACCGGATGTTGTCCTGGTGGGGGTAAGGGCTGCCCTGGTCCCTGAGGTGATCCGGCAGTGTGCGGGACGAAGCGTGCCTTTTTCGATCATTTTTTCATCGGGGTTTGCCGAAAGTGAAGATGACAAGGCCCAGAATGAGATAATCAAAACAGCCAGGCGAGGCGGGACCCGTATCCTGGGCCCCAATTGCCAGGGGCTGGTCAACTTCGCATCTTCAGTGCCTCTCAGCTTTTCCGCATCCCTTGACAGCGATTCACGCCCCCTTGGCAACGTGGCATACATATCCCAGAGCGGGGCTTTCGGATTTGCCTCTTTTGCCATGGCCGCCGAAAGCGGTGTTGGTTTCAGGTACGTAGTAACTACAGGCAACCAGGCCGACCTTGACCTGGTGGATTTCGGCATGACTTTCGTGAGCGACCCCGACGTCGACCTGCTGGTCCTTTACATGGAAGGCCTTTCGGAAGGCGCAAGATTTATTGAAATGCTGAGGTTCGCAGGAGAGAGGGGGGTTCCCGTAGCGGTTCTCAAGGTCGGGAGAAGCCCCACAGGAAAGGCCGCTGTTAAAAGTCACACTGCGGCACTTACGGGAGAGGATGAAGCCTGGAGGGCCATTTTCAGGCAGTATGGAGTTATGGAAATCGAGGACTCGGACGATATCGCCGATCTGGGGAGGATTTTTGGAGGGAGGAAAATCCCTCGTGGCAGGCGGCTGGGAGTGGTGACCACTTCAGGGGGCGCAGGGATAATCATGGCCGACAGGGCCTGGGATCTGGGTCTGAAGGTGGAGCCCCTGCCGCAGGATGTCCAGAATTCCCTGGAACAGTTCATCCCCGCCTTCGGGTCTACCAGCAACCCCGTGGACCTGACCGCCCAGGTGATCAACGATCCCGAAAATTTCCGGTCATCCCTGGAAATGGTCCTCGGTTGTCCCGAGATAGACATGGTGGCTGTTGTACTTTCCATGATAACCGGGGAATCCGGCAGGATCGTGACCAGGGAGATGATCGAGGTCGCAAGGAATGCCGAAAAACCCATTGCCTGCTGTTGGCTTATCAACAGGGAACAGGGTGGAGCTTTTCTGGATGAGATCAGGTCTGAGAATATCCCTCTTTTCAGGAGCCCCAAAAGGTGCGCATGGGCCATGGCCAAACTTTACAGCTGGAAGGATCGGCCCGCTCTTCCAATGAAGGCTCCGGAAAACCCTGGCGGAGCCCTTCTCCCAGGGATGCCTCTGGACCTGACAGAGTATGATGCAAAAAAACTCCTGGCAGGGTGGGGCATTCCAGTTACCAGGGAGATCCTTGCAGGATCCCTGGAGGATGCAATTTCCGCAGCTTCTGAGATCGGCTATCCAATAGCCCTGAAGGTGGTTTCCCCCGACATTATCCACAAGACCGAAGCAGGTGCCGTGGCTCTAAGGATCAAGGATGACGAGGAACTCAGGAATGCCTACGGCAGGCTCCTGGAGAGGTCCATGAAGTCCGTGCCGCAAGCAAGGCTGAGGGGGATGCTTGTCCAGGAGATGGTTTCAGGAGGCGTTGAGTTCATGATAGGGGTAAAAAGGGATCCCCTGTTCGGCCCCCTTGTGGCTGTAGGGCTGGGTGGGATTTACGTGGAGATACTGAAGGACATATCCATCTGTCATGCCCCTGTTGACAGGGGGGAAGCCCTGAGAATGATCTCCGCCTTGCGAGGTTTCCCGCTGCTTTCAGGGATCAGGGGAAAGGAGCCCGGAGATGTCGAGGCCCTTGCGGAAATGGTTTCGGAAGTATCACTCATGGCTGTTGCCGAGACCACCCTGGCTGAGCTGGACATCAACCCCGTATTTGTTCTGAACAAGGGCAAGGGCGTTGTCGCCGCCGACGCCGTTGTACTAAGGACCGAAGCTCCATGACAGCTCTTTTCTGGGTTGCCGCCGGTTACCTCTTCGGATCTGTACCGGCAGGTTACCTCGCTATCAAACTGCTCCTTGGGAAGGATATCCGTACCCTGGGGTCCGGCAACATCGGCGCTACAAATGTATCGCGTTTTGCCGGTAAAAAATGGGGGGTAGCCGTAGCCCTCTTCGATATGGCAAAAGGGGGGCTAGTCGTAATGGTAGCCCGCCTTTTCGGGATCCATGAACCATGGATCCTGGCTCTAACCGGCCTTGCAGGGGTTTGCGGGCATAACTTCCCCCTGTGGCTTAACTTCCGGGGAGGAAAGGGAGTTGCCACGTCATTCGGTGTCGTATTTTTCTGGAACCCCGCGGTAGCCGCGGCCGGAGGGATCGTATGGTACCTTGCCATGCGTCTGTCAAGGTATGTATCAGTGGGTTCCATGATATCCCTTGCCACAGTCCCCTTGTTCTTCATCCTCCTGAAGGGTCCTTCCCCCTATGTCTGGGTATCGGCCGTTATGGCTCTCCTTGCGATCTTCCGGCACAGGTCCAATATTGCCAACCTGATCAAGGGTTCAGAAGGCCGCATCGGCGAACATTGAACCTTTTGACAGCATTATTGACGAATATTGACCTTAACTTTATAATTTGACTAGTCAAAAAAGGTCAAAGGAGGAAGGGTCTTGGCCAGTCTCACAAGGATCATTGAAAAACACATTGAGGAACTACTGGAGGGAACCAGTGAAGAATCGGTCTTCCTGAGCCGGAAGGATCTGGCGCAGCATTTCGGATGTGTCCCGAGCCAGATAAATTACGTGATCAGGAGCCGTTTCACCCCGGAAAGGGGTTACATCGTCGAGAGTCAGAGGGGCGGGCACGGATATATCAGGGTGATAAGACTTTGCCTGGATATGCCGGAGGAAAGGGCCAACCACATAGAGGAACTCGTGGGTGATACGGTAAATGAACAGGATATCAGGAGGATCCTTGCGAATCTTCAGTACAGGGGCATCATCACCGCAAGGGAACGTCTTCTGATAGAGGTGGCGGCAAGGTTCCAGGAAGAGATAGGCAGGGACCTCCTCGACCTCTCGCCCTATAAACGGGATTCACTACATGCCGAGCTCCTGAAACGCCTCCTCCGGAGCCTGGCTCTGGGATAGGGCGCCTTGACATGAAGTGTGAAAGGTGCGGATCAAGGGAAGCCGAAGTTCATATAAGGCATCAGAAGGGAAAAGATATCGCCGATTTCCATCTCTGCCGCCAGTGCGCAGAGGCTATGGCCAAAGAGGGGTTGATCCCCGACATTTCTTTTGACCTTCCCATTGACAGTTTTCTCTGGGGCCTCTTCCCCGCTCACGGTATCAACCTTCAGGGTTACGGGGACGACCAGGCCAACCAGGCAAAGATCACCTGCAGCCGCTGCGGACTGGACAATGAATCCTTCAGGAAGTCAGGGAAATATGGATGTTCTGACTGTTTCCCATTGTTTCATGACAACCTTGGTCCCCTGCTCAGGGAAATACACGGCTCGGAAATTCACAGGGGGGTTCGTCCCAAAACTGCATGCCTGGAGGTATCCTGTCCGGGTGATTTCGAATCTCTCAGGAAGGATCTCAGGGAAGCAGTGGAGAAAGAGGATTACGAAAGGGCTGCCGTCATAAGGGACAGGATCCGCGAGATCGGTGAAACAAATGAGAACCGAGGCTAGGAAGATTGCTGATAGTCCCCTTGAATGGGTGAGCGGATCCGGGGATAGTTCCGGGATAATTCTTTCAAGCCGTGTCCGGCTGGCCAGAAACCTGGAGGACCATATTTTCCCCTGGAGGGCAAGCAGGGAGGAGATGCTTGCCTGTGAGGAAAGGATACGTTCCAGGATCCTTTCCGAGAATTCACTGAGATCTTTCAGGGTTTTCGAGATCGACCAACTGGACCCCCTGGCCAGGGGAGTAATGATAGAGAGACACCTGATAAGCCCGTCCCTTGCTAAGGGGGGCCCTGGCAGGGGGACTGCCGTCGACGACCGGGGTATAGTGTCGATACTTGTCAACGAGGAGGATCATCTGCGCATACAGGCATTTCTGGGAGGACTCAGGCTGCACGAGGCCTGGAGGGTCGCCAGGCAGATAGACCAGATCCTGGAAGATCTGGTATACGCCTTTGACAGCAGGATCGGATTCCTTACAACATGTCCTACCAATATAGGAACCGGTCTGAGGGCATCTGTGATGATCCACCTGCCTGCCCTTTCGGTGCTCAGGAAGGTCGGTAAGGTTGCGTCAGACTGCGGAAGGATCGGACTTACCGTGAGAGGCATGTTCGGTGAAGGAAGCGATTCCGCAGGCTCCCTTTTCCAGGTTTCCAACCAGGTCACCCTCGGGCAGACCGAGGAAGAGCTGATCGAAAAAGTCTCTGGAGTGGCCGCCGGGCTGGTACGACAGGAACAGGCCGCCCGGGACAGACTCCTGTCCGAAAAGAGATCGGGACTTGAGGACAAGGCATGGAGGGCCTGGGGGCTGCTCCGTTTCTCCAGGAACATGGGGATAAGGGAGGCCCTCGAACTCGTTTCACTGGCTAGAATGGGATCAGAAACGGGGGTTCTCCCCAAAGTACCCTCGAGCACATGGAACCTTCTGCTGATGGATATCCAGAAGGCCCATATCCAGGCACGTGCAGAGAGTGATCTCACCCCTGAAGAGCTTGATTCCACAAGGTCGGGGATCTTGAGGGAGGCTTTCGGTCCTTTTCACCAGACCGGACAGCTTTCCTGAAGGTTCCTGTACTATTTACAATAAACAGCGGAGGTCTCGAAAATGTGGCAATACTTTACAGAAAGAGGCAAAAAAGTTATTCAGCTGGCCCACCGGGAGGCATTAAGGCTGGGCCATGATGTAATAGGCACGGAACATATCCTTATGGGACTGGCAGCAGAAGGGGAAGGGGTAGCTGCCCAGATCCTGCAGTCCTCAGGGGTGTCCCTGGATGAGCTGCGAAGCTCAGTGGAGCAGTTCGTGGGTCGGGGAGAACAGAAAAGCAAACCCGTTGACCTTCCCCTGAGCCCCAGGGCCAAGAAAGTTCTGGACCTTGCAATGCGTGAGGCAAGGAATATGTCGGTCAATTATGTAGGCACTGAACATATCCTTCTGGGGCTCCTGTCGGAAGGGGAGGGTATTGCTGCCCAGGTCCTGGGATCAATGGGGCTGGATTTTGAAAAGATCCGTTCCGAGATCACCGCCGCTGTGTCGGCGGGGGACGGGATCCCCCCCGACCTTTCGGAGGGGAAGCAGGAAGACAATGCACAGAGATCGGCCGGCCGCTCAAGGACTCCTACGCTTGACCAGCTTGGGATCTCCCTGACGGAAATGGCAGTGCGCAACGAGCTAGACCCGGTCATCGGAAGAGCTAAGGAGATCCAGAGGCTGATACAGATACTCTCCCGCAGGACCAAGAACAACCCTGTTCTGATAGGGGATCCCGGGGTGGGAAAGACGGCTATCGTGGAGGGCCTGGCACAGAAGATCATCTCGGGGGATATTCCCGAGGTGCTCAGGGGCAAGCGGGTAGTCCAGCTTAACGTGGGGAACCTTGTGGCCGGCACAAAATACCGGGGCGAGTTCGAGGAGAGGATGCGTAAACTCGTCAAGGAACTCAGGGAGTGCAGGGATGTGATCCTGTTCATTGACGAGATCCACACCATTGTGGGTGCCGGAGGGGCTGAAGGCGCGGTGGACGCAGCCAATATTTTGAAACCCAGCCTCTCCAGGGGAGAGTTCCAGGTGGTAGGTGCGACTACCATTGAAGAATACAGAAAGAATATTGAAAAGGACGCCGCCCTCGAAAGGCGTTTCCAGCCTGTAATGGTCGATGAGCCCGGTGTGGACGACTCGATCAGTATCCTTGAAGGCCTCAGGGACAGGTACGAGGCACACCACAGGGCGAAGATAACCGATGGAGCCCTCCAGGCAGCCGCGCGGCTCTCTGCCCGGTACATTACCGAAAGGCATCTTCCCGACAAGGCGATCGACCTTATCGATGAAGCCTCTGCCAGGGCAAGGCTCAAGACCATGGAGGCCCCCGATCATATAAAAGATATCGAGAAGAGCCTCGAATCACTCCGGAAGGAGAAGGAATCTGCCGTAGTTTCCCAGGAATTCGAAAAGGCCGCCGGATTGAGGGATGATGAGCGGAAGCTTTGCGAGAACCTGGAGGAGCGCCGCAGGGAATGGCAGAAACAGAGGAACCAGGAGGAACCCGTTGTAGACGCTGAACAGATCGCCGACATAGTCTCAGAGTGGACAGGGATACCAGTCGTTCAGCTCACCGAGGAAGAGGCGGCCCGCCTGATGAGGATGGAAGAGGAGATCCACAAAAGGATGGTCGATCAGACCGAAGCCGTCAATGCCGTGTCCAGGGCTATACGGAGGTCGAGGAGCGGTCTCAAGGACCCGAAGAGGCCCGTTGGAAGCTTTCTGTTCCTGGGTCCCACCGGTGTAGGGAAAACTGAACTTGCGCGTTCCCTTGCGGAATTCCTCTTTGGAAGTGAGGAAGCGATGGTCCGTTTTGACATGAGCGAATACATGGAGCGTCACGAAGTTGCAAAACTCATCGGCGCCCCCCCCGGTTATGTGGGTTTTGAAGAAGGCGGCAAGCTTACTGAATCCCTCAGGAGGAGACCCTATTCGGTGGTCCTCTTCGATGAGATAGAGAAGGCCCATCCTGATATATTCAATATTCTCCTCCAGATACTCGAGGACGGGCGGCTTACCGACGGACAGGGCCATACCGTTGACTTCCGTAACAGCGTAGTGATAATGACCAGCAACATAGGAGCAAGGGAGGCAATGAAAGGGCAGGGGATGGGTTTTGCCACCCCGGGCCAGGGTGAGACCCCGGACTGGTCGAGAGCCCGTGGAGCCATTGTCGAATCGGTCAAGAAAACCTTCCGGCCCGAGTTCTTAAACCGTGTCGATGAGATGATCGTATTCGAGCCTCTCGGACGGGGGGAACTGCTAAAGGTTCTGGATCTCATGCTCAACGATGTGGGAGAGCGCCTCTCCGATAAAGGCATCAGGATAGAGATCCCTTCGGAGGCCAAGGCCCTTCTGCTGGACAAGGGTTATGATCCCAAATACGGGGCAAGACCTCTCAGAAGGGCTGTTCAGAGGCTTATAGAGGACAGGCTCGCTGACCTTGTTCTTGAAGGCCGTGTCCCCGATGAGGGCAATGTTGTAGTTTCGGTCAGGGATGGTGAACTTGTCCTTGTCCCTGAAACAGTGAAAGATGAAGGCGGCATGGTGATCGAGGGATCGAACGAAGGGCAATGAAGAGGGCGAAGCCAAGTTTGAATGGCAATACCACATCAAGGTCAGAAAATCATGAATGAAAGGGGGGTCCCGACATGTTCAGGGTAGACTTTTTCTGGATCATCCTGCTGTTCTTTTTTGTGTTCCCCATGATCAAGCAATGGTCGCTCGAACGCTCCAGGGTAATGGCGATAAGGAACCTGGAGAAAAAACGGGGAAGCAGGGTAATAACGCTGATACACCGACAGGAAAGCGTGGGGTTCATGGGGCTCTTCGCCAGGAATTACATTAACATAGAGGATTCCGAAGAGATACTGAGAGCTATCAGGATGACCTCCTCGGATACCCCCATTGACCTGATAGTCCATACTCCCGGAGGCTTGCTTCTGGCGGCCTCACAGATAGCCGCTGCACTGAACAAGCATGAATCCAAGGTGACTGTCTTTGTGCCCCATTATGCCATGTCGGGAGGAACGCTTATTGCCCTTGCGGCTGATGAGATAGTAATGGACAGACATGCCGTCCTCGGACCGGTCGACCCTCAGATAGGTCAGTATCCAGCAGTGTCCATCCTGAAGACAGTGGAGGAAAAACCGATAGCGGAAGTGGACGATGAGACCCTTATCCTCGCCGATATATCCCGGAAGGCCATCCATCAGACAAGGAACTTCGTCGTGGGCCTCCTGATGGACAATGTCCCGAAGGAGGAAGCGGAAAGACTGGCAGATATCCTGACAGAAGGTCGCTGGACCCACGATTATCCCATAAGCAGCGAGGAAGCTGGTGAAATAGGGCTTTTTGTCTCTACGGACATCCCGGATGAGATATGCCAGGTTATGCGATTCTACCCCCAGACGGGTCAACGCCGCCCGTCCGTGCAGTATGTTCCGATGCCCTACCATGGGTCTCCCGGGAAATCAGGCGGGAAATGACCCCCGTTCCAAAAACAGGGGAAAATACTTTGAGGAGTGATCTGATGCGACGTTCTACCATGAAAGCGCTTGTGCTGGCAGTATTTGCAATCCTTATGGCTGTGACATTAGCTCAGGCCGCGGACAGGGGGCCTGTCATCAAGGCAGGCAGCGAGACCGTAGGCGAGGAAGAGCTGGTGAACCTTATCGTTGAACAGTCAGGTGCCAACCAGATGATGAAACCCTTTGTCCTTGCACAGATGTCACTGGAGGACAGGGAGTCCTTTGCGCAGCAGGTATCGGTGGCCCTTCTCCTTTCGGAAGCAGCGAAAAACAGGGGGCTCCACCTCGATCCTGCTGTAGCCTCCCAGTTGAGGTGGAATGCTGTCAACGTTCTTGCCCAGGCCTATGTTGCTTCTGTCTCATCAAAGTGGGATCTCGGAAGGCCGGTCCTTGAAAAATGGTTCAATGATCACCAGGAGTATTACATGGAACCCGAGGCGGTCCATGTCAGGCATATACTGGTGGAAACCGAAAGCGAAGCTTTGGATGCCCTTGTGGAGGTTTTTGCCAGGGACGGAGATTTCAGGGTTGCCGCTGCCAGGCGCAGTATCGATACCGGAAGTGCCCAGGGCGGCGGGGATCTCGGTTGGGTTTACAGGGGACAGACGGTCCCCGAGTTTGACGAGATGGCCTTCTCCCTGGAGCCAGGAAAGATAGGGGGTCCCGTCCAGTCAAGGTTCGGATGGCATGTTATCCAGGCCCTTGAAAGAAAACCTTCCAGGATGCCCTCATTTGACGAGGCTCTCAGGAAGGTCAGGGAGGATATACAGCAACACTACATGGCGCTTGAGATAGAGCGTCTTGGTGAATCCCTCGGTCTTGATCTGGACCACGAAATAATATCGACTCTTGGAGGATTCCCGGCATTTCGAAGGGATCAGTAGCCGAATGAAGGGCGCGGGCCTCACGCAGCCCGCGCCCTTCATATAAGCAGTTCGCCCGTCAGGACGGTCCTTGCTTCCCCTTTAATGAAAACTCTCCCTTCCGAGAGGCTTACCTCGAGATACCCTCCTCGTCTGGATGCCTGGAAAGCCTTGAATCTGTTCTTCCTGATCTTCCGGGACCAGTAGGGTGCCAGCACGGTGTGCGCAGAGCCTGTCACTGGGTCTTCGTTGAGACCTTCCCATGGGCCGAAGTACCTGGAGATAAAGTCAAAAGTTTCCGAGGGCGATGTTACTATGACTCCCTGGTAATTCTCCCCTTCCCTGTCGGCCCGAAGCATGGCCTGGAAATCCGGCTGCAGGGTGCGTACCGTGTCTTCGTTATCTACACGCAGAAGGAGCATTTCGGCATTTCTGGAGATCTGGGCTTCCTCGACCTTCTCAATGCCCAGAGCTGACAGAACATCCAGGGGGATCCCTACAGGTTCAGGTTCGTTCAGAGGGAAATCCAGGGTTACGCCGTTACCGTCGAAGTCAGCTGCAAGCTGGCCGCTGGCGCTCTCAAAAGTTATCCTTCCCGGTTCATACCCCATCTCGGTAAAAATGACATGGGCTGCAGCGAGGGTAGCATGACCGCAGAGTGGGACTTCCACCGCAGGGGTGAACCACCTTATCCTGAAACTTCCCCTGCCTCCGGCTCGCCTGTCCATCAAGGGAGAGACAAATGCTGTCTCGGAAAGGTTCATCTCCATGGCAATTTTCCCCATGGTCTCTTCCGGGGGGAATTCATCAAGGATGCAGACCGCGGCTGGATTACCCGAGAAGGGGGAACTGGTAAAGGCGTCAACCTGGAAAACCGGAAGCCTGATCGACCTGTTATCCTGCTCCATTTTCAAAGACCTCCCTTCGACTCTATACCCGAAGTATACCGTACACCGTGGCGCCAGGAGTGCCAATTGGGTTATTATTTCTGGAAGAGGTGGACGACTTGATCCTGGAAAAGGCCCGTTACGAGGTAGTTCTTTTTGGCAAAAAACTGATCGACAAAGGACTTGTCGCCGGAACGGGAGGGAACCTCAGCCTCCGGGTTGGGGACCTTGTGGCAGTTTCCCCGAGCGGCGTAGAGTACGAAACAATGGTGCCGGAAGATGTTGTCGTTACAGACATGAACGGCAAGACCGTTGAAGGATGCCTGAAACCATCAAGCGAGACCCCTTTACACCTTGCCCTTTACTCTTCGCGAGGCGACATATCAGCCGTTGTCCACACCCATTCCCCTTATGCCTGTGTAATGGCGTGCCTGGGATGGGAACTGCCTGTGTTCCACTACCTTGTTGCCCTGGCCGGGAAAAAGGTGCCGGTCGCCCCTTACGCCTGTTTTGGCACGTCCGCCCTCGCCGGGAATGTTGTAGCCTCAATAGGTGAGGAGAAAGCGGTCCTTATGGAGAATCACGGGCTTGTAACGGTTGGGGGGAGTCTCCGGGAGGCTTTCATGTTGGCGGAGGCCGTTGAATTTGCCTCAAAGGTGTTCGCCCACGCAAGAAGCCTTGGGTCTCCAAGGCTTCTTGACGGAGAAGAGATAGGGGAGGTCGTGAACGCGTTGCAGCATTACGGGTTTTACGGGGAAAATGATGATGATCTCAAGGGGTTGAAGGAATGAACGGAAGACTTGCAGAGGTGCTGAAGGAAAGGATCATTGGCCTCGGGGCTTCGGGCTGCGGTTTTTCCGACCTGCGCGGAATGCCGGTCCTTCCAGATCCCGGTCTGCCTTTCGGGGTCACCATTATCCTTGCACTGGACCCGGTCGTGATAAGGGGGATAAAAAAAGGTCCTAACCGCGAATATCATGATGAGTACGAAAGGGCGAACAGGGAACTTACGCGAATTGGTGAAGGTGCAGCGGATTTTATCGAAGGGCAAGGTTTCAGGGCTCTTCTTCTGAGGCCTACGTCGGAAAGTTTCGACAAAAAGACACTGAGCGTACCTTTCCCCCACAAGACGGCAGCCATTAGTTCAGGTATGGGATGGATAGGGAAATGCGATCTGCTTGTCAACGAGGAATTCGGTTCGGCTTTCCGCATGTGTACCATCCTCACCGATGCCTTACTTGCCGACGGCAACCGGATCCAAAGTTCGAAATGCGGCCAATGCAGGTCCTGTATTGATGCGTGTCCTGCCGGTGCACCGACAGGCAGGGATTGGAAGCCGGGCACACACAGGGATGAACTGGTGGATATTTTTGCGTGCTACCGGTTTGCAAGAAGCATCTCCGACAAAATGGGTTCGAAGCACACCATCTGCGGGATATGTATCGAATCCTGCCCCTGGACAAGGAAATACATCAACTCCCGAACCGGGGATCTATAAAATCATCGACAGAAGACATGAACAGGGCGGTGTTCTCCGGGGGTCTCGTCATAAGGCTGACCGCAACGAAAACCACGCCAGAAATTAATATTCCCCATAATGAGGGCCAATGTCCCAGGGGTTTTAGCCCCTGGATATACATGTAACCCACAGTTACTCCTCCGACCAGCATGCTGGATATGGCTCCTGCGGCCGTGGCCTTTTTCCAGAAGAAAACCCCAAGGATCGCCGGAAGCTGCATGAGGAGCCCCCCGGATGCCATTGCGGAAAGAACCGCGATCAGGCCGAGCTGCATTTTCGCAAAAAGGAAGCAGATAATTGTGATCACAGGTATGAGTGCCCTGCATAGGCGGAGTTCCGTTTTCTCGGATATTTCCGGGACAAAGGCCCTGACTATGTCCCTCCCGAACATGGAGCTGAGTGTCAGGATGACCGAATTCATGGTGGAGACAGCGGCCGCCATAATGCTGAGCGATACCACAAGAGCAAGGGGTGCCGGGACGACTGAAAGCAGCATGGCCATGGCGTTGTCCGGTTTGTCAAGGCCGGGCATTTTTGCTGCTGCCGCCAGCCCGAAAAGGACGCAAAGTACGGTATAAATGAACCCGAAGGCCGAAAAACCGATGATCATTTTTCTCAGGCTGCTGACGGTGGCAGGTATGTACAGGCGCTGTACAACCTGAGGATTGGTAACAGCAAAGAAAGCCCAGGGCAGGGTAAGCCCCACGAACATGGGGAAGGACCATTTCAGCCGGAGAAGGTCCTGTCGGGCGTAAAGTGCCTGGGAAAGGCCATCCGGGAAGAGACTGAAGGAAATGTACCATAGCAGGAATGCACTCGCTGCAAGCATCACTATGGCCTGGAGCGCGTCCGTCAGGGCTACGGAACGGAGTCCGGCCCACCAGGAGAAAACAAAGGAGACCCCGGCCGCTATTATCATTCCCCATATGAAAGGTATGGTGCCTCCTGAAACGATCTCGAAGAGGTAACCTATACCCATCAGCTGGACCGAGGCATAGGGGATAAGCATAATGATGCAAAGAATTGCGGCTGTGGCGCCTGCGACCGGTGTGCCGTAACGTTTAGAGAGCAGCTCTGACGGTGTCACGAGCTGGAAGATCCTCCCTGCGGCCCAATACCTCGGCGCAAACAGGACCATGAGTATAACTGTGGCGGCCAGGTAGGTCATCTCGAAACCCAGGCTGCCAACCCCCGATGAATAGGTAAGTCCCACAAGACCCACCATCATGAACGCGCTGTAGGTAGTCGCGCTGTAGGTCATTGCCGATATGAACCCCCCGACCTTCCGGTCGGCAAGGAAATATTCGATCATGCCTTCTCCCAGGCTCCTGCGGGCATGCCATGAAAGAAGCGCCCCAAGGGAGAACCATGCGGCAACGCCGGCCAGTAACATAGTGGCGTTCATTCCTGGAGTTCTCCTTTTGTTCGGTCCCTGCCCCAGGGCGATGTGACCCAGACCCCGGCTGCCAGCACTGACGCCGTGATGAGGTTCCAGAAAAGGAATGCTCCCAGGAGGCTTCCGGTGTCTTTCAGAAAGGTATACGGGACGGCAACGTTCAATACCGCATAAACAAGGGCAAAGATCACCCACAATTTCTCACGCCTCTTCAACTGGCAACACCTCCCTGAAACAATGTTCATCAGGTCTCCAGAAAGCCTTTTGCGGCCAGGGCTTTCTCCACACAGATCAGGGCCTCTTCATCGGGAGCCTCAACTGTGTGCAGGTGAAACCCCTTTGAGAGCGAAAGCAGGGGGGATTGGCCTGAACTCTTCAGCATGTTGAGAAAACGGACCACATCATCCCTTGAACCCAGATCCAGGTTGCCGCGGATCTCACCGTAGACGGGATGGTCTACGACCACGTCAAGGATCCGCCCGCCTGCCTCTATGATAGCGTTGAGCTCTTCGGCTATCTCCTCCGAAGTGTGACGGACGGCAAAGATCCTTTGGTGGGATCCTCGTCTCATCACGTAGCCTCTCGCAGTTGCCATAATTCGTACCCCGCGTTCCCTTAGAAGGGCAATATCCTGTACAACGGCCTGGCGGCTTATCCCGAATTCTCCCGCAAGGTGCGATCCACTCAGGGGAACTTCGCTTTGAGAGAGGACCTCAGCCATTTTTTCGATACGCTTTTCCCGTTCCATCCCGCTTCCCCCTAGTTGCTGCTATTGGCAGATAATAGCATAATCTCCTTTTCCCATGCAACTTTTCGTATAATATTTGTATAATATTGATCTGTGATCCAGGACAAGATCGATCCGGGGAGGAGTATGGTCCTTTATGGACGACATAATGATGCAACAGATCAGCGGAAGATCAGCGGAAGATGTGCGGAGTTTTGTCCGGTCGGGGAAGTGGACAGGCCCGACTTCGGGTTTGGCGAAGGGTTATGTTCAGGCTAACCTGGTGATTCTGCCGGTAGACTGGGCTTTTGACCTTTTGCTTTTCTGCCAGAGGAATCCTCGCCCCTGCCCGGTCCTCGAGGTGACAGAGCCCGGTGACCCGGAGCCGAAAGGTCTTGCCAGGGGTGCCGACATAAGGACTGATATACCAAGGTACAGAGTTTACAGGGACGGGGTCCTTGCAGGAGAACCGACCGACATATCAGACCTCTGGAGGGACGACCTGGTCTCCTTCCTGATAGGGTGTTCCTTTACTTTCGAGGGGGCGCTCCTGGATGCTGGCATACCCGTCAGGCATATAGAAATGGGCGTAAATGTACCCATGTATATAACATCCTTGAAATGCCGGCCGGCCGGAAAGCTTTCCGGGCCGGTTGTTGTCAGCATGAGACCCATACCTGCTGGTATGGTCCCAAGGGCTGTTTCTACTACGTCCCTTTTCCCCCTGGTGCATGGGGCACCGCTTCACATAGGGGAACCAGGGGAGATAGGAATAATGGATCTTTCAAGGCCTGATTTCGGGGATACTGTTGAGATAAGGAGGGGGGAGATACCTGTATTCTGGGGGTGCGGGGTTACACCCCAGGCCGCCCTTATGGCATCGAAACCGCCTTTTGCCATAACTCATTCCCCCGGGCACATGTTCATCAGCGACAGGAAGGACTCGGAATTCTCGGTATTCTAGCCTTCAGTCGTTCAGGAGATGCCGGCCCGCTCAGGGTAGGAGAGATAAGCATCCCTTGCGGCGACACGCAGATCCGTAAGGGACATATCCCTTGTGCTTTCAAAAACCCTGTTGACCTGTTCGCTGTATCTTTCGACTATCTCCTGGTTTTCCTCAAGGAGCCGGACGCCATTCTCCCCAAGGTCCCTCCTGAAGCCTGATGGCGTTTCGACCGAGACGAGGTACCTGTCGAAGATCATTTTTTCCAGGAAGAGCTGCAATTCCGGAGATACAGGACGTTCCCTTTCAAGGTCGAAAACAAAACCCAGCGGGACATCCTCCGCGATCTGGAGAAGGAGGATCGATTTGCGCAATCTGGCGTATCCCCACAGATCAGGATTATCGCCCTTTTTTGCCACCAGGCTCAGGATAACAACCCTTCTTTCCAGATCATCCATAGGAGGACCCACCTCTTTAGGGAGTATTGGGCTTTTACTTTATCATGGCAACAGGAAAAAGCAAGGGTAGGCTCCCCTGAAAGGGAGATCCAACCTTTTTATGCAGTTTCTGATACCTCCTTCAGGACTTTAACACCGCGCTTTTCCATCTCCTCGATGAATCTTCCCACTGCTACCGGATTATCGCCTATAGCCTCCGGGGCATGTACTCCAGGCATTTTCACGACGCCTTCTGCGATAAGCCTGGCCATGATCGCACAGGGGAAACCCGTAGTCCTCGCCATCGATGTGTAGCCGGTCTTTTCATCCCTCTCGTCGTAAACCTTGTAGCAGTGGACAAGTTCCTTTCCGCCGCTTGTTCCCCTGACCTCTATCTGCAGGAAAGTGAACTCCTTCTCGTTTTCACCAAGCTGCATCCTGGGGTAGGCTATCGCTGCGAAAAGATCCCTTGGAGCGACCCGGTTGCCTTTAACCGCAACCGGCTCCGTAGAGAATAGTCCCACCTCTCTCAAAAAAGCGAGGCGTTCAGCAGTCCCTGGGTATCTCAGGGTCTTTTCGCAGATGTTGTCGGCGGGGATAGTGGTGATCAGGGACCTGAGACCGTCAGTAAGGAACCCCTCCATTTCCGGAAGTTTGACACCGTCGACCTCGAAACTGTAGGTCCGGTTCTCGGACAGGGCCGGCATCTCTAATACCTTCCCGTCCCTTTTCAGCCTGACGGGCCTTACGTATTCCTCGATACAGTCGTCAGGTGAGAACACGAACTTGTAGTTGAATGGCTCGACCGGGTCAGATGGCAGACCAGTGACATAGATATCGACGCTTTTTACAGTATCAAGCCCGCTAACCGCGCTGCCGATGATAACGTTGGAAAAACCGGGGCTTACCCCTACGTCTTCCATAAGTGTTACCCCTGCCTTTTTTGCTTCTTCATCCCACTGGAAGTAATCCTCGCCCATGAAACTTATGTCGGACATGCTTTTCCCGGCTTTTATCACTGCCCCCATCATGGCGAACCCAAGTGAGCCCGGTACGGCACCAACGACAATGTCGTGGTTTTTCACGGCCATGGTTATTGATTCGGGGCTTGCAAAATCCACACCGTTCTCAGGGGTGATACGTCCATTCGATCTCGCCACGATCCTGTCTAGAGTATCCTTGTTCCCATCTGCTACGGTGACTTCGTAACCCTCATCGAAGGCCAGGTCAAGAGCCATTACCGAACCTACCATTCCCCCGCCAAGTACTATCACTTTCTTTTTCATCTGGCATCCTCCCGTAATTGGTTATGAGATAACATGTATGCAATTATTATGCCACCTGGCAACTGGTCGGTCAAATGGTTAAAAGGGCAGATAAGGTCAAGGGTGTGGATCGTGAATCGTAAATCGTAAATCGTGAATCGCACCACGTTGCTGCCCCTCGAGAATCGACTCGGGTGCCGGTTTCGGCGAACTCGGCCACCGGTCCCGGTTCAACTCGGCCAGCAGCACGGTGAATTCGGCCACCTCTGTTCGGGTGAACAGCGTCGAGCCTGATTCAGTTTAGCTCAAGGTTATTTCAATGACAATTTCCCTTTTTTCTATCCC
>Ga0228536_1001728_pt1 | contig 17678 bp, 15 predicted proteins | sample SJ1Smetagenome_FD_168611 | JGI IMG/M metagenome (GOLD analysis project Ga0228536, IMG submission 168611) | Enriched culture of PCE-dechlorinating microbial communities from Ithaca, New York, USA - SJ1.S | ecosystem: Engineered > Modeled > Simulated communities (microbial... > Unclassified...
CGAGAGGCGAAACCTTCGATCTGGATGTTGTTTCCAACCCGGAATTTTTAAGAGAAGGTTCGGCGGTCTACGATTTTTTGCACCCCGACCGGGTGGTCCTGGGCGTGGAAAGCGGGCGCGCCGGGGCGATAATGAAGGATGTGTACCGCTCTCTATACTTAAACGAAACGCCCTTCGTGGAAACCAACCTGGAGTCGGCGGAGATGATAAAGTACGCATCCAACGCCTTTCTGGCGGTCAAGATCACCTTTATCAACGAAATCGCCAATCTCTGCGAACAGGTAGGGGCGGACGTAAAGGCCGTGGCCCATGCCATGGGCAAGGACGGGCGAATAGGGCCTAAGTTCCTCCATCCCGGCCCCGGCTACGGCGGGTCCTGCTTTCCCAAGGATACGAGAGCCCTGGCCGACATAGCCAAGCGATCGAAAAGCCGTTTAAGGATCGTGGAAGCCACCATAGAAGCGAACGAGGCCCAAAAACAGCGTATGGTGGAGAAAATCCTCGCGGCGGTCGGATCGCCGCAGGGCAAAACCTTCGCCATTCTGGGCCTGGCCTTCAAGCCCAACACCGACGACATGCGGGAAGCCCCGGCCCTCACCATCATCGAGAGGCTGGTTTCCAAGGGAGCTAGAATCAAAGCCTACGATCCCGAAGCCATGAAGGAAGCGGCCTGGCGTCTTGGAACGATAGATCACAGCATTACCTATTGCCTGTCGGAATACGACACCATGAAAGACTCGGACGCCCTTATAATCCTGACCGAGTGGAACCAGTTCAGGAACCTCGATCTGGCCAAGGCAAAGCAGCTTTTAAAAACGCCCTTGTTCTTCGATTTCAGAAACCTCTACGAGAGAAAAACCCTGGAATCCCTGGGATTTTCCTATCAGGGAGTAGGCAGATAAGATGCGTATCCTCGTCACCGGCGCCGCCGGCTTCATAGGCTTTCACACGGCAAAGCGCTTCCTCGAAGAAGGCCACAGCGTCGTAGGCATAGATTCCATCAACAGCTATTACGACCCCGAGCTCAAATTCGCCCGCCTGAATGAACTGGGAATAGGCCGCCAGGCCGAAACCTGGGGAACGCCGGTACAGAGCGGCAGATACCCGGAATTCAGCTTTATACGGATGAAGCTGGAAGACAGGGCGGCGATGGAAAGCCTTTTCAAGAAAGACTGTTTCGGCTGGGTCATACATCTGGCCGCCCAGGCCGGCGTGCGCTACTCCCTCGACCACCCCCACGAGTACATCGATTCCAACATCGTCGGCTTTTTAAATATCCTCGAAGGCTGCAGGCACGGCAAGGTGGAGCACCTGGTCTACGCCTCCAGTTCCTCGGTCTACGGAAACAGCAACGAATTCCCCTTCAAGGAATCGGCCAACGTCGATTACCCCATCAGTCTTTACGCGGCGACAAAAAAATCGAACGAACTGATGGCCTACACCTACAGCCACCTCTACGGCCTGAAAGCCACGGGCTTGCGATTTTTTACCGTCTACGGACCCTGGGGCCGGCCCGATATGGCCTATTTCAAGTTCACGAAAGCCATTCTCGAAGGAAAGCCCATCAGCGTCTACAACCAGGGCGATCTATACAGGGACTTCACCTATATCGACGATATCGTCGAAGGCATTTCCAGAATCGTACAAAAAACCCACGGCGAAACCTATAAAATCTTCAATATCGGCAACAACAACCCCATCCAGCTCAACCACTACATCCAGGTGCTGGAAAAAGTCTTGGGCAAAAAAGCCATGATCAACTACGAACCCATGCAACCCGGCGACGTCTACCGCACCGGCGCCGACATAAGCACACTGGAACACTCCGTCGACTGGAAACCAAGCACGGATATCAGTGTTGGACTTACGTCTTTTTTTGAATGGTATGTAAAATACTTTCTAAAAGAGGAATAATAATGAAAGGTATTATCCTTGCTGGAGGCTCGGCGACCCGTTTGTTTCCAGTAACAAAAGCAATTTCAAAACAAATTCTTCCCATATACGATAAGCCGATGATCTATTACCCCTTGTCGGCGCTCATGCTAGCAGGAATCAGGGATGTGCTTATTATCTCGACGCCCAGGGATTTGTCTGTGTTTAAAGACTTATTCGGATCAGGAGAGCAGCTGGGCATGCGTTTTTCTTATAAGTTTCAGGAAACGCCCCGAGGATTGGCTGATGCGTTTATCGTAGGAGAGGAATTTATAAACAAGGATCGGGTAGCGTTGGTGCTAGGAGATAATCTTTTTTATGGCGCTGGCTTTACAGGTTCGCTGGAGCGAGCTGCGGCCAATACCGACGGTGCTACGATCTTCGGGTATTGGGTAAAAGATCCGAGGTCTTACGGGGTGGTGGATTTCGATGATACGGGTAAGGCGCTTTCCATAGAGGAAAAACCGACTAATCCTAAGTCGCACTATGCGGTGCCGGGCTTATATTTTTATGACAACGATGTGGTCGAGATAGCTAAAAGTGTTAAACCATCAGCGCGGGGCGAAATCGAAATTACCTCGGTGAATAATGAGTATCTGGCCAGGGGGAAGCTTAAAGTGGAGATATTCGGACGTGGGCTTGCCTGGCTGGATACTGGGAACTATGAAGGGCTACTGGAAGCGGGCAACTTTATTGAGACAATTCAAAAGCGGCAGGGTCAGTATGTGGCCTGTATCGAGGAGATTGCTTACCGCAAGGGCTGGATCGGCAAAGAACAGGTATTGAAAGCCGCCGAGGGTATTAAAACGGAATATGGGGAATACCTCCGCTATCTTGCATCGGAAGGAAGGCGCTGAAGATGCCTTTTTCCATTCAGCCAGGACCTATTAAAGGTTTATTTCTCATACAGCCCAAAGTGTTTGGCGATTCGCGGGGCTACTTTATGGAAACCTGGAGCCAGAAGGTCTTTGAGGAAGAGGGGCTTTTTGCTAATTTTGTACAGGACAATCAATCGAAGTCAGTCAAGGGAGTACTGCGAGGTTTGCATTTCCAGAGGCAATATCCTCAAGGGAAGTTGGTCCGCGCGATTCAGGGAGAAGTATTCGATGTGGCGGTGGACTTGCGGCAGGGATCTCTAAGCTTTGGAAAATGGTACGGGGTCATTCTTTCAGATAAACTGCAGAATCAATTCTATGTCCCTCCGGGTTTTGCCCACGGCTTTTTTGTACTTTCTGACGAAGCAGTTTTCGCCTATAAATGCACGGATTTCTATCATCCTGAAGATGAGGATGGTATTCGCTGGGATGATCCCACGATCGGTATAGAATGGCCGGAGATAGGCATAAAACCGTTGCTCTCTGCGAAAGATGTGGTATTGCCAGAATTTGACCCTATGCATATGTACTACGATAGTAAGAGGAATCCTGTATGATATGGCTCATTGGCAACAAAGGAATGCTGGGAAGTGAGATTTCTGGAATCTTTATCCGTGAAAGAATCGAATTTGTTGGGACTGATCGTGAGGTTGACATACGAGGCCTCGATACGCTCAGAACGTATACAGAGTATAAAAAGATAGATTGGATAATTAATTGCTCGGCATATACGGCGGTGGACAAGGCCGAGGAAGAAGAAGATTTTGCGCGGTCGATTAACGCAACAGGAGCAGGTAATATTGCGATAGTAGCCCAGGAACTCGGCGCAAAGATGATTCATATCTCGACGGACTATGTCTTTAAGGGAGACGAGACTAGGCCGTATCTGGAAAGCGATCCCGTGGATCCCCAGGGAGCCTATGGACGCACCAAGGCCGAAGGAGAGGCGTTAGTTCAAGCCAATTGCACAAAGCATTTTATAATCAGAACCGCGTGGCTCTATGGAAAGCATGGTCCGAATTTCGTCACCACGATGCTTAGGCTGATGAAGGAAAAAACGAGCATTTCCGTGGTTTCTGACCAGCGTGGAACTCCTACGTTGGCTTATGATCTTGCATCGGCGATCCATGCAGTAGTGGCGGCCAACGCGAATAAATTTGGAATCTACCATTTTACCAATGCAGGTGAGACAAGCTGGCATGGGTTTGCATCCGAAATCCAGCGCTGCAGCCGAGAATTAGGCATTCTTGACCATAACTGCGAGGTGCTTCCCATTACGAGCGATAAATATCCTTCAAAAGTAAAACGGCCAGCATGGTCCGTGCTGTCGAAAGAAAAAATACAGAACGAACTAGGCATTATTCCGCCTGAGTGGAAAGCATCGCTACAATCATATTTAAAAGGATCATTCTAAATGGAACGAAGCTTCGGTACTATTCTTGTAACCGGCGGCGCGGGATTTATTGGTTCAAATTTTATACATTACCTTTTTAAGCCTGATACAGGATTTACGGGGAGAATCGTCAATCTAGATAAGCTAACCTATGCGGGGAATCTGGAAAACCTAACAACGATAGACAAAAAATTCGGTGGGAAGCGGTATTTTTTTGAATACGCGGATATTTGCGACAGGGTAAAAGTCGATGAAATACTGAAAAAATATTCGATTGACGCGATTGCCCATTTTGCCGCCGAGAGTCACGTGGATAGGTCGATTCATGGCCCTGAAGATTTTATCAGGACTAATATAATGGGTACCTTTACCCTTCTAGAAGCAGCGCGGGGATTCTGGAAAGACAGAAAGGATGTACTCTTCCACCATGTATCCACCGATGAAGTTTATGGATCATTAGGCGATTCCGGTTTTTTTAACGAAGATACACCTTACGATCCCCGGAGTCCCTATTCGGCCTCAAAAGCTGGCTCCGATCATCTGGTTAAGGCGTATTGGCATACCTATGGATTACCTACAACTATCACGAATTGTTCAAATAATTATGGACCCTACCAGTTCCCTGAGAAACTTATTCCCCTTATGATCTCTAATATGAGAATCGGGGAAGCCCTTCCGATTTACGGGGATGGAAAGAATATCAGGGATTGGCTCTATGTAGAGGACCATAATTCAGCAGTTTGGCTGGTGATGAAGCAGGGCGGGCTTGGAGAGACTTACAATGTCGGCGGTGAGAACGAGTGGGAAAATATAAAACTACTGGAAAAACTCATCGATATTGTGGCGTCAATCACGCATATACCAGTAGAAAAGATTTGTTCGACTATCTCTTATGTGAAAGACCGACCGGGGCATGATAGACGGTATGCGATCGATTGTTCGAAGCTTAAGCAAGAATTAGGGTGGAGACAATCAGTTAACTTCGAGGAAGGCCTTAAGAAGACTGTGAAATGGTACATTTTCAATGAAGAATGGGTAAAGCGAGTTCAATCCGGTAAATACCGGGACTGGATGGAAAAAAATTATACGAAAAGATAGGCCAACTTTTTGGTATTATTTAGTTTTTTTGTTCTGACAGATTTTTCAAAAATTACGCTAAGCTCTTGGGATCGATATGAACGATAGTCGAGTATGGGCTTATTATCCCTGAAAATTCTTAAGTCGCCTTAGCCGTTGTATTACAAAATTTCCAAAGTAAATTATAAAGGTATTAGTATATGGTAATCTGATAACCAGCAGAAAAAGCTTACTTTAGAAAATATCATGCTTTATGGAGAACAAAAAATGTCTCTAAAGTTAATGTACATCACTAATGATCCGATAGTTGCTACCATTGCTGAGCAGAGTGGTGTTGATAGAATTTGGATAGATCTTGAAAGGATGGGTAAAGAAGAACGTCAACACGAAATGAATAGCGTAAAATCTAATCATATACTTAAAGATGTGGCAAAGATTCGTCCATATGTGAAAAATTCTGAGTTAATGGTTAGAGTAAACCCGTTGCACGGTAATTCACAGGCTGAAATAGATGAGGTAATTAATAGTGGTGCAGATTTAGTTATGCTTCCGATGTTTAAAGTTACTTCTGATGTTTCTCGCTATGTCGATATGGTCGGTGGGCGGGCCAAAGTAATGCTTTTAGCAGAAACAGCTGAAGCTATCGAAAATATTGAAGATATTGTCAGGGTTCCAGGAATTGATGAAATACATATCGGATTAAATGATTTACATCTTGCTTATAATTTGAACTTTATGTTTGAGCTTGTAGCTAACGGAACTGTAGATAAAATTTGTGAGATTATCCGCTATGCAGGTATTCCTTATGGATTTGGAGGTGTGGCTAAATTAGGCGAAGGACTTCTTTCCGCTGAGTATGTGCTTGCTGAGCATTATCGCCTTGGTTCTTCTATGGTCATTTTGTCTCGTTCTTTTTGTGATACGTGCATGATCAAGGAAGTAGAACAAATACGATCAGTTTTTTCTACTGGAATAAAAAGCATTAGAAATTATGAGACATTGTTAAAAAATCAAGATAGCTCATATTTTATTAACAATCATAAAAAGGTGCAGGAAATTGTTTATTCAATAGTCAACGAAATTGAAAGAAAGAGACAATAAAAATATGAAATTAAATTCAAGTATTATAACTAATTTGAGTAAGATATACGGTGACGCTTTTTATATTTTACATACCAAAAAGTTTGAGCAGAACGTTGTTGAACTCAAAAAAGCATTCATGAATATCTATCAAAAGTTCAATATCGCATATTCTTATAAAACAAACTACATACCTAAATTATGTAGAATCATAAATCGTTTAGGTGGATACGCAGAAATTGTTTCTGATATGGAACTGGAAATTGCCTTACGTATTGGCGTTTTGCCAAATAAAATTATCTGGAACGGGCCTTATAAAAATGCCAATAAAGTTCAGGGACTACTTCTCTCCGGTGGTATTGTGAACATAGACTCTATTTATGAGATTGAGATGATTAGCAGAGTTGCTAAACAAAATCCCAATAAAAAACTAAAAGTTGGTATTCGATGTAATTTTGATATTAATGATGGCGTGATATCTCGTTTTGGTTTTGATACCAAATCGGATGATTTTTTAAAAGTGCTTGAGTTTGTAAAGAATACTCAAAATATTCATCTAATTGGTATGCAATGTCATTTCGCGACTCGTGCGCTTGAGACTTGGAGTTCTCGCGCAAAAGGGATGTTGAAATTGCTAGATGAACTAAGAATCATGCCTGAACATATTGACTTGGGTGGCGGTATGTATGGAAAGATGGCTAATTCTCTTAAAGAGCAATTTAATTCTTATATTCCAACTTATACAGAATATGCGGAGACTGTAGCATCGTTATTTGCGAATCGCTATGGAGATCTGCCATACGATAAACAACCACTTCTTTTGGTAGAACCGGGCAGTGCTCTTGTCGGTGATTGCATGTCTTTTATTTCTAAAGTAGTAAGTGTTAAAAGTATTCGAGGAAAGTTTATTGCTACATTGCTTGGTAGTATTTATAATATCAATCCAACACTTAATACAAAGAATCCTCCTATTACAGTGTTCAATATGGGTAATGAAAAAAAAGAATACTCTGACCTCGATTTTGGCGGTTTTACCTGTATTGAATCAGACTACCTTTATCGTCATTATAAAGGGTTTATAGCGCAGAACGATATGGTGATGTTTGACAATGTTGGTTCTTATTCAGTTGTTCTTAAACCACCCTTCATTTTGCCAAATTTCCCAGTATTAGATATTGAAGGTGATGATATAGAAGTGATAAAAAAGGCAGAAAATTTTGATGATTTGTTCCATACTTATGAGTTTTAGTGAGTTGTTTGGTAACGGCATAATAAAATTAGATTATTTACCACATTTTTAGTGGCGTTCACTGAGGTTAGCGATGATTGAATTTGTAGAAAACGAAACGAAAATAGAAACAAATATAAATCAGTTACCTCTGAATATAAAGACAATTGTTATATTAGACCCCGTCTATATTGAATACAAGAAATCTCGTTCAGTCTTCATGATTTTTACATTAGGGTTCAAACGTTTTATCGATCTACTAGGTTCTGCAGTAGGCCTTGTGTTACTCGCTCCATTGTTCTTGGGTGTTTCCATCGCCATAAAGCTTGACTCGCCGGGGCCTGTATTTTTCAAACAGGCAAGGCTCGGTTTATTTGGTAAGGAGTACAAGATGTATAAGTTCCGCACGATGTGTCAGAACGCGGAACACAAAAAAGTAGGACTTTATAGTTTTGCAGGAGACTTAAGGATCACCAAAGTAGGTAACTGGCTAAGAAAAGCGAGTATTGATGAATTGGCACAGTTAATCAATGTGTTTATTGGAAATATGTCATTAGTTGGACCGCGGCCTCCTGTTACTTACGAGCTTGGTGATTTTGCTACACTTAGCAGGCGATATAAAAAGCGGTTTAGAGTTAAACCTGGAATAACTGGATTGGCACAGATCATAGGTCGAAATAAAAATACTTGGGAATGCAAAGTCAATCTTGATAATCAATATATAGAAAAGCTCCAAAAGCAAGGTATCTGGATTGATATTATTATTTTGTTAAAAACAGTGGGCTATGTGATAAATCATAATGATATTGTAGAAGAAAAAATTGACGAGTCCTTAGATGATGTTGCGGCAGCTGAGGCAGCAGAGAAGGAAACAATTAGGCTCGCTCATATATTGGAAGAAGAGGACTTAACTAATATTTAGAATTATTAAGAATGGGTTAGAAAAGATGGAGGTATTTATCTATGGCAAAGTACAATATTGAAGATAGATTGATTTGGTTGAATGGAAAGATTGTTCATGTAAATGAAGCAAAGATTAATGTGCTATCTCCAACCTCTCAGTTCGGATTGAATGTCTTTGAGGGTATTCCTTGTTACTGGAATGAAGAAAACAAGAAGCTCTATGCATTTCGCCTTGCTGCACACTACGAGCGATTACAACGTTCGGCAAAACTTTTACAGATAGACTGCCCGTTTGGTTTTGAGGATATGAAACAAGCTTTGATAGATGTTGTAAAAGCTAATAATTACCAGGAAGATTTGTCTATTCGACAGACCTTGTTTGTTGATGGCTTTGGCTCATGGGGATCTAAATTCCCGGTTGGTATGTTTATTGCTCCTATTCCAAGAAATAAAACATCTGCAGAGTACAATAAAAAAGGATTGAATTGCTGCATTAGCTCTTGGGAACGGATCAATGATAACAGCCTTTCTCCTCGTATCAAATGCGGAGCGAACTATATTAATAGCCGTATGGCACAATTGGAAGCTTTGCGGAATGGCTATGACACAACAATAATTTTAAACAATCAAGGCAAGGTTTCCGAAGGACCTGGTTCTTGTTTGTTCATAGTAAAAGATGAAAAATTAGTTACACCTTTAATTACAGATAGCGTATTAGAGAGCATTACTAGGGATACGGTGATAACAATAGCACGAGAAATAAAAATTGTGGTCGAGGAAAGAACTGTTGATAGAACAGAACTCTATGTATGTGATGAGGCGTTCCTTTGTGGATCTGCAATGGAGATCACCCCTGTTTTGAGCGTGGATAAGTATGTTGTGGGTTCTGGTAAAGATGGAGAACTGACGAATAAGTTGCATCGTGAGTATCTGAAGATAGTGCATGGCTGTGGTAAGCATGCTGACTGGCTAACGATGATTTATTGAGAACAGGAGTATAGACTTTTATGGAGCAGAACGAAAATCAAACTAAAAATATCAAACAATACAACAACGATTTAGTTTCGGTAATTACATCTGTTTATAATGCTGGACACTTTTTAGCAAAAACAATCGAATCGATAATCGCTCAGACATATCCGAATATGGAGTTCGTTTTGGTTAATGATTGCTCAACAGATAATTCAGCTGAGATCATCGAGGAATATCAAAAGAGATATCCAAATATTATATATCACTTTCAAGCAAAAAACATGGGTGCTGGTGTTACTAGAAATACAGCTCTTGAATTGGCAAAAGGTCGTTATGTCGCTTTTCTAGATTCCGACGATATATGGAAACCTGAAAAGACTGTAAGACAGCTTGAGTTGATGAGACAGAAAAATTCTCCAATGTCTTATACAGCTATAGAAATGATTGACAAAACAGGAAAGGTGGTCAAGAGCAAGAGACCAGTTAAGAACTCAATAGACTATAAATTACTATTACACAATACAATGATTGCTACATCGACAGTAATCATTGACAGGGCGGTAATGGGTGATTTTCGCATGCCCATTCGTCGGGGTGGTCAAGATTATGCCACATGGTTAAAGTTGCTGAGAAATGGAGTTGTGGCGGTAGGGATTAATGAAGCCCTTGTACAGTATAGAGTAAGTTCTGGTTCGCTGTCAGCAAATAAACTTAAAAGTATTAAACAAGTTTGGGAAATGCAAACACAGGATGAAAAAATTCGAAGATTACCAGCGGCTTGGCATGTAATATGTTTTAGTTTTAATGCATTGAAAAAATATTTAGGATAAAAGTATATGGAGATCGTGTATGTTTTCGTTGTATTAGTATATAGAAATGTTTTAGATTTAAAAAATTTGGTAGAGAATCTTAATCAAAAAATAGCAGAAACATATCGAGTTATTATTGTTGATGCGTATTTCTCAGATGAAGTTTCATATGCAATAAAAAAAATTTGCGATGAGTTTAATTGCGATTATTTACAAACCGAAAACAGAGGTTATAGCTTTGGAAATAATCGAGGAATAGAGTATGTTTTGAGGAAATATGTATTCGATTACTTAATTGTATGTAATCCTGATGTTTTAATAAAAACCATGGTTTCGAATAAAAATTTGCTCAATAATGCTGATGTTATTGCGCCGATTATTAGCGGCATCAATGGAAAAATGCAGAACCCTTATTGGGTAATAAATAACCAAATAAGTGAATTTTTTATTTATCTTGGCTATAAAAATAACATAAATATTTTGATTAAAACTGGAGCTGCATTTAATAGGATATTGAGAGATCTGACTAATTACACATTTCTAAAAAAAAGAAATAATAGAATTCGTATATATGCAGCTCACGGTAGTTTTATCATTTTTAATAGAAAAATTGTGTTGGACGACGGATTTAGGTTTAATGAGAAGCATTTTTTATTTTATGAAGAGGCGTCAATGGCTAGATTTATGAAAGAGCATGGTCGTTCTATTATATATGATAAAAGGATTCAAATTCTTCACAAAGAAGATGGTAGTATTAAACTTGAAAATATAAATGAATACAAGTACCTTCGAGAATCCTATTTATACTATTACGGTGATATTGTATGAAAATAGGAATACTATATGTTGCATATAATCCAAGTAAAAGACTTCTAGCATCAATCAATAACATAAAAGATAACGATGAGATTGGTTTGATTGTGATTGTCGACAATGGAGGTATAAATAAAGATATATTAAAAGGAATATCAGAAACAAAAAAATGTAGCATCTTGCAGATGGGATATAATACAGGTATAGCACATGCACAAAACGAAGGCTTAAAAATTTTAGACAAGCAAGGTTTTTTATGGGCTTTAACTCTAGATCAAGATACAATTGTCGGACAAAATTTGGTTTCAAAATATGTAAAATTTATTGAAGAATACAGTAAGATAAATGAAGTTGCTGCGATTGGTACTGACTATTATGATATTGGAATAAAAAAAGCGAAATATTCTAATAAGAATATCATTGAAGTAAATGAGTTCATTAGTTCCGGCATGTTACTTAATATGAAATTAATTCATAAAATTGGCGTTATGCGTGATGAATATTTTATTGATCGAGTAGATAATGAATTTTGTTTTCGAGCTAGACGTATGGGTTTTAAAATAGTTGTGTTACCAGGGATTGATGTTGAACACAAATTGGGAAATATTACAATAGGGAAAATATTAGGAAAAAAGATATGCTTATATAATCAAAGCCCTGTTCGTGCATATTATCGGACAAGAAATTTGATTCTGTTCACAAAAGAAAACCCAACATTTGATAGTATAAAAAAATGCTTTTTTACCATTATATTAGATATAATTCGATTGTCGCAAGAAAATAATACTATAGCAAAATATAGAATGTTGCTTAAAGGAGTAAGAGATGGAATCAGGGGAGTCTCAGGTTCATATTGTTAACAGAGCTTTATAAATAGTATTTTTTATGACACTTATTGTAAAACTATTTTTAATCAATGGTCTTGGCTTATTGTTTTGCAGCATAATTAATAAATATTTATCTAGACGCACGGGAACGGTAAGTCCGCCAATTAATTTATATATTTATATATGGGTAATAGTTTTGTGTAGTACAGCATTAATTTCTAATAGTACTATTAATTTATTCTATAATATAAACATTGGAATCTTATTATTAACACCTGTATGTGTTTTTATGTTATTTTCACGTAGATTGAAAGTTGAAAAGTTGATTAACAATAAATATATTTCTGACAGTTTTTTAAACTCATTTTTTTTTCGTAGTTTAATTAGTATTTGTGTATTATTTAGAGTATTTCAAATTTTAAAAGATTACTTTGTTATTAAGAATCTTGATGGTAATATTTTGGCTTTATTATCTGATTCTCAATGGTTAAGAATTGCGTATTTAAATTACTCAGATAAAATAAGTGGATTTATCCAAAAGGCTGAAGTTAATATATTAAATTATATGGCCGAAGTTGGTTTTTTTTTAAGCTGTATTTATGCATTTAAAATTCGTAAATATTTATTTTTTGTTATTTCAATAATTCTTTCATTGGTTCATTCTTTGGTTACAATGTCTAAACTTGCATTTTTTATTGATGCGTGTATCGCGATATCTGTTTATTTAATTATAGTTAATTTACATAAACCAACTACAATAAAAGAGATGAAGAAAGAAAAAAGAACGCGTAGAGGTTTGGTCTTTTTTATAGCTACTTTTATTTTAATTCTGTTAATAGTAACAAGCATGCAACGAGGATATCAAAATAAAACGAGCGGTATAGAAGGTATAGATAATATCGTAGTATCGAAAGCTATTGCTTATGTTGTTACACCTTTTATGGCATTCCGAAAGATTTTAACACAGGATATAGATTATTCTTATGGTGCAAAAACATTTAATCCATTTTTTAAAATATTTGGAATTGGGTTTGAGAATTTTGGTACAATCGATGTTGGAATAGATGATTCGACAGTATATACATTGCCTGGAATGTTTTTTGCAGATTTTGGTTACATTGGTAGTTTTATATTACTTGCCTTATATTCATTTATTGTTTGGTGGTCATATAAAAGAACAATAGAATACTTTACGATTAGTCGCTTGTCTCTGTTTTGTATGATAAACGTTACTCTTTTAATGTCTTTTTTTACTTGGATGGGACGAATTACTTTTTTTTGGTTATTCCCTGTATTTGTTTTTGTTCTAGAAAAATTTGTTTTAAAAATTAAAAAAAACAAGCGTAAAGAAAAGTTAGCATGATTCTTACAATTGTTAATCAACAAGGACATAATTTTGGAGATGAAGCAGCAGGTTGCGCCCTTGTTGAAAGGTTAAGAAGATATTCACAAGTTTCAAAAATAAATGTTTTATATGCATCTGATTCACCTCTGCCGATATATAGTCCTGATGTATATCATCATCTGGATTGTTCACTTAGAAATGTTGGTATTCTAAGAGTACTAATTTTTTTAGTGTTTGGAATTGTTCCTGCAAAGAAAACCACGAAATCACAGTGTTTAGTAAAATGGATCAAAATTCTAAAGGAAAGTAGCTATGTCTTTGTTTCACCTTGTGGAGCAAGTATTGGTAAATATCGAGATTGGAGATATATTTTACGTTTACTAATAGCAGTAAAATCCGGAATACATCTTCAATTTCATTATAATACAATAGGTAATAGCGGAAGTTTATTATTTGATAAACTGAGCTATATTGTCTTAACGCACGCAACCATTAGAGTAAGAGAGAAAGTTTCGCAACAATACCTAAAAAGTATAGGCCTAGAATCTGAAATTGGCCCAGATTCTGCGTTTATATTACCTTCAATTAGTGTTGCAAACAAATCTGTATTAATTGGCTTTATTCCAGCTGAATTTAGTTCTTGGCATCCCGACTTTAGGAAAAGTAAAATTGAAGCTGTTGTGAAACAAAAAATATATTTACCCATTATTAATTATGTTAAAAATTCGCATTATACTTTATTATTAATTCCACATTTTAATAACGAACAAAAAACAGGTTTCTGTGCAAAAATAAGAGATGAGTTGATTAAACTGGGAATGGAGCCTCAAAAAATTATAGTTGCAAAAAATGTTAAAAATTGCTATGATTATGATAATGTAATATCTAAGTGTAAAATAATTATTGGTATGCGATATCATTCGATCATACTGTCCGCCAAGAATGGTATACCGTTTGTGTCACTTTCTTATGAGTATAAAATGAAGGAAGTTTGTCGATATTGCAATATGGATGCTTTTACTATTGATTTAGCTAGCTTAGAACATCAGCCGAAAGAAAAATTAATAAGCCTCATCTATAAAATTGAAGAAGAGTATGAATGTATTAAAAATAAACTACTTATTACCAGTACAAAACTAAAGAAAAAATTTGAAAATGATTCGATAGAAAGGTTGATGAAAAATTGAAATATAAACGTACAGAACGAGTAATCATTAACAGTATATATGGAATAATATATAAAATTACTAGTATCATCTTACCTTTTGTAATAAGAACAATTATTATTAAGCAAATTGGAGAGGCGTATGCAGGATTAAATAGCTTATTTACATCTGTGTTGTCAATATTGAGTTTAGCGGAGCTTGGGTTTAGTAACGCAGTGGTCTATTCAATGTACAGACCGATTGAGATGGGAGATATTCAAAAAATATCAGCTTTGCTTAATTATTTTAAAAAGATATATAAAGTTATAGGAACAACTATACTCGCCGTTGGTATATGCGTATTGCCTTTTATAGACAATCTTGTTAGCGGAGCTTACCCTGAGGATATAAACCTGAGACTTCTATATTTAATGTATCTTGCGAATATAGTAATGGGTTACTATTTATTTGCATATAGAACTTCTCTTTTTCTTGCCGATCAGAGAAACGATGTGATTACTAAGATAATGTTATACACAACTTTGTTACAGTATCTGCTTCAATTCATTATTCTTATTCTTTTTAAAAATTACTATTTTTATATATTAGTATTTGTATTGATGGTTATTCCGCAAAACTTTGCTTATTATTGTGTATCAAAAAAATTATACCCACAATACATATGTAGTGGCGATATGACATTAAACGAAAGAAGAAAAATAACCAGTCAAGTTAAGGCGTTAATAGGTCATAAAATAGGTGCAACTGCAATAATATCTATTGATAGTATAATAATATCTTCATTTTTAGGGCTTGTTGAACTTTCAAGATACGGTAATTACTATTACATTATAAATTCTGTTGTAGCAATTGGCGTAATTGTATCTCAAAGCATGTTGGGTAGCATTGGAAATAAAATTATAACAAGTTCTCAAGTTGAAGTAATAAAACTGTTTGATAATTTATCGAGTGCTTGGATGTGGTTTGTCTCATGGTGCTCAATAGCTATTTTTTGCTTAATTAATCCATTTGTATCTTTGTGGCTAGGTGAAAAATTTTGTTATCCACAAATATATGTTGCTGTTATGGTATTGTATTATTATTCTTGGCAGTTTAGAACTATGGGATTGATCTTTAAAGATGCTGACGGATTATGGCAAAATGATTGGTATAAACCATATATGGGAGTTTTTGTAAAAATTGTATTAAGTATTTCCTTTGTTCTAATGTTTCACAATATACTATCTGTATTGATACCTACAATTATTGTTCTGTTGTTTATTTATTTCCCAATAGAAACGGCTATTCTTTATAAGGTTCTGTTTCAATGCAATAAAAGAAAATATCTTAGTAATTCTTTGTTTATATTTTTTCAAACAATTGTAGCGGCATTTGTTACATATTATTGTGTTGCTTTAATACCGATGTCCGGTGTTTTTGGCTTTTCCCTTAAAATTATAGTGGTACTAATAGTTCCCAATGTGATATTATTTGTAATTAATCGAAAAAATCCAATATTTTTTGAAGTTAGAAATAAGATTTTTGAGATGATAGAAAATGCTTATGCAAAAATAATGAAAAGAAATGAATAGTAATTCTTTAGGAGAAAAATTGAAAACCAGAAAGTATCGTCTTTGTCGTAGACTCATCCTTATTGGGCTCGATACGGCATTCAGTTTTCTTTCAATAGTATTGGCTTCGTATATCGCCACCGAAAGGCTGGAAGAGGTGTTCGCTCATCTGCCGGCGCTGGCAGTGATGGTTGGTTTTCAGATTCTGGCGCTGTGGCTGGCTAAGGTGTACGCGATCCGGCTGCTGGATAGTTCGTTGGAGCTGGCGCTGCGGGGGCAGGCGGCGCTTACCTTTTCGGGCTTTGTTATATTGATCGCCCTTTTGGCCTATACAAGAGATGTCAGTCAGGCGTTCAGGTTTTTCGTTCCCTATTACCTGGGGGCGAGCGTTTCGATTTTGGGGTATAGAATCGCGTACAGGATGGCGCTTACCTATCATTTTAATCGAAGTAACGAGGAAGGCTATCCGCGGACGCTTGTTTATGGGGCGGGGGAGATCGGGGTGCAGCTGGCCCATTATTTTTTCAAACGCAAGCTGCCCTACTATATTGTCGGTTTTATCGATGACGATCCCGCCAAGCGCGGTACCCTGATCCAGGGACTACCTGTGCTGGGGACGTTGGACGATATTGACAAGGTAATGCGGGAGCATCGGATCCAGGCCCTCATTATCGCCATCACCAATCTCAAGGCCGACAACCTTCAGGTCGCGCTGAAGAGCGCCAAAGATAAGGGCGCGCAGGTACATATCGTGCCCTCGGTATTCGAGATGGAGCGCTACCACAAGGAGTCGGTGGATATTCGTTCCATCAACTACGACGACTTTTTGGGCAGGACCCCGATCACCATCGACAGGCTGCCCATCGAGGCCATGGTGAGGGATCGCACGGTTCTGGTCACGGGGGCGGGAGGTTCGATCGGCAACGAGATCTGTACCCAGCTTCTGGACTACCAACCTAAGCGACTTTTGCTTTTGGACATCGACGAGACCGAACTCCACGACCTTTCCCTGCGGCTCCACGGCTATACGACCGAGTTCTCCGAGCGGATCGTGCCCATTGTCTGCGATGTGCGGGACGGCAAAAAGGTTGGCGAGATTTTCGCCAGATATACGCCTGAGCTGGTGTTCCACGCGGCGGCCTACAAGCACGTGCCTATGATGGAATACTACCCCGAGGAGGCGGTGCGGACCAATATTCTGGGCACCTATAACGTGTTCTCCTCGGCGGTGGCGAACAAGGCAGACCGCTGCATCCTCATCTCTTCCGACAAGGCGGTCAATCCCACCAATGTCATGGGTGCCACCAAACGGGTGGCCGAGCAGATCGCCTCCATGTTGAGCAGCCCGCGGACCGAGATCGTCTGCGTGCGCTTCGGCAACGTGCTGGGAAGCCGGGGCTCCATGCTTCCCCTGTTCATGGAGCAGATCAAAAACGGTCTGCCCATCACCGTTACCGATACCCGCATTATCCGCTATTTCATGACCATCTCCGAGGCCGTGAGCCTGGTCTTCCTGGCCGGCGCCGTGGCAAAAGGCGGCGAGGTGATGGTGCTGGAAATGGGAGAGCCGGTGAACATCTACCAGTTCGCCGAGCGCCTGATACAGTACTACGGCGACGAGCGCAGCCGCATCGTGGTGACCGGCCTGCGCCCCGGCGAAAAACTCTACGAGGAACGCCTCTCCGACAAGGACACCACCATTCCCACC
>Ga0228536_1001731_pt1 | contig 17655 bp, 15 predicted proteins | sample SJ1Smetagenome_FD_168611 | JGI IMG/M metagenome (GOLD analysis project Ga0228536, IMG submission 168611) | Enriched culture of PCE-dechlorinating microbial communities from Ithaca, New York, USA - SJ1.S | ecosystem: Engineered > Modeled > Simulated communities (microbial... > Unclassified...
GGGCATTAAAAGCCCGGCTCCGACGAGCCTGGAAAAGGCCCATTCTCGCCGGGCTTTTAATGTCTTTTTGAAAAAAAATATAAGAAAATTATTTTTTACTGGAAAAACGGCTTTTGTCATAGATACGAAATTTTGCCATGACGTCTTTATCGATTTCATCCGGCGTATTTGACCGGGTCGGTCAATCCTGCTTCGGCGAAACCTTTGAGCCGTAATTGGCAGGAGTCGCAATGGCCGCAGGGCCGGCCCTGTTCGTCCGGGTCGTAACAGCTATGGGTCAGGGAGTAATCCACTTTGAGTCGGGTGCCTGTCTGGATAATCTGTGCCTTGGTCATCCGGATGATAGGGGTATGGATTTTGAAACGCCCCTTGCCCTCCACGGCAATCGCGGTCGCCAGGTTGGCCATCTTTTCGAAGGCCTCGATATACTCCGGCCGGCAATCCGGGTAGCCGCTGTAATCCATCGCGTTGACCCCGATAAAAATATCAAACGCTCCCAGCACCTCCGCATAAGCCAGGGCATACGACAAAAAGATGGTGTTGCGGGCCGGCACATAGGTAATGGGTATCCCCTGCGACATATCCTGTCGGTCTTTGGGCACTTCGAGGGTCGTATCGGTCAGGGCCGACCCGCCAATCCCGGCCAGGTCGATATCGATAATCCGGTGTTCCTTTGCTCCCATCGTGGTTGCCACCCGGCAGGCGGCGGTCAGTTCCACCTCATGGCGCTGGCCATAACGGAACGACAGGGCATAGCAGGTAAAGCCCTCATTGAGGGCGATGGCCAGCGTGGTGGCCGAATCCAGACCTCCACTCACCAGAACAACGGCTTTTCGGGTATTCGTTTGGGGCATTTCCGTCTCAACTTCTTGCAAAAGTCTCAATTTCCAGTACAATAACCACCGTTACTATACCAGTTTTTGAAAAAAAGGGCAATTGCATGAGCGAAAAACCGCAATTTGAGCTGTTTGATAACCCCCGGCCGGGACGGGATTATAAAATCACTATCCGATGTCCGGAATTTACCAGCGTCTGTCCCAAGACCGGGCAGCCGGACTTCGGGGTCATTACAATTGACTACACCCCCGACCAGTCCTGCATTGAGCTGAAGAGTCTGAAGTTTTATATGCAGAGTTATCGCAATAAGGGCGTCTTTTATGAACGGCTGACCAATGAGATACTGGACGACCTTGTTGAATCCTGCAAGCCGCGGTGGATGCGGGTGACCTCGCAGTTTACCCCGCGCGGCGGGATTACCACGGATGTAACCGCAGAGTATCGAGCCGAAAAATAAAGGAGTTCAACGATGCCGATTAGTTTCCATTGCGAATGCTGTAAGCAGAAAATCAAGGCACCGGATGCGGCCGGGGGTAAGTGGGGCAGTTGTCCCTATTGCAAACACCGCTGCTATATCCCGCTGCCCAAGTCGGATGATGAGCCGGAACTGAAGCTGGCGCCGATTGATGAGGGTGAAGAAACCAAAATCGGGATGATGATGAACCAGACTTATGCCCTGACGCGGGAGCTGCTGCATGAAAAGGACGTCCCCGCGGAACCTGCCGGCATCGGCGGCGACAAGGCGGTCGATGAGAAAGCCGTCATCAAGATGTGCATCCTGTACCTGCGGCAGATGGCGGATGCGGAACTGGACGGGGCGGAAAAGTCCATCGCCAAGATGAAGATTTACAAGCGAACGGCCCTGCGAGTGCTGTCGTCGATGGCCCGGGCGGAGAAGCCCGAGCCGGAGTTGTCGGATATCCCGGATAAGATTTTACAGGGGCTGATTCACGACGCGGAAGCCAAGCTGTCGTCGTAAACGGGACCCGTTTTACTGTATTGTAAAATGCCTGCACAATGGATTGTGTGGGCATTTTTTATTGGATTTCTAATTTACCAATTCGTCGGGGTGTTCAAGCTGCTTTTTGACGTAGTCGAGGAACTGGGCTGCATCGGCGCCGTTGGCGATACGGTGGTCAACCGACAGATTCAGGTTTATGATCTTGCGGATCAGGATATCGCCTTTGCCGGACGGCATCGGGGTGCTGATGATCCGCCCGACACCGAGGATGCTGCATTGTCCCGGCACCACAATCGGGATAAATGAATCAATTCCCATGCCGCCCAGGTTGCTGATGGTGATGCATCCGCCGGCCAGGTCGTCGGCGGTAAGTTTGTTGTCTTTGGCGCGGGCGATGAGGTCTCGTCCGGCGGCGGCAATTTGCTCAAGCGTCTTGCCGCCGACATCCCGCACGACGGGGGCGACTAAGCCATTGCCTGCAGCGATGGCAAGGCCGATGTCGATGGTGGGCGACAGGATGATACAGTCGTGTCCCAGTTGGCCGGTCATGATGGGATATTGCTTCATGCCTCGCGCCAATGCCGCCATAATAAAATCATTGAAGGAATATTTTTCCGCGGCGGTCTTGTTGAGGCGATCCCGCATGTCGGACAGGTCTGTGATATCGGCCCGGATGTTCAGGTAGAAGCAGGGAATCTGCTGCTTGGATTCGAGCATTTTGTCGGCGATGATTTTCTGCCAGCGGTTCAGGGGGATTCTGGTTCCGGCAGTAATCTCCGGCAGAGGGGCCTTGGCCTCGGCAGGCAGCGACTCAATGGCGCCCAGCGGGCCGGCTGCGGGGCGGATTTTGCTTAAAACCTGGTCGGCCGGTGATTGGGCTGAAGAAGGCTGGCCTGTGGCGGGAACGCCGGAATCCGGAGATTGATTTGCGGTTAACTCGGCTTGCAGTTTGTTCAGGACGGCGGGGTCGATGACCTCGTTAGGCTGGCCGAGCATAAAAAGCGGAGTCCCGACATCGAGAGTTTGGCCTTCGGCACAGAAAATATGACGAATTGTCCCGGCGGCGGGGGATTCGAGTTCCAGAGTTGCCTTATCCGTTTCCAACTCGCAGAGAATCTGCCCCTTGCCGACGGTGTGATTCAGGCCGACCTTTAAGGCGACAATCGTGGCCTGTTTCATCGCCTTGCCTAACTGCGGTAATCTGACTTCCTGTGCCATAATGATCCAATCCTGATTCTGCTTTGTTTCCGGGTCGATGTACGTTCGAAGGCGAACACCCTGCCCGCATGGGGTTAGAAACACGAAACATAGTCAAAACACCTCGATTTTGCAAATTCTTTTTGTAATCCTTGGTTTGTTTTGCATAACAAGCCCTGTTCCAGATGAAACAGATGCGTGGGTGACAAGTTTTATATGATTATATATCTATATTAACACATAACATAGCCGAATATAGAGTAATATAAAAAACATATTTTTTTAAATAATTTAGCCTAATCCGGGGCATGCTTTGGAATTAATATATGAGAGATGATGGTTAGTTAGGATCGGGTGATTATGGAATCGATGGGACAGGAGTCATCTAAGGATTCACGGCATACGGAATACATCCGATTGCTGATGGCCAATCGCCATTTGATTCTGACCTATATTCTGATGCTGGTACCCAGTGTCCCGGATGCAGAAGATATTCTTCAGGATACGGCGGCGGTGTTGTGGGAAAAGTTTGACCAGTATGAGCCGGGGACGGATTTTGCGTCCTGGGCGGTTACGATTGCCCGATATAAAATCATGCATCTCCAGCGTGAGAAATCCAATACACGAATCAAATTTTCCTCGTCCACCATTGACGCAATCTCGGAGCACCTGTCCAGCAGGAAGGAACAGGATGAGTTGTCTTCTGAACTGCTGCACAAATGCCTCAACCGGCTCAACGACAAGGATCGTAAATTGATTACAATGCGGTATCAGCTCAATATCTCGATTAAGGAATTGGCCAAACGCATCGACCGGCCCGTACAGGGGTTATACAGCACATTAACACGCATTCATGCTTTCCTGATCGCGTGTGTTCAGCGTAATCAGCAGGAGGAATTGTCGTGAACAATTTAAAGGACAATCATGAACTATGCCTCCTGGTTCTAAAATCGCTGGAGCAGGGCATCTCGGAGGAGCAGACGGCGTATCTGGAACGTCGCATTGCCAGCGATCCGGAGGCCCTGGATTATTACTGCACGTGTATCAGGCTGTATGTCCAGTTGAAAAATCCGGGTCATCGACAGTTTGCCCGGCAGACCGATGATCATGAGCACCTGCTGGATATCAATCTCTGGAATCAGTTGTCGGAATATGAGAAAACCGCTCCGATTGTGGAAAAAGAGCCGCCCGCCCCGGCTGCGGTGACGGCAGAGGTTCCAACGCGACCAAAATCCCGGCATCATATTCCTCTCTATACGGCAATTCTTTCCATGGCAGCGCTGATTCTGATGGTTGTGTTTGTGCGAGTGGCGCCGCCGCCGGCCAGTGAGGTGGCGACGCTGACGGACAGTGTTGATGCCAAGTGGCGGGGGGCGAATACTTCATTCAAGCACGGCACACGGTTATCGACCCGGCGGGAACCCCTCGTACTGGATAAGGGGTTTGCTGAAATTCTGTTTGATAATCAGGCCAGGATTGTCATTGAGGCCCCGGCGCAATTTGAGATTGCCACGCAAGATCAGGTCAACCTGATGTATGGTCGCGTTTATGCCAGCGTTCCGAAAGAGGCGCTGGGTTTTACGATTTACACGCAAAATTCCAAAATTATCGACCTTGGGACGGAATTTGGAGTCGATACGGCCATGGATGGAACGGTTGAACTCCATGTCATCAAAGGACAGACCATGCTGATTGCGGGCGGCCGGGCCGAAAAAACCATGCATACGGTTGCAAAAGGAAAAGCCTGGCGAATCTCCGGGATTACTGCAGCGGTTTCGGAAATCCCCTGCAATACGAATTATTTTGTTCGCCGGATTGATTCCGATAACAATGAAATATGGAAAGGGCAGGAGGTGGTCAGCCTGGGTGACCTGGTTATGGGCGGCAACGGTTTTGGAACCTCCAGCGATGCGTATGCCAACTTTGATCCGATCACCGGCAAGAAAAGTGATTTTCCATACGGGGATTATCATTCGGCGACCAACACGTATCAGAAAATAACAGCCTGTCCATTTATCGACGGCATATTTGTCCCCAATGGGAGGAATCAGGTTGTCAGTTCTGAGGGGGATGTATTTGCGGATTGTCCCGAGACCACAGGAATATTTCACAATGAACTGAGTTTTAACAAAGACTCACGCTATTTTCCTGATATTCAGGAACGCTATATGAAGACCCGGCGTCTGGATTTTGCCTTCCTGTCGCTTTTTATGCATTCGAATCTTGGCGTGACGATTGATTTGAATGCCATTCGCAAGCATCTTGCCGGCCGGGAGCTTTACCGGTTTCGCACGACGGCAGGAACGGCGTATTCGATCAGTTATGGGAAAATCATGGGCGTTGAGGATGGGGCGCCTGCCAGTGCTGAGTTTGATGTCTGGATTACCGTGGATGGCCGGCTTCGTGCGAAGGCTGGAAAGGTGCGATGGGACAGCCTGATCGATCTGGACGTGCCGCTGACATCCAAAGACCGATTCCTGTCCATTCTTGTGACCGACGGCGGTACGATTCGCGTGGATGGCTTTAATGCCAATCATTATGATTTGTGTTTGCTGGGGGATTCGAGATTTGAAGTCGAATCCGCCGATTAACAGAAAATACCCAACGGGTATGATTATTCCGCGAGCAAAAGAAGCACCTGGTTAATGCTGCTGTACTTAGCCGCGACGAAACGGAAATATTCAAGTAAGATCGGTATAAATATCTGTGCGGTGCGTAGCTGCATGGTGGGTATGATTGTGTCATGCAAGAAAATATGTGGAATCGATACAATAGGGAAAGGGAAAAGTCATGCGAAGCAAGGTGTTGGGTGTGTTATTATGTTTGTGCTTCCTGGCCCCGATGGCCGCGGCCAAATGGGTCCGTTTTGAGGCTGAGGATGCGATTCTGTCCAGTCCGAACACGCGCGTCGATCCGTATGCGGATGCTTCCGGGGGGGAAGGGGTCCTTCTTACTAATGCCGATCCGGCCGGGACGATTGATTATGTCGTAAATGTTCGTGAGCCGAATACGTTCCCGATGCGCATCGGCTTTTACGCCAACGGGACAGCGGATCAGAAGTACGATTTGATTTATGTCAATGATATGACAACTGCCTTCATTGATCAGAACTGGAACTGCGGGTACTACTGGGATCCCTATCCCCGGCCCAGCAGTAAATTTGAGAGTTTCCGCGATTCCATTGTAACCTATGGAACACAGGTGCAATTCCAGCTTTTAAGCCGATGGTGGGCTGCCTGGGATGATTCCAAACGGAATATCCCCATGGCTGTCAACCTGATTGCCGGAAAAAATATCATCCGCATCAAATCCGGCTGGTCGTACACCACCCATGACTTTATCGAACTGGACCTGCCTGACGTTGCTTATGATTCGGTTCCTGCTGATGGGGATGCTGAAGTGCGCAGCACACAAACTGTCCTGAGCTGGAAAAATCCGGCCGGCGTGATCCGGAATAAAATTTATTTCGGCCAGTCCGACTCGGAACCCAATTACCTGGATTATCAAACCAAACTAACCCAGGTGATTACCCTGAATAATCCCGGATTGACCCCTTCAATTGCCATGCCGACATCGCTGGTTGACGGCAAAAACTACTATTGGGTGGTCGATGGGTATGACACTCCTGCCGGCGACCCCAATTTCCCGGGTGTCATCTGGGGATTCCAGACTCAGTTTAATGCCGCTCCGGTGGTGACCATTGAACAGCCCTATCCCTATCTTGGGCAGGGTGGAATTCCGGGGCAGGTGAGTGTTTCTCTCAATGCAGCGGTTGTGGATGAAGGCCCGATTGTCTCGTATGCATGGACACAGCTTGCCGGTCCTGCCACGGCGATCATCCATTCACCGGCCGCAGAAGATACCCTTGTGACCATCACTGAAGAAGGGCATCCCTATCAGTTCCAATTGACGGTTAGTGACGGACTGCGCAGCGGTATTGGCGTGGTTGAATTTCATGTTGACGATACCGTCTGTGAAGCCGCACTCAGGAAACCCAATACGCACAACCTTGCAGATATCAATTATGACTGCATTGTGAATATGGGAGACTTCCAGGCGATGGCATCGGCGTGGCTGAACTGTATTGATACCGTAACCAACTGCAACTAACCGGTTTGATTAGTGCATCGATTCGTGAAAGGGAAATACTATGAAAAGCATATTATTTATAATTCTATTGTGTCTTGTTTCTTTTCTTCAGGCAGGCTATATGGATACAGACAACTATTATGTCCTTGAAGACCAGGAATTAGCCGCATGGAACGGTTCTGTCGCCGCAGGCGTGACGCTCAATGTCGTATTGGATACCTGGAGTTCCAGCAACATGAATAATACCACCAGCCAGTGGTGGATGCAGTTTAATCCAACCAATGATGCCCTGTTGCCCAATGTCATGACCGGCATCGACATCAAGGGGTGGAAGATGACCGTCAATAACATTGGCACGGCACAATTTACCATCATTCTGGGAGCAAGCACCCCGTTTAACGGCTGGTGGCAGACGGGACCCGGCGTGGGGGTTAAACCCGGGGAAACCAAAACCGTCACGATTGATATTAATGATACTTCCGGGATTCCCAATCAGAAGGATTGCACCAACCTGCTGATTATCTTCCAGTCCGATTCCAAAATGGATTTTAAATTCAAAGTTCTGTCGGCGCACAACTATGCCTATGATCCCAGTCCCTTCCATAACACCGAAGTCGATCCGACGGTATTGACCGAATTGAGCTGGAAGAATATCGAGGGCATCACAGCCAATGATGTCTATTTCGGAACCGCTGAGCCAAACCCGGCCGACCCGAATTACGATGAATGGACGGAAGTTCTGCCCTTGGTCAAGACCATTCTTAATCCCGCCGCGATCCAGACGCTTGCGATAAGCGAACTGCCGCCCTTGCAGGATAACACGGTGTATCACTGGGTCGTCGATTCGTATCGGGGAACCGTGCCGCCCGTTGAACCGAATTTTCCCGGCCAGCACTGGCAGTTTACTTCGTATATCAACCAGGCGCCGGTGGTAAGCCTTGGCGATGATCAGGTTGTCTGGTTAGGTCAGGATGGCGTCCCGGGACAGGTCCATGTAACGCTGACGCCGGTTGTCAGCGATGACAACAGGCCGGTCGCGCAGGCCGCGTTGACATATTCCTGGGCCAAAGCAAACAATTCCAATCGTATCGACAATCTGGTCTTTCCGCTGCCCGATAAACCCTCGCTGACTCTTCCATTCACGTTGCCGGGTGTTTATGACATCAAACTGGATGTAAATGATACAAAATTAATCGGTACTGATACCGTTCGTATTACCGTCGGGACTTCGGCTTGTGATGCGGCCCGTCGGCTTCCTGGCGCCCCCTGGTTTAACGGGGCCGATTTGGACCAGGACTGCCAGGTCGAGATGAATGATCTTACGATATTGGCATCAAACTGGCTGAACTGTGCCGATTTTATCACCAATTGTCAATAACGGTTTGCGGTTTGAGTGGCAATGAAGTTGTGAATTGGATATAATTATGAATTGGTATGGCGGGCGACATCGCGTTGCCCGTCCTTCTGAAAACCAAACAATTTGTTTCGGAGGAAAAGAAGATGAAAAAAACAGTGGTATTGTCTCTTGCTGCGGTATTATGCCTTGGTCTTACATCGGCAGCCGCGACCATCAACCTCGGCAACTTTGAAGGCACCATGGACAACTGGCAAATGCAGAGCGGGGCGACTGGGACCTATTCCACGTTTGGAGCTACCAATGGTGCCAGCTCTCTCGAAGTGGTTTTCCCCAGCAGCTGGAAGACGGTGATGAAGCTGGATATGCTATCGCAGTTGGATGTGATGAAGACCTTGGAAGAGGTCAGCCTGGATATCACCACGCGGAACGACAATGGCCAGATTCCCGCCTGGTGGCTCAACGTCATTCTTATTGTCAACAGCGAAACAGGCGGTTGGCAGGATATGGGCGATAAGTACACGGCTGGCGTACCGTGGAGCCCGAGAACAGAAACTCTGAGCTGGACAATACCCCAGAGCATCCGTGATAATTTCATCAACAATGGCGCAGGCGGCTGGGCCGAATTGTTTATTGTGACCAACTCCGGCGCCAGCGGCACACTGTGGCTGGACAACATCAATGCCAAAGTCCCCGAGCCGGCCACCTTGTCGGTTCTCGGACTGGGTGCCCTGGCTTTGCTCAAACGCCGAAAAGCGTAAGTGGATTATCTGTCCGTGCGGGCTGACTTTACCGGTTGGCCCGCATGGTTTTGGTGGTCCGAGGCAGGTGGAATAGTCCAGATTTTGGGCAGGGTGAAGCTGAAACAGGCTCCACCGAGGGGTTTGTTTTCGACCCAGATGCGGCCTTTCTGCATTTCGACAAGTTTTTTGCTGATGGGCAGCCCCAGACCCGTGCCGTGATAGCCGGCGCCGAACTGTTTTTCGATCTGGACGAATCGATTGAACAGGCGGCTGATGTCGTCGGAGTGGATGCCTTTGCCGTTGTCTTCCACGTCGATGCGGACGCAGTCGTCCAGGTCGGTAATGCGCAGCACAAACGCGGGATTGTCCGGATTGCCGTAACGGATGGCGTTATCGATGAGTTTGTCGAGAATCTGTACGGTGCGGTCGATGTCGGCCATGATGACGATTTGCTGGTCAGGAATATCGAGGGTATAGGCGATATTCTTGTCTTTTAATATCGGTGTCAGGATGCGTATGGCATACTCGGTAATGGCCTGGATTGTGTGTGGGCGGATGTCCATATCGATGTGGCCGGCTTCGAGACTGCTGATATCGACAAAATCATTGAGAATCCGCCCGAGGCGTTTGATTTCCATGTCGGCCAGACCAATAGCCTCGCTCTGGCGTGGTGTAATCGGCCCCATTACTCCCGCTTTCAGATTCGATAACAAATTTCGGAAGATAGTCAGCGGGGTCCGTAATTCATGCGATACAGTGATGGCCAGATCGGTTTTGATTTGTTCCATTTTTTGCAATTCACGGTTGGCCTGTTCCAGTTCCGCGGTGCGGGCCTGGACTTTTTGTTCAATCTGTGCATAGAGGGACTTTAACTCGCGAGCATTGGTCCACTTGGTGGACAGGGCAACTGCGGTTTGATAGAGTTCGGTAAACGAGAACGGTTTTTGGATGTAAAAGATCTTGTCAGCAGGGCCAACCTGGCGGACGATTTGTAGCGGATGGATATCTGAAAAGCCCGTAACAAAGACAATTTCGATATCGCCATCAAGCTTGCGGATTTGTTCGGCGGCCCACAGGCCGTCACGGCCCGGAGGCATCCGCATATCAAGAAAAGCGACCGAATACGGTGTGTTTTCGGCGATTGAACGGGCGACAGCTTCAACGGCCTGCTCGGCCTGGCTGCATAGTGTCAGGTCAAAGGCGATATCGACGTCTTCAACGACTTCGTCGATGCTGTTGTGACTGAATAAGGCGGCGGCCATGTTGAGAGTCTGGGATAGACTGCGGCTGTCTTGCTGAGCAGGGCAGAGTATCTTCTGGTATGATTGCCGAACAGGACCTTCATCATCGGCGATGAGGATGCGAAATAATTTGGTATTCGGGCTGCTCATACGCTGAATCCAATGGTCTCGGCGGCTGCTTCATAGGGAAACAAGATATGGAATGCGGCGCCCTGATTGGTGCCCCGGCTTTCGGCCCAGATACGGCCGTTCATGGTGTTGATGGTATTGGCGCACCAGTGCAGGCCCATGCCGCGAGTGCCGGTTTGCTTGGTGGTAAAGCCTCGCTGGAAAATCTGCTGGAGATGGTCTTCGGTAATGCCGCATCCGTTGTCCTGGACCACGATATGAAGGACGCGTTTGCCGACGAGGGTATCCAGGCCGCCCTTGATGGTGATGATGCCGTTGACGCCGGCAGTGCGGATGGAATCGATGCTGTTAGACAGCAGGTTGCACAAAATATGGGTCAGGGCGACGCGGTTGCTGAGCAGGGGGGCGATGTTGTTGAGTCCGGAATCCAGGCGAATGTCGATATCCTGGCGGGAGCCTTTGGGCAGCAGGGCGATACAATCATGCAGGATTTCGGTAATTTTGAATTGCTCGGTCGTATTGACGCTGCGGCTGAGTCGGTCGGGCTGCATCAGGCTTTGCTCGATCTGGCCGATGGGATTGGTGATATTCTGGAATCCGTCGGCAAGCCGATCGATGGCTTCGGTTATGGTCTGTCCGGCCATGAACATAAAGTGTTCCAGTTCTTTGCGTCGCTGAGGCGGCAGATCGGGATTGTCGAGTTCCTGGCGGGCCTGTCGGATATGCTGCAGCGGCAGGTCCTGAATCTGCTGGTTGAGGGATTCGATTTCAACGCGCAGCGATGTCAGGGAATTGCGGACGTTGTGCAGAATGCCGGAGGCCAGCTCAGCGATGCCGGCGCGATAGGAGCGTTCCATCAGGTCCACGCGGGCCTGGTGAAGCTGGGCGACCATTTGGTTGAACGAATCGGCAAGCGATGCGATTTCATCCCGGCTGCTCAAATGGATACGGCTGGTCAGGTCGCCGGAGCGGCCGATTTCAAGAGCGAAACGGTTGACCATGCTGAGGGGGTTGATAATGATTTTTTCGAGCATGACCAGCAAAACCACCAGAATTACGCATCCGCCGCCCAGCAGAGAAAACAGAGCGAAACGGACGGCGGCAATGCCTTTGGCGGTGATATCGCGGGGAGTTTTGGCTTTGATCAGCAATGAGTTGTGCTGGTGAATATCGGGAAATGTCCGGTACACCGCGACAATGTTTTCATCCGCGGGTTTTTCAAGAAAAAAAGACTCCGACGAGGTCAGTTTGGATAAATACGGCTGCAGGGCCTGCTGCGTGGCGGACGAAGCCAGGCTCCACCATTCAAAATCCACCTGAGTCTGTTTACTGAGAGGGTTCATCATTTCATCATTCACCAGGCGGGCCATAATCAGTGTGCCGACAATCGGTGGCCTGTTGAGATTGTTGGTGATTGGGCGTGAGCTGATCAGGAGGGGGCCGGTGGAAGTGAGGAGGACTCCGGCCACGGAATGGTCCGGTTCGGGATGATTAATCAGTGTGGTATTACGGCATAAATTTTCCGGGGATAATTCTTTGATTTCCAGAGGAGTGATTTCCTCTTCGCCGAGTTTGACGGTCTGCCCCCAGACATAGTTGCCTTTGGCGTCAAGAAATATCATGGCATTCAGATGCTGGGTAATAAACACTTCGTCGGAAATGGTTTGCTTGATGAAATCTTCTTTTTTGCCCTGGACATACAGGGCGGAGTCATCCCAGGCCGACCAGTCGTAGCAGAAGCGATTCAGGTGGTCCACTTCATTTTTCAAAGCGAGAATGCAGCGGTCCATGTTGATTTGGGCACGGTTGTTTTCCACCTCTTCGAAACTGGGCAGGATAATCCACTTCTGGACTGCCAGATCAACGAGGCTGTAGCCCATGCCTGCAATCAGCAGGATTGACAAAATTTTGTTCCGCAGCGACATTTACAGCCTTTTTCAAATGGTGTTTTTATTCTCGTGCGAACTTCAGTAATCCTTCAGCAATCTTATCCAGCGGCATAATGAGTTCGGCTCCGCCTTTGGCGATAGCTTCCTTGGGCATGCCGAAGACGACACAGGTTTCTTCGTCCTGGGCGATGGTGTGGGCGCCGTTTTGCCGCATGGCGAGCATGCCGAGGGCGCCGTCATTGCCCATGCCCGTCAGGATTGCACCGACGGCGTTGGGGCCGGCGATTTTGGCGACGGAGTTAAACAGGACTTCCACGCTGGGTTTCTGGTGACAGACAGCGGGGCCGTCTTTGATGTTGACAAAATAGATAGCGCCGGAACGCTGGAGCACCATGTGATAGCCGCCGGGGGCGATCAGGACCTGGCCGGGCAGGACGCGGTCGCCGTCCTGGGCTTCCTTGACGCGGACGGCGCATTCGGAGTTGAGCCGGTCGGCGAAGGATTTGGTAAACTGGGCGGGCATGTGCTGAACCACCACGACGCCCGGCGACGTGGCCGGCAGAGCGGTCAGGACGCAGGTCAGGGCCTGGACGCCGCCGGTGGAGGCACCGATGGCCAGAATCTTCTGGGTGGTTTCCAGCATGTGCGAGGTTGCGGCGGTGTCGGCTTTGACGGGGGATGTGGTGCGCTGGGCCATCGGTCGAATGGCCTTGGAGGAGATCGAATGGATGATTCCAGCCAGTGTTTTGCAGGCATCGCCGACGCTGTAGGACTGGCCGGGCTTGGCGACGACGTCGACGGCGCCGGCGGCGAGGGCTTCGATGGCGGTCTTGCTGCCTTTGGGGGTCAGCGAACTGAAGATGATAACCGGCATCGGGCGGTGTTCCATGATCTTCTTCAGGAAGGTGATGCCGTCCATGCGGGGCATTTCGACGTCGAGAATCAGCACGTCCGGTTCGAGATTGACGATTTTATCGCGGGCGATATAGGGGTCCGGGGCGGTGCCGATGACTTCGATGCCCGGCTGGGTGTTGAGTTCTTTGCTGAGGATTTGACGCACGATCGCCGAGTCGTCCACGATGAGCACTTTATGAAGTTGAGCTGTAACTGTCATGGGAATTTCCTTAAATCACTTTTTCGATGCCGTTGGCTTTAATGGTCACCGTGCCGTCGGCGATATTGAGATACATATTGCGCGGGACATTGCCGCCTACTTCCTGGCCTTTGATCATGACGCCGAACTGCCAGAGCAGTTTTCGGGCGGCCAGAAAGTTGCGGTTGCCGATTTCAAACCCTTTGGGGCCGTTGTCCATGGCTGCACCGCCGGCCAGTTTGGCAATGATGCGTTTGCGGTCGGCACCGGAAGAGACCAGGTGGTCCAGCAGAAGCTTCATTCCGGTATCGGCGAACATCAGCGGTTCCCGGGCGGCGCGGGCCGGGTCCATCGTTGACGAGGGGAGCTGATAATGAATCATGCCGCCGATGCGGATGGCCGGATCGTAAAAAGCAGCCGCAATGCAGGATCCCAGCGAGTAGGTCACCAGAACGCTGTCCGGGTCTTTTGAGACGCGGGCGTCGGAGACCTGCACGGTGATATTACGAGAGGTACTCAGCATCCTGGACCTAATCCTTTCTATAGATGGTCGGCTGCACGTAACGGAATTTGTGGGTAATGCCCGTCAGTGATTCCGAGTGGCCTGTGAACAGGTAGCCGCCGCGATCCAGTACGTCCCAGTAGCGGTTGACCAGCTTCTGCTGGGTCGGCTTGTCGAAATAGATCATGACATTTCGACAGAATATAAAATCCATGGGGCCTTTAAACGGCCAGGGTTCCATCAGGTTCAGGTATTTGAAGACAATCATCTTCTGCAGCACGGGGCTGACCTGGAACATCGGCTGGCTGGTGCCGCGTACCTTGGACAAATAGCGGTTTTTGGCCGCCGGCGGTACGGGGGCAACCCGTTCGGCATCATAAATGCCTTTGGCGGCGCGCTGCAGGACACGACTGGAGATATCGGTGGCCAGGATTTTAATGTCCCAGTCACCGGCCTGCTGGAGATTTTCCAGCAGGGTAATGGCGATGGTGTAAGGTTCTTCGCCGGATGAACAGCCGGCGCTCCAGCAGCGGATTTTTCTGGCGGAGCCTGTTTTTCGAGCGGTCAGCTCCGGCAGGAGTGTTTGAGATACAAAATCAAAATGCTGTGATTCCCGAAAAAAAGACGTCAGATTGGTGCTGATGGCGTCGGTCAGTTCGGTCAGTGCGGCCTTGGAAGAATCCGACAGGACATATTTGTAATAGTCGGCAAAACTGGAAAACTCTTTCTGGCGCAGCAGCTTGCCGAGCCGGGAACGGACCAGTTCTTTTTTGCCGTCATGCAGATCGATGCCGCAGTGTTCATACACCAGCGCACTGATCTGTTCGAATTCCTGATCGGTCAGAACGATATTGTCTTGTAATACCGATAATCCAAGCATAGTGTTTCTCGCTTAATACATTTGCGTTTGAGCCAGTGCAATCAGGCCGGGGATGTCGAGGATCAGGCTGACCCTGCCGTCTCCCATGACGGCGCCGCCGGACACCCCTTTGATGTTGCCCAGGCCGCTGATGCTCTTGATGACAACCTGCTGCTGGCCGAGCAGGTCATCGACCTGAAGACAGCATTTGTGATTGCCTTCCTCGACCACCACCAGAAGACCTTCGGTCGGATTCTGTCGTGCGTCGGAAGCATTAAACAATTTGTGCAGCGGGACCAGCGGCATCAGCATGTCGCGGATTTTGACCATCTGTGCGCGGTTCTGCACGCTGGAAATCTGGTCGGCGGTCGGCCGGATGCTGTGCACGACCGAGTTGATCGGGATAATATATCGCTGCGAACCGAGGGTGACAATCTGGCCGTCGATGATGGCCAGGGTCAGCGGCAGGCGAATCAGGAAGGTTGTTCCCTGGTCGATTTTAGTTCGGATATCAATTTTTCCGCCGATGGATTCGATGTTTTTGCGTACTACGTCCATGCCGACGCCGCGGCCGGAGACATCGGTGATTTTGTCGGCGGTCGAAAAACCGGCCATAAAGATCATCTTATAGATTTCATCGTCGGACACATCCTGGCCTTTGGCAATCAGCCCTTTTTCGATGGCCTTTTTGAGGATTTTATCGCGATTCAGACCTCTGCCGTCGTCGGTGATTTCAATGATAATCGATCCGGCCTGGTGATAGGCTCGCAAGTAAATATGCCCGGTCCCGGATTTGCCTTTGGCTTTACGGTCTTCGGCGGTTTCCACGCCGTGATCGACGGAGTTGCGCATCATGTGAATCAGCGGGTCGGTGATTTTGTCCACGATGGTGCGGTCCAGTTCGGTCTCTTCGCCGCTGGTGACAAAGTCAATGGTTTTACCGGCTTTGCGGGACAGGTCCCGGACAAGTCGGGCCATTTTCTGGAAGACGCCCTGCACCGTGACCATCCGCATGGACATGGACAGTTCCTGAAGCTGGCGGACGATTTTGTTCTGATGGGCGACTTTGCGGTATAAGTCACTGTCATTATTGCAGGATTTGCCGACTTCTTCGGCGATCATCAACTGGGCGACTGCCAGCTCGCCGGTCATGTTGATCAGGTCGTCGAGGCGTGTGGTGCTGACCTTGATTTTTTCTTCGGCGGTTTTGGATGCGGTCGCGGCGGGTGTTTCTTTCTCGCCGCCCAGCATGGCATCAAGCTTATGGTCTTCGGTTTCCTTGAGCGGCTCTGGGGCCTGTTCCGGGGTTTGTGCTGCGGGGGCCGCTTCGGTGATTTTTCCGCTGGCGCAGTCGTGGAGGCGGGCAATCAGGGCGTCGACGTTGCCCGGCGTCTGATAGGCGGTGTTCTGTCCGGCTGCCGTTTCCATGGCTGCCAGCATGGTTTTGAGCATGTCGATGGATGCGAAGGTGGCGTCGCTGAAGGGGCCTGTCAGCTTCAATTGCCCCTTGCGGGCCATATCCAGCAGATTTTCGGCGGCATGGGCCAGTTTGTTGGTATCGGTCAGGTTGAGAAAGCCGGCCATGCCCTTGATGGTATGGAAGGAGCGGAAGATTTTGTTGAGCGTCTCGGCGTCCTCCGGATTGTTTTCCAGCTCCAGCAGGGCGGCCTCGGCGTTTTCAATGTGTTCCTTGGATTCGTTGATAAAGTCAATAATCAGCGGCAGATCGTCTTCGGTGAAAGTAATGGTGGCTGCGACCGACTCGGCGGCGGGGGCGGCAGCCGGAGCGGTTTGGGCCTGGGAACCGGTCTGGGGTGCCGGGGCCGGTGCAGCCGGTTTAGCCTCTGCCGCGGCCAGGCTTTCAAGCGTGCTGATCATGGCGGTCAGCTCGGCAGGCGACTGATAGGCGCCGGCCTGTGCGGCCGCTGCTTCCAGACTGGCCAGCATGCCTTTGAGCATGTCCACCGAGGCCAGTGCCGCATCGCTGGCGTCGCCGACGAGTTTGAGTTGTCCTTTGCGGGCCATATCCAGCAGATTTTCCGCCGAATGGGCCAGTTTATTGATATCGGTCAGGTTCAGAAAGCCTGCCGTTCCTTTCACAGTGTGAAATGCCCGAAAAATACCATTGAGAGTTTCTTCGTCTTCGGGATGATGTTCGATTTCCAGCAGGGCGGATTCGGCGTTTTCAAGGTGTTCGCGTGATTCGTTGATAAAATCCATAATCAGCGGCAGGTCTTCGTCGCTCAGTGACGGTGCAGCGGCCTGTGCAGGGGGTTGCCCGGCGGTGCGGTCGATTTCAGTCAGCAGACTCTGCAGGTCGCTGACCATGCTGCTGAGTTTATCGACGCAGTCGCTTTGTCCCTGGTTTTGCTGAGTCAGCGCCGCAGTGATGGCGCTGGCGGCGTCAGCACCGAGGCTCCGCAACCGGGCGATGATTGGTTCAGGCCCCTGGTCCAGATTGCCGGCGGCGGAAACGATCTGTTCAAACAGCGTTCGGAACTGCTCCATATCGCAGGCCTTTTCGGCATCCAGCAGCATGACCTGACTTGCTGCCTGCTCGATTAGATCCTTCAGCATTGCCTTGTTGTCGCTCATATCCACTCCTGTGTCTATTCCTGTGTCTATCCTGTATTAATTACTGAACTTTTGCAAATTTTAGGATAAAGCCAATTGCAGCTTAATACGTTCAAAATCCTGCTTTTCATCCATTATTTGTTTGACTACCCACTCGATAGTCTGGCTGAGAGTCTGCCTCATGACC
>Ga0228536_1001732_pt1 | contig 17651 bp, 15 predicted proteins | sample SJ1Smetagenome_FD_168611 | JGI IMG/M metagenome (GOLD analysis project Ga0228536, IMG submission 168611) | Enriched culture of PCE-dechlorinating microbial communities from Ithaca, New York, USA - SJ1.S | ecosystem: Engineered > Modeled > Simulated communities (microbial... > Unclassified...
AAGCGGCAAGATCGTCGTTTTCATCCGCGGGGTGGACAAAAACATCCACGTAAATATACGCTCTTTCCCCGTCCTTTTGCGGAGGTATGAACCGGGCCCGTGCCGCAGGAAAGACGAATTCTCTCGAGACTTTCTTTCCAGGCGAGACGTCCACTTCTCTTTCCCAAATAACTGTGGGGGGCAGATCAATATGGACTCTCAGATCGTACTTCCCTGGGGCCATGGTGAAAGAAAACTCTCCTTCGCCGCTTTCCGACAGAATGGGATTTTCTTCCTCACCCGCCGGAGACGCAAAGGCGTCCACGTAGAAATAGACCGGTTTTCCGCTGAACCCCTTTCCTGTAAGCTTTACCGAGCCCTGGGCGAAGGAGACTTCCTTCCTGACCGTCTTGCCGGGTTCGAGAACGATTTCCTTCAGCCACTGTCCCGTGCCTGTTTTCGGGTCTTTCACAAGGACATCGTATGTTCCCGGCAGAACGGTGTATTCATGAGTTTTACCGCCGTCCCTGCTGATTTCCTCCGGATTGTCCCGGTCATAGGGTGATTTGTAGAGCCAGGATTCCCCACTCAGGGGTTTCCCTGCGGAGTCAAGTATATCGATGACCAGCTTGCCCTGGGCGAAGGAGACTTCCTTTCTGACCGTTTTGCCGGGTTCGAGAACGATTTCCTTCAGCCACTGTCCCGTGCCTGTTTTGGGGTCTTTCACAAGGACATCGTACGTTCCCGGCAGAACGGTGTATTCATGAGTTTTACCGCCGTCCCTGCTGATTTCCTCCGGATTGTCCCGGTCATAGGGTGATTTGTAGAGCCAGGATTCCCCACTCAGGGGTTTCCCTGCGGAGTCAAGTATATCGATGACCAGCTTGCCCTGGGCGAAGGAGACTTCCTTCCTGACCGTCTTGCCGGGTTCGAGGACGATTTCCTTAAACCACTGTCCGGTACCTGTTTTGGGGTCTTTCACAAGGACATCGTAGGTTCCGGGCAGAACAGTGTATTCATGAGTTTTGCCGCCGTCCCTGCTGATTTCCTCCGGATTTTTCCCGTCATAGGGCGATTTGTAGAGCCAGGATTCCGCACTCAGGGGTTTCCCGGCAGAATCCAGTATGTTGATGATCAGTTTCCCCTGGGCGAAGGAAAGCTCTTTTTTGACATGGTCTCCGTCTGCAAGGGTAAGGTCGAATGACTGGACGGCTTTCGTCCCCTGGTGGGTACCTCTGACGAAATATCCACCTGGGGCCAGGATCTCTGTTTTCCAGTCTGTTGCTGAAAATTCTCTTTCAGGTGTTTCCCGGTTTTCTTTCAGGAAAATTTCCCAGGAGACATTTACAGGCTTGCCGCTGCTGTCGACTCCTCTCACCTGGATCCGCGAAAGGGAAAAAACGGCCTTGAGGGATGTCAGTTCATCAGAGACAAGATCCACTCCCTCGAAGAAAATCTCCTCTCCCGTACCCGAGGCGACGGCACGGATAAGGTAGCTGCCCTCAGGGACGTTCTTTCTTACCGTTTCCCCGCTTTCAGAGAGGAGCTCGTCCCCGTCTTTCATGGCGGTTACGGTCATGGAGACGGGGTTCCCCTTTTTGTCCAGCCCTTTTACCTCGAGGTTGACATCAAGAGCCGTCTTAACGATAGTGTCGAAGGCCTTCGCAAGCTCGGCAGCGTTGTTCGCCTCCAGGAGAAGGCCCCCTGACGGCTTGACGATGCACTCCAGCTGTGAGACCGATTTTTTGTCCATGCCGAATCCCACTACGTGAATTTTCGAAACGATCCCTTTTTCCGCGAGGGTTTTCGCTGCAGCGCACGGATCTCCATTACAGCTTTCGAGCCCGTCTGTAACAAGAATAACAACCCTGCTCCCCTTAAAATCAGCCTTGAAGTCCCCTGCGGCCTGCTCGAGCGAGTATGCTATAGGGGTCTTTCCCTTTGGTTTTATTCCGCTGATGAATTTTTTCATCTTTTTCGCATCGAGGGGACCTATGGGTATTTCAAGCTTCGTATCCTTGCAGTCGTTTGTACGGTGCCCGTAAACACGGAGTCCGACCGCGATACCCTTCCGTTCGGACAGGTCGTCGATGATTTTATCGAGGGCTTCCTTTGCAACTTCGATCCTGGTCGACTTCCCGAGCTTGGCCCACATACTCCCGGAAGCGTCAAGAATCAGCTCAATGTGGGCGGAATCTCCTTCCTGGGCGAAAACCGGCACCCATGAAAGCAGAATAACCATCCCCAGGCACAAGAAAAGCAGCATACGTCGAAAAAAGCTGAAACTCATCATTCTGACCAGCCTCCCTGTCGTTCGATCATTGTTTTCGTCGTAATTGTAACACTTTGGATGAAAATAAATAGCCAAAACAACTGCTTGCGGCAAGGTGAAAAGGTCTAAAAACAGTCATTATTTCAACAAAACTGAAAGTTCCGTGATATAATATTTCCATAGACAATGTTTCAGTGCCGGGGAAAAGAGTGAGCCGGCCTGTCCGTAAACTGAAAAGGAGGGATTGAAATGAAAAAAATTGTCGTGGCGATTGATGGAAGCGACGCGAGCAGGGGTGTGGTGGATTATGCGATCCATTACGCGAACCGCGAGCAGGATGCCGAGATGCTCTTTCTCCACGTCATCGCCCTCTCTGAGCATAGGCCGGTGTTCTACGGTGAAGGTACCGTGGTGGTTCCCCCGACCGATGACGAGGTGAAATCGGAGTTTGAGGATTTCATCAAAAAGGAGATGGAGGCGATCGGCAAGACGATTCCCCGAATGTCGGTTTCCGTGAGGTCGGGACGGGTGTATGACCAGATAGTCAAGTTTGCGGAAGAAAATGATGCGTTCATGATCATAATTGGTCATCGGGGACTGGGTGCGATGGAGAGGTTCTTCCTCGGCAGCGTTGCAGCCAAAGTTGTGGCCAATGCGCCGTGCAGCGTCTATGTCCATCGTCCGGGGGCTGAAGCAGGGGCGAAATGAATTTTCTGTTTCTGAAAAGTTTTTGAATATAGCTGCATTAAGCCCCGTCCTGGTACCCGGACGGGGCTTTTTACCTCCGGGCCTGCTGCTCCCGTGAGATTCTTCTGTCATGTTATAGTAATTCAGGAGAAAAGGAGATGGTCTTATGGAGAAGCTGTTCGGGTATGCAGGGAAAATCCTGTGGATCAACCTGACCACAGGAGAGGTCTCCAGGGAAGAGATTTCAGCCGCTGACATCAGGCCATGGCTTGGAGGAACGGGGTATGCCGCCCGCCTTTTGTTCGAAGGGGTACCTTCAGGAACAGATCCTCTTGGGCCCGGGAACTATTTTATTCTTGCCACGGGGCCGCTTACCGATAATACGGTTCCTTGAGGAGGCAGCCTGTCGGTATGCTGTAAATCCCCGCTCACCGGAGGGTGGGGCGAGGCACGTGTCGGATGCGACTTCGGCCCGGAGATGAAACGTGCAGGGTATGATTTCGCCGTGCTTCATGGAGCCTCAGACCGGCCTGTTCACGTCGTTATCACAGACGAAAAAGTCGAATTGAGGGATGGATCGTTTTTGCATGGTCGTCCGGTTTTGGAACGGGAAAAACTTTTAAGGGAACAGGATGGGCTGGAGGGATATTCAATTCTCACCATAGGTCCCGGCGGTGAAAACCGGGTGCTCTTCGCTTCGGTCATGGTGGGGCACAGGGCTGCCGGGCGCATTGGTGCCGGAGCAGTGCTGGGATCGAAAAACGTCGCCGCTGTTTCGGTAAAAGGTACAGGAAGGATCCAGCCCGCAAATCCGTCTGCATGGATGGAATCAGTGCGAACCGCCCACAGAATAGTAAAAGAAAGCCCGAACACCCCTGGATTCACCGAGCTGGGAACAATGGGGGGCTATGAGAACAGCGACAGGATAGGCGACCTTCCCACGAAGAACTGGCAGTCGAATTCATGGGGGAAGGGGGAGGCCGTTTCAGCCCATTTTTTCGGGAAAAACCAGGTGTCCTCTACGGGGTGCTACAAGGGATGTCCCATGAAATGCGGGAGAAAGGTGCACGTTAAGGAAGGTCCCTGGAAGACGCCTGAACATGACGGCGGAGAATACGAGACCGTGGGGTCCTTTACTGCATACGTCCTCAACGAGGATGTGGACTGCGCAGTACACTGCGGGTACCTCTGCAACGAGATGGGAATAGACACCATTTCAGCCGGAGCTGCAATCGGCTTTCTTTTTGAATGTGCCGAAAAAGGCATTTTGCAGGAGAGCGCAGTCAATGGACTGGACCTGTCCTGGGGAAACGGGAAAGTACTCCCTCTCCTGGTTGAAATGATCGCCGGGCGCGAGGGGATAGGGGATATTCTCGCCGACGGGGTGAAGAGAGCTGCCCAAAGGATAGGCGGCGGTGCGGAGAAGTTTGCCGTTCACGTGAAGGGGCTTGAGGGACCGTGCCATGATCCCCGGGCGGGGAAGACCCTTGCGGTGAGCTATGGAACGGCAAACCGCGGAATGTGTCATATCCATCCACTTGAGACTGTCGCATATGACTGCGCGCATCTCGACTTCGGACTGTCCTCCTTCGGCCTCCCTGATCCCGGAAAGTTTGAACGCTGGGACGAGGAAGGGAAAGGCGACGCGACCCGGATCCTGCAGGACGGAGGAACCCTGCCGGATATCCTGGGTACGTGCAAGTTTTACATGTACGTCGGGATCACTCCAAATGAATATGCGGCAATGCTCTCTGCGCTTACCGGGTGGAACGTGACGGGAGAAGAGCTTATGGAAACTGCGGAGAGAGTGACGAACATGCAGCGCCTCTTCAACTGCCGTGAAGGTTTCGGAAGGAAGCATGACCGTCTCCCTGACCGTGTACGGTCCCTGCCTGCTTTCGGACAATATGCGGAGAGCCCTGAAAGCGCCGTTCGAAATTACGATCTCATGCTCGATGAATATTACGATGCAAGAGGGTGGGACAGGACGACAGGTGCACCGCTGAAGGAAACGCTGCAGCGGCTGGGAATTTCAGAGTAAACATATTGCATAATACATTTTTGCGGAAATGACGGGAGACAAAAGGAGAAAAAAAAGGTAGAATATGGTCGTATTTTGTAAAGGAAGAGATGAATACGAGGTTTTTCAGGCAGAGGCAACGCACACAAACCAAAAGTGGGAGTTGATGTCCAGATGCTGACGGAGAACATCGTGACGGTTTCAGGGACGCTCCATCTGATCCGCGTCGAGCCCAGCGCGGGCAAGCCGAAGAAATACATGCCCTTTTCGGTTCGCCAGGACACGCCGGGGACGGACGGGAGCGTCAGGAAAGATTTTCTGCTCGCCAGAATATATGATCCCAGAATACAGGAAGAAATGAAGAGCCTTCGAGAAGGCGTTCCTGTGAGAATCCAGGGGGATGTGCGCTCGTCCCTGGGGAGCGGCGAGATGTACATAAACGTGACCGCCATCGAAGCGTTGGTATAGGAACACCTTTTTGAAATCTGTTGACTGAAGGGATGCTTCGGGACGCGCATAGCAGTGCGTGCAGATGTTTTGCGGCATTCGGGTTAGAAACAAAAGGACATTAATGCTGGAAGAAACCGGCTTTTTCCCCCAATTCCCCTTTTTGACCGCTTCGCGTTTTTGCCTGAAACAGTCGTACGGAAAGAATTCATCTCAATATCAGCCAGATTTTTCGGAAAGCCCCCCTAAAGGGGGGCTTTCGGTTTTCAAATGAATACAGGAGGTCGTTTATATGGTAGGGAATACCGGCGGAAGAAACACCGTCCGGGTCCTGGAGCGCATGAATATTTCAGTTCTCTTCGGCATACCGGGCATTCACAACCTTTCAATATATGAGGGGGTAACATCCAGCCCCATACAGCACATCACCACAAGGCACGAACAGGGTGCAGGGTTTATGGCCTACGGATGGGGAAAATCTGCCGGGACACCGGGTGTTGCAGTAGCCATCACCGGGCCCGGGCTCACCAATATCCTCACTCCTCTCGGGCAGGCGTATCACGATTCAGTTCCAATGCTTGTTATCTCAACTCAGATCCCTTCGAAGTTCCTTTCCGGACGTTCCGGATACCTTCACGAGCTTCGCGATTCCACCGCCATGTCCTCTTCGGTGACCAAGGCCAGTTTCCGGGCGTCATCCCCGGAAGAAATACCCGTTCTCGTTGGGCGTGCCCTGAGGCTTTCAACGGAGGGAAGGCCGGGACCTGTCCATGTGGAGATCCCCCTTGATTTTCTCGACCAACGCTTTGATCCCGCTCCTGAGGAACCTGCACGTCCGCAGTCATGCCGGCTTGACCGGGCGCTTCTTGAACAGGCGGCGGAAAGCCTGTCAAAGTCGAGGTCACCTTTCATTATCGCCGGCGGGGGAGCTGCAGAGGCAGCAGAAGCTGTCAGGGAGCTGGCAGAAAAACTTTCCGCCCCTGTCGCACTTACATCTGCAGAAAAGGGGATCCTTCCCGAGGATCATCCCCTTTGTCTCGGCGCCAGGCTTCATTTTCCCCAGGTGAAGGAGCTCATAAGGAATTCCGACTCTGTAATAGCCCTCGGCACGGAGCTTTCCCCGACTGACTTATGGGAGGATGAATTCCCCTTCCCGGACACCATGATATCCATGGATGTGGACGAAGTTTTTTCCTCTGCCAGAAAGGGAATTTTCCTGAACTGCCGGTGTGAGGACGGAGTCCCAATGCTTGCCGCAGCCGTGGAAAGGAGAAACGGACGGCCTTTTCAGGAGAAACAGGCTCTCCCTGAGAGGTGCAGGGAGAGCCTGGGAGCAGTGACCGGTGCGGAAGAAGGGCTCCATCTGCTGGGGGAGACAGTCTCAGCCCTTGCAGCTTCTCTGGAAAGTGAGGGCGCTCTCTGGTCTGATATGACCGGAGCGGCGTACTACGCTATCAGTGAATACCCTTCCTGCCGGCCGTGCACTTTTCTTCACCCCGCTGGGTTTGGGACCCTTGGCGCGGCTCTTCCGGCAGCTCTGGGCACAAAATGTGCGTTTCCTGACCGGAGGGTGGCAGCCCTCGCCGGCGACGGAGGGTTTCAGTTCACCCTTCCCGAACTGGCCGTGGGTGTCCAGGAACAAGTCTGTCTTCCCGTGATCCTCTGGAACGACGGGGGATTCGGTGAGATCAGGCGGAGCCAGGACCGGAACGGAGGTCCGAGGATTGCTGTCGATCACTGGAATCCTGATTTCAGGTGCATTGCGGAAGCCTACGGGATCCCCTATTTTGCTCCCCATGACGGGACCGGTATCGGAAAGGCTCTCGAATCAGCCTTCGAGGCTTCCGTTTCCTCAATCATAGAAATAAATGTGCGACAGAAGGCAAAGGAATGATTCCCGGTGTGAGAAAGGCTGTCGCGTCAGCTTCTCCCTATACTCCCGGCAAAACCGTCGAGGAGGTCCGCCGCGAGTTCGGGCCGGCGAGAATAATCAAGCTCGGATCCAACGAAAACCCCTGGGGGCCGTTCCCTGCAGCCCGTACAGCCATGGTCGACGAGATAAGCAGGATGAACATGTATCCCGACGTCTCTTTCAGGGAACTGAAAGAGCGTATAGCCGGGCAGTTCGGCCTGACGCCGGAGTGGGTCGCCCTTTCACACGGGGCTGAGGGCATGCTCCAGACCCTGGGAAAAGTTTTCCTTGACCCGGAGGACGAGGTCCGTCCTCTCCAGGGGGACCTACGGTCTGTACAGGGAAATCTCCCTGGTTATGGGGGCTGTCCTTCAGGAAGTTTCGCTTCTTGAGAATTTCTCTATAGACATGCAGGGAATACAGGAGTCCATAACAGGGAAAACAAAGCTCATCTGGCTGAACAACCCCAACAACCCCACGGGACTTATTCTGCCTCCAAAAAGGATCGAGGACTTCATCCGGAATCTCCCTGAAGGGACGTGGACTGTTCTTGACGAGGCGTACGGCGAGTTTGCGCTCAAGGGGAGTCTGCCTGATACCGTGGCTCTGCTGGAAGAGGGACGGAACCTCGTGGTCGTAAGAACTTTCTCGAAGGCGTGGGGACTTGCCGGGGCAAGGATCGGCTATGCCCTTGCCAGGCCTGAGCTCGTGAGGGTAATTGACACGGTGAGTGAACCCTTCAACGCCAACAGGATGGCGATTGCCGGCGCGTGCGCCTCCCTGCGCGAAGACGGGGAGGCTTTTCGTAGCGCACTTAAATTCATCGTCTCTGAACGGGGGCGCGTATCGGACGCTCTTCGGGGCATGGGGCTGAAGATACTTGGTTCAAGCACGAACTTTATTTTCTTCACCCTTCCAGTGGAAGCGGAAGAAGTATCCCGAAAGCTTCTTAAAAGGGGAATCATAGTCCGTCCCTGCGGAGGGTGGGGATTCTCGCGTTCCATTCGCGTGTCGATCGGTACTTCTGAAGAGAACACACTGTTCCTGGAAACCCTTGCAGAAATACTCTCTGAAGAAAAGGGGGAAAATGTATGAACGGTGAGATTGCGGCTGAAAAAGGCAGCGTTCTGTTTGAAAAAGTGACGAAAACCTACAGCGGCGGCATTCCTTAGGGAGAAGGGGCTCATAAAATAAAGAATTATTTGCGAAAAAAAGGAAAAAGTGGTATCTTTCCTTCACCCTGTTGTAACGGGAGACAATAACGCACAAGGAGCTGGAATATTGGTGAACTTCGAGAATTCAGTCACGGTGACCGGTCTGATACATCTTCCCAAGGGAGATATGGCCGGGAAAAACAGAAACGGCGTATACCTGAGGTTTTCGCTCAAGCATCCGAGCGTCGGGTATGACGGCGTGGAACGTGTGAGCTTCCTTCCCGTACGGGTTTTTGACCCTGCACTGCAGGAATGGCTCCGGGGAAAGGGCGAAGGAACGCCCGTCCGGATAACGGGCAGGCTCCGTTCGTCCTCCGGAAGCGGTGAAATGTTCATTCTTGCTGAAATTCTCGAGGAAAACGCAGAATAGAAAGCACCTCTTTCGTGCCATCGCGCCCTCTTTTTTAGAAGAGGGCGTTTTTTTCGGAGAAAAAAACATCATAAAATCGTTTTGAAAAGGAGCTGGATAGAAGTGAATCTTGCACGCTTTCCCCGTCGACGCTACACGGAAGGACGAACCCCCATGGAGTTTCTGCCCAGGCTTTCAGAGATCGTCGGCGGTCCTGAAATCTGGATAAAGAGGGATGATTATCTCGGGTTCTTCCCCGGCGGCAATAAGACGAGAAAACTCGAGTTCCTGCTGGCGGATGCTCTTGCCGGAGGTGCCGATTCAGTCATAACCTGCGGCGCTCCGCAGTCAAACCACTGCCGCCTCACCCTTGCCGCTGCACGCAAGGAAGGGCTCGAATGCCATCTCGTCATCGAGGAACGGGTTGCGGGGACGTATTCCGAAAGAGAGTCGGGGAACAACTTTCTCTTCCACCTCATGGGAGTGGATTCCATCCGACCTGTCCCGGCAAAGTCCGACATGCTCGCCGAGATGGAAAAAACGGCTGAAGAGCTGAGGAAGACCGGAAAGAAGCCCTATGTAATTCCGGGAGGCGGGTCGAATGCCATAGGCGCCCTCGGATACGTGGCATGTGCCGAGGAAATTCTTGCCCAGTCCTTTGAAAAGGGAGTCTCCTTCGACCGTATCTTCACAACCAGCGGAAGCGCCGGAACCCATGCGGGCCTTGCGGCGGGGCTGTGGGCGAACAGGTCGGGCATTCCCCTCACAGGGATCAACATCAGCCGTCCGAATGAGCTCCAGGTTCCCCTGGTCCGGAAGCTTGCAGAAGAGACAGCCAGGATGCTCGGCATCGACGAGCCACTGCCCGAAGACCTGATCCAGTGTTTCGACGGATATGTAGGAAAAGGCTATTCCCTTCCCACCGAGGCTATGATCAACGCGGTCGTGCTTCTTTCAAGGAGCGAGTCGATCCTGCTCGATCCTGTCTACACCGGGAAGGCTTTTGCCGGCATGCTCGACCTTATCGGGAAGGGATTCTGCAAAAAGGGCGAGAAAATCCTTTTCATCCATACGGGAGGAATACCGGCCCTTTTCCACTACCAGCACTATTTCGACGGGGTTCTGTTCCCCGACAGCAGCAAGGAGTAAAAGTCAGTGAAACCGGACAGAAAAAACGCCCCGTTTTTCTTTTTCATGGCTGCAGCGGTGGTTCTTGCCCTCCTTCCCCAGACGAAGACCTGGGCCGTGGGGATCGCCCTGGTGCTTGGTGCGGCAGTGGCCAATCTCGTTCCCTCTGCCGCACCGTCAAACCTGGGCAAGATGCGCAAGCTCGCCCTCAATACCGCTGTGGTCCTCTTCGGATTCGGGCTCAATATCCGGCAGGTCATAATGGTTGGAGGCCAGGGGTTCTGGCAGACAGCCGTAAGTCTTGCTATCATAATCTCCCTTGGTTTTTTCCTGCTTCGGTTCTTCCGCCTCAATCCGGCCACCATGAAGCTTATCACTTTTGGAACCTCCATCTGCGGAGGAAGCGCGATCGCAGCGGTTTCCTCTGTCATGAAGGCGAAGGACGAAGAGATCGGCGTCTCCATGGGAGTTGTCTTCCTGCTGAATACGGTGGCGCTTTTTGCCTTCCCCCTCCTTGCAGGATTTTTTTCGCTCACTCCGGAACAGTACGGAATCTGGTGCGCCCTGAGCATCCACGATACCAGTTCAGTTGTGGGAGCAGCGGCTGTCCTCGGCGACGCGTCCCTCTCCACAGCCACCATAATGAAGCTCACGCGCACCCTCTGGATAACGCCCATCGTGTTCGTTCTCTCCCTGCAGCAGGGGGAGAAAGGGAAGCTTTCCGTTCCCCTGTTCATCGTCTTCTTCCTCCTCGCTTCGGTGACGGCCTCGATGCTGCCCTTTCCGGGACTATTTAAATCCCTTGCTTCTGCGGGGAAGGTATTTATGGCCATCGCCCTTTACATGGTGGGATTCGGGCTTCACAGTTCAGTGGTGAAAAAGGCCGGTGTACGGGGGATGCTTTTCGGAGCGTCGCTTTGGTTCGTCTCCATAATCGTCGGTTTTGTTCTTGCATCTTTAAGCTGAAGGTTCAACAAAAAACAGAAGGAAAAAACTGAAAAGCGTTTCCGAAGCAGGTTTCTCTGCCCGGTTCCGGGAACGCTTTTTTTCAGGAGGAAGAAAGTGCCGGAAGCATTTCAGGGGATTGGACTGATCCTTTGTATCAATCAGTCCTCGGCAGATGCCAGAGATCTGTTTTCCGGGCCGGATCGAACAGGTCGGGCAGTGCGGCGATCCTCCCGTCGGGGCGGCGGAAATCTCCCCCGCCCGGTGTATCGGCGTCACCCATGAGCAATGCTGTTATACCGGCGCGGTGGGCTCCGAGAATATCGACTTCGGGAGTATCCCCGATCATTACGATCCGGTCAGGCGGCAGTCCTACAGAGTCAAGAGCTTCCCGGAACATGGGTTCAAAGGGCTTTCCCACAACCACGGGATCTTTTCCCGAACCTGTGCGCAGGGCCTCCGCAAGTGCCCCGACTCCGGCTACAGGTCCCTCGGGAGTGGGAAAAGTCCGGTCGATGTTCGTGGCGATGAAAAGAGCACCTTTACGTATGGCAAGGGCAGCGCGCCTGACCGACGCCAGGGTTGCAGTCTCGTCCCAGCCGATGACGACGGCCTCACAGTCCTCCTCTCCCGCAGAGGAGATGCCTGCCATTTCGATTTCCCTGTGAAGTCCCTGTTCACCGATGACCCAGGCCTTCGTTATTCCCTCTGCAGCAAGGTATTTTGCTGTTGCAGATCCTGCGGTGATGATCTCGTCCATCCCAGCGGCAATCCCGTGTCCCCTCAGCCTGTCGGCGATCCGTATCCGAGTGGTGGGGTTGTTGGTGAGGAAACGGATATGTTTTCCCATGGACCGGAGCGTGTCAAGGCTCTCCACGGCACCCGGTGTTGCAGCCCCTCCTACGTACAGCACTCCGTCGAGATCAAAAAAGAAACAGCCGAACTGCGAAGCGATCATGAAAAAACCTCCTTCTGCTGTGTATCATCTCTATTGTATCTTTTTATCGCTGCCGGAAGGATGGTAGTATAGAAGAAATGAGAAAGGGCACTTTTTTGCACAGAGGCACTGCCTCTCAAACCTTACCGGAGAGAAAGAAGGCTGAGAGCTATGGAATACAGAATAGAGCGGGATACAATGGGAGAAGTGAACGTCCCGGCGGACAGGTACTGGGGGGCACAGACCCAGAGGAGTTTTGAAAATTTCAGGATCGGCTCCGAGAAAATTCCCGGGGAAGTCATTCAGGCACTTGCGTTTATTAAAAAGGGTGCGGCTATCGTCAATAACAGGCTGGGAGTTCTTGATGCCGCCCGTGCCGCCGCAATTTCCGAGGTGTGCGACGAGATCATCCGGGGAGACCTGGAGGGCCATTTCCCTCTGTCGGTCTGGCAGACAGGAAGCGGCACACAGACGAACATGAATGTGAACGAGGTTGTGGCCAACAGGGCCAACGAACTTACCGGAGGAACGCTTGCCATTCACCCCAACGATCATGTGAACAAGTCTCAGAGCTCAAATGACACATTCCCTGCCGCCATGCATATAGCGGCGCTTACGGTCGTTGAGCAGAAACAGCTGCCGGCTGTTGCAATGCTCGAGCACACTCTTTCCCGTCTCTCGGATGAAAACATGGACATAATCAAGATCGGGAGGACTCACCTGCAGGATGCGACCCCCCTGACGCTCGGCCAGGAGATCAGCGGCTGGAAGGAGATGTTGACAAAGGGCAGGGAGATGATTTCAGCCTCTTCGGAAAACCTGCGGGAGCTGGCCCTGGGGGGAACGGCTGTGGGAACCGGTCTGAATGCGCCGTCAGGTTTCGCTGAAGGGGTTGCCCGGGTCATATCGGAGCTGACAGGGAAAAAATTCGTCACGGCGCCCAATAAATTCCATTCACTCACAAGCAGGGATGCCCTGGTATTCGTCCACGGGGCGCTAAAAGCCCTGGCGGCGGATCTTTTCAAGATCGCCAACGATGTCCGATGGCTCGCGAGCGGCCCGCGCTGCGGCCTCGGAGAGATCCTCATTCCCGAGAACGAGCCGGGGAGCTCCATTATGCCCGGGAAGGTCAACCCGACCCAGTGCGAAGCGCTAACTATGGTGGCCGTTCAGGTTATGGCCAATGACACTGCGGTTGGAATGGCCGCTTCCCAGGGAAATTTTGAGCTGAACGTATTCATGCCGGTATGCATCTATAACTTTCTGCAGTCGGCAAACCTTCTGGCGGACGGGATCCGATCCTTTAACGACCATTGCGCCGAAGGCATACGCCCAAATGAGAAAAGGATCAGGGAAAACCTGAACAATTCCCTTATGCTCGTGACGGCCCTCAACCCCCACATAGGATACGATAACGCGGCAAAAGTGGCCAAGACTGCCTATGCCGAAGGGCTGACGCTTAAGGAAGCCGCAGTGAAGCTGGGTTTTCTGACTCCTGAAAAGTTTGACGAAGTTGTCCGTCCCGAAAAAATGATTTAAGCTTCCGCAAAAACACGGGCCCGGAATTTCTCCGGCCCCGTGTGCTTTCGCTTCGTTCCTTTTTTACATCAGTTCTTTCAGCGCACTGAGGGCGGCCTCGTAATCGGGCTCAGCAGTCTGCTCGGGTACGATCTGCGCGTAGCGGATCACATTTTCCTTGTCCACTATAAAAATGGACCGTGCGAGAAGGCGGAGCTCCTTCATGAGCACTCCCCAGTTTGTTCCGAAGGATGCGTCCCTGTGATCCGAGAGCGCCACAGCCTTGTCGATCCCGCCGGTGGCGCAGAATCTCTTTATGGCAAAGGGAAGGTCCATGGAGATATTGAGCACCGCCACATCCTGGGGCTGATTGGCCGCGTCCTCGTTGAACCAGTGGATCTGGAGATCGCACACCGGAGTATCGAGTGACGGTGTGACCGATATAACTTTAAACTTGCCGTCGAAATCCTTAAGGGTCTTCGGCGCCATTGTCTGGTCGAGTACGGCAAAATCAGGAGCTTTATCGCCCGGTTTCAATTCAGGGCCGACAAGAGTCATGGGATTTCCCTTCATAGTGGTTATTCCTTTTCTTTCCATTAGATATTCACCTCCGAAATAATCTTTATAAAGGAGTGTATCATAATAAGTCAGGAAAGGTCAATCATCAGAGGTTTCTTCCCGAACTCTCTTCTTTCCCCCAATCCTTCGACCTGAACAGTCCTATGATGATCACAGGCAGTATGAGCAGCGGCAGGGAAAGCGTTCCCATGTAGCCGTATCCCTTTGCGACGAGAGGAATGAGCCCGAAAAGCGCGATGCCCCAGGTGATGAGGACGTAGACGAGAGATGCCGCAATGTTCACCTTCCTGTCACCTGCGGCAGATGAACCCCGGGTGCGTGCCCAGAAAGCCACGATCCGCCTGGCTCCGCCGGAAATGAGGCTGACTCCGGTGGAAATAACCGCAAGGAAGATCAGGAGGGATACGATAGCGGTTCCGAAGCCTCCGCTGCCTCTGTGTGCGGCCACGTAGAGTACCGGTACCTTCTCCTGGAGGATTTCCGGGTAATGAAGCAGCACCCCTGCAGTGGCGAGCCACAATACCCCGGCATTGATGACGAATCCCCAAACGGATGTTTTGCGGGCATCCTCCCGGGTCTTGAGTGCGTTGGCCACGGCAATGTATGCTCCCATGGCGCACGCCTGGAAACCTGCGTATTTCAGGGATGCCCAAAGTGCCTCAGGAAAACCCTTGGGCGAGGGAGCGGTACGGATAACTTCCAAAAGCTTTGGAAAGTTGACGAAGAGATTCCCCGCGTAGATGATCGTCATTCCTGCGATGATGATCACGGCCATTGTTGATGCGGCCTTCCTGACAGTGTCCGCGCCGAAGATGGTGAGCAGGAATATAAAAAAGGCTACGATCACCGTGTTCGTAACGTACGGGGTTTCGAGTATCTGGTTCATCACCGTGCCTCCCGTTGCGAATGCCACGGCGGAGGCGATAAGAAGAATAAGGATGTACATAACCTCGCAGACGTTGGAAAAAACCACCTCAAAAGGTTTGAAATACTTGTTTCCCCATGCCCTGTAGTCGAATGTATTGTAGGTCACTGCGAAGGACCATGCATAGTAGAGCATTAGAGTCACGATTGCAATGGAAAGGACGGGTGTAAAGAGTGCATATCACCCGTAAGCGACGAAAAAGTCCACAAGCTGTCTTCCGCTGGCGAATCCTCCGCCGAAGTGGGTGGCGAACCATACGAATGCCACCGCCAGGATTCCCGGATCACTCTTCGATTTCATGCCGTTCCCTGCTCCTCTCGTGTCTCCCGTTCAGTACTTCCCTGACCGGGGCCCCGACCCGGACCCCGGAACACCTGTCAGCTTCCGAGCAGTTTCCCCGGGTTCAGGATCTCCTGGGGATCGAATGATCTCTTGATTCCCTTCATGATCCCGATTTCCTCCTCGGGCTTGGAATGAAGGAATATAGGCATCTTCACATATCCTATGCCGTGCTCTCCGCTGCCCACTCCGCCAAGGCGCAGGGCTACCGAGGTGAGGTCGTCGTAGAAGGCTTCCGCGTACTCCGCCCACTCCATCGGTTCCATTCCTGCGGGTTTGAAGATGATGGGATGGAGGTTCCCGTCGGCGATGTGGCCCAGGATGCCCACGGCGATGCCCCGTTCCTTCCCTGCCTTCCGGATCTCCTCCACCATCTCCGGGACCGCGGACAGGGGAACCACCATGTCACCGCTCAGAGAACAGTACGGATCATGGGCCCGCATGGCCTCCGCAAGGTTCTGCCGGATGTTCCATATCATGGTCGACTCGGTGCGGCTTTCGGCCACGAACACCTCCAGTGCCCCGTTCTCCAGGCAGAGAGTTCCCACCTTTTCGTAGCCGTCCTCCAGGCAGAGAGTTCCCACCTTTTCGTAGCCGTCCTCCAGCCTTTCCTCGGAGTCCGCCTCGATCTGGATCAGCAGGAACGCGTCAGCCCGGTCCTGGTATGGGAGGGGAGTGTTCACGTGTTTCGTTGTGATATCCACCGAAATTTTGTCCAGCAGCTCACAGGAGATAACGCTGATCCCCGTTCTGACGACCCTGGCAACGCTGTACACTGCCGAGTCAAGGTCCGGGAAGGCAGCGAGAAGATTGACGGTCTTCCCGGGAAGGGGCTCGAGGTTGACGATGACCTTCGTTATAATGCCCAGCGTTCCTTCAGATCCTACCATGAGCTGCATCAGGCTGTAGCCCCATGTGTCCTTACGGATTTTCCCGCCAAGGTTCAGCACCATACCCGAAGGCAGGACGACCTCCAGCCCGAGCACGTGGCGTCTCGTGTTGCCGTACCTGATCACTTTTCCGCCGCCCGCGTTTGTCGCCACGTTTCCGCCGATGAAGCTCGTCTCGGTGCTCATGGGATAGCCTGCGTACAGGAAGCCGTGCTCCGCGACGGCCTTGCACAGTTCGTTTGTGACAACTCCCGGCTCCACCACTGCGACCCTGTTCACCGGGTCGATCTCGAGGATGCGGTTCATCTTCTCAAGGGAGAGGACGATCCCGCCGCAGAGAGGTACTGCGGCTCCTGCCAGGCCGCTTCCGGCACCCCTTGGCGTGACCGGGATCCTGTGCTTCGATGCAACCTTCATGACGGCCGCTACCTGTTCCGTATTCTCGGCCTTTACCACTGCGTCCGGCATGGAGGTGAACATGATGCCCGCCTCGTCGGAGGCGTAGCTTTCCAGGGCCTCGGGGTCTCCGGCCAGCACGTTCTTCGCCCCGGCGGCTTCCTTTATTTCCCGGAGAATCTCCGGGGTGATTTTTCCGTACCGCTCCCGAAGGGCGTCGGTGTTTCCGAAAAAAGTTCCTGTCATGATTTCAGCCTCCCTATGAGCGCGGGGACGACCTCGAGGACATTCACCACGATGGCAAGATCCGCCACCCGGAATATCGGTGCCTCGGGATCTGAGTTGATGGCTATCACCGTGTCGGATGCGGACATACCCGCAAGGTGCTGTACCGCTCCGGAAATGTCGCAGGCGATGTAGATTTTCGGAGTCACCGACTTGCCTGAAAGACCCACCTGGGATGAGTATGGGGCCCAGTTGAGGTCCACCGCCATACGGGATGCACCCACGGAACCTCCGAGAAGCCCTGCCAGCTCCTCGAGAAGGGCGAAGTTGGCGGCTTTTTTCATGCCCTTGCCTCCTGCCACGATGACCTCCGCGTCCTGCAGGGGCGCTCCCACGTTCTTTTCCGGCAGAAACTCGAGAAGCTTTATCACCGATGAGAGACTGTCAGGGGCGACAGATTCAGTGAAGACTTTTCCCGTCCTTGCCGGGCCGGCTGCAAGGGGCTTTTTGGACCTGGGGCGCACAGTGCACATCTGGGGCCGGCAGAAGGGCGTCTTGATATCCGCCATTACGTTTCCGCCTATTGCGGGCCTTGTCTGGAGCAGAAGCCGTTCTTTCGTATCGATGGAAAGTTCCGTGCAGTCGGCGGTGAGCCCGGTCTCGAGATCAACATACAACACCGGCATAACTGTCCGCCCTGTGGAGGTGGCGGAGGCGATGAAGATCTCCGGCCTGTGGCGGTTCACGAGAGTTGTCAGTACCTTTGTCCAGCCGTCAGGCCTGAAGTGTGCAAGCTCAGGGTCATCCACAACGTAAACCTGGTCGGCTCCATGAACGATAAGGTCTCCTGCCTGTTCCGCAATATCATGCCCGAGAAGTACCGCTGAAA
>Ga0228536_1001733_pt1 | contig 17647 bp, 18 predicted proteins | sample SJ1Smetagenome_FD_168611 | JGI IMG/M metagenome (GOLD analysis project Ga0228536, IMG submission 168611) | Enriched culture of PCE-dechlorinating microbial communities from Ithaca, New York, USA - SJ1.S | ecosystem: Engineered > Modeled > Simulated communities (microbial... > Unclassified...
TTGTCAGCACTTCCTTTCCTCCCCTATAAGCTTAGTCACTTAATAGGGTATATTGTTAGGTTTGTACTGGCAATTACTTTTTGTATTTTTGACTGCCATTAATTGCATTTTTAGATTACCATAAACAGATATAGGAGTAGTCGTATAAAGAACTAATTTTCACTTGATTATTCTTTATATACGATCCCCCAGAAAACTTAACTAGACACATAAATCTTCTATTCTTTACACTTCTAAGTAGGACTTCATCAAAGCTATAACACGGATTCCCATATAACATATTTAGCTTACTTATAAGTTTTGGAAATGAGACTTTCCCAGCAATATCAATTAAACTATCTTTCTCAATTTTTATAATTCCATTAATTTCATCAATACTTAGCTGATTTTCATCCAAGCCGATTAAATCAAATTTTTCAATTAAGTTTGTATTGTCTCTTGAATAAAGGTTTAAGTCATATACCTCTCGATTCGAGTAGTCCCATAAATATATATTATATTTTTTGATTTCTAGAACAACAAAATATTTCATAAACACAAATACCTCCATTAGTTTTTCGAAATTATAAGTGAAGTAACCCCAGGATTCATCCAGACATATTTTCTTGAAACAAATTTTGAAGAAAATTCTTTTTGAACATAATCTTTTAAGCAATTGCCATGCTTGTAACCATGAATAACAATTATCTCTTCTACCATGTCTTTATTAAATTCTACTGAAACTTCAAGATAGTGTCTAGCTTGATCCAAAGTCATGCCATGTAAATCCAACTCAATGTGCTTTTTTGCTACAAAATATTCCCTCATAATGATCCTCCTTGAAATTTTGTATACAAAAAAGCACTAGCAACACTGATTAATTCTAATATCCCACAGCAAATAAGCCGGTACCGGCTATCTATTGCTATGGAATTACCAAAGTTAATCACTATTGCTAGTGCTCTAATTGAAACTTAGCATAAAACGATAAATAAGTCAATCGCTATTTAGAACCAAATTGATGTATTATGAATATCAATGAATTAGTTTACCAAAGAACATTGAATTTCTTTAACACTATTGAAGAAGTCTGCTGACCTAGTCTAGGTTATGGCTCTAGTAAGTTATACTAGCTAACGCCTAAATAAAAGTTATTTGAGAGTTTTCATTTGTTGATACTGAGTAAATCTTTTTAAAAGTCCCATTATCATTTAGAGTCTCCTCTAATTTCCCAAGTTTGAATAAACTGACAAATATTGCAGCAGAACGAGCCTGGCAATTATATGACTTTTCATGATTAAATTCAATGTCTGTAAATGCTTCATATTTAATAATGGCTTTTGATAGCCTTTCATTCCTAGTTAAAGCCTTTATATAAAGCCAATCATAAAACATTGATTTTGGTTCACTCTCCCAAATGATATTGTTGAAATTAAAACCAATTAATCTACCCGATGTTTTTAACCTCTCGTCTCTTTTTGCTTCCTTAGGTTGAACATAAAGAAGATCTCTGTAAGGTCCTCCCTTTTCAAATATTTTAGATGATTGGAATATGTTTTCCAGAGGAAATTCCTTACTATTTAGCTCATCATAAAATTTTAGATTAAAAGCACTTAACTCTACACCTAGCGGGATGTTTGATTTAGTTGAAACCTCGAGTACCTTTAGATTTGGATAACTATTGTTAATACTTAAATGCATTGAACTTATTGATTTTTGTTTTTGCTGTAATGAGAAACCATTGAAGTATTTAAATTCAATCTCAGCTTCTTTATATAATGGGTATCCATTTATATTTGATATAAAACATATTCTCTTTGCCATATTATCCTCCAGTACCTAATATAAGAGATCATTTCTATTTCTAAACAAATCTGGTTCGACTACGTAATCGTTCATATCTAGCAGATCAGAACCATAGATTGACCTATAGTATTCAATGTCTCCCTCTTTATAGAAATTTATCGTTGCAATATATTTTGTTTCAATAGTACCACTAATTAAAATCTCAGCCTGAGGATCTGTTGTCATTGATGAATTTAATCTTTGCAATGATCTATTAATTATTTTATTATCTTTAGTTATTATTTCATCACTGTACATTTTCTCAAATGCAAGTGAAGTGCATAGTTCAGCTTTATTAGCTGTTTTAGGAAGCACATGTGCAGCATTTGTGTAACAAAAGAATGCAATGTTTGTGGGTGAAAATAAAATATCTTTGTTAATCTTAAGCACCACCCACTTAGTACCTCGAAATTTTTGTTCTCTAAAAACATAAAAAAGTCTATCATTTGGAAAATCTACCGAACAACTAGTACAGTCTAATTTCCCATCTAATCTCATATCATCATTATGCACAAAATCAATCTTCAATCTATTCAAATCGCTTATTGGAACCAATCCTTTTTGTAAAATACTATGTAGATTTTCGATTCTTGTAAAATGTATTAAATACTTAACCCCTCTCTGATCAATTTGATGCTTGATTCTACTCTCATTATCCTTTCTTACTTTTTGAATATTAATATTTCTAAAGTAGGGCTCATCTTTATTGACATTAGATCTAACAGTTTTAGTTAAATCCAATTTATTTATTCTTTCTGATACTATTTTATCCTCAGTAACTGTTTCATGATTTTTTATCTCCTTAATAAGTGATACATGTAGCTTTTCGTCTTCGATTATTAGGGACTTTTCAAAGGCACTTGGGTAATCGAATTTGGCTGTCCTAGAAGGAAATTCAATCGTTATTCGAGTGGTGCACTGTTCAATAATCTTTCCTATACCATACTTATTATGTTTCACGTTCTGATTAATTAAGTTCACTAAAATCTCTCCTTATCACTAGTATATTTCATATTTATACTTGTGCATCTCATCGAGCGTAATGAAAATACTAAGTCACCTTATCTTATATGGTAACGAGTAAGGTTATTATTCAAGAACTTTTATATATAATTTACATCTAATAGTGCTTCAGCAATGTTAATTCGCACTAGATCAATAATAGCTCTAAGATTTCTTTTGCCTCTAGTTTATTAACTCACCACTTGAAAATCTTCTTCAGGATTTTGAATATATCAAATGAGGTCCTGTTATATACCTTATTGTACACAAACTTTCTTGGATTACGTACCCAACCATATCCCCTAGGCATTTTAAGTCCGGCTCTATGTACCACTTGTCTTTTAATGCTGGTTCGTGCATTGATTCTCTTGCTCAAGCTTGGTTTTCTAATCCCTATTTTCATATTGCCTCCCTCAAAAGCTTGTCTTTAACTTCTCTAGGATTTCAATATCGGCTGAAATCAAAAGTATGTAATCAAATCAAATTATCAACTGGCTCAATGGCACAGGACAGGCGGCTCACACCACACCGGAACTGCGGCTCTTCAGAACTAGAATATCTAATATGTAGTTTTTTGGCCAGTTAATAGAATTCAATAACAACATTTTCATAATCATTGGCTACAAAGAAAGAAGTTAACAACTGCTTCACTCTATTATCAGCTTCTTCCAAAAAACCTTGACTGATTTTTTCTTTTTCTAGTTTTTCTTTCTCAGCATTGATTTCATCAAAAATTATTTGACTAGGATAGTCAGAAAATATATTCCCCTTAATATCTTCAACCTTCGTAGTGTTGGTATCTACAACATTATCCAGGATTTTAGACTTTGGAATTTTAACTGACAATTCCTCAGAATCTTCATCATATGACATTTGAATTTTAGAAAGATCGGTTCCTGCTTTTAGATATCCGGAATACTGGATTAGTTTTATTGCTTCTGCATAGTTAATGTCAGTAATACCTAATAAAGATAGACTCTTTTCTGTGCGACTGACAATAACGTTACTATACTCATATTTAAGTGTTGTCCATTCAGACAATTCTACTAATTTATCCTGTATTAATGCTGTTTCTGAGGTGATGCTAGTTTTGTTCTGAAACAGAGTATTATTACTTATAATCAGAGTTCCAACAACTACAGCGATAAGTAGTAATAAAAGCAAAATCATTTTCCCTACTAGTTTTTTCATAGTATTGTTCTCCTCATATATTCTTCTTACCTCTAGCCTTTTTGATCGAAAACTTCTTGCGAAATTTTGTTATGATATTTTTAGGTTCCTTATTAACTTCAGTAGGAGCTTTACTAGGTATGTCTTCAGAAGTAGCTAATTCATGATCTGTCTTTTTATAATTAACTCTTCCTTTATTATCTTTTATAGTCTTACTTTCAGTAATTACTTGTTCATTGACTACGGTTTTACCAAACAGATGTTAGTTTATAGTTACGAGGAAAGCTATTTCAAACTCTTAATATTTAAAATCAAATATTAGGCTAAATCTTTACAAACTCTTTTAATGTTACGTTCAATTGATTGTTTCCACTCTGGAGCTATTGAATTGCTCTCTGCTCTGCAACGAATCAATAAATTTGATAGTTCATCTGGATTGAAACGACCCTGATAATTAAATGCAGTGTAAAACATTTCAGAAAATTGGCTTAATGTTAATGGCACAATTTTGAGTGCAAGCGGTGTGTCATCGCTCTTATACCACACGCCTATCCTGAAAGTCTCAGCTGTATTTGTATCGATTGTGTTAGCTATAAATAGACCATAAACGTCTTTATTTGGATACTTCTCAACATAACTTGCTACATGTCTACGAACAGGCTCGCCCTCCACTGCTTCCTGTCTAGAAGATGACGTTAAGGTTACCTCTACTACAAAAACATAATCTTTAAATTCAAATATCATATCCGGCCCTCCGCCAGGTGCTGTAAATCTGGGCCAAAAGTCACTGTCTATTTCAAATCTTCTTGCTTCCCAAGGTTGGTTTACAAGATTATTTATTGCTAGGAATGCACGCCATATAATCCATTCAAAATATGCTGGTGCTTCTCCTTGTGGAATACGGCCAATATGTCTTCTAGACTGTTGCAGATCAACCATATATTCATAAATTTCTTCCCATAATTGAGATTGATTTTTAGCAAACTGAATTTCGCGTAGTTCGAAGATCTTCTTCTCCAAGTCAAACCTTATACTATTTATCTGCTGAACTGGTAGTATATCGAGGTTGTTAGGTATTTTATACTCATAATTAAAATCATTTTTTAGTATATCAACTAATTCAATGACTGTTGCGAATGCATTATCCAAATTATCTGTTGGAAGAGTTGCTCCTTGCCACAATCTAAACAAATAATTTTTGCCCTCCAAAAATTCGAACGGAACAGCCATAATTGATCGTACTAATGACCATTTATGTCTAGCTATTGTTATACCATTGCCACTACCTACAAATAAACCTGTTAGTTTTAAGTATCTAAAGTTTGAGTCTGCGTAATCGTTAAGTGTTTGTTCATTCTGATAAACATTTGATGCTTCTTCACGTATCTGATTTTGAAATACTCTTTTTTCCTTCCCTTTTAGAATCGATTCCTGGTTTCTATAGCTATAAATCATATCCACCGCTATACTTGAAAGACTCTCATCTCCAATTAGCTGTACAATACTAGCCATCTCATTTTTACTGATAACAATATCCATATCACGCTTTTCTAATTCAATAAATATGGATAGTACTATTCTCAAGGGATTGAAAGGCGGTACATCGACAAACTTCTCTACTGAAGATGGAATTTGATGTGCTAAGAGGGCTCTTAAGAAGCATTCTTGCTCCGATTGTATTGATGATGATTCCATTAGTCTCCTACCATTGTCGGTTATTTTAAACGCAGACTCTGTAATGTGTTGATTCTTTATAATACTTGCATCCGGAGTGACAAATCCAAGCTGAGTTATACAAGCTCTCCATTTTCTGCCCATATCTGAAACATCACACTCGGGGTTATCTTCCATACGAGTTATTGAAACGATACCTGCGTCACTCAATACACGAGCAAATCGATTTTCACTATCCTTGCCCTTTAAATTGTTTAAACCTGCCGAATGAAGAGCTCTTAAAGCGAATTTAATACGATTAGCAGACCTAACCGTTGTATTGCCTACATACCAAGCTTTTATTAATCTGGGAAGTTTTTCTAACATAATCAATACCCCACAAATAAATATTCCTTAACCAAATTGCGGTTATTGCTTACTTTATGTGCTTGATTACCGAAAGAATATCGGTGGTCAATAGATACCACTTCAACTTGATTCTTATATTTAGCCAGTAATTCTAACATTTGTTCTTGAGTTGGCAATGAATTGGATGAATAAGAAACCATAATAATGCTATCTCTATGTTGCTTAAACAAATGGTCAAATGCGTCGTAAGCTGTTGTAGCTGTTGAAAAAGGTGTTGGATAGCTCTTGAACTTCTTTGTTTTAGTGTGCTCTTGAATTTCAATACCTTTCCAATCCCTAGCTAAACCCTCAAGAAAATGATACCTCCGTACATACTCGTTGTCAGAAAGTGGGCTATAATATGGAGGATCGATATATACTAAGTCACCCTTTTGTTTTACATTCATAGCATCTCCGTTAATTGCACGATTCATCTTGCCATTATCAAAAATTGCTCCATTAATCTGCTTTATTGCTGACAAAAAGTGGTCTTGAAGAGATAGCCTTAAATCCTTGCGACCATCATCATAACGAAAACCTGTGTAAGTAAATATTCCACGTGGACGTTTTTTCAGGCATGCTCTGATTAATGCAGACATAGCCATATCTCTTTTAACTTGCTCTTTTAACTTTTTAATGTTAGCTCTGATCTTATCGATAAAATAATTATCAGCATCAGAGAAATATAATCCCCTAAAAGTAGAATAAACGAATTCATCAGTCTTTGTATCTGCAAGAAGTGCTCTTATATCGTCTGTGGTAAGTATAATGTCGTTATTCTGAATAGTAGCACGAGCCATACAAGTAGAGAATGCCATGTAATCATTCGAGATAACTTGCTTCCCTTGCGTCTTCATCATATAACTAACAACCCCACTGCCTGAGAATAGGTCTAAAAAACTATCAAACTGAAATTGAGATGCAATATTCCATATATCACCGATTAAATTCTGTTTGCTCCCCATAAATCGAGTTGATGGAAATTTGGACATTTGAGGTGGTAAAGTGATAGGAGTACTTATCGAAAAAATCTTTTTTTGGGGTTTTATCGTTACGATTACATCTTCACCAGTACGCTTAGTTGCATCACTATTAATAAATCTGCGTGTGTTAAAAATCTCTATCTTATGTTTATTAAAAAGTTCATGTACTAATGGATGATTAGAATTTGTGAGAATAATATAGCACCCTAATTCACTAAGTCTATTAATCTCTTCTGCCAATTCTATATGGTCTTCCTCATAAAATTGTTCTTTTGTATATCTCTTAAAATCAGAATATTTAGAGACAGGTAAGTATGGAGGATCCAGGTAAACAAAATCACCAGGTTTTGCTGAATCTCTCAGCACTTTCTTATAATCCCCTAAAATAATACTTGCTTTAGCAAGGTTAATACTTGCTGCTCTGAGATTTTCTTCGTCACAAATTAATGGTTTCTTATAATCCCCAAAAGGTACATTAAATTGACCTGATTTATTTACGCGATATAGTCCATTGAAACAAGTTCGATTTAGATAAATCGTTCTAGCAGCCTTATAATACATTGTCAAATCATCAACCCTTGCACTTCTAAGCTCATAAAAAAAATCTTTATCATTTGGCATATCCCGCAAATGATAAATTACGGACTCAACATCTGTAGCAATTGCTTTATAAAGATTGATAAGTTCGGGATTTGAATCTGCAATCACAGCTTCGTTTGGTCTTAGTGCAAAAAATAAGGCTCCTCCTCCAAAAAAAGGCTCAATATATTTACAATACTTATCTGGTGATCTCTCCAATAATAAGTCAATAATTTGTTGCTTTCCACCAGCCCATTTAAGTATTGGCCTCGGGAGAGTCTTAGAATTATTGTTTTTTGGTAAAACCATTGCAATGCCTCCATCCTTTCAAGACCTTCCAATATTACTGAGGTCAAGTTTAATTGCAATCTGTCATAGTTGCATTCTCTCAATACATTCATCATAAAAAAATAATAAATAAACTTATACCAAGAAACTTTATTCTGAAATGGCAAAATTGAAACTATTATTTATTAATGGCTCTATTCTATACTACCTTAAATATTGGCTATTGCAAAGATGTGATTTGCATAGCAGTAGCTGTCTTCTAATATACTCAGTTAGAATTCTATTAGATGAACCTTTGGACATTGCAATATTATCAAATTTGAAATCATCTAATCCCAAAAATAGATACTATTGAATATAACATAAGTATAACAAATTTATCTGAATTTTCCATCCTATTCCCACAGCATTTATAATTTACTCTACTTCCCGAATTTTTCATTCAAGCCATGTCTTATTACTTGCTCTTCTTGAATATGTTTTAGGTTTGGGTATCTAAATACCAGAATGATATTTCAGATCGGATGTGGTCCCATGAAAAAGCAAACCAAAAAGCTCCTCTTAATTATTATTGCATCTTTTCTACTAGTCATTGTAAGCTTTGCCGTCAACTTCTACATTCAGCTCTCCGGGAACCCTATAGAAGGCTGGAAGGAGAAGAGGGCTTTGTTGAAGCTGTATGAGGAAAAATATGGTGAGGATTTCAAGGTAACATATACAAGCTATGATTATAAGCGGCATGAGTTTTCATTTACCATGCATCCTGAATCAGACTCTGAATGGAGCTTTAGGACCACACTTAATGAGACTGAACGAAAGGATGCATATGGTGAGCTTAGGGCCAGGAGCTTTCTTGGTGATCTTATAGCTGAAGCTCTTGGTTCAGACTATGATTATCTGGATTACAAGACGAATGTATTTGAAGAATATGATTCGCCTGGCCTTCTTGAGGGTGATCTTAATAAGAGGTTAGCCTTGAATCATTATAAGATCGACTTTAGCTGGGATGTTGAGAAGACAGATCCGGTTGAAATAGACCGTGTATTCATGGATATAGTTGAAAGAATTGAAGAGAAGCTTACCTTTCCCATTGGAGGTATTGTTATAAGGGTTGGGGTATTTGATGGAGACGATTACCATCATAATCAAGTGGTGTTGCCTAACTGATTTTGCTTTGATAAAATGAGAGAAAATAAACGAATTTTTAATGTGATTTTAATGTTACTCCAATTGTGTTTGAATCTTCCACTACTATAATAAAGACATAGAAAATAGTAGGAGGTGTGCATAATGGTAACTTTACAACAAGTAGAAGAACTAAGAAGGTATGCCGATATTACATTCAACGAGGCTAAGGAGGCCTTGGAGGAAACTAACGGTGACATCCTGGAAGCGATCATAAATCTTGAGAAGAAGGGGAGAATAGAACCTCCCAAGGGCGGCGGATATTATAGCACAAAGGATTCCGGGGAGACTGGGGAACAAAAGAGCTCAGAGGCTAAGGCGGGTACAGAGTCAACTCAGAAGGCTTCATCCTCGTTTTCAGACCTAGTAAACAGGTTTACCACATTTATGGGCAAGCTGTTCCATAAGGGGAACAGAAACATATTCGAGGTTTCAAAGAATGGGCAGAGCACCATGACATTACCGGTAACAGTGCTTGTAATACTGCTTCTCTTTACATTTTGGATAACAGTTCCTTTGATGATAATTGGTCTGTTCTTCGGATATAAGTATTCCTTCTCAGGACCGGAGCTTGGCAAGGAAGAAGTAAACCGTACCATGGATCAGGTATCTGACGTAGTTGGCAACCTAAAAAAAGAATTCAGTGGTGAGAACAAAAATGACAAAAATACTAATAGTTGAGGATGAAGAAAAGCTGGCTAGGTTTGTAGAGCTGGAGCTTCAGTACGAGGGCTATGAAGTGGAAAAGGCATATGATGGAAGGGCTGGAATTGACATGGTCAAGGCCAGCCCCTTCGACCTTGTTCTTCTTGATATAATGCTTCCGGGATTAAATGGGATTGAGGTCCTAAGGCGCATCAGACAGACATCAGATATTCCGGTAATACTTCTTACTGCAAGAGATGCTGTTGTAGACAAGGTAACGGGTCTTGACAGCGGTGCGGACGATTACATCACGAAGCCCTTTGCCATTGAAGAGCTTCTGGCTAGGATAAGGGCTTTATTAAGGAAGAAAGAACCAGGTAGCCAGGCTCAGGCTAAGGATGTTATGGTATACAAGGAGCTTTCTCTAGATACTAAGAAGAGAGAGGTACATGTAAAGGGTACAGTGGTCCCATTGACTAAGAAGGAGTTCGATCTCCTAGAGCTTCTTATGGATAACAGGAACATAGTGCTGTCAAGGGAGACAATTCTTGATAAGATTTGGGGTTATGACTTTTCAGGGGGAACCAATGCAGTTGATGTCTATATAAGGTATTTAAGGGCAAAGCTTGAGGAGCCCTTTGGAACAAAAATCTTCTCGACTGTAAGAGGAGTGGGGTATGCGATCAAAGATGAGGACCAATAAGGATAAAGGCAAGGAAAGCTTTTCAAACAGAATAAAATCTTCGCTTGTACTAAAACTCAATCTGGAAATGGTGAGAAGGTTATTATCTGGATTTATAGCAGTTAACACCCTCGTATTTCTGATGGGGTTTTTTGTTGTTTTATGGAGAGCTGAGGTCATTATTGAGGATTCGTACAATACTCTTGCTGCTTCGGGCTTTAACGAGGAGTCGGTACACTACCCTATGCTTGATTTTGAGGTTATGGCAGTGGCCCCTGAAGAGGGAACTACGCTCCATAGGGACATCCAGGAGCTTCTACCCTTTCATATAAAGGATGCAGAAAGGGATGTTTTTACGGGAGCTATGGAACTTCCTGCTCCCCTTAGGGAGAGGATCGAGAACATCAGGTATTCCGTTGGTTTTGAGAAAGACTTCTCATATTTCAGGTTCGTATATAATATTGGTCCTGAGGTGTATGGACTATTACAAATTCTTTTTATTCTCCTTATTGCGGAGTCGCTTATGCTTATTAAGCACACAGTAGGAGGCCATAGGGTCGTAAGGGAGACCTTGAAGCCTCTTGCAGATCTTGCCGAGACCACAAGGACCCTTCAGACGATGAAGCCCTATGATGAGAAATACCTTAAGGCAATTGCAGGTGAGTTGAGCAGCATCGATGTCAACAGGCTGGACAAGGGGATATCTGTGGACAGCTCCCAGAATGAACTGAAGGATCTTACCTATGCAATCAATGGTATGCTGAACAGAATAAACCAGTCCTACCAATCACAGGTCAGGTTTGTTTCAGATGCATCCCATGAGCTAAGGACTCCAATTGCCGTTATTCAAGGGTATGTAAATCTTTTGGACCGGTGGGGCAAAAACGATGAAAAGACGAGACAGGAATCTATAGATGCCATAAAAAGCGAGATCGGCAATATGAAGGATCTGGTTGAGAAGCTTCTTTTTCTTGCAAGGGGAGACAACGAGACGATCCAGCTTAATATGGAGAGGTTCGATGCCAGTGAGATAGTTGATGAAATAGTAAGAGAGGCTCAGATGATAGATGAGAGCCACCTGTTTAAGACTGAGCTCAGCTCTCCTGCTTTTATTGAGGCGGACAGGCAATTGTTTAAGCAGAGCATAAGGATATTGGTTGATAACGCCATCAAGTATTCCCAGGAGGGTAATGAAATTGCCCTTAGGGTAACCAAGGGCAATGGTAAGGTCGTTATTGTCGTTCAGGATACAGGGATTGGTATACCGCCAGATGACTTACCTCATATATTTGACAGGTTCTACCGCTCGGATGAGTCCCGGGCCAGAAAAAGCGGCGGGTCAGGCTTGGGGCTTGCAATAGCAAAGTGGATCATTGAAAGGCATGGTGCCTTCTTTGAGATCCACAGCAGGGTCAACATTGGAACAAGGATATCGATCGTGTTCCCTGAGGCTTTAATTTAGAACGTTCCTTTCCCAGAAGACTCCGTCTACATACCCTTGGATGTAGTCGTCATTATCTGCCATCTCCAGTCTTTGCTCTGTCCAGATGCAATACTGTTCATTAAGCTCGATACCAAGGTAGTGTCTGTCGAGTTTCTTTGCCGTAACACTTGTGGTGCCTGAGCCTAAAAATGGATCAAATACTACATCTCCAGGATTTGAGCTTGCCAACATGATTTTGGCCACGAGCTTCTCGGATTTCTGCGTCGGGTGGGCTGTATTTTCAGGCATGGACCAAAATGGTATGGTGATATCATCCCAGAAATTGGAGGGGCATGTATCTCTGTAGTTTCCATTTTCTGTTTCAGTCCAATCCTTAGGCTTCCCGTCTACTCTGTATGGAGCTATTACTTTTTTTCTTATTTTCACTGCATCCAGGTTGAAGGTGTAGTTGTTTGATTTTGTTGCAAACCAAATGTCCTCAAGGCCGTTCTTCCAGTTGGCCTTTGCTCCTCTTCCCTTTTCTCTTTGCCATGTTATCCTGTTTCTGACTATAAGGTATTCCTGAAGTATGCGGCCAATGATAAGGCTCGTTTCCCAGTCGCAGCATACATAAATAGATCCGTCATCCTTTAAGAGAGGTATGGCTTTGGAAAGCCACTGCCTCGTATAATCCTCATATTCCGACTCCTTTTTCCTGGAGAATTGTGTTCCGTGGAATGACTTTGTAAGGTTATAAGGCGGGTCTGCTATAATAAGATCTACGCTTTTTTCGGGAAGCAGTTCCATTACATGGAAGGTGTTCCCGATAATGGTTTTATCCAGGATTGAATTTATATTATCGACTGACTTATCTATTGCAATGCATTTATCCAGATATTTTTTGCCTTCACCAATACTAGTATCTATAGTTTTATTTCTTCCAGCCTTTATCTTTGTCACATGATCAGCTCCCTGTGCAAATTATACTTGTTATCCCTAATTATAGCATATAAGAGACCCCGGCTTCAATTTGAAAGCCAGGGTCTGGTTATATCCACGCTATTTTCTAAGTACTCTTCCAGAGCTATTCACCTTAATACTGTTTTTTCTCGTAGCTTGGATACTTGCCGTTCCAAACTATGTCCTGATAGCTTTTCTTGTCGGTGTCGCCCTCTGTACTGAAAAACAGTACTCTCGATGACTCGTTCAATTGAAGCTTTTCTCTCATCCATGCAAGGTTTTCGTTTGTCATTATCTCTGCTGCACAACCTAGTGTTGCAGCTCCGCTTTCGCCTGATATGACCTTCTCGTCTCCCCTTGGAGGATTGCCCATCATTCTCATTCCCTCTGCTGCAACAAAATCAGGACATGATATGAAGAAGTCGGTGTAGTCCTTAAGTATCTCCCAGCCGATCGTGCAAGGCTCTCCGCAGGCAAGTCCGGCCATAATTGTGTCCATGTCTCCTGATACCACTCTAAGCTGTCCGTCGTTTGCCTCAGCAGTTCTATACAGACAGTCTGCCTTGTTTGGTTCAACTATCGTTATTATCGGTCTATCATCTCCATAGATAGAGGAGAATAATCCTGTTATCGCTGCTGCCATGGAGCCTACTCCCGCCTGCAGGAAGATGTGGGTAGGCTTGTCCTCGCCGATCCTCTTTAGCTGCTCGAATGCCTCATAGCCCATTGTGCTGTATCCCTGGATGATCCAGGTGGGTATATCCTCATACCCTGCCCATGCAGTATCCTGTACCATTACCCAGCCGTTGTCATTAGCAATTTCGTTGGCTTTTCTAACGGCATCGTCGTAGTTTAGATCTGTTATGGAAGCATCTGCTCCCTCTGCTTTTATGTTTTCAAGTCTTTCAAGGGAGCTTCCCTTTGGCATGAGCACTACTGATTTCTGCTTAAGTTGATTTGCAGTCCATGCGACTCCTCTTCCGTGGTTTCCGTCTGTAGCTGTTACAAATACCATTTCACCAAGCTCTTCCCTTACTTCGTCTGATATTAAAACGTCGTAGGGCATTTCAGTAACGCTCTTTCCGAGCTTTTTAGCAAGGTAGTTGCCGATCGCATAGCTCCCACCAAGTACCTTGAAAGCGTTAAGCCCGAATCTGTAGGACTCGTCCTTTACATAGATCCTCCCCAGACCAAGCTCTATGGCGAGATTCTTCATGTCTCTTAGAGGTGTTTCAGAATACATTGGAAAGCTTTTGTGAAAATCCACTACTTCCTTTGATACCTTTTCACTTAGAATTTCGAGAGATCTCTTATCCCCTGTCTTTCTTTCAAACTGTACTATCTTAAATGTTTCCATCTCTTCCCTCCTCATTATTTGAACAGTTGGCCTGTAATAACCTATTGGACCTCTATATACTATTATAATGGTTAATATGAGTAATCTCAATTGATGATAAAATCAAAGTCCCCGGGTCGAACGATCCGGGGACGATGTATTAACGTCCAATAGTTACTTATTGTCTCTTTCAAGCTTCAGAAGCCTTTCTTTTATCCCGATCCCGCCTGCATAGCCTACAAGGGCTCCGTTTGCACCGATCACTCTGTGGCATGGTATAAGCACCATCAGCCTGTTCTTATTGTTTGCCATGCCTATAGCTCTGGCACCCTTGGGATTTCCTATGGCCTCTGCGATCTGTTTGTAGCTTCGGGTTTCTCCATAGGGGATTTTCAAGAGTTCTTTCCAAACTTGTATTTGGAAAGGTGTGCCCTCATATACTATTGGTACATCAAAATACTTTCTTTTACCTAATAGGTATTCATCCAGTTCATGAGCTGCCGTATCACTTATACTTGTCCTATTTTGGTTTACGCCAACGGGAGCTTTTTCTCCGAATTGTAGTGTTCTGATTCCGGAATTGTTCGCACCTATCGTTACCGGTCCAAAGCTTGTATGGTATATGCTGAATGTGATCCCCTCATTTGAGGCATTAGCCATATTTCTGTACTCTCCCGGTGTCATATCGGTGAGCTTTCTAAAGAGGTTGAAGAAGGCCGATATGCTTTCAAAGCCCAAGGAGTAGGCTATTTCAATGATCTGTTCGTCGGAATTTTTTAACTTATCCTTCGCAGCCTCAAGTCGTAGAGCATTGGAATATTCGCTAATCGTCTTTCCGTAATGCTTTTTGAATATCTGTGAAAGTCTTTGCCTTGAGATCCCAAGGGATCTAAGATTATCCTCCAGCTGCTCTTTATTAGGTCCGCTTGTTTCAACTACTCTTTTGATCTCACCGGCCATCTCAGCCATAGGATCGTAATCATCAAGATCCGGCCTGCATCTTTTACAGGGTCTGAAGCCTGCTGAAATTGCTTCTTCTCTTGTGTCAAATGTCAGTACGTTTTCTCTTGAGGGCTGCTTTGAGCTGCAGGAGGGCTTGCAAAATATTCCGGTTGTCTTTACTGCGTAGTAGAACATTCCATCTGCTTCCTTATTGTTGCTTATTATGGCTTCCCATTTTTCTTTGTCGTCCATTCCTGCACCTCCTCATTTGTATCGTCTACTATATACTACAGATTAATTATACGTGATTTATGGATTAATTTCTTTCTGTTTTTAAACATTCAATTTATTTTTATTGTTCCTAAAAATATTCTTGACATATTACTTATTATTACTTATTATGTATTTATAAGAAATTATTCGGAGTATAAAGGAGTGATTAGTATGATTGAAACGTATTATTCAGTAGAGCAGGTTGCATCGCTGATCGATATGCATCCTAAGACGATTCAAAGGTATATCAGGGAAGGAAAGCTTAAGGCTCAAAAGGTAGGGAAGGCATGGAGGGTAACCGGACATGATCTGAGTGTTTTTGTCGAAGGTACCGATGGAGTTATTGAGACGACTGCTTCACCAGGAATGCAGACAATAATCGAGGATTCCCTCAAGAAGACTAGGGTTTCCGCAGTGATAGACATACCTGTAAATAACGAGGCCGAGGCTGTTCAAACCATAAACTGGGTCATAGGTCTACTGCAGGCTAAGAATCCGGAGCATGGTCATACCTCGATGACCTCTCAGTATATTATGCCCGAAAATATAATCAGGGTCATGCTTTGGGGAAATCTTCAATTTATGAGTACTGTAATGAGTGTATTAGGGGATCTAGAGAAGAATTAGGAGATGATCAGTCTATACTAAAAAGGCAAATATGCTGGGTGTGTTAGGAAGTTATTTGTTGTTGTTAACTTTTAAGGATCTAAAGAGAAAAGAGCAAACAACGTGATAGTGTTTGCTCTTTCCTCTGTATAATCCGACTTATATATAATCGCTTAACACATTGAGGTCTCTGTCTATGGCTGCTCTTGCCTTTTCTTTATCCCGTTCTCTGAGAGCATGAAGTATATCTTCATGTGATTCCCTGAGTTTCTCTTTTATTACCCTTTTTTGTTCGTCATTTCCTCTTTCAAGCTTATTTTTTAAATAATACATATATCCTCTACTGCTATCGTTTCTCAATATTTTTAGCATGTTAGTAAGGGTTTCGTTATCGGCGATTTCTGAAATAAATAAATGTATACTGTTTCCTGCTTTAAAAATTCCCAATGGATCTGATCTTTCAAGATCTTCGTAAAGCTTCTGGTGAAGATTGTCTAAGACTTCAAAATCCTTTTCAGAAATGTTATCTACAGCTTTCTCAATAATGAGTTTTTCAAGTATAATTCTCAGTTCTCTAACTTCTTTGACTTTTTTTTCTGAAATGTTGCTAATTTGAATTCCCTTGTTTGAAATTATTCTTATTAAGCTTTCGCCAGCAAGCATATTTAGAGCTTGTCTCACTGGCGTTCTGCTCATATTGAGTTCATCAACGATTTCCTTTTCTGACAAAAGTTGTCCTGGTTGATATTCGCAATATAAGATTTTATTCTTGATGTAATCATACGCAATTTTAGAGCTTGTTTTCACGGATATACCAACCTTCATAATAATTTTTATTTGACACTCATTGCATAAGCAGATTTTTCAATAATTTCCAATATTAATTTTAATCTAAATTTAGTCTGCTGTCTACTTAATTGATGTATATTTGACAATCTTTCTTATACATTATCCACACAAAAACCAACATCACTAGGATGTCGGTTTTTGAGGGGGTATGAAAAACAATGAGATTAACTCTAGTTAGCTATTATTTACCACCTGTAACTTCGTCAAATAGTTCTTCACCAAAGTCAGCCTTTATTTGCGGCCATACTTTTTCTCTACTTATTTTTGCAAAATTAGCGAGTTGTTCATCAGTGAATCTTATTATTGTTATGCCAGCTTCTTCTAGTTTTGCTTCATATTCAGCTGTTTCTGCTTCAGCTTCTGCAAATCTCTTGTCTTCTAATGCTTTAGCAGCAGTTTGGATTACTTCTTGCTCTTCAGCTGATAAAGAATTCCATACTTCCAGATTCATGTACAAATACCACATTTCAAAGTGATCATTAAGCGGAAGGTAATACTTTATTATATCCTTGAAGTTTGAGAAATATCCTTCTGCGCCTGCACCTATAGCGCCTTCAACTATACCCGTTTGAAGAGCTGTAAATGTATCAGCGAATGCTAGAGGTGTAGCTTGGTAGCCAAGAACGTCTGCTTCAAGCTCATATGCCTTCATTGGAGGTACTCTGATCTTGATATTCTTAGGTACATTAGGATCCTCTGGACTTGCCGGTTCTTTAACAAGAGCAATACCTTGGATCGTCAACACTTATTTAGACAGTTTTCTTAAGGTCAGACAATCGATATTCGACGGGTGTTAAATACTCCAGTGACGAATGTATGCGAATGTTGTTGTACCAATG
>Ga0228536_1001735_pt1 | contig 17628 bp, 18 predicted proteins | sample SJ1Smetagenome_FD_168611 | JGI IMG/M metagenome (GOLD analysis project Ga0228536, IMG submission 168611) | Enriched culture of PCE-dechlorinating microbial communities from Ithaca, New York, USA - SJ1.S | ecosystem: Engineered > Modeled > Simulated communities (microbial... > Unclassified...
TTCTACGCGTATACTAAGCTTGACTGTTATGGTCATTGGAAGTTCCTTTCTTTTGTTTTTTCACCAAAAACTAATTGTATTGGAACTTCCTCTTTTTCCCTTGACTAACAACTTTTGAAACGCATACTTTCAACGCTTTTGAATTGAAAAAAGGGACGGCATCGGCTATAATCAAAGCATGCTGGAGTTAGCCTGATACAATGATCAATACCAAGCTTGTGTTATGGACAGAAGCACACGCCAATGTTTTTCGGCGCGTGCTTTTCTTTTAAAAAAGATGAAACGGAGCAGCAAAAAATGATGGATAGCGGTTTAATCGGTAAGATTGAAAAAGCAAAACGTTACGCAGAAGAAAAAGATCGCATCAGTATCACCAAATTTGAAGCAAAATTCCGTGGGGAAAACAATGAGCACTTCGTCACTTATGACGACGGTAAATGGAACTGCACCTGTAGTTACTTCCAGGGGCATGGCGTATGCGCGCACACGATGGGAATAGAATTGGTTCTCGAAGGAATGGTTAAACCATCCAATCAATTAATCTGATTACCTCGCAAGAGGATAAAGAGCCTTCGGGCTCTTTTTTGACCCTTTCACACAATTCAGAAAGGACAATACCATGAATGTACATTTTGAAACCAGGAAAGCCTTCAGGATTGCAGGACTGGTGGCTGTTCACTCCCAAAATGATGATTTCCCGGGACTCTGGGAAAGACTGTTCGAGCAGGTTCCCTACGAGAAGCTGGCAGCTCTTGGCAGCAGCGAAGCTTTTGGCACTTGTTTCAACTACACCCCCGAACCGCACGACTTCAGCTATATTGCCGGATATGACGTGCGCTTACCGGAAGAAGCCCGCGCCCTGGGGTTGGAGGTGGTGGAGGTTCCGGAGGCGGAATATGCCATTGTCGAGCTGACCGGTCCGGTTCCCCAGAATATCCACCAGGGCTGGGAATTCGTGATGGGAGAGTTCTTCCCGGCGCATGGTTTGAGGCATGCCGGCACGCCAGACCACGAGGTTTATTTCATGGGCGACATGAACTTACCGGATTACAAGATGGAACTGTGGGTGCCGATCGTTAGAAGCTAAGCTGTTGTTTGTGTTGTCACGCCCTGCCTTGTAGCCTGGAGAGGTTTTTGGGGTTTTAGAGAGAAAAAGTGATCGGAGTGCTTTATGGATGTTGTTAATCAAGCTGAATTAGCCGTAAACGCGTTCTTTCAAGCCCTGGGTGGTGGCTTGCAGAGCATCATGGGCATCATCACGCTGCTCGGGAGCGAGATCTTCTACATCCTGTTTATGCCGACCATCTACTGGTGCGTGGATGCCTGGGCTGGCTTGCGTATTGGGGTGATGCTGCTTTCCAGTGCCTGTTTCAATGGCTTCTTTAAGGTGCTCCTCAAAGGACCGCGCCCCTACTGGATCAGCGATAAGATCGTCCCCGGCGTGCACGAGTCCTCGTTTGGCATTCCATCCGGACATGCCATGAACTCCACCGCTGTCTGGGGCTGGAGCGCGCTCGAGACCAAAAACCGAAGGGTTATATGGGCAGCGGGCATCCTGGTGCTGCTGATCTCCATCTCCCGCCTGGTTTTGGGGGTGCACTTTTTGAGTGATGTGCTGTTGGGGCTGGTGTTGGGGATCGCGCTACTGCTGGTTTTCAACAAAATCAATCGTCCTTTGGGGGCATGGCTGAAAAAACAGACTCTCACAAACCAGCTGTTGCTGGCGTTTTTCAGTTCGCTGTTCATTATCGGGCTTTCCGCGATGGTCATGGCGCTTTCTGGTGACTGGCAGATGCCAGCGGAATGGGCTGCCCGCGCTGGAGAGGTGGACCCACTTTCGCTCGAAGGCGCACTGATGACCGGCGGACTGTGGTTTGGTATGCTGGGTGGATTTGCCTGGCTCAGGATTCGCCGGGGCGTGATCCAGAGCAATTTTGGCACGTGGCAGCGCATTCTCCGCTACCTGGTTGGGATCGCTGGCGTGATGGTCCTGTACGCAGGATTAGGTTCGCTCTTCCCGGACAACCTGGGGCTGATCAGCGCGGTACTGCGCTATTTCCGCTACTTCTTGATCGGGTTATGGATCGCCTGCCTCAGTCCGCTGCTGTTTGAGAAATTGAAGATTGGGCGGATTGAGCCGGATTTTGAGACCAGAACGACCGCCCCGATGACATAAGTCACAATTTATAAAAGGACATACCCGGTCATTTTTGTGCCTCTCCTGAGAGGTCTGTTTACGATAGGTCCCTCGCTATCGCTCCAGGATGACAGTTGGACATTTACCGTACGGATGGGCTTCAGTTCATCCGCAGATTATTGGTGAGAGCAAGCCCCCACCGTACGAAGAAATCCTTTTCAATCCGCCTTGTTGCCTATGTAGGGAGCAAGATAGCAAAAAGACCTTAATCGAATCAACAAATGCCGCTCTTTTGCGGCATTTGTTTAGCGGAGAGAGTGGGGTTCGAACCCACGATGGGTACGAGACCCATAACGGTTTTCGAGACCGCCCCGATCAACCACTCCGGCATCTCTCCAACAGGTTTCAGATTATACCTTAAAGGTCGAACTCCTGCCCTTTTTCAGCGTAGACCGGCACCGGTAGTTCAGGGTGCTCAGCCAGCTTATCGATCAGAGCCTGGGCTTTATCCGGCTCACCGTGGAAGAGGATGATTTGCTTCAGGCTGTCTTTGCTTGCCAGGGCGTACTCCACCAAACCGGTCTGCCCGGCATGCGCGCTCAAGCCGCCAATGGTCACCACCTCCGCCTTGCGGTAATACTCCTCGCCAAAGATTCTGACCTTGCGTTCGCGGTCTGCCAGGCGCCGACCAAGCGTGTCGGGAGCCTGCCACGAGATGATCAGGATCGTGTTGCGTCCATCTTCGATGTTGTTTTTCAGGTGGTGCAAAATGCGTCCGCTTTCCGCCATGCCAGAGGCTGAGATGATGATCATGGGCTCATTCCATTCATTGAGAGCCTTCGATTCATCCACCGACCTGGTGTAGATCACGTTATGAAAGTCCAATCCCTGCATACGGTGTTCGGCAATATACTGCCAGGTTTCATCGTCGAAACACTCGGTGTGTTTGCGGTAGAGCATGGAGGCATTAACTGCCAGGGGGCTATCCACTACCACTGGAACATCCGGGATCAAGCCATCTTCAAGTGCCTGGCTGAGATAGTAAGTCAGGTTTTGGGTGCGCCCCACCGCAAAAGCCGGCACAATGACCTTTCCGCCGCGTTTTACGGTTCGTCTTATGGCGTCCGTAAATTCCTCGTAGGCGTCGTCCATCGATTCGTGCGGTTTATCGCCATAAGTACATTCCATCACCAGTGTGTCCGCGCCAGTCGGCAGCACCGGATCGCGCAAAATGGGGGCGTCGTACCTGCCGATATCACCTGAGAACCACAAGCGTTTCGGTTCACCCTGCTCGTCCCGATAATCCAGGATCACAGCAGCCGAGCCGAGAATATGCCCCGCGTCCACCAGTTGGGCGATCACGCCTGGAATGGGTTCAAACTTCTGCTGATACCAGACGCTCTGAAAGTAGGGCATTGCCTCGATCGCGTCTTTTTGCGTGAAGATCGGCTCCAAGGCGCGTTCGCCTTTCTTGCGGCGTTTCTTGTTGACATATTGAATGTCGTTTTCCTGGATATGCCCGGAATCCCTGAGCATAATGTCCGCCAGGTCCTCGCTGGCATCGGTGGTGTAGATCTTTCCGCGAAATCCCTGTTTGACCAGGTTGGGGATGTTGCCGCTGTGGTCAATATGGGCGTGCGAAAGGATCATGGCGTCAATTTCGCTGGGATCAAAGGGAAAGTGCAGATTGACAAAGTAAGATTCATCACGCTTACCTTGAAAGGTCCCGCAATCAATCAAGAACTTATGTCCCTCATGTTCAATCAGGTGCATTGAACCAGTAACGGTCCGTGCCGCGCCGAGAACGGTTAGTTTCATTTTTTTGTCCTTTCCAAAACCTGGAATATTGCATCGCCATAACGTTCATAGCGATAGGGAAAGTACTTCATCGCTTGTTTTAGTTGATCAATATCCGAAAACTCAAGATGTGCCAGGCGATCAAGCAGATCGCGGGAGATGATCGCGTTGGAAGGCAAGCCCTCATCCATGCCTGCCTGTTTCCGCCAGTTGGAAAGGGCATCCCGCCGTTTCATTTCGGCATCACTGAGGCGGTGATTGCGGCGGGGGCTCACTTTTTGCGGGTTTTCCCGCCAGATTTGGATAGCCTGCATCAGCAGGCTGCCATACCGCCTCACCTGGCTCTCCGGCAGAGATGGAAGGAGGCTCAACTCCTGGATATAGTGCGGATGAGTCTGGGCGATCTCAATCAGTGCACGATCCGAAAATACTTTGAAGGGAGGAACATTCCGCTTGCTGGCGATCAACTCGCGCGTGTGATTCAACGTGTCGAGCAGCGAGAGTGCCTCGGCAGAAAGATCCTGAGCGCCTCTCACCCGCCAGATGTCCTCGCTGTGTGGTTCGAGCGGTTTGACAAGGCGCGCCATTCCCTCGCCCTCTTCCAAAACAAGCTGCAAACGGTGGCTGGCTTCGAGTTGTGGCAGCAAGACGGCGCGCAAAGGGATAAGAAAGTGTGAATCACACTGCGCGTAACGGAGCATCTCAGCCTTTAGAGGTCGCTCTCCCCAGTTAGCCCGCTGATACTTCTTATCGAGGATAACCCCGAACTGCTTTTCAATCAGTGCCGCAAGCCCCAGGTTGGGCTCCGCCAAAGCCGTCGCGGCAAGCATGGTATCGAAGACGTTGTGGAAGGTAAAATCGAAATCCCGTTTGAGGCAGCCGATATCATAATCGCCGGCATGGAAAACCTTTTGAATGTCCGGCCGGGCAAAAAGCAATCCTAATTCTTCAAGTTCGGTAAAGGCAAATGGATCCAGCAAGAAGTCGGATGTCGGGCTGGAAAGTTGAATCAGGCATACTCGCTCATGATAGGCATGCAGGCTGTTCGATTCGGTATCGATGGCGATGGTATTCTGGGTAGCTAAATGCGCCAGCATTTGCTGGTAGGTTTCGTGGGTGTTGACGATGCTTGCTTCAGGCATCCTTTGTGACTGCATAGGACCTCATTATACTCTGTAGTGCAAATGGCTTGCCAGCTTTGGAGAATGGGCTTTGGAGAATGGGTTTAGTGGTTTTCGTTTATTGGGTTAACGTTCCAATGGATATGGCAAATCTTGTTAGAATATGAAGCTGAACAGGAGGACGATATGCATCTGGTTTTGGTACGGCATGGAGAGCAGGATTACACGCTCACGGAAGGTCGTGGGTTTCCCGGTCCGGCACGCGAGCTGGCGCCGCTGACGGAGCGGGGCGTTGCCCAGGCAGAAGCAGTGGCAAAAGACCCCCGTCTGCAAGGTTGCCAGCTGATTGTCAGCTCGCCCTATACGCGCGCGCTGCAGACAGCCGCTATCATCTCCCGCCGGCTGGATCTGCCGATCGAGGTGGCATTCGACATTCACGAGTGGCTGATTGACACGCAGTACAAGAACCGCGATTTCACCGATACCCTGGCCGCCATCGAGGAAGCCAGCCGCTTCAAGGGCGTGCGCACACCTGAGGCGAAATTAAACTGGGAAGGTTACGACCAGGTTGCCCGGCGTGCCGCGTCCGCCTTGCTGCCTTACCTCGCTTATGAAAAAGTGATCGTCGTTACGCATGGTTACGTGATGAAGCAGTTCTATAATCCCGGTCGCATTCCCCATTGCGGCATCGTGGAAGTCGATTTTGATGAGAACTTCACTTGGCCGGGTTATATCGAACGCGGAACGTCCAGGGAGCCGCGATGAGAGCCGTCCTACAACGCGTAAACAGCGGCAGTGTCACGGTTGACAACGAGGTTGTCGCACACATCGGCCTCGGTTATGTCATCCTGCTGGGGATCGGACCGGATGACACGCCCGCTATTGCCAGGGAGCTGGCTGAAAAGACCGCTTACCTGCGTGTGTTTGAAGATGATGCCGGGAAGATGAATCGTTCGCTCCTGGATGTGAACGGAGAAGCAATTGTCGTTTCGCAGTTCACCCTTTACGCCGACACCAGCCACGGCAGGCGCCCATCCTTCATTAACGCCGCTAAACCGGAGTTGGCTGAACCGTTGGTGGAAGGCTTTATAGCCCGGTTGCGGGATTTTGGCATAGCCACTCAGCAAGGCGTTTTTGGGGCGCATATGGTGGTGGATATCCGCAATGATGGACCGGTGACGATCCTGTTGGAGTTACCACAGGGTTAAAATTATTTTTCCCAGGGGGATTTCAGTTTGGGTTTTTCCGAGGTTTTAGGTTCTATTCGCTCAGGGGTGTTTAGCGGTTGTTCTGGTTTTTGGTCCTCGATCGCTTGAGAAGGCTCAGGGAGAGCCGTTACTTGCGCTTCATTCTGGAATAAAGGCATTTCTAATGCTTCTGCAAGCTGTGACTCCTCAACCGGAATCTCGACGCGCTCTTCCATACGCATTTGACCGCGCAGGAAGGCGCCGTCTTCACTGCTGAAATTGACTGCCACAACATCGCCCCAAACCCGCCCGGTGGAGCGGATCTCGAGCTTTTGGCAGGTGATGTTCCCCTGCACGGTTCCGGCAACCACGACTGTTTCAGCCTTCAGTTCAGGGCAGATAACTTTTCCGGTCTCGCCAATCACTACCAGACCATTGATGACGATGTCACCCTGCATGGTACCCTCAATGCGCACCCCACCCGTACCGTGTAAGTCGCCAATCCAGTGGATGCCCGGTCCTAAAACCGAACTTACCCTGGCTTGCAGCCTCTCGGGGGTGAAGACCGCTTTATCCTGCTTGCGTGAAAAAATGCTCATCGGCACTATCTTACTCTAAATTTTCTATACGATTTAGAAATCATATACTGCCTGCCTTCCACACCCAACGCCAGGGCAGCGATAGCCAGGGTTCGGGCGCGTAACCAATCCCAATTCGCGGCGAAGTTTCCACTTCCGATTCGGGTACGGTGACGCTTCTCTCGATCCACAAGCCACCTTCCTCCGAGCATACATCCACCCCGTTCTGCTCCCTGCCGATTGCCAGCGCCTGGGTCAATTTTGCCGGACCGTTTAGCCAGCCGGGTTTATCCGCGAGGGTAGGGCGCAACTTGCACATCACGTCCAACCCCTCCAACGGTCTGATTGCCCGGATCAATACCGCTGCCGGCAGCCCGTCCGCTTCGCAGACCAGGTTGAGCATCCAGTGCATCCCATAGGTGAAATAGACATAAGCTCGTCCGGGTGCGCCAAACATGACCGCGTTGCGCGCTGTCTTGCCCGCCCTGGCATGGCAAGCCTGGTCTTCAACCCCCTGGTACGCCTCGACCTCAACGATCACGCCAGCCAATCGCCGCCCTTCCCAATGGCGCAAAAGCAAACACCCCAACAATTCCGGGGCTACCTGCGGCGCTGGTCGCGAAAAAAACTCATGCGAGAGGCTTGGTTTCAATTTCTTTTTTATATTGGGGGTCACGTTCGATGGTCAACCGAAGACCGGTTTCAAGCGGTACCAACGAAATGTAATTGAGCTTTTCCTGAGCCTTCGCAATACCGGCACACATGCGGTCCGAGCCGCCGCTCTTGAGAGGATTGTAGACCTCCTCAGGTTTCTTGCCGGTTACCTGCCGCACCAGGCGCACCAGTTCCAAGACGCTCGTCTCGATCCCACTGCCAATGTTGATCACCTGCTGATCGACGCCCACCGCAGTTGAGGAGGTCACCAGGGCATTAACCACATCGTCCACGTAAACGTAATCCCGCGTCTGGCTGCCGTCGCCGTGGATGACGATGGTGCCATTCGTAAGGGCATGCTTGAGAAAGTTGGAAATGATCGGCGGGTGGGAATTGGGAACACGCTGCCCCGGTCCGTAAGCATTGAAGATCCGCAGGCAGACAGCTTCCACTCCTGCCTGGGCGCTGATTGTGCGCACATAGTGCTCAGCAGAGAGTTTGGAGACGGCATAAGGCGACTCGGGGTGAACTTCGAAGCTCTCGAGATATGGCGTCTGATCCTGGTGTCCGTAAACTGCGCCGGAAGACGCCAGCACCACGCGTTTGACCTTGGTATCCCGGATAGCTTCCATCAGCGTCACCGTCCCGCTGACATTCACGAGGTTATAAGTGCTGGGAAAGAGCGAGGACTCAGGCACGCTGACCTTGGCTGCCAGGTGGAAGACACAATCCACATCCTGCAGCAATTTCCAGAGCATGGTCTTCTCGTTGATATTCCCTTGAACGAATTCGACTTCGGATAATAAGTAAGCAGGATTTCCCGCCGAGCAGTCATCCAACACTCGCACGTGATGTCCTTGTTTTGCCAGGCGGTTGCTTAGGGCAGTGCCCAAAAACCCCGCCCCTCCAGTTACTAAATAGTTCATCGCTAACTACCTGCCTATAAAACTGGCTAATTATAGCATGTCAGATCAGGTTTGATCGTCCTGGTGCAGTTGTTCTGCCAGGATTTCCCATTCCACCAGCAACTTTTCCAACGCAACGGTCACAGCCTGGTAATTCTCGGTAACTCGTTCAAGCTTGCGCAAATCCGCTGACGGTCTGGAGAGATGGGCTTCACAACTGGCTTTTTCCACCTCAGCAGCGTGGATCTTTTGCTCCACTGCTGCCAGCTTTTTTTCGATCTGCTGACGTTGATTGCGGCTGAGACTTACTTTTACAGGCGCAACCTCAGGCTCATCCAATGGTTCCAAAACGACGGAGGTGTCTTCAGGTTCTCTTGCCTGTAATCGTCCTTCCTTGAACTGCCTGAATTCGGAGTAGGCGCCCTTAAACACCTGCAGACTGGCACTTTGGGTATCCAGTTCCCAGATCTGGGTTGCCAGCGCGTCAATCAGGTAGCGGTCGTGCGAAACGAGCATGATCGTGCCCGGGTAGTGGGCAAGCACATCCTGCAGCACTTCCTGCGTGGCAAGGTCGAGGTGATTGGTGGGCTCGTCGAGCATGAGCAAATTCGCGTCCGAAAGCGCGAGCTTTGCCAGCGCCAAACGACCGCGTTCGCCGCCTGAGAGGGTTGCCACCTGCGCGAAAACTTCCTCACCCTGGAAGCCATAGCGCGCGAGGTAGTTGCGTACTTCAGCCGGCAGCATATTTGGGGCAACCGTGCCAATCTCATCCATCAGGGTGTTTTCGGCAACCAAACCCTCATGTGCCTGGGCAAAGTACCCCACCTTGAGGTTCGCTCCCAGTTCCACCCGCCCAGCGTAAGGCGGGATCTGGCTCAATACCGTCCGCAGGAGGGTCGTCTTTCCAGCGCCATTTGGACCGATCACCGCGACGCATTCCCGCCTTTCGAGCACCAGGTCCGGGCAGGTGAAAAGCGGACGTCCTTCGTCCTCATATCCCACCTGCAAATCGTAAGTGCGCAAAACCAGGTTGCCGGAGCGGTCAGCCAGTTTGAAACGTAAATGCATTGGTCGGATGTTGGCTGTTGGCGCGGTGAGCCTCGAGTCCGCCAATAGACGTTCCAGGCGGCGCTGCCTGCCGCGAGCCTGGTTGTTGTTTTGCGTGCCGAGGAAACGCCGGATGTAGTCCTGCTGCTTTTCGATGTACTCGTTTTGCGCCTCAAATTCTGCCAGGCGGCGCGTGTAGCGCTCCTCGCGCTGGCGTAAATATGCAGTGTAATTTCCGCGGTAGACCTCCAGCGCTGGTGTCATTTCCCAGATGAAGTGCGCGGTCTGATCAAGGAAATAGCGGTCATGCGAGACGATCACCACCGCCCCGTTCCAATCCCTCAAGTAGGCTTCGAGCCATTCTACGGCGTTGATATCCAGGTGGTTGCTGGGTTCGTCCAACAGGAGAAGATCCGGATCGTCCAGGAGAATACGCGCCAAACGAGCTCTGGTACGCTGCCCGCCGGAGAGCTGTTTGAGTGGGCGCTGGTAATCGTGCTCGGAAAACCCCAACCCATCCAGGGTCTGGCGGATGCGTGCCTGGAAGGTGTAGCCCCCGCTGAATTCAAAATTGGTCTGAACCTTACCGTAGCGTTCCAGCACAGATGGATCGCAGGTTGGATCCTGCATCAACTTTTCCATCTCCCGCAGCTCTTCACCCTTGGCGATCAAATCTTCAAAAGCCAACAGGCAGGAATCCCATAAGGTTCCTTCCAGCACGCTGACCGCTTCCTGAGGCAGGTACCCCACCTTCAAACCGCGCGCGCGATGCACAGAGCCCTCAGTGGGGGTGTCTTCACCGGCGAGGATGCGCAACAGCGTCGTTTTGCCGACGCCATTTGGACCCACAATCGCGATGCGGGCATTCCTGGGAATCGAAAGACTGATCCCGTCGAAGATATCGACAGGACCGAAGGATTTCCCAAGGTTTTGAGCGGTCATAAGCGACATAGCGTTCAAAGTATACCAGTGAGGAGCTGCGCATGTGATATATTTCGGTATCGGTGGTAAAATAAAAAAATTACTCAATTATTGAGTTGTTTGCCAATAAACAGAACCGAGATGAAGGAGTATTGTATGTCCAAATCCATAAAGAATATTTATCTGCCCCTGGCACTGGCTGTTATGCTGCTCGTCAGCGCCTGCGCCGCTCAAACACCTTCCGCTGAGCCCACCACTCCTCCGGAGCCGACGGCTGCAGCCACCGAGCCGGTCGTGGCGGAACCTACCGCGGAACCGACCGAAGAAGTAACTACAGAACCAACAGCTGAACCAATTGTGATCGTTGATGTGATCGGTCGGGAAGTTACGCTCGAAAAACCTGCCACCAAACTGACAGGGACGCACAACCCAACCCTCAACGCAGCCGTCGTACTTGGCGGTGGCGGCAAGTACCTGGTTGGTTTTGGCAGCAAGTCGATGGGGCGCGGGCTCTACGAGCAGGTAATCGAAGGTTTTGAAGCCTTGCCTGAAGTCGGCAAAGGCAGCAATATCAACCTTGAAAGTGTGATCGCCAGTGGTGCTGACCTGGTCATTCTCCCCAAGCGCCATCAGGACCTCGTACCGCAGTTCGAAGCGGCCAATATTCCCGTTTTGGTGATTCTCGACAGTGTCGAAAGCGTTGATACGGTCAAACAGACGTTGAAAATACTTGGAATGGCTCTTGGTGAGAGTGAAAAAGCAGAGAAAGTCAATTCCTTCCTCGACATCCAGCTTGAAAATGCGGAGACCCTGCTCAAAGACACCACTGAGAAACCATCGGTCCTGTTCCTCGGCAGCAGTTCAGCCCTTTCTGTTGCTCCCGGCTCCATGATCCAAACCAGCCTGATCGATCTGGGTGGCGGCGTGAATGCGGTTACCGGTGTGGAGGGTGTTGGCGGTTTTGTGGACGTCAGCATCGAACAGATCATCGCCTGGAATCCGGAAGTGATCTGGTATCCGACTTATGCAGACTACACCGCTGAAGACTTGCTGAACGATCCCGCCTGGAGCAGCATCAGCGCCGTCCAAAACAAGCGCGTCTATGCCTTCCCATCCAAACTCGAGCCCTGGGATCAGCCCACCGCAGCTCTGGCGCTTGGCATTGATTGGGCTCTTTATAACCTGCACCCTGACCTGTATCGTTTCGAAGACTTGGTGAAAAACGTGGACGAGTTCTATACAATGGTTTATGATAAAACATTCACAGCAGAACAATTGGGAATCGAGTAAATTCTAAGTTTGAAAACGAGCAAGCCTTCGGAACAAAAGAAGCATAGACAATGGCCTTGGCTGTTGTCTATGCTTTTATTATTGGGGATTTTCCTGTCGCTCAGCCTTGGGCGGTACAGCAATGATCCGGTAAAAGTCCTGAATGTTCTGCTCTCAAAAATAGGTTTTGACGTCCCTGTCGACCCAGCCATGGTTAGTATTGTGTTCAACATCCGATTGCCGCGGGTGCTGGCATCGGTGATGATCGGCGCCATGCTTTCGCTATCCGGTGCGGTCTATCAAAGCGTCTTCCGCAATCCGCTGGTCTCGCCAGACTTATTGGGAGTCTCATCCGGGGCAGCCGTGGGTGCATCCACCGCGATCTTATTAGGGGCTGGACTGGCTACCCGGCAGATGTTTGCCTTTGCCGGCGGTATCCTGGCAGTGTTCGTGACCTCATTGGTGCCACGCCTGTTGCGCAACCGCTCGAATATGATGATGGTGCTTTCGGGCATCATCGTGGGGGGATTTCTCAGCTCGGTGCTTGCGATCATAAAGTTCGTAGCGGAAGAGCAGACCCAGTTGGCTTCAATCGTCTATTGGCAATTAGGCAGCCTTGCCTCCATCCTGGGGCGTGAGCTGCTTGCGATCCTTCCTGTTTTTTTGATCTGTTCCATTTTGTTGCTTCTGCTTTCATGGCGGATCAACATCCTCTCCTTTGGCGATCTTGAAGCCCGAACTTTAGGCGTAAACCTGCGCCAGGTACGGACGATAGTGATCATCTGCGCCAGCCTATTGACTGCCAGCGCTGTTTCAATCAGCGGAACGATTGGCTGGGTCGGGTTGGTGACTCCACATCTCAGCCGGCTGTTGACAGGCAGCGACAATACCCGCTCCATGCCCATTACTTTGCTGGTCGGAGCCATTTTTATGCTGTTGATCGATACCCTTGCGCGTACGGTTTCGAACGTGGAAATCCCTCTCTCGATCCTGACCGGCTTCGTTGGGGCTCCGCTTTACGCCTTGTTACTCTACAAGCAAAGGACCCGCCTGGAGTAATCATGAACGCGCTGTTACAGGTCAAAGAGCTTGGATTTTCATACGATGGCAGCCGCCAGATTTTCAAAGACATCAGCTTCGAAGTTGTAGCGGGTGAGATTGTGTGCCTGCTTGGTCCCAATGGGATCGGCAAGACCACCCTGCTGAACTGTCTGGCAAGATTACGTGAACCCTTGCAGGGCAGCGTGCTGCTTAACGGGGAAGATATGGCAGACCTCCCTGCGCGGGAAATCGCGCAGGTGATCGGCTATGTGCCCCAAACTTTGCGCCCATCATTCGACTACACCGTGCTCGAATACGTGGTCACTGGCAACGCCCCTTGGCTGGGCACCTTCGAAAAGCCCGGTCCGGACCATTATCAGCGTGCTGAAGAGGCTCTGGAACAGATGGCAATCAGCCACCTGGCACAAAAAGCCTATACTCGCATCAGCACTGGCGAGCTGCAGCAAGTTTCGATCGCACGCGCCATCACACAGAAGGCTCGCCTGATCCTGATGGATGAGCCCACAGCCCACCTCGACTACGGCAATCAGCTCAAAGTCCTGCGGCTGATCAAGGATCTTTCTGCCAAGGGGTACGCGATCGTCCTCACCACCCACAACCCTGACCAGGTACTGCTGCTGGATGCTAAGACGGCAGTCATCGACCACGAATCGAAATTCCATTTTGGACCCTGGCAGGAAATTTTGACGGAACAACTTCTCAGCGCCATGTATGGCGTGCACCTGAGCCTGATTAAAGTAGAGGGAATCGACCGCATGGTCAGCGTCGCCCCCGGTTTATAGGAGGTTACATGCTCATCGAAAAAGTCTTTCAAGCAGCCGAACCGCTTCTGAGGGATCGCGTTGTGACAGATGCCGTATTAGGTCTATCCCTCACCGCAGTCGAGTTGGATGGAACAGATATCGGTCTTTCTTACATCCTGCGCGACCGGTTGCCGGCTGGCTGCTCCGCTTTTGGCTTTGCACAGCATATCATTGGTCAGCCAGCTCTTGAGGTTGCCAGATTGGTGCTGGAGGGGAGAGACGACGCGCAGCGCGGAGTGGGCATGGCAGTCATCACGGCTGCAACACGCGCGCTCAACCTGCCGGATGAGCTCTCCACCCCAACTCCCTTTGACTTACAGGTTCATGCCGCAGACAAGGTTGGCATGATCGGTTATATTCCTCCGGTTGCAGAACAGCTCGCCAGGCTGGAAGCCAAGGTCTTCATTTTTGACAAAGGATTGACCGTCAGCGGTGGCGAAGGCGCGGCACAGGTGATGGATATGTCGCGTCAGGCAGAGATCCTGCCCCAATGCGACCTGATGATCATCACCGGCACCACCCTGATCAACGGCAGCATCGACAGTCTGCTTGCACTTTGCCGGAAGGCGCGCGAGATCGTGCTGGTTGGCTCATCCACACCCATGCTCGCCAAAGCGTTCAGGGGGACGGGCGTGACGGCACTGGCAGGTTCCTGGTGGGATGCCAGCTTAAAAACTGAGATGTTTAAGAAACTCTCGCTGTCTTGCGGAATCAGCCATCTTAAAAAGATGATGATTAAGAAACTGGTTAAGGTGGAGGATTAAGAACTGCGATGCCCAAAACTTCGGCAGATTATTACAAGAAAGCCACCAGCTTCTGGAACTATCCTGAAGTCCCCTACGGACCCGCGTTACGCGCGATGGTCCGACCCACGGATGTTGTCGCGGATATTGGCTGCGGGATTGGCATCGTCAGCCGCCAACTTGCAGGGATCAGCAGCCGGGTGATTGCCATCGACAAAGATGAGAACGCCCTCAAGATACTACTCGAAGATCTGAGCCGGTTGGACATCAAGAACATCGAGGTGGTTCATGCCAGGTGGCCCGAGGTTCAAACCGATGACTGGGATGTAGCGATTGCTTTCTATCATCACCAATTTGCCTTCACCAAGCCGGAAATTGAGACCCTCCTGCGCAAGACGCGCCGCTGTGGCATGGTGGTCAACCAGGGCATCCACCCGCGCGAAGGCTTCTACGAAGATCTCGGGCGTGAATTTGGCTTACTGGAACAGGCTAATTCTTGTGTTGGCAGTTGCTATGTTAGGGGCAGGCTGGAACAGGCTGGCTTTACCGTAACGTGTGATGAAATTTTCCACGATTTCGGACAGCCTGTGGATTCCAAAGCGGAGGCTGTTGCCTACGTGATGAAGCAGCTCCGCCTGGAGGAGCATCAGCGCCAACGACTGGACGAAATTGTGTTGAACTACGTCGAAGATGTGAACGGACAGATGGTGTTGCCCATCAGGCGCTACAACTGCATGTTGCAATTCTATAAATAGAAGACTCCTTTAGGGGAGTCTTCTATTTTGGTACGTTACCCACCGAACGTGTTTTCAAAATTCATGTCGTCCTCAGCCGACTTGCCTTCTTCGTGCTCCAGCGACTCTTCCAGGTCGTCAGCAGCTTTTGCCACGTCTTTTCCCAGGTCCTCGGCGGAAGCTGGCGGTTCTTCTGTAAAGAGATCACTAATGGATTTTCCAGTTTTTCTGGCGTAATCCTTCAAGTCCTTGATGGCGCGCTGAATGCGTTCTTCTTCCAGCTTCTCACTCATATTTTGGGTGGTGCGCTTGATGCCCGCACCCGCGTCACTTAAAGCGTCTTTGACGTTCTCAGCAGCTTTTCCAAAGGAATCTTTATCAATATACTCACTGACACTCCTACTCAGCCGCTTGATATCCTCACCAAATCCCTCCAGGATCGAAAGGATCTCCGCGCCGAATTTGGAGCCTGACTCGGTCTCGGTTTTTGGCGTTTCGCTGGCTTGCGTTGGTCCTGAATATTCTTTGTAATCGCCCGCAGGCTGATTGTCGAACCCTGCTGGATTTTCATTCTCATATTGATCTTGGTCGCTCATTGGAATCTCCTTTCAAACGAGGTACTCGTCTTTATTTTACCTGCCAACGGGTCAAATCTCCAGCCAAATCGATGGACACCACTGTAACCTTCCAAGTATTCTGATCATTGCTGATCTCCACTCTCAGATCATTTGTGCCATCACTGACCTTAAAAACAGCCTTCTGGGGCTCAAGCTCCAGGGTGTGCCAGCTGGCATGGCTCAACCAGGGGTGTTCCCTCCGGAAAGCCGCCATCTCACGCATCACTTTCGCGCTGGAGTGCTCTTCCTGACCCCCCCAATCCATGGCTGGGCGAGCTTCGTCAAAACCGAGCGCGTTGTTGGCATGGATTGATTGCCGCTGGGAGAGTTCCCGCTCGCTGCCGTAGTACACAATCGGCGCACCGGGCATCAGGTAGAGCAGCTTGAGTGCAGCTACCTGGGTGGAAACAGATTCTTGCACGGTGAAGAAAAAGCGGTTCATGTCGTGGTTGTCGATGAAGGCAGGGCGCGAAAACTCCTTCGGGAAAGCCACCCAATAATTTTCCAGGTAACCGGCAAGGTGGCTCAGAGGCCACTGCCTTGTGGCAAAGGTTTCCCGCAACGCCTGGCAGGTCAGGAAGTCGAGCGTGCCGTGCATCCCGCCAGCGAAGGTGATCTGCTCATCAGGCGGGGTAACAACTTCGCCAAAAGTCCAGCAATCCGGGTTCACCTCACGGCAGGCTTGCAGAAAATCCAGCCAGAATTCCCGGGTGGGTCCATTGGCATAATCCAGGCGGTAGCCATCCGCGCCAAACCGGAGCCAATGACGCGCCACTTCCAGCAAGTACGCCCGCGCAGGGCTGCCTGGCTGCAAGTTGAAGCAGGGCATTTCCGGAACGTTATAAAAGCTCTCATACTGCGGGAAGGCTTTCCAGTTGAACCATGACTTTGCGTTCTCATCTCCTGCCAGTGCGGACTGGAAACGCGCATGCTGGTCAGAGCAGTGGTTGGCGACAAAATCCAGCAATACGCGCATTCCTTTCATGTGTGCCAGGTCCAGTAATTCGCGCAGGTCAGCCTCGCTACCCAGGCGCGGTTCAACCTGGAAGTAATCGCTAATGTCATAACCGTGGTGGCTGGGGCTGCTGAAGATGGGCGAGAGCCAAATGGTGTTGAAACCCAGATCTTGAATATAGTCCAGCTTTTCGATCACACCGCGCAGGGTTCCCCCAAAGGGCTTGGTCAGGTCGGTTGTTTGCAGCCACTTTTTGCCCTTCCCCGGATTGAAGCGGTCCACGAACACCTGGTAGATCACCGCCTGTTCTGACCACGCCGGCGCATGGTTTTGACCGGTGATTCTCAATTTATACGTTGTCGCGCCAGCGGCATCTGCTGCCTGGTTATCCGCAAAGCAGTACCTTTCCCCGGGAAGTTCGGCGAAGACCTGGTAGCGCAGTTCGCTTCCCTCAGACATTGCGGGGAAGTCCAGCTGCCACTCGCTCAGCCAGCTCCAGGTGAGCGTATCCCAGCGCGACTCCCCGGCTTCGAAACGCTTTTCCTGCCATCTTTCGCCTTCATCCAGGCTGTAGCGCAAACTGACTTGCTGAACAGGCAGATCCGAGCTGCTGGTTGCCTTTAATCTGATTAGTTGACCCGCTTCGGGCAGCCAGGGGGTAAGCCGATAGGCGTGATGCAAGCCCCGGTGTTGCATGATGTGATGCAAGGAGCCCTTCTTGGGCTGATCAAGATCTCCGAAAAGATGGTCAGGATAGGGATGCGCTACCAAAGTTCACCTCGTGATAGTTAAGTAAAAAAATTCTACGCTAATTGATAGAATAATGGAAGTCAGCGAAAACAAAGGTCAGGGCAATTGCATCTAAATTACTAACCATTGATAACGAGCCATTTCAGCTTAAGGGTAACAGATTAGGTTTGGAGATTTTGCGTATCCAGGACAAACCCAGCCTCGTTTTGATGGTACAGTGTCGAAAACAGGCAATAACAGACACAATCCTCCCTTGTTCCATAGGGTATTCCCCTGCAAGCAGTCTTTAAGCCTGGCTCAAGATGGTAAATAGGTATTTATCATCCCAACCACAACTCAGCCGCTTGC
>Ga0228536_1001737_pt1 | contig 17575 bp, 26 predicted proteins | sample SJ1Smetagenome_FD_168611 | JGI IMG/M metagenome (GOLD analysis project Ga0228536, IMG submission 168611) | Enriched culture of PCE-dechlorinating microbial communities from Ithaca, New York, USA - SJ1.S | ecosystem: Engineered > Modeled > Simulated communities (microbial... > Unclassified...
CGCGAAGCTTCTCGAGAATGCGGTGAACGACCTGACCATCATCACCGGCCAGAAGCCGGCGATCACCCGCGCGAAGAAGTCGATCGCGAGCTTCAAGCTGCGCCAGGGCATGCCTATCGGCGCCAAGGTGACCCTTCGCGGTGATCGTATGTGGGAGTTCTTCGACCGCCTGTTGTCGACAGCTCTTCCGCGCATCCGCGACTTCCGCGGCGTGAGCGCCAAGGCGTTCGATGGGCGTGGCAACTATTCACTCGGCATCAACGAGCAGTTGATCTTCCCTGAGATCGACTACGACAAGATCGACAAGATCCGTGGCATGGACATCACCTTTGTCACGAGCGCTGATACGGACGAGGAGTGCCGCGCACTGCTCGACCAGTTCGGTTTCCCGTTCAAGCGGTAGAGAAGACGCGGGTCGCCCGGACATCCGGGTCACCCTCTTCGAGGAGGTTCGACAAGTGGCAAAGAAGTCGATGATCGCCAAGGCCAAGCGTGCGCCGAAGTTCGCCGTGCGTGCTGTCAACCGCTGCAACCGCTGCGGTCGTCCGCGTGCGTACTACCGGCAGTTCGGTCTGTGTCGCGTGTGCGTCCGCGAACTGGCAAGCCGAGGCGAACTGCCCGGTGTCCGTAAGGCGAGCTGGTAGGCCTTACCAGACCCGGGCGGACGGGTCCGAAAGGCGCTGCGGTCAAGGGCCGAGGCGAACCAGCGGACGCGGGCAGCCCCGAATCATAGGAGGTATTCGAGAACATGAGCATGACCGATCCTATCGCCGATATGCTGACGCGTGTGAGGAACGCCAATAACGCGTTCCAGGCATCCACGTCGATGCCGTCATCCACCAAGCTCGTCGCGATCGCCAAGATCATGAAGAGCGAAGGATACATCGAGGACTACGAGGTGGTCGCGGGCGAGCCGCAGGCGACGCTCACGATCACCCTCAAGTACGGGCCGAAGAAGCAGCGCACCATCACCGGTCTGCGCCGCATCAGCAAGCCCGGTCTGCGTGTGTACGCGAAGAAGGACGAGCTGCCCCGTGTCTTGGGCGGTCTCGGCATTGCGATCGTGTCCACCTCGCAGGGTGTCATGACCGAGAAGCAGGCCCGCGCCGCCGGTGTCGGTGGCGAGGTGCTCGCCTACATCTGGTAATCGGACCGGAGAGAAAGGAGCAAGCCGTGTCCCGTATCGGCAAGCAGCCCATCCCGGTTCCCGCCGGTGTGGATGTGACGATCGAAGGATCCACTGTGACAACGAAGGGGCCGAAGGGCACCCTGTCGCAGTCGTTCGACCCCGACATGCAGATCACGCTTGAGGAGGGCGCCATTCACGTTCGTCGCCCCTCGGACGAGCGGCGGCATCGCAGCCTGCATGGGCTCACCCGCACGCTCATCTCCAACATGGTCGTCGGTGTGTCCGAGGGCTTCCGCAAGGACATGGAGATCGTCGGCGTCGGCTATCGTGCCGCCCTTCAGGGAAGCGACCTCGATCTGTCCCTCGGCCTGAGCCACCCCATGGTGGTCAAGGCTCCCGAGGGCATCACGTTCGAGGTGCCCGCACCGAACAGGATCTCGGTCATCGGGATCGACAAGCAGCGTGTCGGGCAGATCGCCTCGGAGATCCGTGGCATCCGTCCGCCGGAGCCTTACAAGGGCAAGGGTATCCGCTACGCGGGCGAGCACGTCCGTCGTAAGGTCGGTAAGGCCGCGAAGTAGTCATCGAGACCGCACCGGTGTGGTGCGTAACGAAGGAGTCAGGACGGATCATGGATAAGACGAAAGCGAAGGCAGCAGGTCTCGCCCGCCGCCAGCGCAGGGTCCGCGGGAAGATCAGCGGGACGGCCGAGCGGCCGCGCCTGCGGGTCAGCCGCAGCAATCAGCACATCTACGCGCAGCTCATCGATGACGTCGCCGGTACGACCCTGGTCGCGGCTTCGTCGATCGACCCCGAGCTGCGTGCGGCGCTGAAGTCGGGCGCCAACATCGACGCCGCCAGAGCGGTGGGCGACGCCCTCGGCAGGCGCGCTATCGAAGCCGGTATCAGCGAAGTCGTGTTCGATCGTGGCGGGCGCCTCTATCACGGGCGTGTCGCCGCGCTCGCGGACGGCGCACGCGAAGCCGGCCTGAAGTTCTAAGAGACTAGGAGGATCCAGTAATGGCGTATGAAAGCAACGCTCCGGTCTCCGAGATCCAGGAGCGCGTCGTCTACATCAATCGCGTGGCCAAGGTCGTCAAGGGCGGCCGCCGCTTCTCGCTGACCGCATTGGTGGTCGTGGGCGATGGAAACGGTCGCGTGGGTGTGGGTATGGGCAAGGCCGCTGAAGTGCCTGTGGCGATCAAGAAGGGCATCGAGGACGCGAAGAAGAACATGTTCACGTTCCCGATGTCCGGTACCACGATCCCGCATACCGTCACCGGCGAGTACGGTGCCGGCAAGGTGCTGCTGAAGCCTGCGGCACCCGGTACCGGTGTCATCGCCGGCGGTCCGGTCCGTGCGCTCCTCGAGCTTGGCGGCGTGCAGGACGTGCTGTCCAAGTCGCTCGGCACCAGCAACGCGCTCAACATCGTGAAGGCGGCCGCGGCCGGCCTGCAGGAGCTTAAGAGCCCGACCGAGGTCGCGCGCAGCCGTGGCAAGACGGTCGCAGAGATCTACGGCAAAGAGGGGTAGTGCGACATGGCGGAGAAGACACTCAAGATCACGCAGGTGCGTAGCGCGATCGGCCTGCCGAAGGACCAGAAGGCAACGGTCCGCGCGCTTGGCCTGAAGCGCATGAACGACACCGTGGAGCAGGCCGACACGCCGGTCATCCGCGGTATGATCTTCAAGGTCAAGCACCTCGTAGAGGTGGAAGAGGCCTAAGCGGGCTCACGCCCCACGACCAAGTCTGCCGGCGGCGAGCGGCCGGCGATCCGGGTCTGTGCCCGGACGACGCGAAAGAGGAGAACAATGCAACTGCACGACCTCAGCCCGGCTCCGGGCTCTCGTAAGAACCGCAAGCGTGTCGGTCGCGGCAATGCCAGCGGCCACGGTACGACCGCCGGTCGCGGCGACAAGGGTCAGAACTCCCGCTCGGGCGGCGGCAAGGGCCCCGGCTTCGAGGGTGGCCAGAATCCGCTGCACATGCGCATGCCGAAGCTCGCCGGATTCAAGAACCGCAACCGCGTCGAGTACGCCGTGGTGAACGTCGGCCGTCTGGAGGACCTCTTCCAGACAGGCGAGACCGTTGATGTCGACGCCCTGTTCGCGAAGGGTGTCATCAAGGCCAAGACCCAGCCGGTCAAGGTCCTGGGCGACGGTGAGATCACCAAAGCGCTGACCGTCAAGATCGACAAGGTATCCGCACCCGCACGGGCCAAGATCGAAGCGGCTGGAGGGACGGTCGATCTCTCGTGATCGATGCCATTCGTAACGCGTTCCGCATTCCCGACCTTCGCAAGAGGATCCTCTTCACGCTGGGGATCATAGCGCTGTACCGGGTGGGCGCTCACATCCCGGTCCCGGGTGTCGACCCGGCAGCGATGAAGGACCTTGTGAGCGGCGCGGACAGCACCCTCGGACTGCTCAACCTCTTTGCGGGTGGAGCGCTCGAGAACTTCGCGATCTTTGCACTAGGCATCATGCCGTACATCACCTCCACGATCATCATGCAGCTCCTTCAGGCGGTCATCCCGACGCTCGAGCGGTGGTCCAAGGAGGGTGAGGCGGGTCAGCGCAAGATCACGCAGACCGCGCGTTACATGACGCTGGGTATCGCTCTGATGGAGTCCATCGGCCTGCTCACCGTCTTCCAGGCCGCACCTCCGACAGGACTTGGTGTCGACTTCGACCTTCTGACGGAGATCGTCATCATCATCAGCCTGATATCGGGTACGGCGGCCATCATGTGGATGGGCGAGCTGATCACGCAGCGCGGGATCGGCAACGGCATGTCGTTGCTGATCTTCTCGAGCATCGTCTCGCGCTTCCCGCAGACCGTGATCGCGTCGTTCAGGGTCCATCCGTGGTTCATGCTCCTGGTCCTGGTCATCTCGTTGCTGGTGGTGGCTGCCGTCGTCTTCATGGAGGGCGGCCAGCGGCGCATCCCGGTGCAGTACGCCAAGCGGGTCGTTGGCAGGCGTGTCTACGGTGGTGTGGGGACGTACATCCCGCTCAAGGTCAACGGCGCTAACGTCATCCCGATCATCTTCGCCTCGTCGGTGCTGCTCTTCCCGACGACCATCGCCCGCTTCTTCACCAATGTCGCGTGGCTCCAGAAGGCGGCCGAGTGGCTGTCCAGCGGTTGGAGCTACATCGTGCTGTTCGCCGGGCTGATCATCTTCTTCGCGTACTTTTACACCGCGCTCGTGTTCAACCCGATCGAGACGGCGGACAACCTGCGCAAGAACGGTGGCTTCATTCCCGGCGTGCGGCCCGGTAACCCCACGGCTCAGTACATCACCAATGTGCTGAATCGGATCACCCTGCCCGGTGCGGTCTTCCTGGCGTTGATCGCCGTGGTGCCGCAGGCCATCTTCCAGCAGACGGGCGACCAGCTGGTCGCGGCCTTCGGTGGTACATCGATCCTCATCATGGTCGGTGTCGCGCTGGAGACGATGCGCCAGCTCGAGAGCCAGCTGCAGATGCGTCACTACGACGGGTTCTTCAAGTAGCCGACGGGCGTTCGCGCCTGCGTATGGACTGAACGCGAGCGCCCCGGTTCGCGCCCTGCAGAGGGCCCGTGCCGGGGCACGCGCGCACGACGGGAGGGGTTTGGATGAACATCATGCTGTTGGGTGCCCCCGGTGCCGGTAAGGGCACGCAGGCGGCTCGGATCGTCGAGGAGTTCGGACTCGTCCACCTCTCGACCGGTGACATCCTTCGCAAGGCGGTCGCCGACGGCACCCCGCTGGGAGTGGAGGCCAAGCGGCACATGGACGCAGGCGGCCTGGTTCCTGATGAGGTCGTGATCGGGTTGGTCCAGGAGCGGATCACGCAGCCCGATGCGCTCGAGAAGGGCGTGCTCTTCGATGGCTTCCCGCGCACCATCCCGCAGGCCGAGGCGCTCGGCGCCGCACTTGCCGAAAGCGGACTCAAGCTTGATGCCGTCATCAGCATCGAGGTCGACCCCGAGGCGATCGTCGCGCGTATCACGGCACGTCGCCAGTGCCGCGGGTGCGGTAGGATCTTCAACGTCGCAACCGACGGTGACCTTACCGTTTGCACCGAGTGCGGGGGAGAGGTCTACCAGCGCGATGACGACACGGAGGCAACCGTTCGCAAGCGTCTGGACGCGTACGAGGCTCAGACGAGCAAGCTCATCCCGTACTACGCGGAGCACGGAACCCTGCACACCGTTGACGGCAACCAGTCGCCCGCCGATGTCTACACTGCGATCGCCGGCATCCTTAGGACGGTCGGGTAGTCGTGATCATCGCCAAGTCGGCAGCTGAGATCGAAGTCATGCGTGAGGCCGGACGGATCACCGCGCGCGCCCTCGATGCGGTTTCCTCGGCGGTCAGGCCCGGGGTCACAACGGCCGATCTGGACGCTATCGCCGAAGATGTGATCGTGAAGGCCGGCGCTCGTCCCGCCTTCAAGGGGTATCACGGGTTCCCCGCGACTCTGTGCACCTCCGTGAACGACCAGGTCGTGCATGGCATTCCGGGTGGCAGGGTGCTCAAAGAGGGCGAAATCGTCTCCGTCGATTGTGGTGCGATCGTGGATGGCTACTATGGCGACTCCGCCAGGACCTTTCCTGTTGGACAAGTGAGTGCCGAGGCGAACCGGCTTATGGATGTCACCAAGCGGTCGCTTGAGGCGGGAATCGCCCGCTGTCGGCCAGGCATGCGCCTGTATGATGTTTCGGCCGCAGTGCAGGAAGTGGCCGAGGCCGCCGGGTTCTCCGTGGTCCGCGAGTACGTTGGTCATGGTATCGGCAGGTCCATGCACGAGGACCCTCAGGTCCCCAACTACGGGAAGGCCGGCACCGGTCCTACGCTTCGCACGGGGATGGTCCTCGCGATCGAACCGATGATCAACGCGGGTGCCGCGGATGTCCGCTCGCTTGACGATGGATGGACCGTCGTCACGCTGGACGGTGCGATGTCGGCGCACTTCGAACATACGGTCGCGGTGACCGAGGACGGACCGCTCGTACTGACCGTGGCAGGTTGATTGACAAAGTAAGTGCAAGAGATGAGGTGCACTTGCTGTTCGCCGCACTCAGTGCAAGAGATCGCTGTTCAGGACATGAATCCGGACGCCCGCACGGGCCGATTCTCCGGTGCGGATCAGTGCCTGCCGGGTCTCTCCTGCCGCATGCGGGACATGGCTGAATAAGCCCTCGTCACCGCCTCTGCCAGAGTAAGTGCAAGGATTCGGGGTGTCGTGCTGTTTGCGCTTCCGGTCCGCCCTGCCTCGCGGGGGCCTTGGGTTAGTCTTCAGTAGCGGAGGTCTTTGCCAGTGAGGATGCTGGGCCGGAGCACCACGCTGTCAGGCGTGAGGTGCTCCAGGCCCAGCCCCTCCAGCAGCTTCGCGGGCAGCACGTGACGGGCAAGGTCGAACGGGGAGGCCCCTCCGAGCGAGGGGCGCGGCATCGAGTTCACGTGGCTTGCGATGATCGCGGCGTCTCGTCTCGTGAGGTGATCGACCGAGGTGCCCTTGGGGACGATGCGGCGGCACACGCTGTGGCAGTTCTCGATCGAGCCCTTCTGGTCGGCACGCCCGGGGTCGCAGTAGTAGACGCGGGTGCGTCCACCCCGCTCGATCCGTGCGGGGTTCTGGAACTCGTGTCCGCGATCCGTGAGCACGAGAGGGAAGGTCGACGCGAACCGGTCTTCGAGAAGGGACTCGAGACCGTCGAAGACCTCCTCCACACACGTCTGTGTGTGCTCATCGAGCACGAAGACGAGCAGGAACGATGTGCGCTTGTGCAACATCGTGAGCAGCACTTTCGTGTCGGTGCGCACGCCTTCGACGCAGTCGATCTCGATCACCGAGAGCCTCTCGTCTTCGGGAAGCGACATGAAGTCGGCGTAGGTGCGGCCTTCGGGGACGAAGAAGCGCTCGTGCGGTCGTTTGCCCTTGCGCGGGCGGTAGCGGCACTTGGCCACGAGATCGAGGTTCTTCAGCCCGCCGAACCCCGCGTCCACGTAGCGGTAGAAGGTACGCCCGGAGCAGGGGAACTCGTCTTTGTGTGCCGCCCAGACATGTGCGATCGACTGGCCTTGCTCGCAGATGAGGGGCTTGGCCGTCGAGATCATGGCCTCGAAGGCCTCAGAGGTCGTGTCGATGCCGGCTCGTGACTCTCGCAAGCGCGCGTCTGCCTTGTGTTCGGCCAGCTTGGCGTCGTAGCGGTAGCGGTGCAACCGGCAGCCGTTGATCGAGGCGCACCCGTCGCACACGAACGGGGCGGCGGCGGTGCGCTCGCACACCTCAGGGGTGAAGCGCGGGCAGATGTTGGTGCAGCGCACCCTGCTGCAGCTCGCACAGCGCCTGGTGGAGCAGCGGGGGCAGATCCCCTTCAGGCCGCAGGTCCGCACATGTGTGCACAGGCGCACCATCGCGGTCGGGGTCGAGCGGTACCCGTCGTCTCGCCGGTTGCGCACGATCTCGCGCGTGATGCTTGAGACGTTTCGGCCAAGACTCCTGGCGACCGGACTCACGGACTCGCCTGCGCCAAGCATCCGCTGGATCTCACAGCGGTCGTCGTAGGTCAGGTGGCGGTAGCAGCCACCGGTAATCTCCGGCATGGTCGTACTCCTCTCGGTCGGCAAGCCCGCCGGAGACGAGGCGAACGGATGCGAAGAGAGGATAACGTGCGAAAAGCAGGGCGCAGGGCATTCAGAAGGTCAAAGGAGAGACCTGTCAGACTAAGCGCAAGAGCATTTGCACTGACTTTGGCAATTCACGGGCGAATTCCGTGTCGCCCATGATCTGTGTCTTGCGAGTTACCAGGAGCGGTCGTAAGGTATCGTGAAGTCACGACCTGTGCCCTCGTTAGGTGGGCGGGCCGCACATGGTGGCACGGTGTCTACAAAGAAGCTGGGGGTGAAAGTGGTGACGTTCGTTGCGGCTCTTGGTATCGGCCTTGTCGCGGGCGCCGTGACCGGCCTGATCGGCGCGAGCGGGGTCATGGTGATCGTGCCTGGGCTCACGTTGCTCGGGTACTCCGCGGCTGGCGCGATCGGAGCGAGCCTGTTCGCCGATGCCATCGCCTCGCTGGTGGTGGCATGGACCTACTACCAGAACAAGAACCTGAACCTCACGCAGGGTTGGTGGATCGTGCTAGGTTCGGTCGCCGGAGCGCAGATCGGCAGCGTGCTTTCGCCAAGGATCCCCGACGTGGGGCTTGGTAACGCCTTCGGGATCTTCTTGCTCGTGACCGCGGTGGTGTTCTGGGTGCGAGGCGCACGCGGCATTAAGCCGGGCGAGCCGGACTCGGAAACCGAAGAACACGCGCCGAGCGGCTTTGTCGCGGCGCTTCGACGTCACGTGGTCGCCTCGGGCATCGGACTCGGCCTGCTTGTCGGCATCATGAGCGGAGTGCTCGGTGCGGGCGGAGGCGTCATGATCCTGCTCATCTTGGTGTTCGTCATGGGGTACAAGATGCACGAAGGTGTGGGTACCTCGACGCTCATCATGGCGTTCACCGCGGCCTCGGGCGCCATCGGCCATGCCATGACCGGCGACCTGCCACTTCGGGCCGCAGCGGTGGCATCGCTGGGCACGGTGGTCGGCGGACGAGTGGCCGCCCGATACGCCAACCGTGTGAACGAAGCGGTGCTGAGCAAGGTCGTGGGAGCCGTGTTCGGCCTGCTCGGCGTCGCCATGGTGGTGCAGATGCTGTAGCCGTCGAGTACGGCGCGTGACCGGAGGGACGATGCAAAGACCGCCGATGGACCCGATGCAACAGTTCGGTATCGCGCTGCTCGTGATGGCCGCGCTCCTCGCTCTCGCAGGTGCGTTACTCTGGCTGGGCGGACGCGTCGGGCTCGGCCGGCTTCCCGGAGACCTGCACTTCGGCGGCGAGGGCTGGAGCTGCTTCGTGCCGGTGACCTCCATGCTGCTGATCTCGCTCGTGCTCACGCTCATCGTGAACCTCATCAGCAGGTGGCTGAAGTAGGGGTAGGCGCGGGAAGCGGTGGCACCGCGCGGCCTCGAGAGCCCGCAAGAGGATGCGCGGTGCCATCAGCGGTATATGCACATGTCAGTGCATGACGCTACGATAGGCCCTGGAACGCCCCGGGTTTCACGTCGGCTCGTTCATTTGGATGCCACGCATAGCGTGGCGACCGGCCGCATCCCGTCAAGTGGTGCATGAAGCCCTCTGCTCCGACCTCGAGTATCTCACTCAGCCAGCCATGAGCGCAGGCGCCACCTCCTGATCGAGCCCGTCGGTGACGGCGAGGACCGGCTGCATCGTCTTCTCGATCGACTCGATCGACATGTACCGTCTCGAGACCTGCCACTCGTCGTGCTGCTCTGAGAGCACCGAACCCATGAGGCGGATGATGCTCTCGCGGTCCGGGAAGATACCCACGACGTCACTCCTGCGCCGGATCTCGCGATTCAGTCTCTCCTGGGGGTCGTTGGACCAGATCTGGCGCCAGTGAGCGGGCGGGAACGTCGAGAACGCGGTGATGTCGGCTGCGGCCTCCTCGAGCATCATCGCGACGTCGGGGAAGCGCTCCTCGAGCTGGCCGACGACACGGGCGAGCTGGGCGGACTTCGGCACCCGGCACAGCACGGTCCGCATGAAGTGGATGCGGCAGCGCCTCCAGGCCGCGCCGCTCTCCTCGGTGAACGTGTCCATGCCCACGATCTCGCGCCTGCCTTCCCAGTTCACGGCGGTGGCCACGACACACGCCACCTTCACGACCCGGCCGCCTCTTATCAGGCGGCCGGGCCTTCGTACACCACTTCCAGGGACGTTAACCCCGCCGGAGACGAGGCGAACGGATGCGAAGAGAGGATAACGTGCGAAAAGCAGGGCGCAGGGCATTCAGAAGGTCAAAGGAGAGACCTGTCAGACTAAGCGCAAGAGCATTTGCACTGACTTTGGCAATTCACGGGCATGACGATGTGAGGGCCGCCGCTGGACGTGACGGCCGGTCTTGGATATACTGCCGTTTTGCGACTTCACGGCTCTTGAAGGGATACAAGCACTTGGCAAAGCGCGATGACGCCATCGAGATGGAGGGCACTGTTCTCGAGGCCCTACCCAACGCGATGTTCCGGGTAGAGCTCGACAACGGTCACAAGATGCTCGCCCATATCTCCGGCAAGATGCGGATGCACTACATCCGTATCCTTCCCGGCGACAAGGTGGTCGTCGAACTGTCGCCGTACGACCTCTCCAGGGGCCGCATCACATATCGGTTCAAGTAGCGGCCCGTTCGGCGGGGGTCATGGAGACACCCGGGACCGTGTTATGGACGAACCGTGACAAGGACGAAAGATCACGCCTGCGGCTGGGCGATGCCATAGATAGCGTACGGAAGACAACGGAAAAGGGAATCTCAGTATGAAAGTCAGACCTTCCGTTAAGAAGATGTGTGAGAAGTGCAAGGTCATCCGCCGTCATGGCCGGGTGCTCGTGATCTGCGAGAACCCGCGTCACAAGCAGCGGCAGGGCTAGGAGGGAGCGGGCTTTGGCACGCATTTCGGGTGTCGACCTTCCGCGCGAGAAGCGCGTGGAGATCGGCCTGACCTACATTTTTGGAATCGGTCTCACCACGTCGCAGCTCATCCTGCGTGAGACCGGCATCAACCCCGATACGCGCGTACGGAACCTCACGGAAGAAGAGGTCGTCCGTCTGCGTGAGTACATCGACCGGAACCTCAAGGTCGAGGGAGACCTCCGTCGTGAAGTCAGCCAGAACATCAAGCGACTGATGGAGATCGGCTGCTACCGGGGCCTTCGCCATCGCAAGGGTCTCCCGGTGCGCGGGCAGCGTACGCACACCAACGCGCGTACCCGCAAGGGCCCGCGTCGCCAGATCGGCGCGAAGAAGAAGGGCAAGTAGCACATGGCCGCCAAGAAGAAGAACGTCAAGAGCCGGGTCCGGCGCAGCGAGCGCAAGAACATCGCCGTGGGCCAGGCCTACATCAAGAGCACGTTCAACAACACGATCATCAGCATCACCGACCCCCAGGGCAACGTCATCGCCTGGAAGTCGGCCGGTCAGGTCGGCTTCAAGGGCTCCCGCAAGTCCACGCCGTTCGCCGCGCAGCTCGCTGCCGAGCAGTGCGCGAAGATGGCGCAGGAGCACGGGGTCCGCAAGGTCTCGGTGTTCGTGAAGGGTCCCGGCTCCGGCCGTGAGACCGCGATCCGCTCGCTTCAGGCCGCTGGCCTCGAGGTCTCGAGCATCCAGGATCGCACCCCTGTCCCGCACAACGGCTGTCGGCCGCGCAAGCGCCGCCGCGTGTAGTTCGGAAGGACCAACCCTTATGGCTCGTTACACAGGGGCGGACTGCAGGCAGTGCCGCCGTGAAGGTGAAAAGCTCTTCCTGAAGGGTGACCGTTGCTACACCGACAAGTGTGGCATCGAGAAGCGCCCGTACCCGCCGGGTCAGGCCGGCAAGAAGCGTCCGCGCGACTCGGAGTATCGCCTGCAGCTTCGCGAGAAGCAGAAGGCGAAGCGCATCTACGGTGTGCTCGAGAAGCAGTTCCGGACGTACTATCAGATCGCGACCCGCCAGCCCGGCATCACAGGTGAGAACCTGCTGCGCCTGCTGGAGAGCCGTCTGGACAACGCCGTGTACCGTCTTGGTTTCGCGTCCTCGCGTGATGAGGCCCGCCAGATGGTCCGCCACGGTCACTTCACCGTCGACGGTCGTCGGGTGGATATCCCGTCCTTCCGGCTGCGTCCCGATGCGGTCATCGCGGTGTCGGACAAGTCCAAGGAGATGACGGCGATCAAGGCAGCGCTCATCTCGTCCTCGAAGATCGAGGTCCCGGGATGGCTTGAGGTGGACGTCGAGAAGCTGCAGGGCCGTGTCCTGTCGCTCCCGAACCGCGAGCAGATCGAAGCGCCCATCCGCGAGCAGCTCATCGTCGAGCTGTACTCGAAGTAACCACGCCTTGCCAGCCAAGGAGGCTTAGAGCATGACCGAGTTCATGAGGCCGAAAGTGACCGTCGACGAGATCGATGCGCGTACTGCACGGTATGTCGTGGAGCCGCTCGAGCGAGGCTACGGTTACACGCTCGGCAACTCGATGCGTCGTGTTTTGCTGTCGTCGCTCCAGGGCGCGGCCGCTACGTCGATCCGCATCGAAGGCGTGCAGCACGAGTTCGCGACCGTCGAGGGAGTCCGCGAGGATGTCACCGACATCGTGTTGAACGTGAAGGGCCTTGTCTTCAGCGACACGGGTATCGGCGAGGGTGAGGGTGTTGCGACACTGAACGCCTCAGGCCCCGGTACCGTGACGGGCGCTGACCTCAAGGTGCCGACGGAGTTCGCACTGGTGAACCCCGAGCATGTCATCGCCACGCTTGAGAAGGGTGCCAAGCTCGAGATGAGCCTGCGCATCGGCGTCGGTCGCGGCTACGTCTCAGCCGACCGCAACAAGCGCGCCGACGACCCGATCGGTGTCATCACCGTCGACTCTGTGTTCAGTCCGGTGATCCGCTGCACCTACGTGGTCGAGAACACACGTGTGGGTCAGCGTACCGACTACGACAAGCTCGTTATCGAGCTGGAGACCAACGGTGCACTGACTCCTGCCGATGCCGTTGCACGTGCGGCGCGCATCATCGACGAGCACATGATGCTCTTCGTCGAGCAGGCAGAGGGCGAGTTGCCCGATGGCGGCATCTTCGAGTCGGTTCCCGACGAGAAGGACCGCGTGCTCGATACACCGATCGAGGAGCTGGACCTCACCGTCCGCTCGTACAACTGCCTGAAGCGCCAGGGTGTGAACACCATCGGCCAGCTGACCGAGTGCAGCGAAGCCGATCTGCTGAACATCCGGAACTTCGGCGCTAAGTCGATCGAGGAAGTCAAGGACAAGCTCCAGGCCATGGGCCTGGGTCTCGCAGGGTAGGAGAGCGCACGAGATGAGACACGCGAAGAAGGGGCGCAAGCTCGGGACCGACGCAAGCCACACCAGGGCTATGCTTCGCAGCCTTGCCGCTGCCCTGCTCGCTAACGAGCGAATCAAGACCACCGAAGCTCGCGCCAAGGAGGTGCGGCCGCTTGTGGACCGCATCATCAGCTGGGGCAAGCGCGGTGACGTCCACGCCCGCCGTCTGGCGCTCGCCGAGCTCGGCGATCAGGCGCTGGTGAAGAAGGTCTTCGACGACATCGCTCCGCGGTTCGCCGAGCGTGATGGTGGCTACACCCGCATCCTCAAGCTCGGCCCCCGCAAGGGCGATGCGGCCCCCATGGTCATCATGGAGCTCGTAGACTAGTATCGGCCCGCGAGGTCGTTGCGCACGAAGGGCCCCGCACCATGCGGGGCCCTTCGTCACTGCAAGGAAGGACGCATGTGGTCGTCTTCGAGAACGTCGGCTTCAGATACCCGGGGGCCCGCACGGCGGCGCTCGAGGGTGTCTCCGTATCGGTGCGCCCCGCCGAACTCGTGGCGTTGCTTGGACCGAACGGGTCGGGCAAGTCGACGCTTGTACGTCTGAGCAACGCCCTGCTGTCACCCACCTCAGGCAGGGTGACCGTCGACGGCATGGACACCGCTGATGAGGATGCGGTGTGGGACATCCGCGAGCGGGTCGGCTTCATACAGCAGAACCCTGAGAACCAGATCGTCGGCACGATCGCGGAGGAGGACGTTGCGTTCGGTCCCGAGAACCTCGGGGTGGCGCCGGCTGAGATCCGCGTGCGGGTCGACGAGGCGCTCGAGGCCGTGGGGCTCGCCGGCTTCCAGCGGCGCGAACCGCACATGTTGTCCGAGGGTCAGAAGCAGCGCCTGGCCATCGCGGGTGCGCTTGCGATGCGGCCGGCGTATCTTGTCGCCGACGAACCCACAGCGATGCTCGACCCCGTGGGGCGTGCCGATGTGTTGCGGGCCCTTCGTGGGCTGCGCCACCAGGGCGTCGGCGTGCTGCATGTCACCCACCACCTCGAGGATGTGCTCGATGCCGATCGTGTGCTCGTCCTCGCTTCGGGGGCGATCGCCTTTGATGGCACTCCCGGGGAGCTCGTTGGCGATCCTGAGCGCGCGCTCGGCCTCGGCATCGAGCTCCCAGCCGAGGTGTTGCTTGCCGATGCGCTCCGTCGCGGGGGCGTCCGGGTGCCCGCCGGTCATCCTTCGGCCGAGGAGATCGCGGAGGCGCTATGCCTCTCCTAGCCGAGGGTCTGTCGTACACCTACGAGACCGGTCGGGCGAGCGGTGTCGTTGCCGTCCGGGATGTCAGCGTGGGCGTCGACGTGGGCGACCTGGTTGTCATCGCGGGCACAACGGGCTCGGGTAAGTCGACGCTCCTGCGCCTGCTCGCGGGACTGCTCGTTCCCACGGCCGGCTCTGTCACCGTTGATGGAGTCGCCCCGGGTGCTCGCGAGACGCGGGGTGCCGTCTCTATCGTGTTCCAGAACCCGGAGACGCAGTTCTTCGCCGAGACGCTCAGGGCGGACGTGGCGTTCGGGCCCCGGAACCTCGGCCGTCCTGAGCCCGAGGCCGACGCTGATAGGGCCTTGGCCGCCGTCAACCTCGACCCCTCGGTCTACGGGCCACGTTCACCCTTCGGCCTGTCCGGGGGAGAGGCGCGCAGGGGCGCGATCGCGGGCGCGCTTGCGATGGGCGCTCGCTACCTGCTGCTGGATGAGCCCACGGCCGGTCTCGACGCCGATGGGCGGCGCGCCGTCAGGGCGGCGCTTAGAGCCGAACGGGCTCGCAGCGGCGTGGTCGTTGTCACGCACGACCCCGCCGAGTTCCTGGACGGTGCCTCGCAGGTGATCGCCCTCGCCGAGGGGGAGGTGGCGTTCTCCGGGACCGCGGATGCGCTGTACGACGACCCCTCGGCCTATGAGGGCGCCGGACTCGCCCTGCCGGTGGTAGTGCGTGTGCAGCTTCTGGCACGGAGGCGGGGCCTGCCGCTCGCTCGGGTGACGGTCGATCCCGGCCTGGCCGCACGGTCGCTGCTTGCCGCGAGGGGGGAATCGCTGTGAGGGTCCCCTCAACGTTCGGGCAGTATGTGCCGGTCGATTCGCCGGTGCACACGCTCGACGCGCGTGCCAAGATGGGCGTGATAGCGGCCTTTACGCTCGGCCTCTTCCTGGCTGATGGATTCCTTGGTCTCGCGGTATTCGCCGCCGCCGTGGCCGTCGTGGTGCGCGTGTCGCGCGTCCCGGCTCGGATCGCCTTCCGGGGTGTGCGCGCTCTCGGGCTGATCCTGGTGTTCACGCTGCTGGCACACGCACTGCGTTGGGAACCGGCCACTGTCATGCTGGTGCGACTCGGCCCCATTGGGATCGATGCCGAAGGGCTCCGCACGGGCATCTTCTTCGCCGTACGCATCGTGCTGCTGATGGCCGGGACGTCCCTGCTGACCCTGACGACCACGCCGGTGCAGCTCACCGACGGACTCGAATCGGTCATGCGGCCGGGAGCGGCTCTTGGTCTGCCCACAGGTGAGATCGCCATGATGCTCACTATCGCGCTCCGGTTCATCCCCACCACGGCCCAGGAGGCCGAGCGTCTCATCATCGCGCAGTCGGCCCGCGGGGCGCGGTTCGATGAGGGGAGTCTGGTCGCACGGGTGAAGGCCTATGTCCCGGTGCTGGTGCCGCTGTTCGTCAATCTCTTCCGCAGGGCCGAGGATCTCGCGACTGCCATGGACGCACGCTGCTATCGGGGTGGCGAGGGCCGCACGCGGCTCCATGCCGCGGTGATGACCGTCCGCGACTGGCTGGTGCTACTCTTGTGCGGTATCGGCCTCGTCGTGACCGGCATCGTGCTCTAGGAGGAGTGGTGACCGAGACAACCGTGCTCACGCTCTCCTACGACGGTTCGGACTTTGCCGGCTTCGCCCGCCAGCCGGGGCTCTCCACCGTTCAGGGCGAGGTGGAGACCGCGCTCCGCACCGCCTTGCGCCGTGAGGTTGAGACCGTGGGTGCCGGACGTACCGACGCCGGCGTGCACGCCCTGGCGCAGGTGATCAGCTTCGAGGCGGATGGCTCGGACACGGAGCCGTCGTCACTGCTCAGATCGCTCAACGCGCTGACGCCCCCAGGGATCGTAGTGACCGGTGTGCGACACGCGGCGGCCGGATTCAGTGCCCGTCACTCCGCGCTGGCGCGCGAGTATCGGTACCGCATCGTGCCTGGTCCGGTTCCGCCGCTGTTCCTTGCGCGCTACGCGTGGACCGTGCGACACAGGCTCAACCTGAACGACATGCGGCGCGCGGCCTCTCATCTGATAGGCGAACACGACTTCAGGTCGTTTTGCGTAACGGAGTCCGCGCTGGGCAAACGCACGTTCAGACGTCTCGATCTGATCGAGATCATGCCGGAGAACGTGCTCGGCGAGCATTCGTTGACAGTGCGCGTCGTCGGCAACGCGTTCCTGCACTCCATGGTCCGCGTGATCGTCGGCAGCCTGGTCGAGGTGGGTACCGGGCGGCGAAGTCCCGCGTGGATGCTGGGTGCCCTGACTGCGTGCGAGCGCCAGGCGGCGGGTCCGACCGCGCCACCCCACGGGCTCACGCTCTGGCACGTGACCTATCCCGAGGAGTGCTGGTTGTAGGGGTGGTCCCGAGCGAGGTCTCGACCTTCGGGGTGAGGCGTATCGACTCCCGTGGCGGGCATAGACACGCCCGGTGGCGTTGGTTGACACTGCCTGTCGGCGCGGATAAACTGCAAGGGTTCGTTTCGAGAGCCCCGTGAACTCGACAAACGATTACGTCCAGCTTGTTTTTGGAGGAACTCTTGAAGACCTACTACGCCAAGCCCGGCGAGGTGGAGCGCGAGTGGCTCGTTGTCGACGCCACCGACATCCCTCTCGGCCGTCTGGCGAGCGAAGTCGCTTCCATCCTCAAAGGGAAGCGCAAGCCGCAGTACACCCCGAACGTCGACACTGGTGACTTCGTCATCGTCGTCAACGCCTCGAAGGTGAAGCTGACCGGCAACAAGCTCGCCGACAAGAAGAAGTATCGCCACTCCGGATTCCCGGGTGGCCTCAAGGAGACCCCGATCTCCGTCATGCTCGCCAAGCGCCCGGAGCGTGTCATCGAGGGCGCCGTAAGGGGCATGCTCCCGAAGAACACGCTGGGACGGGCCATGGGCAAGAAGCTCAAGGTGTACGGTGGCCCCGATCACCCGCACCAGGCCCAGAACCCCCGTCAGATCACCCTGGAGGTCTAGCACATGGCTGAGAGCAAGGCAGTCTACTGGGGCACCGGCCGTCGTAAGACGTCGGTCGCCCGTGTGCGGCTCATCCCGGGATCGGGTCAGATGGTCGTCAACGGCCGTGCGTTCAACGACTACTTCGGCCGCGAGATCATGAAGGGCTACGTCGAGCAGCCGTTCAAGGCCACCGAGACGCTTGGCCACTTCGACGTCTTCGCGAACATCAAGGGCGGCGGTCTTTCGGGTCAGGCCGGCGCGATGCGCCACGCTATCGCCCGTGCGCTGCTCGAGGCCGGC
>Ga0228536_1001740_pt1 | contig 17559 bp, 13 predicted proteins | sample SJ1Smetagenome_FD_168611 | JGI IMG/M metagenome (GOLD analysis project Ga0228536, IMG submission 168611) | Enriched culture of PCE-dechlorinating microbial communities from Ithaca, New York, USA - SJ1.S | ecosystem: Engineered > Modeled > Simulated communities (microbial... > Unclassified...
TTACGAAGTGGAAATCGCCCTGGACAACCCGGACCTGGCCATCAAGGACGGCATGCGCTGCGACGTGACGCTCATCCCCTCGGCCCCCTAGTGTCACGTCCCTGAAATAATACGAGAGTATTTGTTTTCGAAAAATCACAGGCTTTAGCTTTTTCCCTACGAAACGCCATATGCGCTTTTCGTGGACGCGCCACTCGTTTGCCGGGCGGCCCCGGTCCGGCCTGAACGCCCCCCCCGCCGAAAAGGGGAACCTGTCCCACGGGGAGCAGGCGGCCTCCGCTAAAGGCGCTTTCGCGTCGGCCCAAACACCCCGGGACCGCTCCATTTACATGAAAAATACAATTGGATAGAATGCACAGACTGACGGGTGATCATTTTTTTCTTCACTCCAGGCAACAAGTCCAGGGTGGTCGGCAGCAAGGCGTCCATGCCCTGCACGCACAGTGGATACGAAAGGAGATTTCATGGAGAAAGAAACGTTTCTGCGCCACCTGGAAACCATGCTGGAACTCGACCCCATGTCCCTGACCGGACGCGAGGTCTTAAGCGACATGGCGGCCTGGGATTCCCTGGCCGTGCTCGGGATCATCGCCTTTTTCGACAGCGAATTGCACAAGAGCGTCGATGCCGTGGCCGTTGCCCAGGCCGTGACCCTCGACGATGTCTACGCGCTGGCGGGGCAATGATGGATTGGGAACTGGCCGGAAAACGGATTCTTTTGACCGGGGCAAGCTCCGGAATCGGCGCGGCGGTGGCCGGCCTGCTGTCGCAGGCCGGATGCGGCGTCGTGCTGTCGGGACGCCATGCGGAACGCCTTGCCGCCGTGGCCGCCTCCCTCCCCGGCGAATCCCTCGTCGTCGCGGGGGATCTGCAGATACCCGGCGAGGCTGCGCGTGTGGTGGGCAGTGCCGTGCAGGGGATCGGCGCCCTGGACGGGCTGGTCCACGCGGCGGGGATCTTCACCTTGCAGCCCATGCGTTTTTTCACCCCCGAGGCCTACCGCGCGGTCCTGGACACGAACCTCGCCAGCGCGTTCGAACTGATGGCCGCCTTTCGGAAAAAAGGCGCTCACAGCGCCCTCAGCCGGGTCGTCATGTTTTCCTCCCTTGCGGCCAGTCACGGCCAGCCCGCCGCTGCCGCCTATTGCGCCAGCAAGGCCGCCCTTGAAGGCGCTGTACGGGCCTGGGCCGTGGAACTCGCCGGGGAAGGCATCCGGGTCAACGCCGTGTCGCCGGGCAGCGTCAAGACCCCCATGCTGGAAGGGATGCAAAAAAAGATGTCTCCCGCGTTCATGGCCGCCCTGGAGGCCCGCCATCCCCTCGGCCTGGGCGATCCGGCCGACATCGCCCAGGCCGTGGCGTTCCTGCTCTCCCCCGCCAGCGCATGGATCACCGGGGCGACACTGCATGTGGACGGAGGGTTCCATGCCACCTGAATGTTTCGCGAACATCACCGGCATCGAGATCGCCCTCCCGGAGCGCGCCCTCAGCAACGAAGACCTCAGTTCGCTGTTCCCCGAGTGGGGTGTGGACAAAATCGCGCAAAAAACGGGCATCAAGACCCGGATGGTGACGGCCGGGCACGAAACGGCCCTTGATCTGGGGGTTGCGGCGGCAAACCGTCTCCTGCAGTCCCGCCCCGGCTGGAAAGACCGCGTGGATGCCCTTTTTTTCTGCACCCAGTCCCCCGATTTCTGCCTTCCCCCCAATGCCTGCATAGCCCAGGAACGCCTCGGGCTGGGGAAGCACATCGCCTCCTTCGACTACAACCTGGGCTGCACGGGCTTTGTCTACGGCCTGTCCCTGGCCCAGGCCTACATCGCCAGCGGCCAGGCGGCCTGCGTCCTGTGCGTGACGGCGGAAACCTATTCGAAATACCTCGCCGAGGCCGACAAGGGCGTACGGACCATCTTCGGGGACGGGGCCGCGGCGGTGATGGTCGAGGCCTCGACCACCCCCGGCATGGAGGGCTTCGTTTTTTACACGGATGGTTCAGGGTACCGCAATCTCATCGTCCCGCGCAGCGGTGCGGCGCGGAGCAATGAGACCCTGTGCGGCACGCCGGAATTCAACCAGGGCGGCAGAAAACCGGACAACTTGTATATGAACGGCCCGGCCATCTTCCAGTTCACCCTGGAATGCGTCCCGGCCCTTTTGAAGAACTGTCTGGAAAAGTCCGGCAAAGCCTTCGCGGACATCGACCATTTCGTCATGCATCAGGCCAATGCCTTCATGCTGGAGCATCTTCGCGTCAAATGCAGGATTCCAGAGGAGAAATTCATCATCAACATGGAAGACGTCGGGAATACCGTTTCAAGCACCATCCCCATCGCCTTGAAGCGTGAACGCGACAGCGGCCGGATTCGCCAGGGCGACACCGTCTTCATGGCCGGTTTCGGCGTGGGGTATTCCGGGGCCGCCTGTATCGTGACCATGTGAAACGCCGGGGTGGACGCGTCCGTTTAGCCTGAAACGCGTTTCTCCCGCCCTTTTTCGCCGTGCGCCGTGGAGAGCCTTCTCATCGGCGACAGCTTGCGCATTTTTTTTCTGGGAACCTGACTGGAAAAGTCCGGCTTTGCGGCCAGGTCACCGGGGACGCCGGACGGCGTATCCTCCGCTCCGTCGTGCGGCGGCGTTTCCGCGCAATGAAATGTTTGACCCGCCGCGCAGGCCCTCGCCTTTTTCTCCACCATGGCATCAATGTCCTGCTGCAACAACGCGCACATGGCGTCCACGTCCTCGATGCGCCGGTGAATCGTTTTCTTATATATCACATCCATTTCACCGTCTTCCTCTTTGCGCCAATCGATGCTCGAACTGGACACCAAAAAGGACGTCGGAACGCCAAGGCTCCCGGAAACCTGCCGGATATTCACGGCAGGGGAAATGACCATGTCCAGGGCGGCGATTGCAGCGGCAAGGCCGTCCAAATCGTCGTACATGTCAAGCCCCGCAAACGACATGGTATTGTGGGGGTAGTGTTCCCGAATCCAGGCCTCTTCGTGGGGTGAACAACCGTCATACTGTAAAATCACGATGCGGATGTCGTCACGCTTGAAGAGAGGCTCGAAATCCTCGATCCGGCAATAATTGCGAATGCGGGAGTAGCGTCTGCCTACACTTCTCCAGCAGAGGCCGACGGTGAGCTTGCCGTCCACGGGAAGCTGACGCCTGTATCTTTCCGTTTCTTTTGCATCCGGCACAAGGGTCGCCAAGCCGGAAAAATCTTCATAGCCCCGCACCACGCTACGTATGGCATCCATATCCAAAATCACCTTGTCGGCTCGCTCAAACAGGCCATAGCCATGATTGTCGAACATGTCGATATAGGCCGAGCAGGGAAGATTGGCATAGTTATAGGGGGCTTTGGCAATGTCCGGGAGGTTCCGCAGTCGGCGCACGGGCTCTATGGCAAGATTCGGCAGCGAACGCCTAAAAAGGGTACACAGTCTCGAATCGCAGGTGAAGGTAACCTTTCCGCGGCAGGCCTTGCTGATTTTATTATAGAAAACAGCGTTTCCGATTTCATCTCCGAGACCGGAGCAGGCGATGACCAGAAGGTTTTCCCCGGGCGCCACCTCCTCCAGGCTACGCACGCATTTCATGCCCAGCAGACGGCGTTGCTCCGCATGAACGAACGAATCGCACAAGCTGGGGAAGGCGCCCCCAATATCACGCTTGTACATTCGGACGCAGGATTTGAAAAAATCCTTGTTGGTGAAATTCATATGGTCATAGCGGGCTAGAATTTCCTCCATTCTGTCATACTTTCCCGTATGCATGCAGAAATAGAGATAATTATAGCAAATCGAGGTCGGCATGCCAAACTTATTGATGATGTAGTCGTAAACCATATCCGCCTCGACGTACTCGCCCACCAAAAACTTCGTCTTCGCATACAGAATGGACATGCTGATGTCGCTTGAGACTTCGTCGATATTGCTGTTCATCACCTCGATGGCCGCGTCAAAATTGCTGGCAAACATATGCAGCTTTGCCTGATGCCCCACAGAGCCCATGCCGTCAGCCCAATTGCCGATGCAGCTATACATATTGAGGTTGGGGAAATGCTGCTCCCAGAAAACCTGCGTGGCATCTACGGTACGCATGGCCACGTTGATGTTCATGCCCCCAAGAATCGTCAGCCACAAAAGCCCATCGGAAGGATTGCCGGCATAGGCGTTGTTGACCACCAGCTCGGACAGGGCCCGCAGGGCCAACAGCTCGTTTCCTGCGCACGAGGCCAATTCATAGAGAAAGCGGTATAAATGCAACGAACTCTCAAAATCCATGCATTCGGAAGCGTTACTTGCACATTGTTCCAAAACTTTCGACGTCTTCACTCCCTGCAAAAGAGCCTGCCAATAATATCGCTGGCTCATTTTCGGCTTGGCATCGTCTTTGTGCAAACCGGCAAGGTTGAGACACGTCGTGGCGGAGGGCGCCTTGACAAACAGACTTGTTGTGCCTGCCTCTTCCTGGATTTCGTCAAGCATCTTTTGGGCCAGATCGGGCATGGACAGCTTTTTATACAAAGACGCCAATTCCCACTTCATGTAATTTGCCGAAGATACGGTGGCCAGCATCTCCAAAAAAACATGAAAGGTTCTGTCGTCCATAACACTTTTAGCCGCGAAGACAACGTTCTTTTTGTCATTGTTTTTTTTATGCATGCCGTAAAGGAGGCAGGCCACGGTTACAAGCCAATTTTTAGAAGTAAAATCGCCAAAATAGGCTTTCAGTTCTTGAATTGTGGCAGGCCCTTCTTTCTCCAGCTGTACTGTGTTGTTATCGGAGAGGCGAAATGCTGGTTTACTTTTGCTGTTCTGTTCAAAATTGGCCAACAGGCACTTTCCATACCAGCGCAGGGTTTCGCAGAAAAACCCGGCAATGGAATCTTTTGTATCTATGAAATAGCAGGGATACAGGATAAACACGGCGTAGAAAAATTCTTCTCGCGTCAAGACACGGGGCCGGGATACCTCGCTACGGTCATCCGTAAGCCCCCACCCGGCGTAGAAGGGAGTGCCCGTCACCGTCACCGGAATGCCGCGCCGGAGGGCTTCAAGGGCAAGCGGGGAATCGGCGGTATAGACTTTATCCATGAAATCCAAAATATCCGCCAGAATGGCTCTGGGAGGGAGAAGCGTGCAGTCCTCCGGGAAAAACTCCTTCTGTGCGACAGCCTCCGAAACAAGGACAAACAATTCCGCATTGGCGTGATCCGAGCAGGCAAGGGATCTCAAACGCAACACTTCGGCGGCATCTTGCGCCAGCAGCAAAATACGCTGCTGCTTGATTTTAATGTTGATGACCTCATGCGCGGGATGCCTGTCCAAAATATTGCAGAATCCTTTATGCACCGTTCGATTGAGAGGCAGAAAACTGTCCATGCATTTCATGCGCTCTCTATGGGCCTCTATGTCAAAGCTGCTTAGCAGGGATTCCAAGGCGGACAGGGGAGATGCCTCGGCGGTATCGAATGCTTGATTGTACGGGACAACGGCAAAAATTTCGTAAGAAAAATAGTCTTGAGCGTCCGAAGCCGTGACGGCGATTCCCTTCACAAGCGCGTTCAACTCGATGCCGCATCGGCCCGCAAACTGCACAACGGAATAAGGCAGAGACTTGTTATAGGCGAAAATGGCCTCCGGTTTCAAACCTTTGCAGACCTGATTAAAATCCATTTCTCCGTTTACATATACCGCGACTCTGTATTTCGACAAAATGTCGAGCAACTTCGCCGCCCTTTCCGCCCCCAGCCCGTAAATCAGGGCCACCGGCTTTCCGGCATCCTCCCAGTTCTCCCCGAGCAGTGTGACGCCGTTTTTCTCTTCGCACAGTCTGAAAAGGGTTTTTTGGCACCCCCTGGCGCTGTTTTCCAAATCAAGGATATATTGCGGATACATCAGGCAGGCCCCGGCATAAAGCTGGTGTGGGGTCAGGATGCGCCGCGGCCGGGGAGGCTTCGTTCGGTCATCGGTCAGCCCCCAGCCCGCATAGAAGGGCATACCGGTAGTGGTGACAGGGACATTGTGCAAAAGCGCCTCGAAACCGGCCAGCGACGTCATGACATAAACCCGCTCCACAAGAGGGAACAACTCCGCCAGGGAGATGTTTTTCTCAATCACTGTGCATTGCGGCAGTGATTCCTTGACGGACGAATTCTCTCTACCAAGTCCCTTCAGTTCCTCAGGGTGCGGCTTGTAAAGCACCTCGCAGTCTGGATTTTCCTCACGGGCAAGCTGAATGAGCCGTTCACACGTCCAGCCCTCCGGATTTGCATAGAGAACGGATTGGTCTTCCATGCTTTGACCGATGACCAAGACCCGTCGCCGCTGCCCCTTCCCGTAAAGGATGGCGGCATTGCCCTCTGAAGGAAAATTGTATTTCCCGATGCCGAATCTCTTTTGAAATTCAATCAACCGCTCTGCCTGCAACAGAAGATTCGGTGAACGGTCAAAATCGTAAGCTAAAAGCAGTTTTTCCAAATCCGACTGCTCGTTGGCATTGAAATACAGGCTGCTTTTGTCAAGAACGAGAGAATAGGCCCTGGTGTTCGCTGTATCAAGTGATGCGGAGTGCAAAAATCCGTCTTCCATGCGGTAGATGGGAAGAGTGTGCCGGGAGGCGAAACCCGTGACATCGGAGAACTCGGTGTACCCCCAGACAATAATGCACTTGGGATTATAGGAAGATATTTTATCCGCATATTCATCGATGGAAACGTCTGGTTCCAAAAAAAGTGTACGAAAATTTTTCAAATATTCAGCAACAAACGTATATTTGCCAGGATCAAACCCCAGCATGACCGCAACGGGGGCATTCTTGTTCACTATCCAGTTTTCACCCACCTCGCGCATTGGGACAAGTTCTTTATCTTGTAAAACCACATGTATATTTGATTCCACCAACACCGTTTTTGGGATTCTGAGCAGCTTGCTTAGCATCCTATTCATGACTCTTTCCTGTGGATGGTCTTTTCCGTCATCGATACGTCTTTAAGGGCGGATGCCCCGAGCCCGCTCTGTGATAATTTCCGCCATGGATCGAAAATGTTATACAAACAGTTCCCAAGCTGCCGGCGTACCCGCCGAAACGTCCTTTTGTAACGTTCTGCCGATCAGCAGGCCAAGGTATCTGATGGCCAGCCCGGATCCGGGACGTATGGACCGGATGTCATCCGCCTCAAGACGTTCGCCAGCGGCCTTGTCCCTCACAATATACAGGGATCGCCGGTTGAGCCTTTCGGAGTTCTCCATACCGTCCGACGATCCATAGTGGACCCTGCCTCGCGCCGCCCACGCGTTACGCGTTTCCTGCACGAGCGTGGCAAGTTCCTGCGGCTCCAACGAAAAGGCGGAATCCACGCCGCCGTCGGCGCGATTGAGCGTAAAATGCTTTTCCACAATCTCGGCGCCAAGGGTCACCCCCGCTATGGCTACGCCAACTCCCATGGTGTGGTCGGAAATGCCCACATGGACTCCAAACGTCTCGCGCAGGTGGGGAATGGTTCGCAGGTTGGCCTGCTCCGGTTTGGCGGGATAGGAGCTGGTGCATTTCAGCAGGATCACATCCTCACAACCATGATTCTTGGCCGTCCGCAAAGCCTCGCTGATTTCCTCAAGCTCGGCCATGCCCGTGGACATCAGCATGGGCTTGCCTTGGGCTGCCACTTTCTTGATGAGTTCAAGGTCGGTAAGTTCGAACGAGGCTATCTTGTAGCAGGGCACATTCAAGTCAGCCAGGAAGTCCACGGACGTTGCGTCAAAAGGCGTGGAAAAGGCAAGCAGGCCCCTTTCTGCGGCTCTGGAAAAAATGGGCGCATGCCATTCCCACGGGAGGTGGGCATCCTCATATAGTTCATAAAGGGATCGGCCATACCACAGACTTTTGGGGTTGGAGATGACAAATTCCCCCTTGTGGATATTCAGGGTCATGGTATCGGGCGTATAGGTCTGGAGCTTGATGGCATGCGCCCCCGCATCCGCCGCGGCGTCCACAAGGTCAAGGGCCCGCGTGATGGAGTGGTTGTGATTGCCGGATAATTCGGCAACGATCACAGGGGGATGGTTTTCTCCGATGGTTACCGGACCCATTTGAATGTCTTTCATATGACCTTCCTCATAGCGTGTCTTCCGCAATCTCCACTCGCAAATGCCTCGGGCGGCTGCGACGTCGTCAAAGCCGCAACGCGAGCCCCTCCCCCGGGACTCCCGGAAGAACCTTGCCTTTCCGCCGTGTCCGCGCTGCCTTGGCCTGGGATGCGGGCCCGGTGCGGGCTGCCCGCCCTCGTGTCACATCCCTTAAATAATACGATAGTATTTTTTAAGAAAAATCAATGGTTTTAGTTTGTTACCTACGAAACGCCATATGCGCTTTTCGTGGACGCGACACTAGGCTATGTCGGACAGGGTGAAACGATCTCCCTTGGCCTTGGCTTTGACGGTCTTGGCCCCGATAAGCAGACAATCCAGGTTGGGGGGCAGGCCGTCGCCAGGACGGGCGTATTCCAAATGCGCCTGTGTCAGAACCGTGTCTTCGGGTATATCCATTCTGGCCACAAGCGAACGGCGGCCCAGAGGGGGGGCCATGCGTTCCTCGGGGGTCTTGATGCGGCGATTATTGCCCAAGGCCGTCTCCACATCGCGGATGGTCGCTATGAAATTGACAATATCCTGTGGCTCCAGGGACATGAGATGTTCCGGGCTGCGGATGCACCGGTCGAGGGTGATGGTTTTTTCCAGCATGTTCACCCCCAGGGCCAGGGCGGCGATGTCCATGGTGCTGCCGGGGTTGTGGTCGGAAAAAGCAATGGGATACGGGAAAAGGCTGCGCAAGGAGGTCACCACGCGCAGATTGACGGAGGTCAATTTGGCGGGGTACCCGCTGGGGCAATGGTTGATGATGATTCTGTCGGTCCCGGCCTGTTCCAAAACCTCCACGGCCTCGGCCACTTCACCGATGGAGGAACTGCCGGTGTCGATCTGGACAATCCACGGGTGCTTGGCGGCTTCACGCAGCATATGGTGGTAGGTGATGTCACCGGAGCAAATTTTGACACAATCCACCCCGATGGAACGGAAAAGGGCAAAATCTTCGATGTTGAAAGCCGTGGCAAAGAAAGTAATCCCCTTCTCCCGGCAGCGGGCCGCGACCGTGTGCCATTGTTGTTCGGTAAGCTCCCGGCGGAGCAGGATTTCCTGCAGGGATTCGGTGTATTGCGCCGTTTCCCCTGTTTGCTTGTCCACGAGATAGGAATAGGTGAACATGACCCCTGGGTCGGGAATAAGACGCTTGGCGCTCCCGATTTGAAATTTGACGGCATCCGCTCCGGAATCCCCTGCGGCATCCACCAGGGCCAGGGCCGACTCCAGCCCATAATGGGTGGGACCCGCTTCCAGCACGATACAACAAGGATGGTTGTCTCCCAGAATTTTTGTTCCAAACTGCAGTTCACGCATGAGCGTTCTCCTTTAAAACAATTTTTGCATAAGCATTGAGGATTTCGAAATCTTCATCGGTATCCAAATCAATGGAACGCAGTCTGTCCATCACGTAACCTTTAAGCCTAGGTCCGTAAAAAGTCCGTATTTTTTTGAGAGCGGTGGTTTTGGCAAAATACGTGCTTCCGTTTCCTCGGTACGGCTTGGGGAGTTCCTGACTTTTTTTATACACCAGCAGGGGCCACGCTGGCGTCAAGTAGCCGTACGCATCCCGGCACATCAATTGATATGGATTTCCATCAAATGTGGTGACGGCATGCACGAAATCCGTTTCCTCCTCCTCGACCAGCCGCATCATGGAGCGGATGTCTTCGGCATTCCGCAACGGTGCGGTGGGATACAGCAGGGCAACGTAGTCATAGTGCTCGCCCTGCCGCTCCAGCCTTTCAATTAATTCAAGGCAGACATCCGTGGTGCCGGCCTTGTCCGTAGCCAGCTCTGGTGGCCTGTTGTCCACTTCAAAACCGTTTTCACGTGCAAGGGTGGCAATTTCCCCATCTTCGGTTGAAACAAGAATACGGTCAAAACACCCACTTTCGCGAGCGGCGTCGCATGTCCACAAAAACAACGGTCTCCCCATGAAGGGAAGACAATTTTTACGTGGCAAACGCTTGGACCCTCCCCGCGCAGGGATTATGGCAAGACAGTGCATTGGAAATCCTCGTTGGGATATGTATGATGTACGAGCTTGATTCCTCAAGCCTTGAATCCGCATCCATTCCACAACGCCATCGGGAGGTTGGGTACGTTTTTGCATGGATGTTTGTGTTGAAAAACCTCCCTGCTGAGCACATAAGGAACCATGATTTTTTGGGGAGGGCCTTCAATGACGAGGACTTCCCGCGAAAAATCCCTTTCATATCCAGAAAATTGGTGTATTTCATGATGATGTTGCCTTCAAATATGCCGGCCAGAATATTGTCCAGTTCGAAATGCGAAAACAGCGCCGCATAGAAGGCATGCAGCACCCCGACGGCAGTTGCTGTATATCGTTCTTCGCCAATGTAAAACCCTACCTCGGCGCTTCGCTTTGGCGCATCGTAATTTTCCATCTTCACATACCCGACGTCTATGCTTTTGATTTGAACGATCCAGTGGTAGCCACCTGAATCTTCGCGTTTTTTTGTAAGCCACGCCCGTTGCTTGCAGGTGTCGTTTTCAACGGCAGTCAGCATCCATTCGGCGATACGCGGCTGTAAACGCCATTGAAGAAGCTTCTCCGCATCCTCCAGGAGTATTTCCCGGAACGAAATCATGTTCCCTCCGTGGGACAAGGTGTCTGCCGGCGATTTTTCATGGCGGAAACAAGACGGCTGACGCCAAGGCCATCCACCATCGCCCGGCAATTGGAGGATATTTCCGAACGCAGGGCATCGTTTTTCAGAAAATTCCGCAACCCCGTTTTCAGACTTTCCCCTTCGCTCAGGGTGCAAAGCAGCTTTTGTTCCGTGCAGTCCTCCAACATCTTTTGCTGATTATGGGCAATGGAAAGCGCAAAGGTTGGCAGACCGAGACAAAAACGTTCCAGATTGGTCGTGCCCACGGCACCGATGGCCGCATCAGCCCGTCGCATGCGTTCCGCCATGTTCTTCACATCCACGGCCAGTTCCCAACCGTGGTCGGCGCAAAGTCTGCGCAAGGCGGGAATATGCGGATTCAGCCCCCCCGTGACAACCTCGACATGCTCAACATGCACGTCCGTGATGGACACGAGCGTGTCGAGCACAAGCCCCGTATAATTTTCGTTATCACTGCCGCTCATGAAAACTAAAAGTTTTTTCAACGGCCCGCAACGCTGTGTTGAAAGCGCGCGCTCCGCACTGAATTGCTCCCGCAAAAGAGCATATTTTGCGCCAAGAAGACATATGCAAGACGGTGGCACAAGGCCGTTGTATCTCTTATCGGCTCCGATATAACAATTTTGATCCAGCAGGATGTCACAGTCGTGCTGCCTGTCGGCCAAGTCATCTATAACCAGCAAATGTTTTCTGAGCGGTGCCGTTTTATGCTCCCATAAAACATCCAGGGCATAATGATCCAAGACAAACCAGTCGAAGCTTCCATATTTTTGGCAGGCAAGCAGACAGGCCTCAGCATCCTCCAAGGCTGACACACCAAGCCATGGAGCGTGAAAAGGCGGACAATACCCAACCGGGAGAGGGCGTCGGGGAGAAGAAAAAGAAGAAAGATCTTCCACCCCGAAACCGGCACGCCGTAAGTCTGCTGTGCAGGATTCCGGCATATGCCGACACAGCAACACCACTTCAAATCCGTTGCTTTTCAACGCATCAGCCAGTGTCCGACAGCGAACATAATGCCCGGACCCTATCTGTAGAGCGCAATCGACACGTATGGCGACCTTTGGTGTCATACCGTCATCCAAGCAAAATACCGCGAAGCGTGGAGCAGACAAAATCTTGCTCTTCTTCCTTCAGCGTTGCATACATTGGCAGCGACAGACACCCAGCATAGAAACGCTCTGCATTTGGGAAACTTCCTGCCTCAAATCCAAAACGTTCCTGATAGTGCGGCTGGAAATGCACAGGTATATAGTGGACATTCACTTTGACACCATGCTTATGCATTGCGTCATACACGTCACGCCTGGAAATATCTGTTCTGGAGTTATCCAAAACCACTGGATATAAATGAATGGCGGATCGGTTAAAGCTCTCAACGTAAGGCAAAATCAGAGGCAGATCAGCAAGCCGCGCTTGATACCGCGCAAACACGGCATGACGGGCGTCCACATAGGCATCCAAACGCTTCATCTGGCTAGAACCCAAAGCCGCAAGAATATCCGTCATGCGGTAGTTGTACCCAAGATCGATCTGTTCGTAGTACCAACCGCCCACATCCCGTCGGTGCATGCATGCTTCGTTCCTCGTTACGCCATGGCTTCTGTACAGCCGCATACGTTCGGCGATTTCGGCACTATTGGTCAAAGCCATGCCACCCTCGCCCGAAGTGATGATTTTCACCGGGTGAAAACTAAAAACGGTGACATCGCAATAACGGCAGGATCCAATGGGCTCCGCCCTGTGGGCTCCACCGATGGCGTGCGAGGCATCTTCAATGATTTTGAAACCGTATTTCACGGATAACCGATGCAAGGGCTCCATATCGCAGCTTTGCCCTGTAAAATGAACGGCCACCAAAATATCGGGGAGCCGACCGGCTTGTTCCGCACTTTGCAGTTTCTGCTCCAAGGCCTCGGGACTGATATTCCACGTCACGGGATCGATATCCACAAAATCCACATCGGCACCGCAATAGAGCCCGCAATTGGCCGAGGCAACAAAGGTAATGGGGCTTGTCCATAGCAGCCCCCCCTCCTTGAGCGCCAAGGCCAGGCAGGCAATATGCAGGGCCGAAGTCGCGCTGTTGACGGCCACGGCCTCACGAGCTCCGCAGTAGGAACGCACCGCATCCTCAAACACAGGAACGGCCGGCCCTTGGGTCAGGAAGTCCGAAGACAAGACGGCGCACACCGCATCTATGTCTTGCTGAACAATTTCTTGGCGGGCATACGGAATCAAGCAGGCCTCCTTTCTCATTACACCATTACGTTGGTTTCAATATTGTCCAGCCACGCACGCAACACGGCGGTATCCATCCATTCACGGTTGCTGTCGCTGGAATAATGAAAATCGGGAGCGACCGGCTTGCCGTCTTTAATACGCTTGTTCATACGCTCGGGGCCGAGGATTGGCGGGATAATTTTGTAATATTCATCATATTCATAGGCATGCATGGCATCCTCTACCGTAATCATCTGTTCATGCAGCTTTTCCCCGGGCCGTATTCCAATAAACTCAAGTTTGGCATTCTTGTTGACGGCCTTGGCAATATCGACCACGCGCATGGAGGGAATTTTACGCACATACAACTCACCGCCGGCCATATCCTCAAAAGCCGTCCACACCAACGAAACCGCTTGATCAAGGGTGATCATGAAGCGAGTCATACGCTCATCGGTGATAGGCAGGGTGTCTCCTCCCTGCTCGGTCAGTTTCTGGAAAAAAGGGATGACGGAACCGCGTGAGCCCATGACGTTGCCGTAACGAACCACGGCAAACCGGGTTTCGTTCTCGCCAAAATGGATGTTGGCGGCACTAAACAGTTTATCGGAGGCCAATTTCGTGGCCCCGTAGAGGTTGACGGGGTTGCAGGCCTTGTCCGTAGAGAGGGCGACAACCTTTTTCACTTTGTTTATGGCACATGCCTGAATGACATTCATGGCCCCGATGATGTTGGTTTTAACACATTCCTGGGGGTTGTATTCGGCAGTGGGCACGATCTTCGTGGCGGCGGCATGCACCACATAATCCACGTTGCGCAAGGCAAAATGAAGTCTTCCTTCATCCCGTACATCCCCGACAAAAAAACGTATGCAAGGATAATCGGCAAATTTCTTGGCCATTTCCCACTGCTTCATTTCATCCCGTGAAAAAATGATGAGTTTTTTGGGGCGATATTTTTCCAATGTCATTTTTGTAAAAACATGACCGAATGAACCGGTACCACCCGTCACAAAAATCACCTTGTCGTTAAACATCCTTTTTTTCCTTTGGCTTTGGTTTCGTACGGCTCCTGGTTCCGCACGGACACAGATATAAACTTGCGATGGAAATTTTTCCAGACTCTGTCCACCAAGATCGGCATATCGTGCAAAAAAGAACGAATTCTTGACGGTTGTACGTCTTTTGACTGAGGATCCTTCGGCTGGCTCCATGCAAACCTGTAACCTCCGCTGCCGACGTCTCAAGAGGCTTCTTTGTTCATCCTTGACCGTCGTTTTCCATACAGCCGGGTCGACCACCCTTGCATCGCCCCCTCTCCGGGCGTTCGCCTCCCTGACGTGACGGTGAATCTTCGGATCGTTCCGTTTGTGCCAGTGGCCCATACGGACAGGATTCCCTCCACAACCTGTTCTCTGCGATGTTGCGGCTCAGGTTGAGACGAGAAGCTTGGCCGCCTCGGCCTGCCTCATCCCCTCCACAACGCCAACCCGGATCACAGTGAAACGTCTGGCACTCAGGGCCGTTCGTAACAATGCTGGCGTGTCCGGCTGCGGCATGCCAGGCCGTAGCATGGTCATTCTCACAACATACTCATAATCATAATTCCCCCGCCTGCCGCCACGTTAGCCATCCATGACGGCACGATCATCCACAACCTCACACCGCAACCATGCGGCCCTTCGTGTCAACGAACCGAAGCATTGCCTCAACGTCCTGAAACTGACACATGACGCGCAGGGCGCTTCTCAAAGGGCGTTATCACAGTTCTTTTTCCAGCATCACCCTGGAAAATTCGCCATGAACGAACGTATTTTTATGGACAAACACTAGCACGGCATGAATTTTCTGTCCAGAAAAAACAAGACCTTCCCAGTTTCCGCGTTCGCCAACTCAAAAATGCAGTAATACTGGAGATGACATGACCGAGTAGACACGTAATCTTTTGAGGAAGATCGGTCAACACTGTCTGCCATGCATTCACAATAGCCTGCGACATTTCGACGCCGTATTGACCTTCCTCCGTCTGGTGTACCACGGGTACATTCGGACATGGCTCTTTCAGGTTTTCCCCTTTCGGGGCTCTACTGCATGCATCCGGGCTCATCCCGTCAGGTGAACTGTGAGCGCGAAAAGCGGTGTTGTCCTGCCGCCATGCTCCGATACTCTTTCTGTCTGCCGCACGATCATAAAAAGATCCGCGTCCAGGCACTCGTCGCGGAAGCGCCTGTGAAGCTCGCGCTGAAGCCGTTGTCTGGCGGCTTGCCGGGACGGACGCAGTCCCGTTTGCCCCTGTGCTCGCGCGCAAGGCGGCTACGGCCGCACCAGCTTCGGCTGGCTTGAGAATGCCAACGATCCGCCCTTCGGCGAAACGGCTCGTCCTCATGCCCACGACCGCCCTGGCCGAAGTCACCTGAGCACAGCGGGGATATCATTTGGGGGAAGAGTCAAGGCTCAAGCCGAAAACCGTCCATGGAATCTGGGAAACCCTTGACCGGCCAAGCTTCTCCCTGGAAAAGCTTGGCCGGTCATCGTTCCACTGATAACCCGGAAGAATCGGAAATCAAGATACGGCGCGGGCAAAGGTGCCAAAGCACCCTATGGGCGCAACTGGATGCTCGTCAACACGGAACCCGATGCATACGAATTGGTGCAGATGATGACATTTTTACCAGAGGACATCGCCGTCAGGAGGATGGCCAGAAATTGGTTCTTCGTGGCGGTGTTGGTGGGAAACAGAAAGGCCCGGTTCGTAAAGGTGGCATCCGTAGCGGTGAAACTCCCGCCAAGGATCGTCAACTGATTGATGCTGCTGGCTTTGCAGGCGGCATATGCCGTGTGCCCAGACAATGCCACAACGAGTAAAGCCAGGACCAGGGCGATCTTTTTCATTTTTTCCTCCATGGGTTGGAATAGTGCCCTCAAAATTGAACGTCACGACCGCTCCGAGAACGGGATGCCGGTACGTGCCGGCAGCCCCGGAAATCACGACCGGTCTGGCAGGGTCCGTGATCGCGGCAACGCGATTCTTCCGATGCCGCGTCGCGACGCATGCCGCCCGTCTACAACACACCGTCTCCGCAATGGCTTTGCCATTGCTCCGTGCTCCCTGTCTCGCAATCAGGGGGTTTCTTGTCCGCATCTGGGAACGTCATCCCCTTCCCACCCGGATGAACGCGCATACGCCTCTCCCTGAAGGTGACGTGGCGTATCGGATTGAGACGTGTCCCGCAAAAATGAGGTCCATCTCGTCGTCTCCATCCGGCGCGCATCACGTGCAGCGGGTCGGGGCACGTTGCAGGCCAGGCGCCACAACGCCACGTCCCCCTTAGCCTTGTTCAAGCCGCGCGGCAGAAACCGGCCACGCCGTCGGCGTTCCTGAATGTGACCGAACACCGCCCCCACGACCTGTCTTTACAGCGTGTCTGACGCCCTGGAAACACATGGAAAAACACGAGCCCGATGTTTTCAAGGCGCTTACGAAGGAATGCGGCGATGGTCCGAAAGGCACCGGAAGGCGACGCCGCCAATGACGGCCCAGGCACTCTTGCGACCGGATGGCCCCCTCCGCTGGAAGCGTGGAACAAGACCCCGAGCGGAAGGACCGGATGGATTGCCGCACCGCCTTGGCCGTTGCCGCGGAACCAACACAGAAACGGCTTCAGGTCAAGTGCGTCAACGAAATCGGCGTGAGAACAGGCAAAATGACACCGGGGGCGCCATTCGTCCAGGACGGGGGCCAGCAGATGCGGCTGGTTCGGATTGTAATCGCGACAGTTGTAGGCCATTGCTCGCCCCGAAGGATATAACCATCTGAACTCATAGCGTATCTATCAAGAGATCAAACTTTCGACAATCATTCGGCTTGCCATTCATGAGTCTGATAAATAAATCACCTAGAAATGAAAAATTGTCAAGCAGCGCCTTTACTCCATGTCGAATGCAAACGATATGCCTCATGAGGCTGCGGATGATCCGCCGATGCCGTGAGTTTTCCGGAAAAAGGCCCGGACATGGGGTGATCCGCCCGAAACGAGGTCCATCACATGCGTGGTGACGATGTCTGCCCCCCTCTCCGTATGGTCGAATGGGCTGTGGGGAAGCGGGTGACATGTCCAAGAAAACGCTTCCTCTTCACACGAACTTGTGCAGCGGCCGCATTTCTTCCGCAGCGGCGTGGTTCTTCACCCCAGGCGGGCCTGGCCGGACGTGCCTACGGAAAAAAACCGGAAGGACGCGGCCTTACCGGAACAGGCCCTTTAGAACGTGACTTTTTGGATTTTGAGTATCTGGTCATAATGGGAGATGGCGTCCTGGATTTTCGCATAACGGACCAGCCTTCCGGAGTCCAGAACGGCCGCCTGGGTGCAATATTCGCGAAGAACGCCATAGAAATGCGAAACCATAATGATCGAACGGTCGCGTGTTTTGTCCATGAGCCGCCGTTTGAATTTGAGATTGAAACGCTTGTCCCCGACGGCTGAAACTTCGTCGATGAGATAGCAATCGAAATCGACGGTCATGGAGATGGCG
>Ga0228536_1001741_pt1 | contig 17555 bp, 13 predicted proteins | sample SJ1Smetagenome_FD_168611 | JGI IMG/M metagenome (GOLD analysis project Ga0228536, IMG submission 168611) | Enriched culture of PCE-dechlorinating microbial communities from Ithaca, New York, USA - SJ1.S | ecosystem: Engineered > Modeled > Simulated communities (microbial... > Unclassified...
ACGGTTTTTCGGTAGTGCGCCAATTTACCGGCCACGGAATAGGCCGTAATATGCACGAAGAACCGACAGTCCTTCACTATGGCCACCCCGGCAAAGGGGTTGAGCTCTGTGAAGGAATGGTTTTTACCATCGAACCGATGATTAATGTAGGTTCTTACGCCTTGACAATCGACCCTAATCAGTGGACCGCCCGGACTAAAGACGGCAGCCTATCGGCCCAGTACGAGCATACCATTGTCGTCACCAAAAACGGTCCCCGGGTTTTAACCGAGCAGGACTAAAAGTGAACTAATTGATCGGTTTGCCCTTATTTGATGCCATAACCAATTCCAAGCTTTTTTGAATAAGGGTCAAACCCATTCTCGCTTGCTCTTCAGTTAATAAGCCATCAGTTAGAGCTTTATTAAAGGTTTGAAGGACTTCGTCGCGCAGTTTTTCTACATCGGACAGGTACTTGATCCGCTCCGACTCAATGTCCACCTTAACGGAAAAATCAGTTCGACCCAGGAGTGAATCCACTGACACGTCAAAAAGATCTGCTATTTTAACCAATATCTCAACGTCGGGATGCCTATAACCAGATTCCCAACCCGAAACTGTACTAATTCCTACTCCCAGCATTTCGGAAAGGTTTTTTTGGGTTAATTTTTTTACTTCTCTTAACTTCTTCAAATTATTACTTAGCACTACCCTACCTCCCCACTGACCTTAATTATACTTACAAATTGTGAGCGAGGAAGTTTATTACGCTTATTTAGCTGGTAATTATTTACTTTACGCTTAGCGCGTATATAATATAACTAGGATTTCTAACCTGGAGTGAGTTAATATGAAACCTCTTGCCCTATACCGAAGAGAACGAGACCTGTCGCAATGCCAGCTGTCAAAGGAGATTTCAAGCACCGGAACCAAAATCAGTCCAGCCAGCATCGCCATGTACGAAACCGGCAAGCGCCAGCCGCCCCTCGCCAAAGCCCGGGCTATAGCCCATTTCTTCGGGGTCAGCACCGACGATATCGAGTATGGGAATTCTAATCAGGGAGATAAAACGCATGAAAGATTGTAATGAAGTGCCATATGATGTACGTCAAACTCAAAAAACCGAGGTTCAAACAGCTGGCGCCAAAATGACCAACCACATTAAATTGCTCGGCTTTGACCAGCCGGAAAAACTGGCCGAGGGACCATGCCCCCACTGTCATAACATGATCGTCCTTTGGGCGACGGCCCAGGGACTGGAATTGTCTTTATATAATCATACAGTGGAGCCTACATCCGGCTTTAACGACAACATCCAAGACGATTCGAGCACTAAAAGAGAGTTTTTCTCAAAGCCAATCACAGATGCTCCAACACCATCACATCAATCTATGAAAAATAACCTTCTTTATCAAAAACCCCCTGGCCTGGCTCAAAACAAGGTTTGGCGGCAATGGCTAACTTAGCCCCACGCGACACACTATAAGCCGGTCAACTCACCGGCCAATCCAGTTTTAATCCACGCACCTGCGCTGAGTGCGACTTTCTTCGGCGGTTGCTCCGGTTAATGAAGCAGAAGTCCGGGCCAAGATGTACAACGCGTTTCAATCCACACGCCCGTGAAGGGCGCGACGCGGATTATCTGACTTTTGGACTTGTTAAGTTGGTTTCAATCCACACGCCCGTGAAGGGCGCGACCCAAGGAAAGAACTTTCCGGCGCAGGATGTACCGTTTCAATCCACACGCCCGTGAAGGGCGCGACCATTACGATATTGCAACTTGGTGTGAGTATCTTCTGTTTCAATCCACACGCCCGTGAAGGGCGCGACTATCCGGTGCAGCTGTCACCACCGGCAGCGCCCTGTTTCAATCCACACGCCCGTGAAGGGCGCGACAGTTGGGGCAATATTACATGGTTCCTTACAAAAAGTTTCAATCCACACGCCCGTGAAGGGCGCGACTATGATGCGATACCAAGTATAGCTAAAATAAGGGGTTTCAATCCACACGCCCGTGAAGGGCGCGACCGGGAAATTCGCCGTTATAGAGGACAAATCAGGAGTTTCAATCCACACGCCCGTGAAGGGCGCGACTCTCTCTACGCTTCAATTCAGTTCACTTCCTTTCGTTTCAATCCACACGCCCGTGAAGGGCGCGACCCGGTATGTTCCACTATCTTGCCCATGTACTTATGTTTCAATCCACACGCCCGTGAAGGGCGCGACCTGTGCCGCCCAGGCGCTGGGGGTGGTTTCGATGGTTTCAATCCACACGCCCGTGAAGGGCGCGACATCCTTTTCAGGCATCTCCCACGCCCCTTTCACAGTTTCAATCCACACGCCCGTGAAGGGCGCGACTTTGGTAGGGATAGCCCTGATCCTTCTCTGGCAGGTTTCAATCCACACGCCCGTGAAGGGCGCGACCCGCGTTCCTATGGCCGGTGTTCAACCCGGCAGAGTTTCAATCCACACGCCCGTGAAGGGCGCGACCTGCTACCACCTGTATCGTAACCGTTATGTCGGGTGGTTTCAATCCACACGCCCGTGAAGGGCGCGACCCTTGGCTTCTCCAGGCGGGTCCATAGGTATAGAGTTTCAATCCACACGCCCGTGAAGGGCGCGACATCCCAATCTGCTTCTTCACAATTATGTTCTTCTGTTTCAATCCACACGCCCGTGAAGGGCGCGACAGGTTAAAACCTGACTAAAAAAGTGGAGTGATTAGTTTCAATCCACACGCCCGTGAAGGGCGCGACATTAGACCCTTTGCTTATTGGATAGGCAAAAGAGTTTCAATCCACACGCCCGTGAAGGGCGCGACAAAGCGATCATTCTAAAGCAGATAGTTTACTATGTGTTTCAATCCACACGCCCGTGAAGGGCGCGACTCCCCTTTCTCCTGGTTTACTACCAGTATAAAGGGTTTCAATCCACACGCCCGTGAAGGGCGCGACGGGATATCTTGGATCTACACAAAGCAGGAAAATGGTTTCAATCCACACGCCCGTGAAGGGCGCGACATTTCTCCAAGTTCACTGACATGGGATAAATGCCCGTTTCAATCCACACGCCCGTGAAGGGCGCGACAAGGCGGTTACAGTCGTGTTTAATGATCCGAAGGAGTTTCAATCCACACGCCCGTGAAGGGCGCGACTGGCGACTTCCATTTTATTAAGGGCCACCCCGCATGTTTCAATCCACACGCCCGTGAAGGGCGCGACCAGAATCCCAGGAAAAACTCCTGCATCACTTAGCAGTTTCAATCCACACGCCCGTGAAGGGCGCGACGTCTTTCCACCTGTTACCTGTTTGAAACCATGGAAGGTTTCAATCCACACGCCCGTGAAGGGCGCGACTTTTTTCCCGCCATAATGATGAAACGTCCCTCAAAGTTTCAATCCACACGCCCGTGAAGGGCGCGACTGATCCCCTGGTTATTATCGGCAACGCCAACCAGGTTTCAATCCACACGCCCGTGAAGGGCGCGACAAAGTCTATGAACTTGGGATGGTTCGCAATTGATGTTTCAATCCACACGCCCGTGAAGGGCGCGACCCAGAATATGCAGCTGCTACAGCAGCTTATGGCCGTTTCAATCCACACGCCCGTGAAGGGCGCGACCGGACAATCAGGAGACAACTGACCCGGAAACCTCGGTTTCAATCCACACGCCCGTGAAGGGCGCGACGGGAAAGGGTTTTTTCAGTCATATTCAAACAAGAGTTTCAATCCACACGCCCGTGAAGGGCGCGACACAACAAATGTAAAAATACTATATACTATAATCAGTTTCAATCCACACGCCCGTGAAGGGCGCGACACACCAGATCCGCCCCATGAGCGATATCGTATTAGTTTCAATCCACACGCCCGTGAAGGGCGCGACAGCAAGCTACTTAAATCAACATTGTCAATCATCTTGTTTCAATCCACACGCCCGTGAAGGGCGCGACAATGATGCTGGATCCGTATCTCCAATTTCAAAAGGTTTCAATCCACACGCCCGTGAAGGGCGCGACGGATACGTATTGGATATGCTTGCCGATATCATTACGTTTCAATCCACACGCCCGTGAAGGGCGCGACCCATACCCTACTGCAAGCGGGACGTGGAAATTCTGTTTCAATCCACACGCCCGTGAAGGGCGCGACCCGCTGGCCTGGCTAACTATACCTGGGATGAGTGGTTTCAATCCACACGCCCGTGAAGGGCGCGACGGGAATAGAGAGGTTTTTAATATTCAGTTTTTAAAGTTTCAATCCACACGCCCGTGAAGGGCGCGACCTTAGTACACTTCGACATACTCACCATCTTTAAAGTTTCAATCCACACGCCCGTGAAGGGCGCGACAGGGAAAAGACTGAATGTTCCTAAACCTTCCAGTGTTTCAATCCACACGCCCGTGAAGGGCGCGACCTGCTCCGGCGCATGTTCAAGGTCCAGCGGGGTGCGTTTCAATCCACACGCCCGTGAAGGGCGCGACTAAGCGTTTTTTTCCTTCCCAAAATTCCTTTTTTGTTTCAATCCACACGCCCGTGAAGGGCGCGACGGGCTTTATCCTCCCTTGTTCCTGTTTCTTTTCAGTTTCAATCCACACGCCCGTGAAGGGCGCGACGGGCGGCAAGTTTAAGCAGCCCCTGGGAAGGACTGTTTCAATCCACACGCCCGTGAAGGGCGCGACCCCCTTTCTTGCTGGTATATAACCAGTATAAAGGGTTTCAATCCACACGCCCGTGAAGGGCGCGACACATCATGAAATATGGGAGAAGCTTGGAACCAAAGTTTCAATCCACACGCCCGTGAAGGGCGCGACCTCGGGGTTGTAGCGGAAAGTTGTTTTAGAAGCGTTTCAATCCACACGCCCGTGAAGGGCGCGACATCGGTGTTTATTTATATTCAGGAAGCCATGGAGGTTTCAATCCACACGCCCGTGAAGGGCGCGACCCCTGAGGTAGAGCTTGAAATTGGCCGTTTCCGCAGTTTCAATCCACACGCCCGTGAAGGGCGCGACTTAGCACAGCAGGGAACAACGTCCTGGAATCTTGTTTCAATCCACACGCCCGTGAAGGGCGCGACTGCTATGGTTGACAACTAAAACATCAGTGGCAACGTTTCAATCCACACGCCCGTGAAGGGCGCGACCTTCTGTAGCCACAACCTCACCACCTATCTAGAAGTTTCAATCCACACGCCCGTGAAGGGCGCGACCTCGGGGTTGTAGCGGAAAGTTGTTTTAGAAGCGTTTCAATCCACACGCCCGTGAAGGGCGCGACTTGCCCAGACCGTCTATGACACGTTAAGCCATACCGTTTCAATCCACACGCCCGTGAAGGGCGCGACTTTGTTGATTTTTATATAACGTCCTGTTTGTATAGTTTCAATCCACACGCCCGTGAAGGGCGCGACAAGGCCATGTTGGAGCTTGATAGTTTAATCTCCAGTTTCAATCCACACGCCCGTGAAGGGCGCGACGGATTTGCCTTGGGACATAAAGCAAACCCTCGACGTTTCAATCCACACGCCCGTGAAGGGCGCGACGAGATGCCTGAAAAGGATGTAACCAGACTGGAAGTTTCAATCCACACGCCCGTGAAGGGCGCGACCTATAGTAGGTAAGCCAGTTGGTACGCCTTCAAGGTTTCAATCCACACGCCCGTGAAGGGCGCGACTATGACATTGAGCAGACATGCCGAGTATTGGACAGTTTCAATCCACACGCCCGTGAAGGGCGCGACTGCGCTCAGGCCCGCCAACCATAGCAGATATTTTGGTTTCAATCCACACGCCCGTGAAGGGCGCGACACGAGGGTAGCCATTCTCCCCATTGTTTAAAGTAGTTTCAATCCACACGCCCGTGAAGGGCGCGACCTTCCCATGGTTTCATCATGGCATGGAGTTTGAGGTTTCAATCCACACGCCCGTGAAGGGCGCGACGTGGGAAGGAGATGACCTTTAGGTGAAATACACGTTTCAATCCACACGCCCGTGAAGGGCGCGACAATAGGCCGGGTCCGTGATCGGGAAGCAAAAGCAGTTTCAATCCACACGCCCGTGAAGGGCGCGACTCAACGAGTAAGCTTGGATCAATTTCGCTACCTTGTTTCAATCCACACGCCCGTGAAGGGCGCGACTGAGCCACCCCTTTAATGGCGTCCCAAAATCCCTGTTTCAATCCACACGCCCGTGAAGGGCGCGACTTATGTTGATATTGTCTGCGAAAACTCCATTGATGTTTCAATCCACACGCCCGTGAAGGGCGCGACCAAGGATACTGAAAGTCTTTTGCCTACCGATGAGGTTTCAATCCACACGCCCGTGAAGGGCGCGACTAACCAGGCGCTTAAGCAATACCAGGACCAGCTGTTTCAATCCACACGCCCGTGAAGGGCGCGACTTACATGCCATGCTGTTATTTCATCATCATATAGGTTTCAATCCACACGCCCGTGAAGGGCGCGACTCAATAGACAAGTCCTCTACTTTGTGGCCTTGTTGTTTCAATCCACACGCCCGTGAAGGGCGCGACCCGGTCTGTTAGACCCGAAAGAATTAGGCATGATGTTTCAATCCACACGCCCGTGAAGGGCGCGACGCGCGCCTGGCCGGTTGAACCTGGCCATGTCATAGTTTCAATCCACACGCCCGTGAAGGGCGCGACGCAGTGGTTCTGGACAGCTCTCCGGATATCGTAAAGTTTCAATCCACACGCCCGTGAAGGGCGCGACTGTGGATGGGCAGGCGGCGGGGACTGAAAAGACAGTTTCAATCCACACGCCCGTGAAGGGCGCGACCCTTTGGTATGTGCAAAGTCTGAGGTGATAAAAATGTTTCAATCCACACGCCCGTGAAGGGCGCGACCGAAAGGGTGATGAATTTGACCAGAAAGAAAACCGTTTCAATCCACACGCCCGTGAAGGGCGCGACACACAAGATTACCATTCTCCTCCATTGGTCATGTAGTTTCAATCCACACGCCCGTGAAGGGCGCGACCGAGGTATGCGCCAAAGCCAATAAGTCGGGCATTGTTTCAATCCACACGCCCGTGAAGGGCGCGACCTCCTATTGGCAGCCGGTTCAGCGGCGATGATCTGTTTCAATCCACACGCCCGTGAAGGGCGCGACCTCATGCCCAGTTGATCAGCTAATTCCTGCTGAGTTTCAATCCACACGCCCGTGAAGGGCGCGACTAAAAGTGGCTGTTACAGTACCTTTTCGAGATGAGTTTCAATCCACACGCCCGTGAAGGGCGCGACGGATCAATTCGTACATCTACACCACCGCCGTTTTGTTTCAATCCACACGCCCGTGAAGGGCGCGACGCCCCGGTAATCATCTGTTCGTCCAGCTTCTGCTGTTTCAATCCACACGCCCGTGAAGGGCGCGACGAAATACAGCTCCGGTCAGGCCCAGCACTTGGCTGTTTCAATCCACACGCCCGTGAAGGGCGCGACAACAACGACATGCTCTTATTCCAATGCTTACAACAGTTTCAATCCACACGCCCGTGAAGGGCGCGACATTTGAAATTAAAGTATTATCAATACCAACTATAGTTTCAATCCACACGCCCGTGAAGGGCGCGACCCGCGGAGATATGCGTAACCTGGGCCAGTATTTTGTTTCAATCCACACGCCCGTGAAGGGCGCGACTGACCTGGATGGCTATTGGTGCAAAAAATTCAATGTTTCAATCCACACGCCCGTGAAGGGCGCGACGTCAAAAGTGGATCATCCGCAACACTACAATACCGGTTTCAATCCACACGCCCGTGAAGGGCGCGACAGATAGGCACCTTATGTATTGTTTCGGGAAGAGGGTTTCAATCCACACGCCCGTGAAGGGCGCGACTTATAAATACAGCCTGGCTGGAAGGCCAGGAAGTGTTTCAATCCACACGCCCGTGAAGGGCGCGACTTGTAGACGGTGATCTTATGCTTCGTTATAGATTTGTTTCAATCCACACGCCCGTGAAGGGCGCGACTCAAAACTAATTTCGGTTAACCCTGCTTTTTTAAGTTTCAATCCACACGCCCGTGAAGGGCGCGACGTCAGCAAACCGCCGTCTATGTTGCATCCCTTGAGTTTCAATCCACACGCCCGTGAAGGGCGCGACCTTTTGGCGGCGCCGCAGGGGCTGGTGATAATGAAGTTTCAATCCACACGCCCGTGAAGGGCGCGACCCATGAGCTCTGTCACCCGGCTCACCTGATTTGCGTTTCAATCCACACGCCCGTGAAGGGCGCGACACAACGACATGCTCTTATTCCAATGCTTACAACAGTTTCAATCCACACGCCCGTGAAGGGCGCGACTAAATATTGCCCAATTACTAAAGACAAATGTCTTGTTTCAATCCACACGCCCGTGAAGGGCGCGACGGGATATGCGTAACCGCAGGCCGGCGTATATTCCGTTTCAATCCACACGCCCGTGAAGGGCGCGACGTACTGCCTTCGGTATCAATAAATCGGGAGTTTGGTTTCAATCCACACGCCCGTGAAGGGCGCGACGATTTGAAATTAAAGTATTATCAATACCAACTATAGTTTCAATCCACACGCCCGTGAAGGGCGCGACAGGCTTGCACACGCAATTGCTCGGTAACTTCAATGTTTCAATCCACACGCCCGTGAAGGGCGCGACAATTTCTTCGCCGCCTACTCTCCCGATGTTGAGAAGTTTCAATCCACACGCCCGTGAAGGGCGCGACTGATTCTGATATGGAACTAGAACATCTATCAGCAGTTTCAATCCACACGCCCGTGAAGGGCGCGACTGATTCTGATATGGAACTAGAACATCTATCAGCAGTTTCAATCCACACGCCCGTGAAGGGCGCGACTGGACAGGAAAAGGAATTACACCTATTTAGTACAGTTTCAATCCACACGCCCGTGAAGGGCGCGACTCGCTCTGCAAGCCTCCAACGTAGGGGCTACACAGGTTTCAATCCACACGCCCGTGAAGGGCGCGACCCTTTCAAACCCGCATAAACTCGTAAACCCAAAGGTTTCAATCCACACGCCCGTGAAGGGCGCGACCTTTGCGTTATCGGCGGCGAAAAATGGACTCTGGAGTTTCAATCCACACGCCCGTGAAGGGCGCGACAGTATATATTTAAACCTTAGATTTATTGGGTCTTTCAAGTGATGTTTGCGCGAATCCCGGATAGATATGTATTTAATTGCCAAAGAACCAGGACACATTTTTAAGAAACTCCATTATACCGGCATCGCGAACCTCAAAACTCATTTTTTGAGTTTAACCCCCATTACCAGGCAACTCTGATGTTGCGTTTTCAAAGAGAGCTTTAGGTTCGCGCTATTATAGTAACAATGTCCCCTCCGGGTCGTAGCTTTCTTTCAACCCGATATGATCCACTCTGCGTTTCCAGTTGTTGCCTAAGTAATATATGCGGATGCTATCCTGCTCCTGATCAATAATTTTCTCCAAACGGTTCTTGAGATTAGCAAACTGGGCAGGCTCCAGAAGGCATTCAAAGACCGACTTTTGCACCCTTTGCCCGAAGTTGACACATTCTTTTGCAACTTTGCGCAAGCGCTTTTGGCCTCCGCTGGAACTGGTGCTAACATCATAAGTTATCAAAACCATCATTTTTAATACACCTCAATCAATTTTCCAAGTCTTTACCTCCATATGAATACTGGATAACCGTCCAAATCACCACGTAAGAATCTGGCCATCAGCAATGCCTGAACGTAAGGAAGCAGACCAATTTCCACCTTTTCTTCTAAAAACGGGTGGGTGATCTCTTCTTGCTTGCGCTTCTGCCAGGCAGTCAATATTATTTTTCTGGTTTCGTCGTTCATGACCACACCACCACTTTCGTTTCTCACGAAGCCATTCTCATTAATTTGCTTTCGATTTATTAACGAAAATGCCAAACGATCAGCTATTACCGGCCGTAATTCTTCTATTAAATCTAATGCCAGGCTTGGCCGCCCGGGTCTATCACGATGGAGAAATCCAACAGCCGGGTCCAGGCCTACTGTCTCGAGGGCTGACCTGGTGTCATGAACCAGAAGGGTATATAAAAATGATATTAAAGCGTTCATATTATCGAGTGGGGGGCGCCTGCTGCGACCGCTAAAAGAAAAGTAATCCTTATTTTCCAAGACAAGTTCGGGAAAGCAGGAAAAATATGTTTGTGCCGCTTCTCCTTCTATTCCTCTTACGGTGTCCAGCTGTCTGCATTGCTCAAGTTTTTTGACCTGATAGGCCATTTTGGCAATGCTTTGCTCAAGTTTTCCGCTGTCGATTTTCTCCCGGTGATCACGAACCGCTCTTTGCAGCACAGTTCTGCAGTTTAATACTTTACCCAGGACGATTGTAGAAGCTATTTTGGCGGACATACTAGCATCATCAGCATTCCTGTACTGACGGCGTCTTAATAATACATTGCCGGAGACAGGGCCTTCGACCCTGGCCATAAACTTGCCGAAACTGGATAGAAAGGACAGCGAAACGCCTCGCTCTGCGCAAAGTCCCATTAGTCGTGGACTGGCACCCATATACCCAAAGGTAACTATTCCTTCCAGAATGTGTATCGGCACCCTACCGAGGATGTTATCCTCCACTCGAACAACAACATTTTCCCCATCCTTAGTCAGATATGCCTCTGGAGTTGTTACATACAGTACGTTCATCAGCTTTCGCATAGAGCCGCTCCTTGTTTACATTTCTATTTCCAAATTAGCCTCACTCAGCATCTCTTTCAGGTAAACCTCGACTGACCTGGTTTTTCTCATCATCTTCGGTAAACAAATGTTTTCCATTGAACAGAGACCGCATTTTACTCCCTTGCGAGCAATCGGAGTATATCCTGCTTCATAACTGTCGTGCATGCTTTTTGCCAGACTTTCAACCCGCTGTCTCAATTTATGGTCGAAAACCACTTCAAAACGATGCTGAGTTTGACCGTAAAATAAGTATCCATACTCAATTTGCATAGACATCATTTCTTCGAGGCATATAGCTTGAGCACATAGCTGTACGGCGTCCCGGTCATCCTTCTTAGGCTTTCCCCTTTTATATTCGACCGGCACCGGTTGATAGCGCCCCTTTCGGCCTGGCAACAGGACTCCGGCACTGTCATTCTCATCAGATAAAGGAATAAATTCGACCAGATCAGCAACTCCCGCCAGCCCCAATGAATAAGATTTCAACGGCAATGAGCGGGCAGAGACCACCCCCACCCGCGATTCCTTATAATCCGGATCGTGTACACGTTCATGCAATATGTGCCCTTCCGCTGTTTTCAGGTTTTCCTTCCATTGCTGCTCAAGATGGATCAATCCCCACTGCCGCTCGCAAAATGCGAAGTGCTGGATACCTGAAAGAGGGAGAAGTTGTTCCTCAGAATAAGTATCAGACATAGTTAGCGCTCTATCAAGGTCACACCTGGCGGGATTTCATCTTTGGCAACAGATATATCATAATCGCTGAAATCTCTGGCAGGTTTGTTTTCATCTATCCTTTTAACCTTAATTGCATCGAAAAGTCTTTGTACTGGTGCATTGCCCATTTTAGAAGAGTGCTCAAAAACAATCAGCTTCCTGGTCCCCATCAATCCCCGGGCGGCGGAGCGGTCATGTTCAAACATGTTTTCAAGCGCCTCCCAGAGAAGCTCCAAATCTCCCGTGGTAAAACCGGTCTGATTGGCAAGCGGAGCTGAGATAAAGCCATGTGCGCGATACAGACCATAAGGGACCGTGAACTTACGTCCCATGGTACGGTTGTCACCGCCCTGTTTTTCAGCCTCTGCTTCGGTGGCGACCGCCATTCGGGTAATACTGTGTTCAAGTGAAACTATGGGATCAATCGAACGGGCAAAGGTAAACTGCACCGGTCCCCTTACCTGTCCGGCATTGGCACCCGTTGACATCACCGCGCCGAAAGTCCTGATATCAAAAAAGTTCTGGCATAGAAACTGTTTGGCCCGGTCAATTTCTTTGCCTTGGCCCTGACCCGTTTTATTTCGCTTTTTTCCGTCCATAACATCGGCGGGAGGGTTCTCCAAGTCAATATTTAAGCTTTTATACGCTTGATCGATAGTATTGTTCAGCACCGCTTTTTCCTTAATAAAGATACTGTAAGGACTTTTCTCGTCCCATTTAAGGCCAACATAATTCCTCACTTTTCGTTTCAAACAAACATCGGTAATGAGCCCATGACCGGTTTCAGCATCAATTCTAGGCAGATTCCCGGCATCCGGATCGCCATTGGGATTGCCGTCTTTTACATCAAACAGAAGCACAAAATCATAGCGATTCTGAATTTCTTTATTCATAAAACATTTCTCCTTATCATTAAAATGAAGTTAAACTATTGTTTCAAATTAGTCTTTACGCTCAAAAAAGGCCTGCCTTTGATGATAATAGCCAATGGCAAAACGGCCCTGTTCGTGTAGATTCAGATGCGGTGGAAAATCCTGTAATTTTCCCACTATATCACCCAATAATTTTTCAAATGTGATTACCCGGCCTTTATTATCCAGTTTGGCAAGATGGTGGTTCTTTAGACGAAGCAGGTTGGTGAATACGGTTACCGGTGTTGAACACGCCGCTCCGTAAAAACGTTCTCTGATCGTGGCATTGATGCCCGGGTTTGCTTCTTCTTGAATCTTTTCCAGGACGGCAAACAATCTACCCAATTGATAACCCGTAGATGGCTGATTGATATCCAATTGCAATGCAACCTCCTTATGTTTAGGATTCGGATAAAAATAATAATAGCGGTTTAAATAGGCCTTAATCAAGGCGGCCCGAACAGGTTTAACCCTGGTTTCGGTATCACTGCGAATCCGGCGTAAACACGCCTGGAGTAAGGTGGCCGGATAGGGTGTTCCATCCAGAATTGCTCGCATAAAGTCACCGGCCATATTGGGGGGAATATTATCACTCTTATCTTGAGTGGCGATATTGACCAGGATACGCCAGATTGAATAATATTCGGGTTCTTTAGGCGGCTTAATAATGGCAAAGTCATCGAAATACTGTTTAATGTGAAATGCAAATTCGGAGATCGTCCCCACCTTCCAAAAGCGGATGGCAATTCGCGCAGCATTTGGAGCCAGACCCAGAATGTAAAAACGGTCGTCTCCGTCATCCTCCAGGTACGTGCCGCTTTTAACTGATTCATACAAAGCCTTTATCTTTTCCGTCCCCGCATCAGGATCGTCCTTTTCAGGTTCTTTAAAGAAATAGGAAAAATCAGATTCAAAAGCGGATTTCTTTTCTGACCAAAAGACTGTAGACGCATCGCCGACCTGTATGCGCTGTCCCGGAGAATCGAGCAGAGTATTTAACGCTTTACCATATTGAGACACAGCTACTCTACTTACAGGAGCGTTTAAACTCTGCGATTTACCGTACGAATTGAATGCGTCCTTGTTGAAGCTAACAATGCACGCACCGGAAGATTGGGCGCCCCAAACCCCTTTGGTAACCGGATGCGTCGTCTCAATAGCCACATTCATATCGCCTGTGAGTAAACAAGTACCGAGATTCTTTTCTTGCTCGACTTCACTTCTCAAGGCCTCTGCCACCGCTGGTGATTGAAAAACCGTGTTAAAACCGGTTGCATTAACTCTGAAGCTAAGTTTTACGTTGCCCTCCTTAAATAACTCCCCATACTCACTGTGGTTAAGGGCTGCATCGAAATGATTCCTATTCTCCAATCCCTCTTCAAGTAAGCGTCTTACGGCTACTACTCCAGGATCGTCGGTCGCCTTCAACCATTTGTCAATTGCCTCAATCATACTTTTCAGCCGTATATTGCCTTTGTCGCCCAGACCAAACACAAATGCGGCATTATCCCATAGTAAATTGGCATCCTTGCCGCTATTGCTATGTTTCAATGCTTGTTTTCCAATGTTCGGCAGATCGAAAGTGCGGGAAACAAACTTTTTTCCCTGCATTTCCCGTAAATCGTGAATGTTGTTTATGTTCCCGTCGAGATCAATGTCTACAAGAAAATCGATTCCGCCCTTTATCCATCCATCCTGGGCTATCAATCCCAAATCAGCCTTCCGATCATAGTACTCCTTTAACGCCTGAAGTATCATCCCCTCACTTCCACCTCCCTCCGGTCAGTATTCACTGCGCCTTTATCGATGTGCGCCCGGAAAAATAGAGGCCGGGGATTGTCAATATCCTGTTCAAAGTCCAGATCATACAACATAAAACCCAGGTCGCGGGTCTCTTCAATAAGTTGAACCGGTTCCTCATCGGGATTCTTAATCAATCTAAAGTCACATGCAAACTCCCTGCATCCCAGGTAAGGTCTGTGAAAACACTGCCCTTTCTTTGCTCTTCGTTCAAACATTGCCGCATACTTGGCCGCAGACTCATCCGTCCCGGCAGTTTCCACCCGCTCTTTTTCATCCGCCCAAAACTCCGGTAACACTGAACGTTTGGCTTTTCTTTGCTCAGGTGGAATAAAATGAAAGAATCCATGAATTCGGTAGCGGACATCCCGCAGAAAAAGTCCGGCCCGCTGCTGCCGTTCATCTTCGATGAATATGCCCATAGGAGCGCCAAGCACGCCTGACATCTGCTTTGCCGTGGGAGCGGGCACTATCCTGCCGACCTCATTGCGGCGCACGGAAATCCATTTAATCGGATTCAACACTTCTATCCTGGTTATATTCCACCTGATAGCCGGCTTCCATAAAATAGCCTCAAAAATGGCTCTTGCCGCTGATGGGGTCATTACATCATAACTGACCCGCTCCACTTTCATTTCCGGACGGGTAAAACATGCGTAATCACCCCATACCTCCAAACACCAATTGTGCAACCCCACCAGCCCCTTTCTACATGATGAATACCTCCGATTCAAAGCGATTGTCGGTAAGAAGCCCTGTTTCACTCGAATAATAAAATTCTGATGCCAGGGCAAAAATCCCGGTATAAGCTTGTTCAAGCATATTATTTTTTACCAAGCTGTTAAAATCATGATTATAGATATTTACCGTATATCTTTGCAGCCGGCGCATCAGCCTGCGATTAGGTCCGGTTACTTTTAGTAATCGGATCAGTTCCCGCCCTTCGCCATAAGGAACCAGGATGGTTTTTTGAATGGAATCATCGATAATATGAAACCGTTCCGCAGCAGTACGGAAAAATATGCTGCATTCCTGCCTGTCAGGTTTTAACAAGCGGGTTATCTCTTTTGAATCGAGCGAGTTGGCCTTCCAATAGAGTTCGGCGAAATATTTTTCAAATAATTCATGACTCAAAGGATCATTGGGTACAGTGCTAATCATGGCGCTGGCAGTTTCCGCCGCTTTGCGCAGAATCCCCAGGGGGGCTTTTCGGGGCGCAACAAAAACCACTACTTTTCCCTCTGGCAATAATCCTTCCCGGTTGCAGCGACCGGCCGCCTGGGCTATTGAATCCAGCCCGGCAAGCGCCCTGTAAACAACCGGAAAATCAAGGTCCACACCCGCCTCAACCAGCTGGGTGCTAATAACCCGGACAGGTTCCCGGTTTTTTAATTTCTGCTTAATAGCCGCTATGGTTTCACTGCGGTGCTGTCCGCACATCAGGGCTGACAGATGAAAGGTTCCTTCCGGCATCAGGCCATGTAATTCGCGGCAGCTTTTCCGATCGGATACTACGCACAAAACCTGATCATAACCTTTTAACTCCTCGGCTATTTCTTCCCAACTGGATGGAGTACGAAGGTCAGGAGGAAGCTGAACCCGATATCTTATTAGAGATTTATATAATAAATCCACATCAGCTTTGTCACCCATTATTTCAGTAACATGTTTTAGGCCTACAAAAGGTTTTCCGTCCACTATCCGTTCTTTAAAGGCCGGTTGGGTTGCCGTCGATAAAACAAAGCTGACCTGATAATGGTCCACCAACAGCTGCATGGTTTCAAGAATTGGCGACAGAAAGTCAACCGGCACCAGTTGAGCTTCATCTAAAACCACCACTGATCTGGCAATATTGTGAAGCTTGCGGCAGCGGCTTGATTTGGCCGCAAATAAAGACTCAAAGAATTGTACCGAAGTAGTGACAATTACCGGCGCATCCCAGTTTTCTGAAGCCAGCCGGGATTTGGGCGTCGACTCATCTTCATCCAAACTTGAATGATGTTCAACCACCTGGTCATCACCAAGTACCAAACGGAAGACATCAGCGTTTTGTTCTATAATGCTCGTATACGGAATGACATATATGATTCGGTCTAACCTGTGTTTAATAGCATGTTCAAGTCCAAATGCCAGGCTGGATAGAGTCTTTCCTCCCCCGGTGGGTACCGAGAGGGAAAAAATGCCTTGAGCTTCGCCGGCCATTTGCACACATTTTTCTCTAATACTCCTTCTGATTTCGTTAACCTTAGTATCTGCTGACACTTCGTCAAGCTTTTTTATATACCTATTGAATCTTTCCCGGAGCTCTGAAATGGTGCAATAATCGCCACGGATATTAGCTTTGCTTCCGTCCATGTAAAACTCTGTATCCAAAAAGTCAGCATCTACCAGGGATGAATACAGCATCCGTATCCACAGAGATACGTCCAGGCTCTCTGCAAATCTCCAGGGTGGTAAATTGGGCTTGGCTCTCTGGATTGTTTCAACAATCGATTTATCAATATCATCTATGTTTTTTAATTGAGACCTTTGAAACTGAAGGGCAGATTGTCCAGCACCTTCAGAACTGGACCAGTCCGGCAGCCCGGTGTGATGCCCGGCTATACAATATGAAAGAAATCGTCCCAATCCTTTGCCGAACAACTCCTCAACCAGTACGGCACCGTGAATAGCATGGGGCATCTTGCCCATTTTTCCCTCCATATGTGCGTCTTCATCAAAATACCCGCTTTTTAATTTGAGGTACTTTTGCCAAACAGGTCTTCCTTTACCTACATCATGGGCTAATCCTACAGCCCGTCCCCATTCTGCAGATTTAAACTTGGCTGCATTTATTCCTGCCAACCGGCTAGTGTTCTCTAAATGTTCTATTAGTTTATGCGGAGCATCCCAGGTTCCATCATCATTCTGTCGAACATGGGCAATTAAGTCGTCGTTCATGATAAAATCCTCTCAAAAGACCAATAACCTGTTAATATATTCCTTCGCCTCAGTCCAAATATTTCCTGCCATTTTCGAGGCTTTTTTACATATCTATACAAGTATTTACCTTATGCAGAGTGAAATACACGATTATGCACCCGAATCTTAATTCCCAGGCATTTGTATTTAACAATGGCCGAGTAGATCCGGAAAGTTTGATTCTTACTATAAATCTCAGCATATCCGCTGGAATGGGGGTTACATTGTATTGCCCATAATTATGAAAAAAATGGTTACTGCTGCGGTCTAGTGCACGTAACCATTTTCAATATTTTGATATTTTTTCATCTTAAAAGCTAAAGGGGGGCATGGCTGAAAACTAAAGTTTCAACACGGCCCCCAGTTTTTTAGCTGATTTTTATCTGGTTTTCGTCCACCGTTTTCATAATGTCGTCAAAGGTAAACCAGCTGTTGGCTTCCCGGAATATATAGCCCGGATCAGTGGCGTGCTGCGCGGCTATAG
>Ga0228536_1001745_pt1 | contig 17444 bp, 13 predicted proteins | sample SJ1Smetagenome_FD_168611 | JGI IMG/M metagenome (GOLD analysis project Ga0228536, IMG submission 168611) | Enriched culture of PCE-dechlorinating microbial communities from Ithaca, New York, USA - SJ1.S | ecosystem: Engineered > Modeled > Simulated communities (microbial... > Unclassified...
GTATTCGAATACATAGAGGTGTACTATAATCGTATAAGGATCCATACCAGCAATGGCGCTACGCCACCAGCCATGGTTCCAAGGAGAGTGGCTTAACTAGCCCTCCACGAAAACGGGGAAGTTCCAGGGTTTCATCCACTGCCAATGAAACCGTCATGAGAACACGTGGCCAATGGGACCTTGGTGAACGATCTACGCTGGATTTCTCCTTGTCGACCTCAGTAAACCAGGATCTTCGTGCTCGACTAAACACAGTACTCACCCCTTACCGGACCACAACTGATTCACTCTTCTCGCGGATCGATGCCGCTATGGGATCGCAGCGCTCCGCCTTCTGGGCGCTTGTGTTGTTTCCCCGTGAATTGCCACTTGCCAATTATCTAATAAAGACACGATTAAATGCTGACCTTATTAAAGGGGTTACCTACATCGTACAGAGGTTCCAGCCGACGAAGGCAATATATCCAGGGCTTGGTGGAATACTTCTCTACGATCCATCTCTAGCAGCTCCTACTAGCTCCTCAGATAGACTCATGGAAGTGGTCAAGGATGCAGTAAACAACCTAGCTCATGATCACCGCTGGTGCGTACTTATTGAGCCTCCAGACGCTGCGTGGATTGCTGCTCACTCCCAGCAATATATGAAAGCCTCAGGGATCGACTGGAATGGGTATCATTATCAAGAGCCTATTGCAGGTGATACTGATCCAGGGCTTGAGACGCTCTCCTTCATCTTCAATGAAGCCATGAATGTAGACGCTACATGGTCGATGACAAACGAGAGGTCATTCATCTGGTGGCCACATCATCTAAAGCAAATCATTTCTAGCTCTCGTGGTTTTGTTGATAGAGGTACAACACTTTATCGCGTCCAGGCAATATCGGACTTTGTCGTCGATGCAAAGTCATCTCCAAGTGAAATTCTAATAGCGTTGACCTCTCTAGTTCCTCGGCTCTCTGGATCCTCAGCAGCGATATATGACGAGCGGGATAGCTCGATCAAACTCTGTACTACAAGCAACATCCATGAGGGTAATGTCGATTGGATGAAAAGAGATTTTGCTACTTTTGCTGCCTTACAGATAGCCGATGCAGAGCGCTTTGCAGAAGCTTTCGCCATCGAGGTTAATGGACGTCCAGAGATATCAGCCCACCCAGTAAATGGGATTCGGCTCTCCCCTGATGAGACGCTCGCTATACACGATATTATCCTCCGTACTCCATCTGGTATGGTTAACAATTGGTGCATCCCCCCTGTCATGATAGCAGGCAAGGATCTCCTTGAGGACAGCGGTATTAAGACGCAGTGGGAACCTCGAGGGTTTTCAGCACTATTGCCATTTACTGAAGACCACTCATCTATACTCGCTGTCTCATGCTTACCGCATCCTGATCTCGGGGAAGGGTGTTGGCTTCAAATTACCCTCCCCTCTCCCATCCCGCGGAATGATGCCCTTATCATGATGAACATGATGAACATAAAGGATTTCTATACAGCATCCAATACTGCAATCTATGGCGGCTGGACTATCCACTCCGATGCTCATAACGACGATGCATTTCTGAGGTTCTTTATCTTCTTACCCAATCAGATCTATATCCAAGGTAAACTGGAGAACTATCTGCTCTATATGATCATGCAGAGCCGCTGGGCGGGGGAGACATTTGAACAACTGCTTCGCTATATACATTCTTTTCGGAGGGAATCCCCTCCTCGGCCAATCCTTCGCGTTAAGGATATCAAGCGGATCAGTGAAGCATGTGGGGTTCCCTTGCTCCCTCCCAATCATCCAATTTATACGCAAGAGGGGGCATGGATTGAGGGTCACCTAAACAATGATTATGCATGTCGCAAGAGCATCATCACCTTACGACAAGATCCTAGCAAATAAGGCTTGTCTGGGAACTTTATGGATATATACGTCTTATATAGTCAGTAAAAGCTGGAGTAACAGCATCGAGCTTCTTTTGTAAGAGTGTTCGCATTTTCGACTGGGATGCCGGGAGATCATCGAGCCGCTTTTGTAAGATGATCGCGGTTCTAACCGGCATCCTTTGATTACGATGGTCTCTTGATCGCTGGTATACAAGACCAAGACAGCTTCTGCAACCCAGAGTTCGTTTATAGATGTAAAGGTGTTTTACTGCCTTGCCGCATGACTGACATTGAAAGTAATACCGATAGCCACCTAGATAGGCTCTTTGTCGTAATATGCTATGCCATTCTCGATTTAGAGGAGTCATAAAGTCTTCGAACCTGACTGAACCGCATCGCTCCATCGACTGATGAGTGAGTGGTATTCCTGCTACATCAGTTGAGTAGACAATGGCATCCAAGTGCCATGTTGCCATCATATGTATTGATTCAATGTATGCTCTCGTGGCCTCAGGTGTCACTGATAAGGTAAGGTCTCGTATAGCTACCCGAGGAACATACTCAATCAGTTCTCGCTCACTCCACGCGCTCCTGCCCATTATTCCCTCCAAATTTCCGAAATAGCTTGGATAACGGTTACGGAAACCGAGACAAGGCATGTTATGTTCCGCATGTAACGGAACGAGTAACGCTTCAATTGATGTGGTACCCTACTCATGCCGTCCAACTCCGACCTGAAATAGTGCTAGTTCTAGCTGAACTAGCTGATCTATCTTTTGATCTATCTCGTCAGTTAGAGGGCTACCTTTTCCATCAGCTTCATTCGTCGTAAGAGTTAAAGCCAATCCCCGCATTCTTGATGCTGTCGTCGCTCCGATAAGACCTTGCATTAAAGCCTCTTTAATATGCGCTTCTACAATATCTGATCCAACCGCGCTCATCCCAATACCTGCCAGTCTTAGGACAAAGGTTTTTGGAGTACGAGGGAGTGAGAACTCGTGTACTAAATCATATTTAGGAATCTGGTAGTATTTCTGCTTCCACCACCCGATAAGGCGAGAATAGATGGCTTGATCTAATAAATCCCATGGGGTTAATTGTCGTCCAAAGCGCTTGGAAACCCCTCGCTTTATTCGATACTCTAAACGTAGGATCCTCTTGCCTCTTAGGTTGATACCATATTGATGCTTCAACTCAGCAACTTTATCGTATCCACTGAATGACCATGACTTGTTCCTAAATTGTACAGTCTGCCCAGAGCTGAAAGTATCTTTCTGCGCTCGCGATAACGTTCCCCACAGGTGCATATATGCTGCTGGAGGCTGTTCTACATCAAACGATACCCCCACCTCTATGCCACAAAGTCGTGCGTCCACTAGAGATACCCCAAGTATCTCCTCAAGCTTATTTAAGCTAGTTGCTAGATCTTCGTAGCTAAGCGTTTTCTCATTAGTCCCATGGATTAAGGCAGGAAGCGATGTGCGTATAAAGATCGAGTTATCCTTGTGACTATAGTAGATCGCTCTAGAACGTTTCCCAGCTATCGGGCTATACGCTTTTAGTCGCACCATAAGCATCTCCCTCTCTTCGTCTGTATGACAAAGCAGGCTGAACGCAATCGCATCTATCAACTTACAGATCCTGTTATAAACTCTGTATTGTTATATAGACTTGATCTGATCACGCTTCTTCGAGGCAATCCAAGCTTGTAGTTCATCCCTATCGAAGAGTGTGCGCCCGCCTAATGATATTGAGGGGATCTTGCGTTCACAGATCCATTTATAGAGCGTCTGCCGTTTTACTCTAAGAAGCTTGGAGACCTCTTCAACTGTCAGCAATGTATCCATAAGCATACTCCTTTACGAATGTCACAGGATTAGTATGCTTTATGTTCCTCTGAGTTTGGTCGACGGCCTTGTCGACGTTTATAGTGTTTTGTCGACGTTATGCTATTTTGAAGGTATTTTTAGGCTACTCCCCAAATCTAAGATCCTACCACTACGATCAATATGAAGACCTTTAATATTAGAGCTCGACTTCTCTTCCCCATTAAACAAGAAATGTTTGGCAATAAACATATTTACTTGTTTAGTCTTCTCAATATACCCATTTTCCATTAAGAACCTGATAAGGCTACTACAATCAGTCATACTGCCTATCCAATTTATCTTCATAGATTTCACAGCATGCGATTCTAGCCCTAATAGGTCCACCTTTTGTTTGAGATGTTGTAGCTCGCAACTCAGTACCTTTATATACTGAACCAGGTCCGCCCTTTGTTCATACAGCTGTAAAATCAGCGAGCGATCTTTATTGGGCTTTCCTATGCAGATAGATTGGCTACTCCGATATAATAGATATCCCAAATCAGGTAAGGTTGTGAGTATGTGGTGAATAGATGTTACAAGATCCTCTTCAGACCAGGCTATTTGTTGGGACCTTATAAAGACTATTTCGTCATTTAATGAACGTAGTGACTCGTCAAGCTTACCCTGATCTGCACCTAGATTAAAAAGCTTGATTACCTTATCCCAAAGCTCTCTTAGGTGAGTATAAGCATCAGGATAGACTGCAATTTCCAACAGTTCTGGGACCTTATCAACTAAGAGGTTTATCCGCAACATTGAGATCTCTTTGTTAACTAACTCTCTAATATCAATGCCATCAGTCTTTCCCATATTCTTCAAGGCACTAATCATCTTCTGCTCTACGAGCGATAGGTCAAACCTCACCCTCTGTAAGATATCTTCAAGTTTAAGAAGCATGTCACCTGGCCCTAGTCCTGATATCTCAAGCTCATGCATCAACCCTTGAACAGTATGACCTAAGTATTTTGGGTGCTTATTCATAAGATATTCTCCGTAATATCGATAACATCCTTATACTCATCAGGATGGAAGTATTCTTCTGACATGCGATCTGTCATATGCCCTGTGAGAGCCTGCACCTTAAGGAGGGGTACCTTATGATTGATGAGCAGCGAGTTAAAAAAGTGCCTCCAGGAGTGGAAGGATAGCCCACGGCTGCGTCGCATTTCATCAGTGATACCCATACCCTCCAAAGCCTCAGCGAAGCGTTTCTGGACGATCTTGTGATCGAGAGGTGCTTGTCTTTTTCTACCAAAAAAGACGAAGTCAGCTGGCTCTTTGTAGGGACTAAGCTCCATGACATGTGCCAGAACCTTTTTTGGCTTATCAGCTAGTGGGACAATCCTAGGTCGGCCATTCTTAGTTCCCTTCAAGCCCTTCCCCCGTTCCCAGGAGGATCTAACCTCAAGGTAACCATCTTTGACGGCGTCACGGGTGAGGCCGAGGATTTCCCCCAGCCTCATCCCAGTTGTGGCGGCAATGAGGTTAATCGCTAAATAACGCTCGTCCTTCCATGCCTGGCTAAAGCAGCTTTTAACCTCGACGAGAGTTAAGATACCCCTCTCTGCCTTAGTTCCTCCGACCGTTGAGATCTCAGGTAGCGCCTGGATGACTTTTTTCTTAAGCGCTCCTCTAAGGACGATCTTGAGAGTTGTCAGGATATGGTTGACGGTACTTGCTGAGAGACCCTGCGTGCGAAGTTCGACGGCATACTCTTCAATGCGCTCGGCATCAATCTGCTTCGGCTTGAGCTCCCCAAACTCTTTAATAAGGTAGTTGTCCAGGTACGCCTGTTGGTTGTCTGCATGGCGTTCACCGATCTGCCTACCACGCAAGCGAAGAGATTTTATGTAAGGCCCATCCCAATCAAAATAGGCATTGGCATACTCAGCAAAGGTGATGTTTTCTTTTGTGATAACTTGACCACGAGAGAGGTAGTCGATCGCCCAGGATTCGGCTGCAGATTTAGTACTCTGCCCCGTGGCCTTGGCAGTCCCGAAGGTTCCGTCATCTAATCTGAACCGGGCGTAGTAGCTGGTGCGCCCAGAAGGCAGCTTGCGTTTCCAGAGCGAGTAGGGCTTTCTTGGCATAATCACCACCATCTCGATAAAAGTAGCTGGTAGATTTATGCTACATTCTCTGCTACACGCCGTCAATACATCAAAATGCTCTAAAAAAGAAAAAGAGTAAGTCGCTGTATTACAACAACTTACTCTTAGTCGGGCAAGCCAGACTCGAACTGGCGACCCCAAGTCCCCCAGACTTGTACGCTAACCACCTGCGCTATTGCCCGGTACCGCCTTGTTCGCGACCCGTTGAAATTAGCACAAGGCTCCCTTCAATGTCAATGAGAACCGGCCGATTATACCCGCCGGACTCTTTTTGCAATCGCCGGCAGCTATCCGCGGGCCCGCGCCCCCTGGATGCCGAATTCCCTTCATCCCGTCCCGTTTTTTTCAATAGCAGCCGAAAATCTCATCCCCCGGCCGCGGATCGATGCCGGGCCTCGTGAGGGCAAAATCGTACTTGACCGGGTCTTCCGGAGCGTAGAGGGCGAAGTGGGCGGTTGCCCGCAAAGCGTCCTTGAGGTTCGGCGAAGCGGCGGAGCGTTTCGCGTCCAAAAAGCCAAGTCGATGGACGCAGGTTGCCGCCATGTGGGTATCCATAGGCACCACAAGCCGCGCCGGCGAAACGCCGGACCAGCCTCCGGGATCCACATCGTCCTGCCTCACCATCCAGCGCAGGAAGAGGAAAAGCCGTTTGCACGCCGAACCCTGAGCAGGGTCGGGAAGGAGATTGGGGCGAATGGAAAAAGCGGTGGATGCCGCGCTGTAGCCGCGCAGCCTGGTCACGAAGGAAGACAGCGCTTCGGTCAAGGGTTTTTCCGGGTCGTCGCCGGCGAGGAACAGCGCCTGCAAAGAGCCGTGTTCCCGTAAAGCGCCCTGGGCGCCGCGCATAAGGCCTATCATGTCCTTGGGAAAGCAAAACCGATACTGAAACCGAGCCCAGCTTTCCTCTATTTTCCTTGCCCCCATATTCAGCAAAGCCTCGGCGGGCCGCGCGCCCAGGGGGGCCAAAGCCTGGTCGCAGGCGCGCAGGATCAAATCCACCGAGCCGAAGGCCAGGGTGGAGCAGATCAGGGCGGCTATTTCCAGGTCGGCGGGCGCCGAGTACCGCCTGACCACCGCCAGCGGGTCCCGTTCGAGCCTGAGGGCAGGTCCGCAGACCGTATGGATATTTTCCAGGAATTCGGCGATCTCGGGTCGATATATAGGGGTCATTACCGGACGACGGCGACTTCCGGACCGACGAGTTTCGCTTCCAGGGCGGCAAGCTGGGCTTCGATTTGCTGATCCGCGATGCCGATCATCCGGGCCTGTTTTATGTAGAAGAGCGCCTTGGTCTTATCGTTCTTGTCGGCGTAGGCCTTGGCGAGGGCCGCGATGGCCTCGATATTGTCCGCCCGTTCGATAAGCGCCTTGCGGTAAAAGTCGATGGCGCTGTCGCCATCGGCGTCGAGGCTACCCTGGAGATAGTAGAGATACGAGCGCATTTCCTTCGAGGTCGAGCCCGAAAGCAATTGGATGGCCAGGCCGAGCAACATCGGCTGCGCATTCAGCGTAGAGCCGAGGGGGGCAAGAATTCCGAAGCCCCCGTCGGACACAGTGTTCCCCGCCGCCGCCAGCCCCGTGCCCGAAACGGAAGCCGCCAGCGATCGCAGGTACGCCTCGATAGCCGGTTCCGAAGCCGGGTTTTCGCTATACCAGTCCCTGGAAAAGCTCAAGGCCTCCGCATAGCGGCCGGATTTACGCAGGATGGTGGCAACGACTTCCTTGTCCAGCCCCGCCCAGGCCGATTTGTCCAGCAGATCGACGGCGGCATACCAGTCCTGGCGGTTGTAGGCGCTCAAGAGAAGGTAGCGCTCGGCAAGGTTCTTAGCCTCCTGCCTCATGGCGATCTGCAAGGGATTGTAAAGCGGCAGGCCCGTTTCATCGGTCGCAGGCGCCCCGGCCAAGAAGGAAAGGGCGGATTCGCAGAGCGAGGTCGCCTCTTTATGCCCCGATTCGGGACCCTGAAACAGGACACCGGCCATAAGAATCATTATCTCCGGATCGTCGGGGCAGGCCTGCAGCGCTTTGCGAGCCCACTTGATTGCGTCATCGTTGCGCCCCTGGGCCTTGCTCAAAAGGGTTTTAAGGTACAGGTAAAGCCTGTCCGAAGGGTGTTTCTTTCCATATCCGTCAATGAGCGGCTGGGCGGCCTGATAGTTGTTTCTATCCATGAAAATATGGGCGAGCATCAGATTCAGGTCCTCGGAACCGGGCAAGAGCCCGAGCGCCTTGTTCATAAAAGCTTCGGCCTCGGCCAGCTTGCCGTTTCGGTAGAGCGCCATGGAATAGGGCTTCAAAAAGGCGGGGTCCTCGGCGCGGAGGTCGGCCAGGGGCTCAAGAAAGCTAAGCGCGTTGATGGGGCGCGATAGTTCGAGGGAGATGATCCCCAGTTCGAGTCGGGCAGGCCAGAGATCGGGATAGGCGTCCAAGAGTTTCTGGTAGCTGTGATAGGCAAAGGCGGGCTGTCCGGTCAGCCGTTCGTACCGTGCCTGAACCAGGCCGGGCATCACCGATTGCTGGTCGGCGAGGGCCGAAAAACGCTCGGCGTATCCCAGGGCGCCGCGGGCTATTTCCTGGTCGTCGGATCTGAAAATCGCCAAAGCCGGGAGAATTTCATTTAAAAAACTCGGTTGGGAACCCTTGGGAGCGGCGAAGATCTTACCCTGGGAGGCCTCCACAAGCTGGGTCAGGCTTATGGAATACCCGTTGTGGGCGGATTCGACGGTCGGATCGATGCTGAAGGACGCCGAAGCCGCCCCCTGGGAGCCCGAACCGTTCCTTACCGCGTTCTGAACGCCGGTGGCCGCCCGCGGTGACGCGGCGGGCGGATAAAGAATGGAGCCGACGCCCCGGATTATCTCCAAAAGGGCTTTCTTGTCCGATTCGTCGATAACCTTAGTGTGCGCCAGGCCTTCTTGAGCCTGGGCCAGCGATTGGGGGGTGGCCAGGATAATGCAACGCTCAACCTCGGTCTTGCTGTTCACGACCTTGGAGAGAATGCTGGGATCGGACATGCTCAGCGCGGACTGGGCGGACAGCGAGATGGGCGCAAGGAGCGCCAGTACGAGGGGTAGAAAAATACGGATACGCGCAAATACTATATTCACCTCGACAAAACCCCTCTTTCTTTCCTTCCCCAAAATAGTAGACAGCGAAAAAACTCCACAGTTACAAGGTAACACGCATATTTTAAGAATCGTATCATTCTTTGTTGAAGTATATACAAATCGTCAAGTCTTGCAAAGTGTAAAACCCCCATGTTACTCTCGTTTGCGTGTCATTTTTACCCAAGGCGCAGAGGGCAAAGGATACACTCCCATGACAGGAAGCCGGCATCTTCGGCGCCGATCGGCGCCGAACTTCGTTTTATTCACGTTTCTCGCTCTGATTTTTGTATCCTGCACCCAAGAAAACTCTTTTTATATCCAAGGCGACAGGGTTCAAAAAAAAGAACTACGGACGCTTTTTTCGCTTTTAAACGAATACGGACCGACGGGAGCCAGGCCCGATAACCTGGCGCGTTTCGCCACGGCGCGCAAAATAGCGGCCCTTCTCATAGCCGATGAAAAGAAGGCATTGGCGGCCTCGTTTTTGCTGGATCTGGGCGATCCCGAGGACGAATACGCCCCGTGGTATCTTTTTTCCGCCGCCGCGGCCTATGAATCGGCGGGCGATCTGCCCCTGGCCATACCCCTTTACGAAAGGCTGATCAAAACCCAGCCTGATTTGCTGGTGGAGGGGAATAGCCTTCATTATCAGGCGTTGTTGCGCCTTGTCCGCAGCGACGCCGGACCGGAGCGAAAAATCGAGTACTACCGCGATTTAATAGTGCGTTTTCCCGACGCCGAGGATATCGGCGCTTCCCATTTTCTCCTGGCCAAGGAATACGAAAAAACCGGGCAATGGAAAGAAGCGATGAATTCCTACGCGGCCTATCTTCCTTATTTCGGCACCCAGGTCCCGGGGTATCCGGATGCTTTATCCTACGCGCGACAGCTTTTGGAATTCAACGCCAGTTCCAAGGATTGGACCTACGAGAGCCTGGAGGAACTTCTGGAGGAAATTCGAAAGGCCCTGACCCTTGGTTCGGCGAGACAGCTCAGGCGTTTTGCCTCAAAAGCCGGTTTTTTCGCGATCTCCTGGTTTCAGGACAGCGATATGGATGCCAACAGCAAGGTCGCCTTCGATCTGGGGCAGTTCATGCAGGGCCGAAGAATCTACGCTTCCCAGACGGTGCACCCGATATCGGGTCCTTACGAAGCCTATTTGCGCACCTGGGGCTGGACCGGCCGTTTGGATGTCTGGTATTTGTATTTTCGAAAAATCAATTTTCCGGCTGACCCTGCGGTCCACGGGCGTTGGGAGTGGGCTGGCATATATTTCGGGGAAAGGATGCAATGAAGTTTTCTTCACTGGTTTACACAGCATGCCTGGCGGTTCTGGTCTTTTTTACCGCCGGCAGCCTCGGGGCTTACGATCCCGACGCCTCGGATCGCCGAATTCCATACCTTCCATCGGTGCCGGAAGAAGAGCCTGCCCTCCCGGATTATACCGGTCCGCAGGCGGAAGAGCGGGCCGAAGAGGAGGAGCCGCAGCAAGAGCTGCCCGGGGAACAATCGGATCAAACGGAAGACCTGCTATCCGGGACGAGCGGGGGAACCGCGGGGGAAGGAGGGGAGGAAGACCCCGGAGCGAAGCTTTCCGGCAAGACGGATCTCCCTGTGGCCGCCATCGATCCCTTGCTGTCCACGGGCATTCTCGTCGACGGTCTGGAGTACGATATCGACATGCCCTGGGGGCATGAGGAATTCGAGAAACTGCGGGAGTTCTATCTCAGCGCCGGGGGTAAGCAGTGGCTGAAGGCGGTCATGCAGCGCTCTCTGCCCTACCTGGCCTTCGTCGAGGAAAAAATCCACGAACTGGGGCTTCCCAGGGAATTGCTCTACCTGCCGATCATCGAGTCCGAATATTCGCCCTACGCGGTGTCCAAGAGCGGCGCCACGGGCATCTGGCAGTTTATGCGTAATTCGATTTCAGGCTATGGGCTCAGCATCAGCGAATGGAAGGATGATAGAAGGGATTTCATGCGGAGTACCACCGCCGCGCTTTTAAAGCTCAAGGACAATTACCAAGCCTTGGGCGATTGGTCGCTTGCCATAGCCGCCTACAACGCGGGTCTCGGCGCTGTCACGAGGGCCGTGCGAAACGCGAAGGGCGAATCCATCGACTTCTGGCATCTCTATGAGAGCAAAAAACTTCCGAAAGAATCTTTGGCGTACGTACCCAAATTCCTGGCGATTTCCACCATCCTGCGCTATCCTGAGCTGCATGGCTTGGAATATTCCTGGGGAAACACCCTGGCCTGGGAGGCGATACCGCTGGACCGCCAGGTCGATATCGGTCTGATAGCCGAAAAAGCCGGTATCGATCTCGATCTTTTCAAACGGGGCAACGCCGAGCTGAACTACAGCATAACAGCGCCGGGAAAGGGCCATGTGCTTAAAGTGCCGGCCGAGCACGCCGAGACGGTCAGATCTCTCCTGTCCGGCAGCTCCTCGCCTTTGATCCGCTACGATATTTACACGGTCAAATCGGGGGATACCTTAAGCGGCATAGCCAAGCGTTACTCCACCCCCTTGAGTATCGTGATCGACGCTAATCCGGGCATAAAACCCGATGCGATACGGATAGGACAAAGACTGATAATTCCCCAGCTGAGCGCCGCCAAGGCGCCGACTTCCTCAAATGCGCGGGCAGCTGTCGTCTTCGATTCGCATTATACGATAAAGAAGGGCGACACGCTGGGAAAGATATCGAGTTTATACGGCATAAACCCGATATCGCTGGCCGAAGCCAACGATATCGGGCTGAACAGCATTCTCAAGATCGGCCAACGTCTAAAGGTGCCGACACGCTGAAAGGTTTTGTTTGTTGACCGGCGCTCAGGAGAGCGCAAGGGTGGCGAACACCTTCGCGTCGCCGAGGATATTCGAAAGTTGGGCGCTTTCGTTGGGCTGATGGGCGGTCTCGTTCATTCTGGCCCAAACCACGCAGTCGAAACCCGCGTTGCGCAAATACGCCCCGACGGTGCCGCCGCCGATGCCTATGGGCTTGGCTTCGACGCCGTAGACTTCCCGCACCGCGTTCTGCAGCGCCTTTACCACAGGCGCTTCGGGGGAGGTCGCCTTTGATTCGTTGCTCTGGACGATTTCGAAATCGACCTTGACCTTATGCTCGACCTCGACCAGGGCGGCCACTTTTCGCAATTCCTCCAGGACCTTCGCAACAGGGTAAACGGGCAGAATCCTCATATCCAGATAAAAGACATCCTCGCCGGGAATCGTGTTGACATTGGGAACGTTGGCTTCTTTCTTGGTGGGATTGATGGTTGTGCGATCCGGTTCGAAGAGCGCGTTCCTGGCCGTGAAGACGGTGTTTTCCAGATTATGGATGCGAAGCGCCAGATCGCTGGCGGCGAGAAAGGCGTTGACCCCCTTGTCGGGGGAGGCGGCATGGGTTTGCACTCCCTTAGTCCTTACTTTGAGCCAGCAGATATTCTTTTCCGCCACTTCGATTTCCGTGCCTTCGGCGTTGCCCCCGTCGGGGATTATGATGATATCTTCCTTATTGAACAATGAATAATTCGCGATGAGGTGCTGGATCCCATACTTTGAACCCACCTCCTCGTCGGCGACGAAGAGTAGTTTGATCGTGCGCTCCGGCACGATGCCCTGATGGATAAAGGCCAGGGCGGCGAACACCGAAGCCACGAGACCCTGCTGGTTATCCTCGACGCCGCGGCCTATGACGGCGCCGTCTTTGACGATCACCTTCCAGGGGTCGCTGTGCCAGAGCGAGCGCTCCCCTTCGGGCACCACATCCAGGTGGGACATGATCCAAAGCCTGGAGCTATCGTTCCTGCCCCTGATGGTAGCCACGAGGTTGGGCCGTATTCCCGAGGCCACGCGGCTATCCTTGGCATCCATGCGCTGAATATCGGTGATGCCCTGCTTTTTGAGCCAGGCCTCCAGGGCGATCGCCTTGTCCAACTCGCCCTGTCCTTCCGACTCCGGAGCCAGGGCCGGAATCGAAGTGAGGAGGGTTTCGAGCTCCACGACGCGATCCACGCTTTTTTCGATGTAGGAAAAAACCTTGTCTTTCACCATATTCTCCTTGCCATATGTATGTGGTTTTATCGTCCCAGCCCGCGGCTGTATGCCTTCCAGCTGGTGGCGATGAGGGAGTCCAGATCCGAATAGCGCGCCTTCCAGCCCAAAAGCTGACGGGCCTTGCCGCTGGACGCCACCAGGGTGGCCGGATCGCCGGGACGGCGGTCAACGATATCCGCGGGGATCGCCTTACCGGTTATCCTGCGGGCAGCCTTTAGGATTTCCAGCACCGAAAGACCCGATTCGGAGCCCAAATTCACCGTGAGACTCCTTTTCCGCTTCAGCACATACTCCAGGGCGAGAAGATGCCCCTGGGCGAGGTCGCTCACATGGATATAATCGCGAATACCCGAACCGTCCCGGGTGGGGTAATCGGTGCCAAAAACCTTCAGCGCGGGACGAATGCCAGCGGCCACTTCCATGATCACCGGAATAAGGTTGGCGGGATTTTTCTCCAGCCCATGCACCCTGCCCTCGGGATCGTAACCCGCGGCGTTGAAATAACGCAGGGCCGCGAACCTCAGCCCCTTTAGTTTTTCGTACCAGGCCAGAAAACGCTCGATTTCGAGCTTTGTAAATCCGTAAAAATTCTCCGGTTCCTTGGGGTGCTCTTCGTCCACCGGCAGGTAGGCGGGCTCCCCGTAGACCGCCGCCGAGGATGAGAAGATCAGGGTTTCGATGCCGGCTTCGCAGGCGGCGTTCAGGATATTGATCGTACCGGCTATATTTTGGGTGGCGTACTTCTGCGGAACGATCATCGACTCTCCGGCGGCCTTGGCCGCGGCCAGATGGACCACCGCTTCGTAGCCGCCCCGCTTCATCTGCCCCTCGAGCCAGGGATAATCCAAGATATCGCCCTGAAAAAACCCGTACTCCGGAAAAAGATTGTCCTTGCTGCCGGTGGAAAGGTTGTCCACCACATCGACCGCCAGCCCCGAATCCGCGAAAAGCCGGGCCACGTGGCTGCCGATATAGCCGGCCCCGCCGATGATCAATACTTTCATGGTTTTTATGATAGCAAGATTTCAAACGGGAGGATAGGCGATTCCGGATATAAAAAAGCCACCCGAATTGGGTGGCTCTGCCGCCGATCAGAATTGAACTGATGACACATGGATTTTCAGTCCATTGCTCTACCAACTGAGCTACAGCGGCGGGATGCACAGGATTCTTACCGCGCGGGGCTGGCTTTGTCAATACCTGGGGTTTTAAGAATTCATTATCGGGAATTTTTCACCCAGCCGGATATCAATTGCTTATTGCACATTCATAAGCCTTAAGTTATGATGGGTTCAGTTACTAAAGTACCTTTCCTGGAAAGGAATGGAGATTAAGCCTTGATCCGCAAAATCCCGTGGTTTCTGCCACTCGTCATAGTTCTACTCTTTTTGCATGCCTGCCAAAGCCAGCCCGATGTGCCCCTGGTTGTCGCCGAAGTAGTGCCGACCACAACGACAACCACGGTAAAGGTCCCGGTCATGATCGTCTCCCAAGCCCCACCCACCACGACTACGACGCTGGCGCCGACCAAGCCCGTCTTACCCTCCATATCCGAGCCCGAATACAGAAACCTTTTCGCTTCGGTAAACGACTCACATAAGGAAGCTGTTTTCTACGAATTGGAGGACCTGCTGCCCGAGGGCTTTGTCAGCGCCTCGGCTCAATTCCAGGACGCCAGGGCCAACTTCGATGTCCAGGTCTGGCGCTGGCCCTACGACGGCGAAGCCGCCTATCCCTTCGCGCAGGAACTCCGCGGCGTGGGCCGAAGCCTTGAGGCCTTGCTCGCCAAGGGCTTACCCATGCGATCCGAGACGGAAAAGGTCAAGGTTCAAGTCAGGGCCGATACGGCCTTGGCGAATGGCTTGGCCCAGGCTGTGCCCGAACGGAACGCTAAGGCCCGGGCTGAATTCGAACTAGGAAAGACCCTCCACACCAAGGCCCAGTATCGCGCTTCCATAGCGGCGTTCAGAAAAGCTGCCCTGCTCTTCGCGTCGGCGGAGGCACTGGCGGCGGCCGAAACGCAAAGAGCCACGCTTGAGCGGAGTGGATTCGCCAAGTACTCGCCCTACGATGTTATCGAAGCCGGGCGCCTGATGGCCGAGGACGAAAGTCTCTACGTCCTGGGCGACGACAGCTCAATCGCCAGGGGGAACGAGCTATTGGGCAGAGCTCGGCAGTATTACGCCAACGCTTACACCTGGGGCCTGGAATGCGATGCCACCGAAACCCGGGACAAGGCTCTTCTCGCCAAGCGGAGAGCGGATTCCCTCGTCGCAGAAGGCAACGCCGCCGATGACTACGAAAAAGCTTCGGCCTCCCTCGAACAGGGCGACGAAAACCGTGGCGCCTCCGACTTCGCCCACGCCGCGGACCTGTACCGCCAGGCCGAAGCGGACTTCGACGAAGCGTATCGCGTAGCCGCGCGAGGTCAGTGCGAAGCCGGGTCTGCCCAGGAGCTGGCTAAACGAGGATTCGAGTACCTGCGCGCGGCCTTCGTAGCCGCCGATATCGAACCCGATGCAATCTTTAACGAAGCCGGGTTGTTTATCGGCCTGGCCGATAAAGCCTTGGAGGAATTTTCCTTCACCATGGCCAAGGCCGACTATCTCGAAGCTCTCGATAAGCTGGCCGTCTCGCAATCCATCCTGCAAGGGGAGATCGAGTCCAGGCGATTAGCCGCTCAGGCGAAGGCCGAGCGCGGCGCGGCGGAACAGGCGGCTTCCCAGAATCTGGCGGTTAAGAACGCCGAACTGGAAGCCCTGAGAGCCGAAAAGGCCGACGCGGAGCGAAGGCTGGCCGAAGCGCTGGCCCATCAGGAGACCGGAGCTCAAGCCGAGGCCGCGCGTCTATCCGCGGAACGAGCGGCGCTGGAAAAGGCGGCGGCGGAAGCGAGAGCCGAGGCCGACAGGCTCGCCGCGGAACGGGCTGCGGCGGAACAAGCCGCAGCCATGGCAGCCCAAACCGCTGCCGAAGCAAAGGCCGAATCCGAACGGCTGGCGGCTGAACGGGCCGCCGCCGAGCAGGCGGCCCGGGACAAGGCTGCCGCCGACCAAGCCCAGCAACAAGAAGCCACCCGCACGGCGGCCCTCTCTATCCTGACCCAGGCCCAAGCCCGTTACGACTGGGCCACCGGCGTCAACGCCGAACACAACTACCCCGAAGCCTACTCCTCCGGCGCCGCCCAGCTTACGCAGGCCCGCCAGGCGTACGAGGCCGCCGACTACCAAGCCGCCTCCTTTAAAGCCCGGACAGCATTGGCCAGCCTGGAACGCATAGCCGAATTCGCGCCCTTCCCCGCCGGCTACATCGTCGACCTGCTGCCCGAACGCAAAAACATCGACAGCCTTACCTTCATAGCCGCCCAGGAATACGTCTACAACGACTCCTTCAAATGGGGCATCCTCTATCAAGCCAATAAAGCTCAACTCAAAGACCCCAACAACCCCGATTTCCTCCTCTCCGGCCAGGTCATCGTCATACCCAGCCTCAGGGGCGAGGAACGCAGCGGGATATGGGATCCTAAAAAAACCTATGGGATATTCGATAAAGGCTATGTCTCCGAGGAAGAAAAGCGGGCCGTCGAAACCGCGCAAAAACAGGGCCTCGACGCTGGCAAGAAGTCCCGGGCAGGGGCTCAGAGCGCCCTCGACGAAGGCCAAAAAGCTTACGACAAGGCTATTGCCAGAAACGCCAAAAACAACCACCCCGCGGCGCTCGCCGAAGCGCGAAAAATCCTCGAAGACGCGAAAGCTTCCTTCAAGATCGAAGACTACAAAACCGCCGCCGAGCAGGCCAAGAAAGCTGCCGAAGCTTTCGCCGCCATCCCGGAGTTCGCCCCCCTGCCCGCCCGTTACAGGGTTCGATATATTCCCGGCGAAACCGACAGCCTCTGGCGCATCGCCGGCTATCCCTTCGTCTACAACAACAACTACCTCTGGATGCGCCTCTACAACGCCAACAAGGACCTGCTGTACTCCCCCAGCGACCCCCACATCATCCTTCCGGGTCAGATTCTCACCATACCCAGCCTGAAGGGAGAAATGCGTGAAGGTCTCTGGGACTCCAAGAAGACTTATCCTATTTATAAATAGAAGTTTATAAAAAAGGCCGATCGTCCACGACGATCGGCCTTGGCTGAATGGGCGGTGCAAGAGTCGAACTTGCGACCCCCAGCGTGTCATACTGGTGCTCTAACCAACTGAGCTAACCGCCCGTACCAAATAAAAAGCCCCGCTTAAGGAGCCTGACACAGGGGCATATATATCCCGCCGGCCCCAAATCTGTCAAGCACTCGGTAGTGTTTCAAAGCTTGTTGAAACGGTGAAGCAACGCGAAGGGTTTAGGGCGTATCACCAGAGAGAGACTCGAAGAGTCTTTCTCTGGAGGAGCCAATGCATCACTTCTCTTTCTGCCCTCACGC
>Ga0228536_1001746_pt1 | contig 17436 bp, 16 predicted proteins | sample SJ1Smetagenome_FD_168611 | JGI IMG/M metagenome (GOLD analysis project Ga0228536, IMG submission 168611) | Enriched culture of PCE-dechlorinating microbial communities from Ithaca, New York, USA - SJ1.S | ecosystem: Engineered > Modeled > Simulated communities (microbial... > Unclassified...
TAGGATTTCGCGTCTATCTGAAAAGAAATCTTCCCCCCAGAGAACTTGTGGAAAGCTTCCGGACGATACCGGCAGCCAACATCGCGGACTGCATGGGACGCCATAATGCCATGTTACCGGAGATCAGGCTCATGACAAAACCCGGAGAATGCAACATGGTCGGTGTTGCTCTTACCGTGAAAACATGCTACGGGGATAACCTGATGATCCACCAGGCTCTGGATATGGCTTCGGAAGGCGACGTAATTGTTGTGGCCAATGAGGGAGGCAGGAACAGGTCGCTCCTTGGGGAGATCATGTACCGGTACGGCGAGAGAAAAAAACTCGCCGGTCTTGTGCTTGATGCTCCCATTCGGGATGCCCTGCAGATCCACAGCGGATCCCTTCCCCTGTACGCAACAGGATCCACTCCCGGAGGCCCCTATAAGGAGGGCCCGGGGGAAGTGAACGTTCCCGTTTCCTGCGGGGGAGTGCATGTAAACCCCGGAGACATAATCGTGGGGGATCCGGATGGCGTGATCGTTATAGCCCGTCAGGATGCGCAGGAAGTGCTTGAAGCAGTGAAGGCTTTCCAGCAGAACGACCAGCGGAAGCTTCAGGCCGCAATCAACGGTACGGCTGACAGAAGCTGGGTCATGAAACAGCTTGAAGCCAAAAAGTGTGAGTTCGTGGATGGTTTTTACAGCTGAAAAACCGGCGGAGTAAACATCCGCCGGGCATGAACCGTTTGATTTTCTTCATGAAGAGCGGAATGGAAAAAGACCTGAGGAGGTATTGGGATGGAAATCAGGATGAAATATGCGGAAACTCTTTTTCTTTTGCTCGTATGCCTTGTTTCAGGCGTATTTCTTGTCATCTCTGCCGGATATAGTGATATGGCGAGGGCTGTACCGAATATCTGTTCGGTTTTTGTAATCCTCTGTATAATTTTTCGGCTCGGACAGATCTGGCTGGGAAACTCATCCGGAACTTCAGCAATGAAGATCCACAAACGGGCGCTTCCGTTCGTTCTTATGCTGACCGTCTACACGGCAGGGGTTTTTGTGACGGGATTCATTATAGCCAGCGCGATTTTTGTGCCGATTTGTATGCATTGGATGGGGCAACGTAAGCTTTCAGTCGTTTTGTCGGTTACTGCTGCATATATCCTGCTTGTTTACCTTGTTTTCGTTACAGGATTCAGGATGCCTCTCCCCGAAAGCATCGTGGGGTTTTGAGAGGTGAACGGTATGATTTTTGAGGGATTCCTGGCGGCCATTCATCCGGTAAACATCTTCAATGCTCTTTTCGGTACCGCTCTCGGAATCATTATGGGTGCAATTCCCGGTATAGGCTCTTCTATGACCATGGCTCTTCTTCTGCCTTTCACTTTCTGGATGCCCGCTGACGGGGCCCTAATCCTCTTAGGCTCGGTTTACTGCGGAGCAACCTATGGCGGGTCGATTTCTGCAATACTCCTGAACACCCCGGGGACCCCCGCATCAACAGCAACCGCCTTCGACGGGTACCCCATGGCGCAGCAGGGGAAAGGAATGGAGGCCATAGGCATCGCCGCAATGGCTTCTTTTGTGGGAGGAACTGCCGGACTCCTGCTGCTTTTCTTCTTATCCCCTCCCCTTGCTGAAATTTCGCTGAAATTCGGCCCTGCGGAGCTCTTCCTGCTCACCCTTTTTACGTTTATCATCATCTCCGTCACTGTCCTCAAAGAATCGGTAGTAAAAGGACTTATTGCTCTCGGGTTGGGCCTTGTTCTCTCAGGCATAGGATATGACCCTATTTCAGGTGCGCTGCGGTTCACTTTCGGAGTGCCGTACCTTGAGGATGGAATTCAACTGGTGCCTGCAATCATCGGGTTGTTTGCAATATCTGAAGTTTTTGCTTTCGTGGAAAGCGGGGGCACCATTTCCAATTCACTCGAAGCAAAAGGAGGGCTGAAAGAAGGGTTTAAGCAGACTTTCCGTTTTCCGAAGACGCTCATCCGTTCAACCATAATCGGTTCTGTGATCGGAGCCCTTCCGGGGATCGGGGTCAGTGCCGCCAACCTGATCGCTTATGTTGCGGCAAAGGCCGGATCAAAGCATCCGGCCCTTTTCGGGACCGGGGTTCCTGAAGGGGTAATAGCTCCTGAATCATCGAACAACGCAGTGACTTGTACGTCCCTTATTCCGACACTTACCCTCGGCATCCCCGGGAGCTCTTCGGCGGCACTTCTCATGGGAGCATTGATGATCCACGGACTTATTCCCGGCTCAGCTCTTTTCACAACATACGGCAAAGTAACCTATACGTTCTTTTTCGGCCTCGGACTCTCAAACCTGTTCATGCTCCTCGTAACCATTTTTACCGTCAGGTATCTTGTAAAAATAACCGTGGTGGATGTAAGTTTCCTGATTCCCATAATTGTCAGCCTCTGTTTCATAGGGTCGTACGCGATGCGGAACAGCCTGGGAGATGCAGCGGTGACAATGGTTTTCGGGCTTCTTGCATTTACAATGAGGAAGCTGAAATATCCTCTTATATGCCTTCTTCTTCCCATAATACTGGGCACTATGATGGAGAGGGGGTATCATCAGTCTCTCATGCTTTCCGGAGGGTCATTCTCCATTTTCTGGGCGAGCCCAATTTCCAGGGTGATTCTCGCCATCACCATTCTCTCTCTTCTTTATCCTCTTCCGGGATACTTCCGAAAGATCGGGAAAAAAGAGAAATAAAACGGAAGAGCACTTTTTTAAGGATGGCATCTGCACAGCAGGTATTTTTGAGACATTTTTCGGATCTCAGGAGCAGTGCATGATCCGGAGCAGAAAATCAAGGAGGATCAACAATGAAAAGATCTGCCAGACTCAGAGCGATGCTGAATGAACGTTCTGCCCTTGTGTGTCCGGGGGCACATGACGCGCTGTCAGCGAAGATGATTGAAAACTATGGTTTTAAAGCACTTCAGGTGAGTGGTTTCGGGCTTTCCGCCAGTTATCTCGGCCTTCCTGACATGGCGTTCCTCTCATTTGCCGATGTCCTGCATTTTTCGAAGAATGTTATTGATGCAGTAAAAATTCCTGTGATTGTTGATGCAGATACAGGATTCGGCAATGCTATTTCGGCGATGTATGTTACAGAGCAATTTATCGGTGCAGGTGCAGCGGGGATGAACATAGAAGACCAGGCTTTCCCGAAACGATGCGGCCATATGGAAGGCAAGCAGCTTGTATCAAAAGAAGAGATGGCGCTGAAGGTTATGGCCTGTAAAGATGTGAGAGACCGGCTTGATCCTGATTTCATAATCAATGCCCGAACTGATGCGATTGCCGTGGAAGGATTCGAAAGCGCGATAGACAGGGCAAATGCGTATGCTGAAGCAGGGGCGGACCTGATTTTTCTTGAAGCGCCCCGTTCTGAAGAACAGATACGGGAAGCTGTCGCCCGGATCAAGGCACCTGTGAGCATCAATATATTTGATGCTGTCGCAGGGGGGAAAACTCCGGTCATGTCAATCGAAAAGCTCAGAGAGCTTGGGGTGGCCAGGGTGAGCATTCCCGTGGGTCCTCTTTTTGCAGCTGTAAAGGGGCTTATGGATTATCTCGAGGCAATACGGGATGACAGGGTGGCTGTAGGGCGGAACGATCTTGTCTGCGCATTCTCCGAGTTCCGAAAACTGGTGGGGTACGACGACTTCCGGCAGCTTGAAAAGAAATATCTGCCATCCTTTATTGAGAACAACATGTGACGGATTTTGGAAGGGCAGGTGGAAAAATGTCTGGAAGGACAATTGCTGAAAAAATACTGCAGAATCATTCCGTAAAAAAAGGTGAGCCTGTGAAGGCAGGAGACATCCTTTTCTGTACGGTTGATTTCCTTATGAGCCACGATGCTACCGCTCCCATGGCGATAAAGGCTTTTGAAAACATGGGAGGAACGAAAATTTTCGATCCCTCTAAAATGGTGCTTATTCTTGATCATGCGACCCCGGCTCCTTACGAAAGAATAGCCAATCTACAGTCTATGATGCGCAGTTTTGCTAAAGAGCAGAACATAAAATTCATCGAGGGCGGGGAAGGGGTATGTCACCAGATTGTTGTAGAGCAGGGATTTCTTAAGCCCGGAGAGCTTGTTCTTGGAACCGACTCTCACACATGCACCTACGGAGCTCTTGGGGTTTTTGCCACCGGTGTGGGTTCTACGGATATGGCAGCAGCCATGTATACAGGGAAATCGTGGTTCAAGGTTCCGGAAACCATAAAAGTGACACTGAAAGGTTCACTCCGCCGGGGATGTTCCGCAAAAGATGTGATCCTCAAAACCGCGGGGGTTATCGGAGCTGACGGTGCAAATTACAGGAGCATCGAGTTTTACGGTGAATGGATCGATTCCGCATCTCTTTCGGACCGCCTGACACTTGCGAACATGGTCGTGGAAATGGGGGCAAAGTGCGGTTTTCCGTGCAGCCCTGATCTTGGGGTTTGCGCTGACGACGATGCCCAATACCTTATGAATGTTGAAATAGACCTTGATGCTCTCTCTCCGATGGTTGCGAGACCTCATGCAGTAGATGATGTCTGTTCTGTGAGCGAAGTGAATGACGTGGTCATTCACCAGGCTTTCCTTGGAAGCTGTACGAACGGAAGAATTGAAGACCTCCGCGAAGCTGCAAAAATACTGAAAGGAAAAAAGATCGCAGACGGAGTGAGGCTGATAATTGCACCTGCCTCCAGGCAGGTGATGCTCAAGGCCATGGAGGAGGGGGTGCTCCAGTCGCTTATTGAGGCCGGCGGTGCTGTGTTTACCCCGGGATGCGGCGTGTGTGTGGGAACACATGGCGGGGTTCCTGCCGACGGTGAAGTGGTTCTTTCTTCCTCAAACCGTAATTTCAAGGGGAGGATGGGCAATAACAAGGCTCTTATTTACCTGGCGTCACCTGCAACCATTGCTGCATCTGTTCTCAAGGGCCGGATAACAGATCCCCGGGAATTGGAGGAATACCGATGAAACTGCAGGGACATGCGGTAAAATACGGCGATAATATAAGCACGGATCTTATTATTGCCGGAAAACACACGAAAACATTGAACGTCAGAGATCTTGCCGATCATGCAATGGAAGATCTCGATCCTGCCTTCGGGAGGAGGATAAGCGGGGGAGGCATTCTTGCAGCGGGGTCGTATTTTGGATGCGGATCCTCGAGAGAGCAGGCCCCTGTAGCGTTAAAGGAAGCCGGTGTTCTGTTCATTGCGGCAAAGACATTTTCCCGCATTTTTTACAGGAACGCAGTCAATATAGGGCTTCCCGTGGTCGAGTGCGATACAGATGCCATAAGCGACGATGACATCCTTGAATATGATGTCGGTGCAGAGGTACTGAGAAACATTACTCAGAAAAAAGAGCTGGCTGTAACGCCTCTCCCTGAGATAATGGTGGAGATTCTGAAAGAAGGAGGAGTGGTGCCTTATATAAGAAAATACGGCGGGTTCTAGGAGGGTAGAAATTTCCGGCCGGTTTCACGGGCAAAATTCAGGTGGCCGGCAGCGCTGAAAAATTATTCATAACGATAGGGATCAGTAAGGAGGAGGTATGTCGTAATGTTCAGACGATCAGGGATTTTTATTTGTGCGTTCCTTGTTATGTTTCTCTTTGTCGCTCCATCCTTCGCAGCTTTTCCAGACGGAAAGCCTATCCGGATAGTAAACCCCTTTGCAGCGGGAGGAGCCGGTGACGTGGAGGTCCGTATGCTTGCTCCTCTCATGGAAAAGCATTTCGGCGTGCCCGTGGTTGTTGAAAACATGACTGGAGCAGGCGGACGCATTGCCTACGACAAAATGTACAAAGAAACCGCAGACGGACACACCCTTTTTTACAACAACCAGCCCGCCCTGCAGCTGGGAGAATTCCTTTACGACGGGAGATACAAGGGGAATGAGTTCACCTACCTTGTCAACGTGGTCAAAGACTCCCGCTACCTTCTTGTTCTCAAGGAATCTCCCTACAATACATTCCAGGACCTTCTCGAAGCCTCGAAAAAAGAGGACATTTCCTGTGCCGTGTCGGGACTCGGAAGCAGCGGACATCTCGGCAGCGTCCAGCTGGTCCTTGCAGGGCTCAAACACAGAATAGTGCCTTTTGACGGGACGGCGCCTTCGAAAGCCGCTTTTCTCGGAGGACATATTACTTTCTGGATCGCGGGCTACAGCGAACTGAAAGCCCTGCTTGCAGACGACAAGATCAAGGTGCTCGCTACCCTTAATGACAGGCGCCTTCCTCCCTATGACTACCCGACGCTATCAGAGATGGGGCTTCCGGAAGTTGCTGTCTACAACATGCGTGGAATATGCGCTCCTCCCAGTCTTCCCGAGGATATCAAGGTTCTCCTTATAGAAGGAATCAGCAAAGCGGTCAACTCGGAGGAAATACAGAAATGGGCGGCCGAAACAGACAGGCCGATGCTCTTCGCGGCAGGTGACGACTATTTCAAACTCCACGAAGAGACGACAAAAATGGTAACAGATGCTCTTCCCATGATGAAAGAAAGTATCGGGAAAAAGTAGGAACATGCAGGGAAAATACTTTTTTGGTGAGAAAATATTTATTTTTGAAAGGGGAATTGAGAATGAAAAAAGTACTGCTCGCAGTTTTGGTTCTTGTATGTCTGTCAGCTGCACCCGTGTTTGCGGATGATGTTTTCGTCCGTATTGGTACCAGCAGTGTGGGCGGAGGATTTTATCTCATAGGCAACACCATCGCCCAGCTTGGAACCGAGGTTGAGAAGAGCATCAATTTCACCGCCGTTACAGGCGGATCCATAAAGAACTGCATCAACCTGGGCAACAAGGAAGTTGAGCTCGGCATGGTGCAGTCCTCCACGGTGAACGATGCGTGGAACGGTACCGGTTCCTTCAAGGAGCCTATCAAGTCTCTCCGCTACGTCACTGCCATCTATCCCATGCCTGCCCACATTCTTGTGAACCTTGACGCAGGGATCAAGAGCATAGGCGATTTCAAGGGCAAAAGGGTGGACTACGGTTCGGTTGGGCAGGGCATAGAGGTGAACGTCCGGGAAATGATGTCGGTTTTCGGCCTCAAGGACGAGGACGTCAGGATCGAGCGGTACGGCCGTGCCGAAGTTGCCGAGGCCCTCAAGGTGGGGGATTCCGAGGCCCATATATGGACCACGAACGCTCCCAACGCCCAGGTCACCGACATGATCCGCTCGGGCAAAGTCGGGTTGATCGGCATCGAGCCTGAGAAGATCCAGGAGATCGTTTCGAAGTTCCCTCACTATGCACCGGTTGTGATTCCGGCGGGTGTTTATGAGGGGTACGACAAAGACCTTCCTGTTGTCGGTGCAGTGGGATCTCTCCTCACCTACGAGGACATGCCCGAGGAAGTCATTTACAAGATCACGAAGATGATCCACACCAACACGAAATTCCTGCAGGAGAGGCTGAACTATTTCAACAGCCTTTCCCTTGAATTTGCTCTTGCCGGAATGTCCGTGCCGCTTCATCCGGGTGCGAGAAAGTATTACGAAGAAGCCGGTCTGCTGACGAAGTAGTATTGCCTGCCGCGGCGGGAGGGAGACGGTCCTGACGGATCTGTCTGCCTCCCGTCTTTTGATATCAGGTATCTCAGGGAGGAAATAATGGATAACACTGTTTCCGCAACACAGGAGAAAAAAATTTCATCCGGAAAGAAGCGTTCCTTCTCCGGAAATTTGAAGCTTCTTATAACGGTCCTTACCGTGACGCTGGCACTTTTCCAGCTTTACACCGCCTTTTTCGGCGTGCTGCCTGCCATGCAGCAGCGAAGCCTGCACCTTGCGTTTGTCCTGCCGCTGATCTTCCTGCTCTACCCCATGTGGAAGAAGTCCCCGAAAGAACGTCCCAGCCTTTTCGACTGGGTATTTGCCTCCGCCGCAGCGGTCTGCACAGTCTATGTGTACGTAATGTACGAAGACATTGCGAACAGGGCGGGAATGTACACCCAGTACGAGATATATCTCGGTGTGGCCATGATTTTCCTTGTTTTCGAGGCCGCACGAAGAGTTCTGGGATATCCCCTTCCCATATTCTGCGCCCTTTTCATCCTCTTTGCCTATTACGGAAGGTCAATGCCGGGGCCCTTCAAGCATTTCGGCCTGTCCATCCCGCGCATTATAGAAGAGCTCTATTTGACGACGGACGGCTTGTTCGGCCTGGTAACAGGAGTCTCGGCGACGTACATCTATCTTTTTATTCTGTTCGGTGCGTTTCTGAGTTCCACGGGCACTTCCCAGTTCTTCAACGACCTTTCCATGGCTCTGACCGGGCATCTCAAGGGAGGTCCGGCAAAGATTGCGGTCGTCTCAAGCGCCCTCATGGGCACGATCAGCGGGAGTACCTCCGCGAATGTGGCGACCACCGGGGCTTTTACCATACCCCTTATGAAAAAAATAGGGTACCAGGCTCACTTCGCCGGAGCTGTCGAAGCGGCGGCGTCCACCGGGGGCCAGATCATGCCTCCCGTCCTCGGAGCAGCGGCATTCATCATCGCCGACTCGCTGGGTATCTCGTACCTTAAGGTGCTCAGCGCAGCGGTCGTCCCTGCGATCCTCTATTTCTGGAGCATCTGGTGCTGCCTGAGCCTTGAGGCGGCAAAGCTGGGGCTTCAGGGTCTCCCGAAGGAATCCCTGCCCCGGGTGAAGGATGTTCTGATCAAGAGCGGCTATAAATCGATTCCTCTTTTCGGCATCATCTATTTCCTCGTCCAGGGGTACAACCCGTTGTATGCGGGATGCTGGGGAATTTTCCTTGCCGTCCTTCTCAGCTTTATAAAGAAGGAAGACAGGCTTGACGTCAGGTCGTTCATCTCGACTCTCGAGGACGGTTCAAAAAGCGCTCTTTCAGTGGCAATTGCCTGCGTGATCGTCGGGGTCGTGATTGGAATGATGGGCGCCACAGGAATAGCACTGAAAGTGGGGGATGTCATTCTCGGCTTCACGAAGGGAAATCTTCTGCTCACGCTGATTTCTACCATGATCCTTTCCATGATCCTCGGAATGGGTATGCCCACGACCGCAAGCTACGTCATGGCAAGCGCAGTAGCTGCACCGGCACTGATCCTTCTTGGGGGGAAGGCCCTTGACGTGCATTTCTTTGTGTTTTTCTATGCGGTTCTTTCCTCGGTGACCCCGCCGGTCTGTGTAGGTGCATATACTGCTGCAGGTATCGCCGGGTCGGACCCGAACAAAACGGCTTTCACATCGATAAAGCTGGCCCTTGCGGGGTTCATCGTGCCCTTCGTATTCATCTACTCGCCCGAGATCATGCTTACAAATGTCGTGAGCTGGCCCTATACGATTTTTGCCATAATAACTGCCCTCGTCGGCGTGTTCGGCCTTTCGATAGCGACCGAGGGATACCTGGCTTCACCGGTTCCTTTCTGGGGGAGGATACTTGCTTTTGCCGGGGCGGTTCTTCTTATTTTCCCCGGAATCGTAACCGATGCGACAGGTTTCGCACTTCTCGGGTTCGTTGTTTTGTATAACGTAAAGGTACAGAAAAAAAGAGAGCCTTCAGGCTCATAGACGGGGTGTCCCAAATGAACAATGAACGTACGGGAGTGTCCGGGTCACTCGAATCATGCGACGCTCTTGTTATGGTTGTCTTTTCACCTGATTGTGAGGGGCTGGAAATCGAAATCGACAGCCCTTCAATTGCTTCATTCGGTGAGGAGATGAGAAAGGCTGTCCGTGAAACCCTTGAGTCGGCGGGGATATTCCGGGGGATCGTAAAAATCCAGGATCGCGGATCTCTGGACTGTACTCTTCGCGCTCGGGTGGAAACCGCCGCGAGAAGGGCTCTGGCAGGGGATGTACGGGAGAAGGTGAACACATGATGGAACGAAGGCTCCGACGCACCTCTCTGTACATTCCGGGGACAAACCCCGGAATGCTCGCCAATGCTTCAGTATACGGCGCGGACAGCATCATACTGGATCTTGAGGACGGAGTTCCCGTTTCTGAGAAGGATGCCGCAAGAATTCTTGTGAGAAATGCGCTCCGGGCAATACGATACCGGGGAGTCGAGGTCACTGTGAGGGTCAATGCCCTGTGCACCCCTTTCGGGAAGGATGATTTCGAAGAGATCATCCCCCTGGCCCCGGATGCCATCCGCCTTCCGAAGTGTGAGAGCGCTGAAGACGTACGGCAGGCCGATGCACTTATGAGCGAGCTTGAATCGCGAAACGGAATACAACCGGGAACAGTACAGATCATCGCAATCACCGAATCGGCTTCCGGAGGCACGAAGCTTTCAGAGATTGCAGCAGCCAGCCCGAGGATCGCGGCTCTCAATTACGGCGCGGAGGATTACACCGCCGATATCGGTGCAGTACGGACGAAAGAAGGGCATGAACTGGACGATATCCGTGCAAAGGTTATCGTTGCGGCGAGAATCGCCGGTGTGCAGGCTCTTGACAGTGTTTTCGGCGATGTGAATGACATGGACGGCCTGTACGCTGAAGCGTTTCGTGTGCGGCAGCTTGGTTTCGACGGAAAATCGGTGATTCATCCGAGGCAGATATCCGTGGTTCACAGTGCCTTTACTCCTTCGGAAAAGGAAATCGGATTCGCTGAGAGAGTGATGAAGGCTTTTCATGAAGCTGCTTCAAGAGGAGCCGGGGTCATTGCTCTCGACGGCCGGATGATCGATGCTCCAGTCGTGGCAAGGGCGCAGAAGATAATAGCTCTCGCAGAGGCGGCCGGATGCCTTCTGATAGAAGGGTGACCATTATGAGTATGGAAAAAGACAGCCGGAAGAAGTTTTTCTTCACCGGGGAGCAGAAAGATATTCCATCGATCCGCAAGAAGAGAGAGGGAGGCAAGATTGCCGCTACCCTCGAAGAAGCTTTTCGGTCGGCGGAAGTACGGGACGGAATGACCATATCGTTTCACCACCATCTTCGGGACGGAGACCTGGTTGTGAATATGGCCCTTGATGTGCTTGCGAAAATGGGCATCAGGGATCTTGTTCTCGCCCCCTCGGCGCTGTTTCCGGTTCACGAGGATATTCTCCGCCACGTACGAAGCGGTGTCGTTCGGTCTATTGAAGGCAGTGTCAACGGACCTGTCGGAAGAGCGGCATCCGAAGGACTCTTTTCATCTCCTGTGATCCTCCGGTCCCACGGAGGCAGGGCAAGGGCTATGCAGTCGGGAGAACTGCACGTTGACATAGCTGTGATTGGAGCTCCCGCAGCTGATGCTATGGGGAACCTCAGCGGAATTTCAGGCCCTTCGGCGTGCGGGTCTCTCGGGTATGCCTTTACCGATGCCCAATATGCAGACAGAGTGATCGCAGTCACTGACAATCTTGTCTCCTACCCGGCGGTTCCCTTTTCCATCCCCCAGACCCTTGTAGACTGGGTGGTACCCGTCGAACGGATCGGAATTCCTGAAAAGATAGTTTCCGGAACGCTCCGGGTCACCAGGGATCCCCTTCGGCTCATCATTGCCCGACAGGTGGCGAAGATTGTGGAGGAGAGCGGTCTCTTTCTGGACGGATTCTCCATGCAGGCGGGGGCTGGAGGAATATCTCTGGCTGCATCGGCTTTCATCCGGGAAAAGATGAAGGCTGCAGGGATACGCGGGAGCTTTATTTCCGGCGGAATTACCGGCCAGAGTGTGGAAATGCTTGAAGAGGGGCTTTTTTCAGTTCTTCTTGATGTACAGTCTTTTGATCTTGAAGCCGTGGCTTCTCTCGCCTCAAACCGAAACCATGCGGAGATGAGCGCTTCCTTTTATGCCAATACGGCGTCCAAGGGATGTTCAGTGGACATGCTCGATGTGGCGGTACTCGGTGCGACACAGGTTGACCTTGATTTCAACGTGAACGTCAATACGGAGTCGGACGGAATTCTCCTTCACGGTATCGGCGGACATATGGACACAGCCGCAGGTGCGGCGATGACGGTGGTCGTAACGCCTCTTTTCCGGGGAAGGATGCCCATGGTCGTGGACAGGGTCCTGACGGTCACCACTCCGGGGAATACGGTGGACGTGGTTGTTACAGAGAGGGGAGTTGCAGTTAACCCGCAGCGGAAAGATATTCTCGAAAATCTGCGGGGAAAAGGTATTCCCCTTGTGGAAATCGGGGACCTCAAAAAAATGGCCGAAGAATTGACCGGCATTCCCGCGACTCCACCCTTCGGAGAAAAAGTTATCGGGATAGTGGAATACCGCGACGGGACAATCATCGATACCATCCGCCAAAGAGTTTGATGCCGCTTCCGGCAGCAGGAAACGTCTCCCCGGGCAATGGCCCGGGGAGACGTTTTTTCTTGGTGGAAGGTTGCAAAGGAGCATCGCTGAATATACACTATAAATCTATGGAAGTGTACAATGTTTCTTCAGATGATCTTTTTTCTTCTCTCCAGGGAGGTGGAGCAATGTTCGGTAATTGGGGAAAACTGCTTCGTGTGGACCTTACGAACAGGGTCTGCAGAATTGAAGATATTCCGGAGGAGACGTTCGGCCTCCTGCTGGGAGGTTCGGCGCTCGGCGCAAAAATACTTCTCGAGGAGACTCCTGCGAACGTGGACCCCCTGTCTCCGGAAAACAAGCTTATTTTTGCCGTGGGTCCGTTTCAGGGGGTGAAATTCCCGGGCAACGGCAAGTGGAGCGTGATCACCAAGGGGCCTCTCACGGGGACGTTCCTTGAATCCGCAGGTACGGGCCACTGGGCGCCCTATTTCAAGCAATGCGGATTTGACGCTGTTGTGTTTGAAGGGAAAGCCGGCAGCCCCGTCTATGTGTTCATAAAGGATGACGGAGCGGAGATCCGCGATGCGGCGTTCCTGTGGGGGAAGGATACCATTGAAACGGGAGAGCTCATAAAGGAAGACCTGGGCGACAGGCGGATAAACGCCCTGAATATCGGGCCTGCAGGCGAGAACCTTCACCCCATAGCCTGCGTCTCCTGCGACGGGCACAGCTTTGCAGGGCGCGGAGGGGCGGGAGCCGTCATGGGTTCGAAGAACCTGAAGGCAGTAGCTGCATGGGGAACGAAGGAAGTCCCCGTATTTGACCCGGAAAAGGCGGCGGAATTCGCAAAGGATACCTTCAAGCTTCTCTATAGTCAGGGGGAGAAGTTCCGGGCCCATGGAACGCCCCGGGTCATCGTTCCCCTCGAAGGGATCGGCGATACCCCCATCAAGTACTGGAGGGGGGACGAGAACAAGAGGGGAGCGTACCTGCTCGGTGCGCCGAGGTACACGGAGTACCTGAATGTAAAGCCTTTGCCCTGCATCAACTGCCCCGTGGGGTGCCACCGCCATATCAGGTTTGAATACCCGGACGGGACTGTACTGGAGGGCAACGGCCCCGAATACGAGACCATCGCCATGATGGGAAGCAACCTGCTGGTGGAGGACCTCGGCGCCGTGGCTATGGGCAACGATCTTGCGAACCGCATGGGGATCGATACGATTTCCTGCGGCGCCTGGATAGGATTTCTGATGGAGTGCTGGGAGTACGGCTGGATCACGCCGAAAGAGACGGGCGGATTGTCGCTGAACTGGGGAGATCCTGACGTCCTGCTTGCCCTGGTGAAGCAGATCGGTACGATGACCGGCATGGGCGAATGGTTCCGGGAAGGTATCCGGGGAGCGGCAAAAAAAGTGGGGAAAGACGCGGAAAAGATCATCGTGGAAGTGAAGAACATGGACTATCCCGCCCACGATCCCCGCGCCGTGTACGCCCTGGGAGTGAACTACGCTGTCGGTACCAGGGGGGCCTGCCACGAGCGGGGCAACCCCCAGTCGAGTGCCCTCGGTGCATATTTCCCTGAACTGGGCCAGGACGGACCCTACGAAAGGCAGTCGCCGGAGTTCGCCGCGAAGACTGCCGTACTTCACCAGGACGTGAGTGTCCTCATGAACTGCATGACCATCTGCCAGTTCATGATGGGAGGCGGCGGCCTGACGCTGACTGAGATACGGACCGGCTACAGGTACCTGACGGGGAAGGATGTTCCTGTTGAGGAGTTCGTGAAGTTCGGTGAGAGAGCATGGCAGCTCCAGAGGATCATCAATGTCCGGGATGGCCTGGACAGGAAGGATGACACCCTGCCCCTGAAGATGACCGTTCCCGCCATGGTGGGCCCGAGGGCAGGGAAGACCCCCACACCCCATGACCGGATCCTCGATGACTATTACGAGCTCCGGGGATGGGACAGGAACGGCATTCCCACGAGGGAGCGCCTTGAAGCGCTGGGGCTGGGGCAATACGCGGCTTTCCTTCCGTGAGGAGGATTGAGGAGCCATGACGGCAAGAATCCACCTGCTTGGCCTTTTCAAACGGTACAGGCCGGCAGATCCGTGGGAGGTATCCCCGGGGGATCTTTCCATAGGCGAACTGCTCGCCGGAATCGAGGAAGAGGCCCATGCGGGCTACATCGCCATCGTCAACGGGGAACGAAAAAGCAAGACCTACATTCCTGCCGACGGTGACGATATCAAGATAATGCCCCTGGTAACGGGCGGATGAAAAAAACTGAAAAAAGATGGACGCAGGCCATCAGTCTGTGCTAAAATAAAATTATGAACTCTATGGCTGAATATCCTGAGAATTCTATTCTCGTGGTGGGAAACTCACAGACGACAGGCTTTAATCCCATCAATCAGCAGTTCGGGGCTTTTTTCATCACCTTCGTACTGGTGAAGGAGACGGCGGAAATTATCGACTGCGCCGTATCGGTCACCCTGGAGACCACGGCACGATTCATTCGCGGATTCTTTATGGGAAGGAACCTTGTTCAGGATGAAGTCTTCATTGTATCCCAGGTGCAGTCACGGTATTTTGCATCGTCCCAGAAAGCGATTATCGCTGCATACCGGGATGCCATCAAGAAATACAGGGAAGTAACCGCTCCGAAAAAATAGTGAAATAGCGAGCTGCTTCGTTTTTCGGTCCGTCTGAGCGTTTCCTCACGGACAGCAGAAAATGAAATCCAGCGGTCACCGGTGCAGAAAATGCGCCGGAGGCTGCTGGTTTTTTTTATGCGCAGAGAAATAAGGGAAGATGCTGTACTGCCTCAGGATGCGATGAAAGGAGGAGGAGAGAGGGGAAACATACGGTTTTTCTGTCGTAAATAGGGCGCTAAAAAACAATAAGGAGGGATTATTGTGGAAAATTTGGTACTTTTAGGGCTGGTTCCCCTGGTGATCTACATAATTTTCTGCTTTACCCGCTACGGCCAGATCGTGGCGGTCTCTCTCGGCATCCTCGCGGCAACCCTTATCGGCGGGCACAGCCTGATGGACGTAGCGGCCGGAATCCGCGGAGGCCTGGGGTCGTTCCTGGGGTACATCGGACTCATCATCCTGCTCGGAGCAGGGCTCGGCGAGGTTTTGAAGCGGACGCAGGTCGTCAATGACCTCGTCTCCATGGTAACCGGCAAGCTCAACGTCAATTCCCAGAAGCGCGCATTTTTCGTCGTTATGTTCTGTTCAGTCGTTATCGTCAGCCTTCTCGGAACTATGGCGGGAGGAAACGCCATTCTCGCTCCCATCCTCATTCCCATCGTCGCTTCCGTAAGGATCACCCCGAACACCATGGGAGTTCTCTTCCACGGCGCAGGCGCCACCGGGCTTTTCCTCGGGCCCTTTACGCCTCCGGTGGTGGCTCTCATGGAGTTCACCGGCCTGTCATATCCCCAGTACCTTGTCAACGCCGGTATCCCCATTTCGGTCATCATGTGGATCGTGACCTTTATCTGGGCGGGCCACGTGCAGAAAGTGAGCGAAGGAAAGAAGCATTATTCCGAGGAAGAAGTGGCAGCGGCCGGAAAGGTCGAATGGACGCCCACCGCCACGGTGAGACGGGCGACCATAGTATTCCTCGTCTCCATGATATCCCTTGTCGGCTATGGAATAGCCATTGAGGGCGGATCCACCTTCGTTCTCGCCATTATGCTCGGGACGGCACTGCTGACGGGATTCGCGGCCCGGCTCAACATGACCGAAATCGTGGATACCATCTTCGAAGGATCCAAGCGCCTCATCTGGCTCTTTTTCTTCTTTGTCCTCCTTGATCCCTTCGTCAATTTCATGTCCGACGCCGGTACCTTCGAGGCCCTCGCCACCCTGCTGAAGCCTTATGTTGAAAACGGCGGCCCGGTAGCGTTCCTTGCCTTCTCGACCCTGGTAGGCGTATTCGGGATTCCCGGGGCTGCCGTAGCCCAGGCGGAAGTCATCAACAAGATGTTCCTTCCCCTCGCCCAGAGCCTGAGCATCCCTATGACGATCTGGGTCGTGGTTCTGCTCGTCGGATCGCAGATGACCTCTTTCGCCATTCCGGAAGGAGACATGCAGGGGCAGATGGGGCTTGCACAGTCCGATGACCTGAAGGCCATGCTGTGCAACGGGTGGCTCATAGTCCTGTTCACAGTCATCTATGTGATCGTCCGGGCGATGATGCTGGGAACCGTCTGACAATGGACTGGGTGAACGCTGTCCAAAAGGAGATAGAAGCTTTTCCGGAAACTGCGGGCGTTGTCGTCCGCAGTTCCTCTGACGGGGTGGAAGTCACGCATAATCCCGGGAAGGTTTTTTCTTCCGCGAGCCTGATCAAGCTGGGAGTCCTGTACACCCTCTTTTCAAAGAATGCTGCCGGCGAGATCGACCTTGACGAAGAGTGCGATTTTTCCTCCGCTGCGTCCGTGGACGGCGGACTGCTTCACCGGGTCCGCTCCGGAGGACGGTTTCGGCTGGATGATTTGGCCCTCCTCATGATATCCGTCAGCGACAACACTGCGGCGAATCTGCTCATCGACAGGCTGGGGATGGATACCATCAACGGAGGGTTCAGGGAACTCGGGCTTACCGGAACCGTTCTTGGCCGGAAGATGCTCGACTTCGAGGCGAAAAAGGCGGGAAAGGACAACTACACCACTGCGGGAGACGTTGCCGTGCTGCTTGAAACCCTGCATTCAGGGAAAAACCTTCCGGTTTCGGCCAGGAAACGCATGATGGAGATCCTTTCGGCGCAGAAGCTCAATTCCAAGCTTCCCGGAATGATTCCCGTGCTCGACGTGGATGACGTGGAACTGTTTCTTGCCCACAAGACCGGGGAACTGCCGGGGAACGAGCACGACGCGGGCATTTTCTTCTACCTGGGCAAAAAGCCGGTAGTGGTTTCGGTCCTTACTGAAGGGCTGCAGCACAGGTCCGGGGGCGTCAGTTTCTGCGCCCGCATCGGACGGATCATTTATGACGCGTATCATAATCAGCAGTAAATCAACAGTCATCTTATTCTTTCATTCAGGAGGTTTTTTGCTGTGATCACCAACGGTTTTGCCTATGTCGCGTTTCTTTTCTTTTTTGCAGGGGTTGTCTCCACGCTGGAGAGGAAGTACAAGGACACCACGTTCTTCAAGTACGTTCCTACTCCCGTAATTTTGTACTTCATGTGCA
>Ga0228536_1001748_pt1 | contig 17419 bp, 19 predicted proteins | sample SJ1Smetagenome_FD_168611 | JGI IMG/M metagenome (GOLD analysis project Ga0228536, IMG submission 168611) | Enriched culture of PCE-dechlorinating microbial communities from Ithaca, New York, USA - SJ1.S | ecosystem: Engineered > Modeled > Simulated communities (microbial... > Unclassified...
TCTTACTCCTGAGGAATACTGGCGTATGGGAAAGGCCGGATAGGGAACGGAAGGAATCCGAAGCATCGTTACGAAACGGGAAGATATTCGTGTGTTTTGACTGTCTATTTTTCGGGGGACACCGCAGTTTTTGCTTTTCGTGGCAACCCTGGTGCTGTTTGTTTTAACGCTCGCAGGGAGTGTGCATGCGGCGAACTGGGTCGTTCCCGGCACCTACTCCACGATCCAGGAGACTGTTAATGCGGCTGGTCAGGGTGACGTGATCCAGGTGAGAACAGGGACGTACAATGAAAGTATCTTTATTTTCACCGATAACCTCACGCTCGTCTCGATCGACGGACCGGGAAAAGCCGTACTTCGGGGATCGTCGGTGACTGCCTTTTCCGGCCTGAAACCCGAGGCGATCCCCGCCGGGGGAGCGACCGTATATATCAATCTCAATCTCGGAGTGACCATCGACGGGTTTTCCATAACTCCAGGATCCGCTTCGAACGCATCGGGCATCGTCCACATGGGCGGCGATCCTGCAAACGCGGTCACGATCAAGAACAATACCCTCGATGGCTTCACCTCCTACGGCTTCCACGGTGTCTGGGGCATTGACAGCGTAGGGTACATGACAAACAACACATTTTCCTTCACCGGCAATACCGTACGAAATTCCCAAACCGGAGTATTTCTTGAAAGATTGTCTCAATGCACGATTCAGATCAACGACAACACCATCGAAGGATGCGGCACGGGAATAGATATCGGCGTATTCCTCTCGTCAACGGTCTCCATGAACGACAACATCGTCAGGGAAGGAGAATACGGCATCTACGCGGCGAACAACACAACATCATTGGTTTCTGCCCATGGGAACAGCATCGTCGGAAACTCGGAGTACGGTATGTACTGCGATACGGGAGAGATTATCGATGCAACGGAAAACTGGTGGGGTTCCTCCAGCGGACCCCTGGATCAGAAAACGCTTCCGGGGACACCGAACTACAACAATCTCAGCGGCGGCGGCAACAGGGTCTCGTCCTATGTGGGCTATGATCCATGGCTGACGATCGACCCTGCTACCCCGGCTCCCCCCTCAGACGGCGGCGGGGGCGGCGGCTGCATCGCGGGGATCCCGACCCCTGCCATGCTCTTCCTTCTCATCCCCATGGGGTTTCTGCTGCTGAAAAAGTAACGGAATGAGTACCTGCAGCGACAAATGCAAAGGCTTCCCGATTTTCCGGGGAGCCTTTAAATCCGGATACGGCGCCGCGGGCCTATGCCGGAATTTCGGGCAGCTCGGCACGTGAGCTTCCCGGAATGACGGGCACAGATAAAGGCCCGGCAATACGATTGATATCACTGGAGATACCCCTTGGGAAAAGGAAAATTCACCGGAAGGATACGAGATCTTTTAAAACCGGCCTTCCCTAAAAACACATAATAGACTGACGTGTTTATATTTCAACACTACAAAAAATTTAGTCTATTACCTATTGCTAATATTTTCAAAATAATTTATAATTATTTTGGTAAGAGCGGATTGACGGAGTCGACAATGCGGTCGAATGAAGCCAGGGTTATTTCGTAGAGAGTTTGAGTTTTTTCGACAGAGAAAGGAGAAAAAAATATGCTCGAAATATTGGCAATCGTGATGGTTGCACTTTGGATTCTGGGTATGGTCTCATCAACCACCTTGGGCGGTCTGATTCATGTCCTGCTTGCAATTGCTCTGATAGTGGTTCTGATTCGCGTGATTCAAGGCCGAAGGATCGTATAGCGGCTCGATCGCCTGAGCCCTTCCCCACGGAAGAGGACGTCATCGTTTTGACGTTCGCGCGACGTAATCGAAGGTTTTCTCTTAAGGAGGAAGTAAAATGAGTATAGTTCGAATTATTGCAATAGTGCTGATTGTGGCCGGTGCGCTGGGGCTTGTCTACGGAGGGTTCACCTACACCCAGGCAACTCATGAGGCCAAGTTGGGGCCGATCGGTGTGTCGGTAGACGAGAATAAAATTGTCTCCATACCCCTTTGGATAAGCGCGGCAGCCGTCGCTGCCGGCGGGGCGGTTCTCCTCTTCGGAGGTAAACTGATCTAGAGTCCATTCCTCCGCATGAGCGCTTCCGTACAGGATGGTGTCGTAGGACGCTCGAGGCGGCAAGTTTTCGAAAAAAATGAAAAAGGGAGATGATGCGTGTGAGTACGAGGGATGCCTATAAACAGAAGGTAGAGGCCGAACTGGATCTGGCCCAGGCTCAATTGGACCAGCTGAAGGCTCAGGCAAAGATTTCTTCAGCTGATGCGGCAATCGAATACAGCAGTGAGATAGACGATCTTGAAAAGAATGTGAGCAACACGAAGGTCAAGTTAAACGATCTGTCTGCCGGAGACGAAACTGCCTGGAATGACTTCAAGGAAGGTGCGGATCACGCTTGGAGCGCATTGAAAACTTCCGTCGGCAATGCCGCCGCCAGGCTGAAGAAATAATTTGAAACCTCGGCTGGCGTCTCCCTGGAGGGCTTGCCGAGGGTTTTTTCCGGATCTCTCTTGTCGCATAATAGGATCTGGGTTACAGAAAAAAGCTGGATGTGATTTCGTGATGTTTTCCGGCGTGTCGAACAGTATTCTGCCCCAGGGGTGTTCCTCCGTTTGTTGGAGATAGGAGAACGATACTATCCCGGTGCATCTGCAGCCCGATCAAGGGTATTGTTTTTCAGGCGTATCGGGAAAATCTGGAAAGGACTTGGGAGGCAGCAAGAGGAGATGGCGCATTGTATGCTATTACAAAGGAAGCTTATAGACGGAAAATACTGGCTCAGTTGGGGCTGGTGCACGCACAGGTCAAATTAAGCGAATTGAAGGAGAAGAATGCGGATAGGGATGCCGAATTCCGTGGGGAAATCAACGATCTTGAAAAGAAAATCGGAGAGACGAGAACACGACTGAATGAGCTTTTTGAAGCTGGAGACGAGGCCTGGGAGGATATAGACGACGTGTCAGAGCAGATATGGAGCGAGCTGAAAACTGCCGTGAAAAATGCAGTTCTTAAACTTGCAAAGTAAACTGGAACCTCGATAATCACCCGTTCAGGACGCTTATCGAGGTTTTTTCCAAAATAGAGAGCTGCGAATAATCGAGGGTGACCGGCAGCCCATGCCGGGCACACCGAATAAAGGGGTCCCCCTTCAAAGGGGAACCCCTTTATTCTTATTCTGCCGCAGCAGCCTTCAGGTCAGGGCTTTATGAGTTCGGGATCTTTCACTACGCCGAAGTGGCGGAACAGGCCTTCCTTCACCACCTGCACCTGGACGGGCTTGACCACTTCTCCGATCTCGTCGAAGCCGCCGATGATCCCCGTGAGACCATTGTAATCCTTTACTGCGGCTATAGCGTCGCGTACTTTCGGACCTTCTGTACTGCCCGCGGTCTTCATGCCGTCGGTGATGATCATGAAGGCGTCATAGGCGGAAGCTCCCACCATGTCAGGCTCGAACTTGTGACGGGAGCGGAACTCCTTCAGGAAGTCCTGGACCACGGGGCGGGGGTCGTCGCGGTCGAAATTCGTGACGATATGGAAACCTTCGGAAGCGTCTCCGGCGATCTCCATGAGCTTGGGCGAATCAGCCCCCTCCTCGCCGAGGATCTTTGACTGGATACCAAGCTCCCTGGCCTGGCGAAGGAGCGGGCCGGTCTGGAAATAGTAGCCGCTCGCGAAGATGACGTCAGGGTCGAGCTCCTTGATTTTCGAGAGATACGGCTTGTAGTCCTTCTCAGAGAAAGGATATGCCTGCTCGCTTACGATCTTGAGGTCGGGAGCATACTTGGCCGCATACTCCTTGAAGCCCACCACGAGGGTGCGCCCGAAATCGTTGTCGCTGGTAAGAAGGGCGACCGTCTTTCCTCCGAGGAGCTTGTGGGCGGTGTATCCCGCAGCCCTGCCCTCCACCATTCCGAGGAAACCGTTCCTGAAGCAGTAGTCTCCGGCTTTTGTTACATCCGGGTGAATGGCGTAGGCCGCCACAAGGGGAATTTCCTCCTCCTGGAAGATGGGAGCGACGGCCCGCGTGGGAAGGCTATAGGATCCTGCGACGAACGCGTCGATGCCGTCCTGCTCGATGAGCTTGTGAGACAGGGCGACCGCTTCCTTTGCGTCTGCCCTGTCATCGTAGTAGATAAGCTCCACTTTTTTGCCGAGGACACCTCCGGTGGCGTTCACCTGGTCAAGGGCGATCTGCACGGAGTAGAGAGCACTGGTGCCGTCCGCAGCCGCAGGCCCTGTCAGGGGAACGAGAAGACCGATCTTCACAGTGTCCGCCCCGAATGCCAGGGATCCGGCCAGAAGAAGCACGCACAAAGCGAGAACTGCCGTTTTCATCATACGCATTTTTTCCACCTCCAGAGTATTTTTTGCTGCTTTTTTCCCGGGGCCGGAAACACTCCGACCCCTAATTGCCGAATAACTAAAGCCCGAGGTACGCTTCCTGGACCTTCGGGTCCTTCAAGAGATCCCCGGAAGACCCTTCAAGAACAATTTTCCCCGTCTCCAGGACGTAGGACCGGGAAGAGATCCCCAGTGAGGCAAGGGCGTTCTGTTCCACCAGCAGTATGGTGAGCCCGTGTTCCCTGTTCAGCATTCCCAGGACCTCGAAAACCTTGTCCACCAGCACGGGCATAAGTCCCATGGAAACCTCGTCCACGAGAAGGAGTTTCGGGTCGGATATGAGCGCCCTTGAAATGGCCAGCATCTGCTGCTCCCCTCCGGAAAGGGTGGAGCCAAGCTGGGATTTCCGCTCCTCCAGGACAGGAAACAGGGCGTATATCCACGAAATTTTTTCCGGGAAGCTGATTTTGTTTTTCATGCCGAAGCATCCCGCCAGGAGGTTCTCATACACCGTGAGCCGGGGAAAAACCCGTGCCCGCTCCGGTACAATGCGGATCCCTTCTCTGGCCCTTTCATGAACGGGGAGTGACGTAATGTCCCTTCCGCAGAAATTCACCGTTCCAGCCCTGGAGGGTACGATCCCCATAACACAGTTGAGAAGAGAGCTTTTCCCCGCACCGTTCGCTCCTATGACGGATATGAGCTCTCCCTCGCCGATTCGGAGGGAGACTCCCTCCACCGCGTGGATGTCCCCGTAGCACACCTTGAGATCCGAAACTTCAAGAAGCATTGGCCGACGCCCCCTTCCCCAGGTATGCCTCGATAACGGCAGGATCGGACCGGATATCCTCAGGCTTTCCCTCTGCGAGAAGCCTTCCGTGGTCAAGGACCACAAGCCGGTCGGACAGCCCCATGGCAACCTTCATGTTGTGTTCGATGAGCAGCACCGAGATCCCCTTGTTCCGTACATCCAGCACGAGCTTCGAGAGAAGCGCTATCTCCTCGTGCCGAAGGCCCGAAAAGGTCTCATCCAGGAGAAGAAGCCTCGGCCCCAGGGCAAGGGCACGTGCAAGTTCGAGGCGGCGCTGGTTCCCAAGGGGGAGCTGCCCCGAAGGAGTATCGGCGAGATGGGCGATGCCCACCTCCTCCAGAAGGGTCAGAGCTTCCTCCAGGGACTTCTTCGTCTCCCAGGAGGCGAAAGAGGAGAGCACCCCGCCGTATCTTTTGAGCCCGAGGGCCACCATGACGTTCCGAACCACCGTAAGTGTGGAGAAGGGCTTCACCACCTGGAATGTCCTCCCCACCCCCAATGAAGCCATCCTGTAGGGAGGAAGGCCTCCTGTGGGTTTTCCCTCGAGGTAAATGGCGCCGGACGCGGGGGTATAGATCCCGGAGATCAGGTTGAAGCACGTGGTCTTGCCTGCGCCGTTGGGACCGATGAGGCCGAGTATTTCTCCTCTTGCGAGTTCGAAGGAGACGTCGTCCACCGCCTTCAGGCCGCCGAAGTGCTTTGATACCCTGTCCAGGCGGAGCAGAACGTCATCCATTGGAGGTTCCCCCTTTCCGCCGGAAAAGGCGCCTGAGGACACTCCCCTCGCCAAGGAGACCTGCCGGCTGGAAGCGGATCATGAGCAGCAGGATGGCGGCATTGAGGAGCATTCGATAGTCGATGAGCGGACGGAACACTTCCGGCAGAACACCCAGGATCAGTGCACCGATCACCGGTCCCCAGAGCGTGCCTATGCCTCCGAGGACCACCATGGACATGAGGGTTACGGACAGCGGGAAGCCGAAATCGGTGGCGCTGATGAAGCGCATGAGGTGAGCATAGAGTGCACCTCCCATGCCAGCCATTGCAGTCCCCAGGACAAATGCCAGAAGCTTGAACCGGATGGGGGAGACCCCCATGCTTGAAGCCGCCGTCTCCTCCTCCCTGAGGGCAAAACACGCAAGCCCCGCCCAGCTTTTGGTGAACCGCCGGGAGATCAGAAGCACAAGTCCGAGGAGAACCAGGCAGAGATACAGGAACTTCGGTCCCCTGAGGCGGGTCCCCAGCAGTGTGATGGACGGAATGCCGCCAAGGCCGAGGGCTCCCCCGAAAAAGGGAACGTACAGGAACACAGACTCCACGATGAAATTGATGCCGATAGTGGTCACGGCGAGGAAGTCCTCCCGAAGCCTCAGGCTCGGCATACCCAGGACGAGCCCTATGGATCCGGTGATCAGGATAACGAGAGGCAGGGCAGCCCAGAATGTCAGTCCCGCCTTCGTGGTAAGAAGTGCCGAGGCATAGGCCCCGATCCCGAAGAAGGCGGCATGGCCGAGGGAAATCTGACCGGCGTAGCCCACGATGACGTTCAGTCCGCACGCCACGATGGCCTGTATGGCGATGAATGTGAGTATCGTTATGGAGTAGTCGTTCATTTCAGCCGCCTACTTTCCGCCCAGAAGTCCCCGGGGCCTCCAGAGGAGCACCGCGATCATGGCGATGAACGCCAGGGAATCCCGGGGCAGCGGGATGTTGGCGTATCCTATGAGCAGCGTCTCCCCGACTCCGAGAAGAAGGGACGCAAGTACGGCGCCGGGAAGGGAGCCCAGGCCGCCTACCACGATGAGGGCAAGGCACTTGTAGGCCGGTACGGCACCCATGGTGGGGTAGACCTGGTTGTAATAGATGCCTACGAGAATGCCGGCGATCGCCGCAACAGCGGAACCGAGGACAAAGGTCATGCTGATGGTGAAGGAAGCATTGATGCCCATGGTTCCTGCGATATCCCGGTCCTGGGACGTGGCCCTCATGGCGAGGCCGAGCCCGGTCTTCGTCACGATGAACCAGAGGATAAGGAGCACTGCGGTGCTGACTGCATAGATCGAAAGGATCGCGGGTGAGACGACGACCCCCCGTATGGTGATGCCCGAAAAGGGAAGTTCGGCGGGGAAGGAAAGGATATATGGGCCTCCCACGAGCCGGAATACCTCCTCCATGGCCAGGAACACGGCGATGCTGCCTATCAGGGGGACGAAGGGAGGGAACCTGAGGAGCGGAGTGTAGACGAACCGTTCGACGGCTACCCCGAGGGCCGCGCAGGCAGCCATGGCAACAGGTACGGCGAGAAGAAGACTGCCGGAAAGACTGAACACGTACAGGCCGACATAGGCTCCCGCCGTGTAGACTGCGGCGTGGGCGACATGAAGGATGCGGAGAATCCCGTAGACCAGGGCCAGGCCCAGGGTTATGAGGGAATAGATCGCTCCCATTGCCACGCCGTTCAGCAATTGCTCGATGAAAAGCTGCATGACGAATAAAGACCTCCCCGCGGATACGAAATAGCGTTTCGGAGAAGGAATGGATGATTCTGCCCGTTTATTCTAGCACCAGGGGCTGAGAAGAAAAAGACATGCTTAAAAAATCAGTGCTTGAGACCCCCCGAAATTTTCAGGTCTTCATCAACAGCAGCCACGGCCTCGACGGCTGCCTTTAGGGCAGCTGTGATCGTTTCAGCCGACATGGAAGGGACTCCGTCTCTGGAAACGGCCTGTCCAGGAAGGAAGGGAACATGGATGAATCCCGCCTTTACCGGGAGGTTCCTCTTCGCCGTTTCTTTCAGCACGCCGTAAAGCACGTGATTGCAGACGAATGTGCCGGCAGTTTTCGATATCCTTGCGGGAATCCCGCAGGACCTGATGCCTTCAGTGATCGCCTTCACGGGAAGCGTCGCGAAATACGCTGCAGGGCCTTCAGGATCGATGGGGACATGAATGGGCTGGTTTCCCTCGTTGTCCGGTATCCGTGCATCGTCCACGTTTATGCCGATTCGTTCCACAGTGATCTCGAAACGTCCTCCCGCCTGCCCTACCATGAGGATCCTGTCCGCACCGGTCTCTTCCGCCCGGTCCATTATCACCCTGATTGACGTGTGGAAAACTGTGGGTATCTCGAGAATTTCAACCCCGGAGCCTGCGATTTTCCTGGGCAGCCGCTTCACGGCCTCGAATGCCGGGTTGACTGCTTCTCCTCCGAACGGGTCGAACCCCGTGACACGTATTTTCATCGTGAACTTTCTTCAAAAGCATCGCCGGACGGAAGATCTTTCCCAAAGAGAACAAACCAGGCAGTTCCTGCGGCGCCAAAGGCAGCGGCAGTGAAAAAATTCGCTGCCGGACCTGCCATCCACAGGAATGCGCCCCCGAACGCGGCAACAGATACGAGCATATCCCTGAGCAGGTAATACAGCCCGAACATGGCCGCCGACTGTCCGGGAGGGCACAGGTCAAGAATAAGGGATTTCCGTGTGGGTTCGCCGAATTCCTTAAGCCCCCTCAGCATGAAGGCAAGGACAAGGGGCCAGAATGACCGTGAAAAAAAGAGCACGATGGGGAAAGCCGTAAAGAAACAAAACGTAATGACCACGAAGATCTTTTTTCTTCCCCTGTCGGCAAGACGTGCAACGGGAATGTAGATCAAGAGGGCCACAACCATTTCCACCGCAGTAAGCACACCGAACCGGACAGCCGAAACCGGTTCGGCGATCATTTTCATTGCCCACACAACGGCGAAGGGGTATGGGATCTGTTCGCAGAACCGGACAAGAATATCCGAAACGAGAAGGTTTTTCAGTTCCGGGCTCATTGTGCGGAAGACCCTGAAGGGGTTGCCCTCCGCCTTCTCGACACGTTCGCCGTCGCCCTCAGTGATCAGTTTCTGCTGAAGCGCCAGGGCCGCCATTGCAAGAAAGAACGCTCCTGTGAACGCCATTCTTACCCCAACAGTCTCTCCAAAAAGCCCTATCAAGGTTCCGCCGAGGATGGGCCCCAGGGCCATGGGGATCCTGCGCACCAGTGAATGCACTGAGACACCCATGGTCCGCCTGTTCTTCGGCAGGACTCCCGCAATGAGCTTCATGGTGGCGGGAAGGGAAATAGCTGTCCAGGACAGGAACAGGAACGAGGCCCCTATTACGGCTTCCACTCTTGGAACAAGGATAACCACCGCAAATCCGGCCATGGCAAGCATGTTGAAAACCATGAGGGCTTTCTTTGTGCCGAAACGGTCTGCAAGATATCCGCCGGGAAAGGAGTACAGGGCGGAAAGCAGGTTATCGAGCCCGTTAAGCAGACCGATGGAAAGGGCACCCCCTCCGATGGCCAGGAGGTAGATAGGCAGAAAGCGTTCCGCCATTCGTTCCCCCATGCCCACGAGCACGACCATGAACAGCATTCCTGCGATGCTGCGCTTTATTGCAAAAAAATCGGCGAATTTCTCCCACATCCGGTCTGCTTTCATCCCTTGCTCTCCCTCGAATTCCCCGTCTGCCGGGCTTTCGCGAAAAGGTCGCCAAGGGTCACCCCTGCCGGACGTTCCGAGTCCTTTATAGCCCTCATGGCCGCCTGGATGGTGGTCCGTATCTGCTCCGGAGAGTAGGACGACGGGAAATACAGGGCGGCTGAATCGTCATGGCCTCCCCCGCGTATCTTTTTGCCGTCCCTCAGCATTCCTACAACTTTTCCGGCCATCTCACTCCTGCTTCGGAGGGAAACCGCCCAGTCTCCGGAAAACCTCCTCGCGGCGACGGCAACCAGGAGAGGCGGGTCCTCCATCCTGTCCAGGACAAGTCCTCCAAAATCCGATACGTCCCCGAATTCCAGTATTCCCGGCTCGACAAAGGAGAGATCCCTGTCGCCTTTTGTGATCTTTTCGACGGCATGGGCGAACCGCTTTTCCTGTTTTTCCACAAATTCTTCGGCAACTGCCAGTTCATGGGGCAGAAGACCGGCATCCGGGTTTTCCGCCAGCCGCGCCAGGAGGCTGTATGGGCCGCACAGGGTGATCATTGCCTGCCAGAGACGGCTTTGGGGGTTTTCGTTGATCCACAGGTCCCTGTCGTTCGCTACCTCCACAAGGGGAGAGAGGCGCTCCAGTCCGGGTATGTCCTGTTCCCTGAGCCAGCGGTAATAGACCCTGGCGGCGCAAAAAGAAGTGTCGACAACAGCCCAGGGCCTGTTGCCGTATCGTGAGGCGGTTGTTTCGTGATGATCGAAGACAAACGGGGCGTCACCCTCTGAATATCTGCGGTCCAGGTTTTCCACCGTCCGTTCGTCCTGGCAGAAAAGGTCGATCACCAGAAAGTCCTGTCCGGCGTCAAGGCTTTCAAGGATCAGCGAATCCACAGCCCCGTAACCGGCCAGGGATATTTTCAGGGGCCGTATCCCGCTCCAGCGGTGCCAGGCAACGGTGGCAGCAGCGATGCCGTCGAGGTCCGTGTGACTTATTACATGAAGAAGGGACGAATTCATTTTCTTTCTCCTTCGAAATAAACAAAATAGGTTTCCCGGCATATTTCCGGGTTCATTTTCCACCATGAAGGCGACATTGTCTATTACCTGTCTTACGGCCGGAAAGAAACGGAAGGAAAAATAAACTTGTGCACAACTGTGGATAAGTTGTGGATAAGTCTCTGCTCGTGCTGCCACAGGTTTCATAAAATTTGTAGGGAGACCTGGAATTTTGAAATAATTTAACTCCCACAGTTTTCATCGGTAATTTTACCTATCCACAAAAATAAACCTGAAATGTGGATATGTGGATAACTATTGTGGACAAAATATTTTCGCTTCCGCTGTTTTTTCATTATGCTTTTGCTCATTGCATTCCCTGTCCTGCAAGTTATCCACAATACCGTCAATATGATAATATGGTTCTATTCTCAGCCAGAGGTGAACCAACGTGGAAAAAGATCTGAACCAGCTGTGGGAAGATATTCTCGACGAAGCGTCTCTTTCGCTTCCGTCCGGGACTGCTGACCTGTGGCTGAAAACATGCATTCCCACAGAGCTTTCTGAAAACTCCCTTATCCTTGATGTGCCGAATGTTTTCGTCAAGGAACAAATCTCATCCAGGTTTCTGAAAGACCTGACCCGTATCCTTCAGGAAAAGGGAGAGGGAGAGTCAATCGAGCTCCGGGTAGGAGCCGAAACAAAAAAAGAAGAGCAGAAGAGAGCCCAGAAAGCTGCTTCAAGCGGACATTCCGAGGCCAGGGGCAGCCTGAACCCCGGATATCTCTTCAATTCCTTCGTCGTGGGCAAGTCGAACCGTCTTGCTCATGCGGCCAGCCTTGCCGTGGCGGAGACTCCCGGGGAAGCCTACAATCCTCTTTTCATATGGGGAGGTGTCGGTCTCGGCAAAACGCACCTGATGCACGCAATAGGACATTACGTTCTCGACAGGAATCCGAATCACAAGGTAACCTATGTGAGTTCAGAAAAATTCATAAATGAATTCATTCAATCGATCAAAAACAACAAGACCCAGGAATTCAAATCAAAGTACAGGAGCGTGGACGTTCTTCTCATAGACGACATCCAGTTTCTCGGCAACAAGGGAAGCAGCCAGGAAGAGTTTTTCCACACGTTCAACCAGCTTCATACGTCAAAAAAGCAGATAGTGATCTGTTCCGACCGTCCTCCCAAGGATATCCAGAGTATTGAGGACCGATTGGTCAGCCGTTTCGAATGGGGCCTCGTGACGGATATCCAGTCTCCGGATCTTGAAACGAGAATCGCGATCCTCCAGAAAAAAGCACAGCTCAGGCGCTACAATATTCCCGATGCCGTCATCAATTTCCTGGCCCTGAGCATACCAAGCAATATCCGGGAACTGGAAGGCGCACTGAACAGGGTCGTGGCGTGCGCTGAACTTTCGAGCGAACCTATCACCGAAGAAAACACGGCTGAGTGGCTGAAGGACGTGATCCGAAAGGATATAAGGGGACCGGTCAGCGTCGATGCCATACAGCACGCTGTTGCCGATTTCTTCAATATGACCGTCGATGACCTTTTAAGCGCGAAGCGGACCTCTGATCTTGCCATGGCGCGGCAGATAGCCATGTTTCTCTGCAGAAAGCTGACTGAGGTGAGCCTGCAGCAGATAGGACATTCTTTCAGAAAAAAAGACCATACGACCGTTCTTCATGCTCACAGGAAAATAGCACAGCTGGTGAAGGAACAGCCCAGGATAAAACAGATTGTGGACACAATCGAGGGTAAGCTGTGAAACAAAACCCTGTTTTGTGGATAACAACGAATTTCTGCTCGCTGCCCTTTTTTTCTGTGGATATTGTGGACATATCCCACAGGGAAACCGTATAGTTGTCCACATGTAATTTTCTCCGGCCTGTCCGGACAGGGCACACTTATCCACAATACTCACAGGCCTTATTACTTTTACTGCTACTAAAACAAAAAATAATAAAAGATGCATTTTCAGGGAGGGAAACATTGTGAGACTTCAAATCAACAAGGGAGAATTCATGAAAAGCTGGCAGACAGCTGAAAGAAGTACCAGTTCCAAAAGCACCATCAACTCTCTGACAGGCATTCTGCTGAAAACGACAGGGACGGACGATGAAAATACCGTCCTACTGGAAGCCACCGACCTGAAAACATCCATCAAATGCATATCCAGGGGAATCCTTGTTGAAGAAGAGGGAGAAGCGGTTCTTCCAGTCAAAGTAGTAGGAGAACTGTTCAAAAAAGCTCCCACAAATGTTTTCACAGTATCCGTCACGGAAGGCAAGGGCCTGATCATTGCGGGAAGAAACAAATACAGGTTCTCAACCTACCCTTCGAAGGAATTTCCCAATCTTCCAGTCTCCGAAAGCGCACCGTTTTTCTGCACAATTGAAACATCAGAACTCCTCCGGACTCTCTCCGAGGGAACGATCGCCAGCACTATGGGAGAAGAGTTTCCGAAATATCTCGGAACAGCTTTTTTCCAGCTGAAAGAAGGAGAGCTCAGGATCATTTCCACTGACGGACGGAGACTCTCTCTCTCAAAATGTCATCCGGTCGAAAAGGGAGAAGACGGGGACTTTCTTCTGCCTATCAGTGGACTGAAAGAACTGCAGCGCCTCCTGGGTTCAACAGACGGAGAAACTCCCGTAAGAATAGTCGTGGATTCAACACTTGTATTTTTCCAGATGGGAAGCCTGGAATTTTCCGTAAGAAGAGTGGAAGCCGTATTTCCCAATTACGAAAAGATCCTCAATCCCCAGAGCACTACAACACTTGACGTGGATAGAAACTTACTCATCGCAGCTCTTGAAAGAGTCGACGTTATCGTACGGGATTTCAGCCGAATGGTTCTGTTCCGCCTTTCTCCCGATGGAGACCTTATCCTTATGGGCAAAGCTCCGGAAACCGGTGCTGTGGAAGAGATACTGGAGGGAAAAATCGAAGGAGAACCTCTCACCGTAGCTTTTAACGTCGGTTTTCTTCTCGACGGCCTGAAATCGCTTTACGGAGACCGGGCATTTGTAAGTTTCAACGGACCTGAAGGACAGATGACAATGCTCCGGCCGGGAGAAACCGATTTCCTGTACATGGTCATGCCGATAAAGCTGACGGAGAGCGACCTTTCTTTTGAAGAAACGGAAGAGGAAGGGGAGGAATTTCCTCCGGCGTAACAATGTGGTGTTCAGAGTTTTCGACGAGAAACTTCAGAAATCTTTTCCCCCTCCGGATTTCCTGGGGACCCGGTCTTAATCTTGTCACGGGAAACAACGGGGCAGGAAAAACGAACTGTCTTGAAGGACTCCATCTCCTGACGGGATGGGGTCCTTTCGGCGACAGGAAAGACCTTGTTTCATGGAAAACGGACGGAGGGCAGGCCTTCCTGGGTGGATCCTTCTGCGGTGAGGAAAACGTGTTTGTTGCTGCATCCATCGGCGGCAGCACCGTGATGAAGTGTGACGGCAGGAGGATTTCCTTTTCTGAAGTACGCTCCCGGGTACCGGCGCTGGCTTTTTTGCCCGGGGATATGTCCATTCTCGACGGAGCTCCCCTGATCAGGAGAAATTTCCTCGACCGTCTCTGTGCACTTCTTTTTCCCCTTTACGCCATGCGGTTAAGCGATTGCCGCCGTGCTGTCCGGCACCGCACTATACTGCTTCGTTCAGGAAAAAAAACCGACGCAGTATCCCGCGCCATGGCTCCCCTGGTGTCATGGATATGGCAGTGCAGGGAAGAGGCAGTCCGCCTTTTGACCCTTGGTCTTTCAGCATTTCCGGGACTTCTCCCGGGTATTCTTGAACTTAAACATGCCAGGGGAGGGGCGGGACGCAAAAATGACGGCATTGAGGACTGGTGGGCTTCTCTTGAGGTCCTCAGCGGGAAGGAGAAGCAGTTTTGTATTTCCCTGGTTGGTCCTCACCGGGATGACCTGCATATCCGCTGCGGTGAAAGGGAAGCTGCCTCATGCTTCAGCAGGGGCCAGATCCGGAGGGCATCGGTATCCCTTATGCTCGCTGCCGGGAAAGCTGTTGAAGCCAGGCTTCGGCGAAAGCCGATCGTGCTTCTTGATGAAATTGCCTCGGAGCTGGACCGAAACGGCCGGGAATCTACTGTCGAAGCGCTGCACAGCACCGGATGGCAGGTAATTTCCGCCGCCGCGGAGCCGGTCACCGATCATTGGCCCGGAAACGTATGGAAAGTGGAAGAGGGGTACGTGGTTCCTCTCGGGGGATAAAAGGTACTGCAGTACGTGAAAGGACGACCATGTGATGGCTGTTTTTGAAAGAAAATACGATGTTATTGTAGTTGGAGGAGGGCATGCAGGCTGCGAAGCAGCTCTTGCGGCTGCACGAATGGGAGCGTCGGTACTTCAGCTCAGCCTGTACCTGGACAATACCGCCCTTATGCCGTGCAATCCTTCTATAGGAGGCCCGGCAAAAGGACACCTTGTGCGGGAAGGAAGCGCCCTCGGGGGAGAACAGGCAGAGGCCGCCGATGCTTCCGCAATGCTTATCCGGAAGCTTAATACGTCGAAAGGACCCGCAGTTCAGGCGCTCCGGGCACAATGCGATCTTCGTGAATATGCCGCCCACTTTACCCTTGCGGTACAGACGCAACCGAATCTCGAAGTCCACCAGGATATAGTGACGGCAATATGGGTTGACAAAGGAATAATAAGGGGCGTCCGGACAAGGTACGGCTTCACCTACGAGGGAAGAACGGTCGTACTGACCACCGGAACATACCTCGGCGGAAAAGTGTACATAGGTGAAACAAGCTTCTCGTCAGGCCCTCTCGGCCAGGTTGCCGCTGATGAACTTCCGGGATCGCTGAACGAACACGGCATACATACAGGGAGAATGCGTACGGATACAACCCCCAGGCTCCACTATGACACCCTTGATCTTTCATCCCTTGCAGTTCAGGAAAGTGCCGGTGAACCCCTCGCGTTTTCCCTCTGGAACGAGGGAAAGGTGCACGAAGGATATTCCTGCCGCCTTACAAGGAGCAATTCGAGGACTCACGATATTATCAGGAAAAACTTCCACCGATCCCCCCTGTACATGGGGTGGATGGATGGATCGGGGCCACGGTACTGCCCTTCAATTGAGGACAAGGTCATCCGGTTTCCTGAAAAGGACAGCCATCTCCTTTTTCTTGAACCTGTTTCCAGGGCTAACCGGGAAGTGTATATACAGAATTTTTCCACCAGCCTTCCGTATGACGTTCAGTGCGAAATGGTCCACTCCCTTCCCGGATGTGAAAAAGCTCATATCACCCGTCCGGGGTACGCCATAGAGTACGATTACATTTTCCCGACCCAGCTTTTTCCCACTCTTGAGACGAAACCTGTACAGGGTCTTTTCTGTGCAGGGCAGATAAACGGCACATCGGGCTACGAGGAGGCGGCTGCCCAGGGTCTTCTTGCGGGGATCAACGCAACCCTTAAGGCCAGGGGAGAGGAGCCGGTAGTGCTTTTGAGGTCGCAGGCATACATAGGCGTTCTCGTGGACGATCTTGTCACAAAGGGTACCCATGAACCCTACAGAATGCTGACAAGCAGGTGCGAACACAGACTTCTGCTCAGGCATGACAACGCTGACCGAAGATTGGCTCCCGTCGGAAGGAAAATAGGGCTGATCGGGGACAGCCGATGGAACGCCCTCCTTTCGAAGTGGAAAAGAATAGATGACGAGATAGACCGTCTCGAAAGGGTAAAAATTTATCCTTCCGACTTGCTGAACGGCGAGCTTGCAGCCCTGGAATCCGCTCCTTTGACAGAACCTGTTTCCGCGGCTGACCTTCTTCGCCGGCCGAGGGTTCCCTATTCTCTTGCTGCCGGATATTCCGATGCCCCTGTCTCTCTTGGCAGGGAAGAAGCTTTTGCCCTCGAGGTTGAGGTAAAATATGAGGGCTATATCCAAAGACAGTACCGACAGGTGGCACGCCTTGAAAAAATGGAGAATGTACGTCTTCCGGGGGATTTGGATTACTCCAAAATATCCGGCCTGCTCTCGGAAAGCAGGCAGAAGCTGGATACAATACGTCCCATGACTCTTGGACAGGCCGGACGGATTTCCGGAGTGACACCGACTGATATCCATCTTCTGTCGGTTTATCTGAACGCTCTTTCCCGGAGGGATACCGCAGATGAGGAGAAAAAGGCTCGATAAGGGAACCCCCGGACCGATTGCGGCCATTCTTCGAATGGCCCTTCCGAAAGGTGCTGAAGAAAAACTTGCAATTCCCGGCCTGAGAAAAGAATGGGAATCCATAGTCGGTCCAGTGCTCGGGAAAAAAACAATGCCTGATGACCTGGAAAAGGGAGTCCTGCTTGTGAAAGCGGAAACGCCTTCTTCGGCAAAGGCTCTTTCCATGAGGGCTGCTTCTGCAGCCAGGGCGGCATCAAAGGTGGCCGGAATTCCTGTATCTTCCATTCGTGTCGTTGTGGGCAGACCGGCTCCGGAAACATCCGCAGGGATGCGCACGCGCAGGAAATCCGCCAGGATAATCCCCGCAAAAGAAGACGTAGAGCAGGCTTTTGCCAGAATCAAAGAGAAGTTTTCCCCCGAGAAGGAGCAGGTAGCAAAACGCCTGGCATCGCTTATGACAGTCTACCGGATGCGTTTCCCCGATAAATAAAAAAGGTAATCCCCCGCCTATGGCGGGGGACCCCCGGAGTTTGACAATTCCGGGAATATGAGTGACTCTCCCTCTGTGAACCGCTCGAAGTTCCCGGAGGAGGAGACGCTCGATGGACG
>Ga0228536_1001749_pt1 | contig 17392 bp, 16 predicted proteins | sample SJ1Smetagenome_FD_168611 | JGI IMG/M metagenome (GOLD analysis project Ga0228536, IMG submission 168611) | Enriched culture of PCE-dechlorinating microbial communities from Ithaca, New York, USA - SJ1.S | ecosystem: Engineered > Modeled > Simulated communities (microbial... > Unclassified...
CGAGGGCAAGCTCAAGGTCGGCTTCGGCGGGCACGGTCTGCGCACCCTCGAAGTCGTAGAGGCGGGTCACCGCGAGGAGCGTCGGCGAGAAGGTGTCGCCCACCTCGAGATCCTCAATCGCGTCGAGGATGCTCGCGCTCCATGGGGGCAGCGGCTGCGCGGTGTATGGCTGCGCGTTGAACGCGGAGATGTCCGAGGCCGGGTCGTACGCGTCGAGCGGGGCCTCGATCTCGGCCATCACGGCAAAGGCGTCGTCGATCGCCGCGCGGACTGCGGTCTCGTCCTCGCCGTACGCAGTGATGCTGACCACGGTGCCTAGCGCCTCGCGGCTCACCACCACCGGCTCATCGGTAGCGCAGCCGGGTAGCGTGAGGAGCGAGGCCGCCATCAGCGGGATACATACGTGCGCAGCTGTGATGCGTCGCATTGCCTGCCTCACGGGGACGGGTATACTTGTCGGCACTTGTTTCGCCGTTTCTGCCAGTGTACCAACCCCGGGAGGGCCGATGTTCCCCATCGTTCACGCTCGCCAGCTCTCCGACGCGGTCTTTGAGATGGGCGTTCACGCGCCCGCGATCGCCCGGAAAGCGCACGCAGGGCAGTTCCTGATGCTGCGTATCGATGAGGATGGCGAGCGCATCCCGCTCACGTTCTCCGACTGGTCGGCGGATGAGGGTTGGATCCGCTTCATCTTCATGCGGGTGGGCAAGACCACCCATCAGCTCTCACACCTCGGCGTAGGCGATTCGCTTGCCGATGTCGTCGGCCCGCTCGGTGTTCCCACGCACGTGGAGGGCCTCGGCCGTGTGGCGGTCGTGGGCGGCGGCGTGGGAACGGCCGTTGCGTACCCGGTAGCGCGCGCGATGGTCGCCGCCGGCAACGAGGTCACCGTGATCGTGGGCGCGCGCAACGCCGACCTGCTCATCCTGGAAGACGAGTTCCGCGCGCTGCCCATCAAGGAGCTCATCATCTGCACCGACGATGGCTCCGCGGGGCGCAAGGACCTCGTCACCGCGCCGCTCAAGGAGCTCTGCGAGTCAGGCGCGATCGACCACTCCATGGCCATCGGTCCGGCCATCATGATGAAGTTCTGCGTGGCCACCACCAAGGAGCTCGGTGTGCCGTGTGTGGTGTCGCTCAACCCGATCATGGTGGACGGCACCGGCATGTGCGGCGCCTGCCGCTGCAGCGTTGGCGGCGAGACCAAGTTCGGCTGCGTGGACGGCCCTGACTTCGACGGGCACCAGGTGGACTTCGAGGAGCTCATGAGCCGTCAGCGTGTGTACAACGATGATGAGCGTCTGGCCGATGCCGAGTATCACAAGGAGTGCTCATGTCACTCGTAGACGACACCGCCACACCCGCGCCTGCCGAGAAGCCCCGGCACCGCCCGGCCCGCATCCCGCGCACGCCGATGCCGGAGCGCGACGCCGCCGTGCGCGCCAAGGACTTCGAGGAAGTCACCCTCGGCTACACCGAGGAGATGGCCCGTGCCGAGGCGAGCCGCTGCCTGCAGTGCAAGAACCCCACGTGTATCGAGGGGTGCCCGGTGAACATCGACATCAAGTCGTTCATCGGCAAGATGATCGGCGGCGACTACCACGCGGCCGTGGCCGTGCTCAAGGAGAAGAACGCCCTGCCCGCCGTGTGCGGCCGTGTGTGCCCGCAGGAGGAGCAGTGCGAGAGCCGCTGCGTGCTTGCCAAGAAGGGCGAAAGCGTGGCGATCGGCCGTCTGGAGCGGTGGCTGGGCGACTTCGACCTGGCGTGTGAGCTCGAGCATCGCTGCGTGCCCGAGGTGGGCGAAGACAGCGGCAAGCGCGTTGCGGTTGTGGGCTCCGGCCCCGCCGGACTCGCGTGCGCGGGCGAGCTGCGCCGCTTCGGTCACTCGGTGACGATCTTCGAGAGCCTGCACGCTACCGGCGGCGTGCTCACCTACGGCATCCCCGAGTTTCGCCTCCCCAAGCACATCGTGCAGGCAGAGGTGGGGCTGCTCGAGGAGATGGGCGTTGAGATCCGCTGTGATGTGGTCATCGGCGCCACCTACACCATCGACGAGCTCATGACCGAGGAGGGCTTCGACGCCGTCTTCGTGGGCAACGGCGCCGGTCTGCCGATGTTCCTGGGCATCCCGGGCGAGAACCTCAACGGTGTGTATTCGGCCAACGAGTTCCTCACGCGCGTGAACCTCATGCGCGCCTACGAGTTCCCCAAGGCCGACACGCCCGTGTGGCGCGGCCGCAAGGTGGCCGTGGTGGGTGGCGGCAACGTGGCAATGGATGCCGCGCGTACCGCCAAGCGCCTTGGCGCCGAGGAGGTCTTCCTCGTGTACCGGCGCACCGAGGAGGAGATGCCGGCGCGCAAGGAAGAGGTGCACCACGCGCGCGAGGAGGGCGTGGAGTTCAAGATGCTGTGCTCGCCGGTGGAGGTCACCGGCAAGGACGGCTGGGTGACCGGGATCGTGGCCAACACGATGGAGCTCGGCGAGCCCGACGCCAGCGGCCGCCGAGCGCCTGTGTGTGTGATGGGCGCCGACTTCACGATCGACTGCGACACGGTGATCATGGCGCTCGGCACGCGGGCCAACCCGCTGCTCCCCAAGACGACGCCCGACCTTGAGCTCTCCAAGCGCGGCTACATTGTGACCGATGAGGATGGCGCCACCTCTAAGCCCGGCGTGTACGCCGGCGGCGACATCGTCACCGGCTCGGCCACCGTCATCCTCGCCATGGGCGCCGGCAAGCGCGCCGCTCGTGCGATGGACGAGTGGCTCAAGGGCGCCGCTCGATAGTCCGATACAGGTGATGTGCGGTACAATCCGGGGCGATGGGCGCCGTTGTTCGGCGTTTCACTCCGACAGACGGCGCATCCCGCACGGACCGGGCTCGAGGAGGTGGCGGTGTCGGATCCGATCAGAGTCCTCGTCGTCGACGATGACGAAGCGATCGTCGACATGATCCAGATGGGCCTCGAGGGCGAGGGCATGCGCGTGGTGTCGGCCTCCGATGGCTCGGAAGCACTTGAGATGCTGCACAAGCACCCTACCGACGTGGTGCTGCTCGACATCATGATGCCGCGGGTCGACGGCTGGATGACCCTCATGGAGATCCGCAACGATCCGCTCACCGCGGACATCCCCGTCATCATGCTCACCGCCAAGACGCAGGACCTCGCGCGCATCCTCGCGTTCAAACAAGGCGTGCAGCAGTACGTGACCAAGCCGTTCAACCTGATGGAGCTCGTCGCTCGCATCCAGAGCCTCATGCGCGGTCGTCAGCGCGTGGGCACTGCCGCACAGGCCGAGGGCGACTTCCGGAAGCTCGCGGTGCGCAAGGGCGGCAGAACGGTGTTGCTGGACCTGGATGATGTGATCTACATCTCCGCGAAGAACAAGTCCACATACGTGCATACGTACGAGAACCAGTACCTTGTGGATCTGACGCTATCCGAGCTCGAGGAGCGGCTGTCGACAGACGCGTTCCGACGTCTGCATAGGAGTTACATGATCAACTTGAACAAGGTGAAGGAGATCGTGCGCGTTGAGGGCTCGTACGTGGTCGTGATGTCGGACCGCGACGAGACCCAGGTGCCGGTGGCGCGCCGCCAGGTGAAGTCGTTCCGCGAAGCGGTGGGTATCTGATGGCCCGTGCGCGGCGCAGCCTCGCCGTCTCCGCGCTCGTGCTGGCCGCGCTCCTCGTGGCATCGTTCCCGGTGCCCGCTGCGGCCGTGCGGACCGTGGGACTTTCCACCGGTACGTTCGACTTCTCGCTTGCGCCGGGCCAGGTGGGCGAGGGCGAGGTCGCGGTTTCCAACAACGGCGATGAGGACATAGACGTTCTCATCTACGCCTCGGATCAGTTGGTGGCCGAGGATGGCTCGATCAGCTACGAGGTGCCCAGTGCGACCCAGGCGACAGGCGTGGGGACGCCTGCGACATGGGTTCGCATGGTGGTCGGTGCCGAGACCAAGACGCTTGGCAACACGCCGTACGTGTCGCTCACTCCGGGAGAGCAGATTCCCGTTGCGTTCGAGCTTGAGATTCCCGAGAACGCTCCGCCCGGCGATCATCAGGTGATCATCTTCTTCGAGATGTTCGGAGGGGACTCCGCAACCGAAGGGGCGAGCGCCGACGTCACCGGACGCGTTGGCGCACGGATCAGCATCCGCATCGCCGGCGAGATCGTTGAGCGCGTTGACGTGCGCCCATTCGTGACGAAGCCGTTCGTGCTGGCCAAGCTCGCACCGTACACGTTCGTGGTGCGTAACGAGGGCAACATCGACAAGGACATCAATGCTCGCATCCTGCTGTTGGACGGGAACCTCCAGGAGGTCGTGAGCTCGCTGGTCACGTCGGACACCCCCGTCTTCGCCGGGACGAACTTCGAGCAGAGCGGTGCTGTCGATACCGGCACGCAGCTCTTCGGGCGCTACACGATGCGGCTTGAAGTCTCGTACCCGCGCGAGGGGTCGGAGATCGGGGCGCCCGAGATCATCACCATCGACAAGGGCGTGTGGTTCATTCCGCTCTGGCTCGTGATCGCCCTCATCCTCATCGTCGGGGGCATCGCTATCTGGTTCAGCTGGAAGAAGGCGCAGAGCGAGGACGCCCGCGAGCGTCGCGCTCGCAGGCGGAAGTATCGTGAAGGCCACGTGCGCGTACCGGATGTCGAGGAGACCGCCGAGGGTGACGTTGCCGACGCGGGCGACGCACCAGGGCGCGATCGCTCAGACCTCTCAAGCGGTCAGGAGCCAAACGATGCAGAGGAGCGTCCGAGGCGGTCCCGTCGTGAGCCGGCGCCACGTCGCAGGTCGACCCAGCGGCGCTCGCGGTAGCGGGTAGACCGGGGCCAAACCCGCGCTCCCGCCCGGCACGAGGAACGACCAAAGAAGAGCGCCCCGGCCAGACGGCCGGGGCGCTCTTCTTTGTCTGCGCGGGTGTGGCGCTACTCCATGCCCACCAGCGAGAAGTCGGTGACATCCGCAGGGAGTGCAACCTCGGTGCCGGCCGTCGGTGTCCCGGTGACAAGATCGCTGTCGCCCTTGGACCACAGGCGCAGCTCCCAAGGGACATTGGACTGAACGGTCATCACGTCGGTATCCACACCTGCCTGGGTGACCCTGGCGACGGTGCCGACGATCGTCGTTGTGGCTGCCGATGCGGCAACGGGGAGCGCCATGGCCAGAGCCACGACGACCGTGAGGAGTGCGGCATATCGTACGAACATCGCAGAACCGCCTTTCTGAGCTTTCACTACAGGTATCGGCACGTTGGCGTGTGACCTTAGCGTTTGTTCGGTGTAGCTGACAGGCGTTGCGCTCGTGGCGACGAGCGGCAGATCCTCACAGCGATGAGCAGTGTGCGCGCGGATCCGTAGGGCGAGCTCCAGGACGCACGAACGCCCGGACCATATGGCCCGGGCGTTCGATCGATCGAGCTTTGTCGCTCTCGCGCGCTGCCTACTGCTGCACCAGCGAGTAGGTGATGGTGCCGGAGACCGCCGCCGCGTCGTTAAAGTAGGTAACTGAGCCAGTGACCGTATCGGTGTGCGAGATGTTGCCGCCCCGCAGGTTGGTGACATCCGTCGTGTCGACGGTCGAGGTCAGGGTATCGAACGTGCCCTCGTCGATGGCGGCGCTCAGCGTGGCGGGCTTGTTGGACTTGCCGGTCAAAACCACGCTGACGTTCTTGGCGATGTCAGGGGTGAGTTCGCCCATTTCGGCGCTTGCCGGAGCCGTCAGCTGAAGCACGTTCGCCACGGTCGCGTTGACAGTGGTGGCCTTGTCGATCGCGCTCGCATAGCTGATCACGCCAAAGACGAGAGCGACAACGGATAGTGCGATGATGATGGTCCGCTTCATACAATTCTCCTTCGTTCGTTCTTCCCTTACCTACTATGACAGTACGTGCTCCGTTACGGCTTCTGCCGTTCCGGTCCTGCATGGACCGGGTGGTGCCTGCTAAAACATGCTGGAGGTCCGATCACAGACCACCCCCGTCCACCGATGGGTAGAGTACAGTCCCCCGGGCACCCCAATACGGGTGCGGTATCAGTATCGGCATCGGCAACCGATCGAATGAGCGTTGTTCTGCATATTGTGACGAAAGCACGGATGGTTGCGACGGGCGGTCGAAACGTCGTTCGTTAGCCGACGAACGGTGGTGTCTGATGTCTCTCATCGCGCTCACCTTGGCACGATCGTGTAGGTGACGGTGGCCTGGTACGAGCCGGGATCGGTCGTCCACGGGGCGAGGATCCCAATGGTATCTATGTAGGCGCCGTCCTTGACAGCCTCTCCGCTCACCATGGTGAGCGTGCGCGTGAGGCCCAGCTCGGTGACGTTGCCAGCGGCGATGCCCCTGAGCTCGAAGGGGAGCGATGCGTTCACGCTCACCACCACGTCGGAGCGGGTGTACTGCACGCCCGGCTGTATCGTGCCGAAGTCGACCGTGGGCGTGCTCACCGAGAGGCTCAGCGCCGGCTTGCCGGGGGCCGCGAAGAACGTGGTGGTGAGCGTGTCGAGCGTCATCCCGTCGGCGCTCACCCATACGGCGCGCAGCGTGTATGTGCCTGCGAACTTCAGGTACTGGTTCACAACGCTCCACGCGTCGGTGAGCATCGCGGTGTTGGCCGGTACGGTGAAGCCCGATGTCTTGTGCGTGTAGCCATCGCCTGTGCTGGGGTCGGTCCAGGTGCCATCACCGGCGATGTAGGCGTCGCCCGCGTTCAGGGTGCCGTCGCCATCGGCGTCACGCCACAACAGGTAGGTCACTTCGGTGTTGGCGAGCGTGACCGCACCGCCATTGTGGAAGACGGTCGAGACGGCGATCGGGGATCCGGCCTCGTCACCACCGCTCGTGGTCATCGAGGTGATCCGGGCCCGGTAGCCAACGAAGAACTGGTGCTCGGCCAGGAGCGTTGTGCCCATATACGTGCGCACCGTCCACGTTCCCGTCTCGTCCGTGGGAGAGAGGTCGTAGCTCGACTGTGCGATGCCACTCCCGTCGCTGCGGACCGTCTCCTGCGTGGTGACCTCATCGGGGCTGGTCCACTCGAACCTGATGGTCTGGCCTGCGGTGAGTCCCATGCCGCGTGCGTACACGCGGTCGCCGAGGGCGAACTCGTCAAGCGGCGTTCCGAATCCGCCCACGCCGAACGTGGCCAGACGGCTCACGACCGTGGTGTCGGCCACCGTGGCGAAGCCTGAACCGTCGGCAACGCGGAGGGTGGTGAGGTCCGTGGTGAGCGCAGCGGTTCCCGCAGGCACGGTCACCCGGACGGTGACCGGCAGCGAACCGCCGTACGCCGGGACCGTGACCGACGAAAGCGGCGTTGCGCCGTCGGCAGCGAGGACCTGCACTGGCCAGCCCCTCGACGATGTCGCGGTGAGCGAGAGCGTCCGGGCGGTGGCCGTGTTGTTGGTGATGGTGTGGCGGTACAGCACCGATGTGCCAGCGCCGGCGGGCAGGGTGCCGGGCGGCACGACCGTGAGGGCGGCGCCAACGGTCACCGTGTCATAGCCGAATGCTTTGACCTCGGGAAGCGAGACGAGCGATGCCTCGACGCGGGTCACGTCGACGGTGCCGAGCGCGGTGCCCGCAGGAGGGGTGATGTCCACGAAGACGTCCACCGACTGACCGGGCGTGAGCGTGAGCTCGGTGATCTGCGTACCGCTGGTGGTACGGATGGTCACGGGCCATCCGCGGTCAGACACGCCCTGCAAGGCGACGGTGATGTCGGCGTCCGTGTTGTTCTGGACCGTGTTGGTGAACCTGATGGTGCCGCCTGGCGTGATCGAGCCGGTGCGGTCGGGAATCACGAGTATCGGCCCCACGGCGGCCTGGTTGGTCGCCACGGCCTTCACGTTCGGGTGGGTGGTGCTTGCGGCCGTGATCGTGATCGTGTCGCGGGCGCCGTTGGGCGCATCGATGGGGACATCGAGCACTGCCTCGATGGTGATCGCCGCGCCCGGCGCGAGGTCGGCGGGAGTCACCGGAGCTCCGGTGACCTTCACACGGAGCCCTACCGACCATCCGCGTGTGGATGTCGCCTCTACCGAGAGCGGTAGCGGGACGTTGCCGGTGTTGGTGATGGTGTGCTCGTAGATGACTTGCATGCCCGCGGCCGTGCCGGCGCTGCGCCCGCCGCTGATCGTGACCGTACGCTCCACAAACGAGATGGCCTCCGACACGTCGGTGCCAGCTCCTCCCTGTTGGAGCGAGAAGCTCAGCGTGATGGGCGCCGTAGGGTCAGCGATTCCTAGACTGGCCCACGTGATCGAGCCTTCAAACTGCACGCCCTGGCTGTCGACCCAGGTCTCCCAGCCGGTCCCTGATGCCCGACCGCTCTTGAAACTGTACTGCCGCGTGACATCTGCTGTGCCATCGCCGTTCAGGTCGAGGTGGATGGTGAGATCGGGATTGCCGCCACCGCCTGAGGTGGCCCGCCGGGCGTAGAAGTACAGCTTGCCGGTGTCGCTTGTCGCGGCGGTCACTGTCAGGTCGATCTTGGAATCGCCGACGTCGCCGGTGGGGTCGTAGGCACAGTTCTGGGAGCTTTCGAAGACCGGCGTCCAGTCGGTGAACTCACCGTTGATCACGATCGGCACGCGCACGAGAGCCGAGCCAGGCACCACAGGCGTGAGGAGCATCGCCACGAGGAGCACGCGCGATAGCAGACGCGGCCGCCGCGTGATCGCCGTGGCGGCCCGCCTTGCGCGAGCCACGCTCCTATGCAGACGTGCGTTCATCCGGTCGTACCGCGCTTCCGTGCACCACCATTTCCGGCGCACCACATCACGGGGTGCCGTCCTCGACCGTACTATCCATTACGTGTATCGGCCGCGGCCATAGATGAATAAGCGGAATCCGCCGGCCGTCATACATAATGTGATGAACGGCGCATCGGGACCGCTCGGCGGCGCACTGCCACACGCAGTGCGCAATGATACCACGGGAGGTATGCCGGTGAGTACCGCTCGCTCCCCAAGCAGTGCGTTCCGTCACAAGGCGTGCCGAGGTGGCCCGCCGGACCAGGCGAATGCATCCGGGGCAGCCTCCGGGGCGAGCCTGCCCGAGGTCAGTTCCTCAGGCTGCCGAGGGGAGCCGGCATGCGTCCGCCGCGGTTGATCAGCTTCGCGCTGCTCCATTGCGACACGTTCATCACCGGTGCCGCGCCGAGCAGGCCGCCCCAGCTCACGTGGTCGCCAGCGACCTTGCCCACAGCCGGTATCAGGCGCGCCGCGGTGGTCTTGTTGTTGATCACGCCGATGGCGCAGGCATCGCTGATGATGCCGGCGATCGTCTCGGCTGGCGTGTCGCCCGGGATCGCGATCATGTCGAGACCCACCGAGCACACCGCGGTCATCGCCTCGAGCTTCTCCAGGTTGAGTGCTCCGTCGGTGACCGCGCGAACCATGCCGGCGTCCTCCGAGACCGGGATGAACGCGCCAGAAAGCCCGCCGATCGAAGACGTGCCCATCGCGCCGCCCTTCTTCACCGCGTCGTTCAGGAGCGCGAGCGCCGTGGTGGTCCCGGGTGCGCCGCAGCGCTCGACCCCCATCGCCTCGAGGATCTCGGCCACACTGTCCCCCTCGGCGGGAGTCGGCGCGAGTGAGAGATCGACGATGCCCATCGTCACGCCGAGCCGTCGGGCCGCCTCACGCGCTACGAGCTCGCCCGCGCGCGTGATCTTGAACGAGGTTGCTTTGATTGCCTCGGCGACCGCGGTGAGGTCGGCGTCGTCGGGGAGGGCCTCGATGATCGCGCGGACAACACCGGGGCCGGAGATACCCACGTTGATCACGGCATCGGCCTCACCGGCGCCGTGTACCGCACCGGCCATGAAGGGGTTGTCCTCCACCATGTTGGCGAAGACCACGAGCTTGGCGCAGCCGACGCTGTCCGCCTCGGCGGTAAGGGCGGCCGCTTCCTTCACCGTATGTGCCATGCGGGCGACGGCATCCATGTTGATGCCCGCGCGTGTGGAAGCGACGTTCACCGAGGAGCAGACGCGCTCGGTGGCGGCCAGCGCCGAGGGGATGGAGCGGATGAGGGCGTCGTCGGCAGCGCCCACGCCCTTGTGCACGAGTGCTGAGAAGCCGCCGATGAAGTCGACGCCCGCGGTACTGGCGGCGCGGTCCATCGCAACGGCTACGGCGGTGAGGTCGTCACACGCGCAGCGGCCCGCGACCGCGGCCACCGGGCTCACCGAGATGCGCTTGTTGCGAATGGGGATGCCGTACTCCCGCTCGATCGCCTCGCATACGGGCACCAGTCGCTCTGCGGCGTGGGCGACCTTCTCGTAGAGCCGGCGGCCCATCTCGTCGGCGGTGTCCGCGCCGCAGTCGGCGATCGAGATGCCGAGCGTGACGGTACGGATGTCGAGGTGCTGCTGGTGGACCATCAACAAGGTCTCGACGATCTCCTCGGGGCTGATACGGAGCATGCGTGGTACCTCCGGTGGTGGGGGTGGGCGGGCGTCGGCGTTGTTCGGGCGACTAGATCGCGAGGTCCCGTGCGGAGTAGGCCCGGTAGGTGCCCGCGATCGCCAGCACGACGATCGTCGCGGAGAGCGCCACGAAGACGGGGTCGAGCGCCCCGTCGGTCATTAGCGCACTGGCCTCGAAGTACTTGAAGGGCGTGAAGTACTTCAGGAACTCCAGATCCTCGTCCAGGTTGACCACATAGAAGAGCAGGAACGTCCCGAACATGATCGATGTCGCCCGTGAGGCGGCCGACTTCGGCTTGTGGCTGGTTCCCGCCACGGCCGCGCCGATCGCGAAGAAGATCACCTGAAGGAAGAACAGGCCGATCATCAGCAGGACGATGTCGCTGCCGAACGGCTCGTCCTTGTTGAACATCTCGACGAAGTAGAACGACGAGGCCGCTGCCACCATGTTCAGGACGATGATGTTGACGAGGCCCGCCAGCAGCTTGCCGGTGAGCACCCTGCTCCGTGAGGCTGGCTTGGCGTAGAGGAACTCGGACGTGTGGTCGCGCTCCTCCTTGGCGATCAGGTGCGCCCCCAGCAGCGCCGCATGCACCGCGCCCATCACGGCGAGGTACAGGAACAGCATGCCGAAGAAACCCGCCGCACTGGTGAGGTCGAACCCGGTCATGCCGAACACCGCCTGCACGGCGCCGGGTATCTGATCGAGGATGACCGCGACCGACTCGTCAGCGGCCTCGTAAGCGCCGTACTTGGCCATGCCGGAGTAGATCATCATGACCATGCCGAGGCTCCAGAAGACCAGGCCCCACCGGTGTGCTTTCATCTCACGCAGGAAGACGTTCATATCGCCACCTATACGGCCGTGTGGATGTCTCTCTTGGCGAAGATCACGTAGGTCGCCACGATCGCCGCTGCAACGAATACGGCAACGACGAGCAGGTACTCGGGCTCCATTCCGCGCTCGGTGATCATGTACGCCGGATCGAAGTAGCGGAATGGGGACACCCAGCGCAGTTCGACGTTGTCGAGCACGTCGCCGATCGCTCCGATGATGTAGAACGCGAACACGGTGGGGAGCGACACCGCTACAACGGACTTGATCTTGGGGATCGTGACCGAGAACAGCGCTCCGAGCGCCAGGAAGACCAGCTGCAGCAGTAGAAGCGTCGAGGACATGAGCAGCAGGGTCGAGCTGTCGAACTCGGCGCCGGTCGCCGCAACGGCGAGGTACGAGACCGCCATGAAGACAACGTTCATGATGAGGACAACCGCGAGCGCGGCAGCAAGCTTTCCGGTCACGACCTCGGAGCGGCGCACCGGTTTGGTCATGAGAAAGTCGGCGGTCTTGCCCGATACCTCCTTCGAGATGATCACAACACCCAGGTTCATCGCCTGGATCGATGCCGCCAGCCACGCGAAACTCAGCAGATAGCCGTAGAAGCCCAGCACCGACATGAACGTTTCGGGCGTGATGTTCACCAGGGCCTTGATGGCCTCGGGGAAGTTGGCGAGCATCTCGTTCAGGCCCTCGATATCACTCGCGAACGCGGGGTAGAGGGCCATGAACAGGCCCACGATGCCGGCGAGCGAGACAGCCCAGGTGATGAGCGACTTCCGGTAGGCCCGGAACTCCCGGAGGAAGACGTTCATGCGTCTACTCCTCCTTCTGGTAGTAGTGCAGGAAGATCTCCTCGAGGTCCGGCTCCTCGACCTGCAGATCGACCAGGTCGAGCCGGGCGAGCAGCCCGGTGAGATCGTTCACATGGCCACGGTACAGGAAGCTCACCGTGTGGTTGGTGACTGCGAGGTCGCTCACCCCGTCGAGCGCGAAGACCGACTCTTCCACCGGGGCCGCCATCTCGAGGGTGAGACGCTTGGTGGCGTTCTCCAGGAGCGTGCGGATCTGGTCGACCCGGATGATCGAGCCTTCCTTGATGATCGCCACGCGGTCGCAGAGCTTCTGGACCTCGGAGAGGATGTGGGAGCTGAAGAGCACCGTGGCTCCCTCGGCGTTCTGCTCCTTGAGCAGGTGGAAGAACTCCTGCTGGATGAGCGGGTCCAGGCCGCCGGTGGGCTCGTCGAGGATGATGAGCTTCGGCTGGTGGGCGAGGCCCTGGATGATGCCGACCTTCTTCTTGTTGCCGTAGGAGAGGTCGTCGATCTTCTTCCTGAGGTCGAGGTCGAAGCGCTCCGCGAGTTCGCGCGCCCGCTTCTCGGTAGCCTTCGGGTCCTTGTTGTAGAAGCTTGCCGAGTAGCGCAGCAGGTCGATCGCGCGCATGTCGTCGTAGTAGAAGACCTCCGAGGGCAGGTAGCCCACTTCTTGCCGGATCTGGGGCCCAAACGCGGTGATGTCTTTGCCGAAGATCGTGGCCGAGCCGCTCGTTGGGTGGATGAGGCCGAGCAACGTGCGGATGGTGGTGGACTTGCCGGCGCCGTTGGGGCCGATGAAGCCGTAGATCTCACCTTCCTCGACGGTCATGTCCAAATCGACGATGCCCCGCGATTTGCCATAGTACTTGGTCAGTCTCGAGGTCTCGATGACGTTCATTCTCAGCTCCATGTATCGACTCCGGCGAAATCCCGCAAGTGTGAGTATGCCTTCTCGGACCCCGGCGAACATCACGATCGGCGCCGCCGGGGCCGGCGCTGGGCGCAACGGCTAGACACGGTGCATGAAGCGGAACACGTCTTCCCGCTGCAGCGTCACCTGCATGCCGAGTTCATCGGCCACGGTGGCGAGACGGGCGTGGACGTCTTCGAAGGGGTGGGTGTCCTCGTCGATGGTGACGAGCATCGTCATCGAGAAGACCTCCGACAGGATCGTCTGGCGGATGTCCTCGATGTTGACGCCTTGCTCGGCAAGCGCCGCGGAGATCGCGGCCACGATGCCGACACGGTCGGCGCCAAGCACCGATACGATCGCTCTGGTCTTCATGGGTCCCCCTCGGCTCTGCGGGTCGCCGTGCGCCCGGCTGTGTCATTCTCGCGCGTTATACTCTACGCGCCCAGACCTGCGCGCGCGATGGCCGATGGAGGCACCGTGGCTGTTCCGATAACACCGATTCGCGTCGGCGACGTCGTGCGTCTCAAGAAGCCGCATCCGTGCGGGACCAACGAGTGGGAGATCACGAAGCTCGGCATGGACATCGGCCTGCGGTGCGTGGGGTGCGACCGCAAAGTCCGGCTCGAGCGATACGAATTCGACCGCCGGTTCCGTGGGTTCATCAGCCGCGCGGACGATGATCGCGCGGGCGCGCAGGACACCGAGTAGAGGCTACGAGCCACCCGTCGCGCCGAGCTCGCCCGGCGCGGGGGCCGTATTGATCTGCATATGCACATGATCGCCGCCGTCGCCCGTGTAGCCCGCGAGCTGCGATTCGATCACGGCCGACATCTGGCGGACCGCGGCGATGCGCGTGACGCCTCCGGCCACGCGGTCGCCGGCTTCCACCGACGCATCGGTCACGTGGATGAGCACGACATCGAGGTCTTCGGCGCCGTCCGGCCGGATGTGTATCTGGATGTCATCGTGCTTCTCGTACAGAAGGTAGGGGCGGACTTCGACCACCGTGCCCGTGACCGGCGCGTAGACATCCGTCCCGGGCGCCGCGCCGACATCCGCGGCCGTGTCGGGCTCGCCGCCCCGGCCGCTGCGCCAGAGTCGCAGGCACACGCCGCCCCAGATGTCGCTGTCGGCAGCCGCCTCGGCCATGCGGGCCGCGACCATCTCAGGAGCAGCCTCATCGGCCGGCATGTCCGGTACCAGCGACGTCATCGTCTGCGCGTCTTCTCCCGAGGCCTGATGGAAGGCGAGCGCGGTGATGGCCGAGGGGTCGATCGGCAGATGGAGGTCGATGCCACCCACGGTCGCGAAGCGCGCCGTAGGAGGACGTTCGGGCACGGAAGGCGCTGCCGCTGCCGACGCGGTTTCGGCGCTCGGCGGAGCGGGCTCGTCCCAGGTGAGCACCCATCCTATGGCGCTCAGGCCGAGCACTGCGGTCACGATTATAGGGGTCGCGTACGAGAAGCGGGGTCTGCGTCGTGTCCGGTGAACAGGGGAGCGCCTTCGGTTCAGGATGCGCTCGCTCATGGCAGGATGCGGGCCGTGTCGCCATCGATCGCCACGGTGGTCCTGCGCGCGGCTGAGAGTGTCTTGAGGCGCTCGAGGATGACGGTGGCCTCACGTCCGCTGACGTAGTCGGGGACTCCGTAGGTGTCGTCGAGGTACACGGGGACCACCCGCGCGTTGGCCACACCGGCGGGCCCGAGATCGGCCTCAAGGATGAACGCCTCACCGGTCTTGCGCGAATAGTGGTCGAACACGAAGTCACCGAGCGAGTACGCGATCAGCCTGCCGTTGTAGTACTCGACCGCCTGGATCACATGCGGATGATGCGAAAGCACCATGTCGGCGCCCGCGTCCACCGCACGATGCGCGTCCGCCACCTGGTCGCCGTTGGCGTTGTCTTCCTTCTCCACACCCCAGTGGAACGACACGATCACGTAGTCGTACTGCTCCTTCGCCGAGCGTATCGCGGCCTCGACACTGTCCATGTTCCCGCGGCCCCGTGCGATGCCAGGGCTGCTATCGGTGGCCACAAAGCCAGCCGGGAGGATGTGCGAGAAGCCAAAGAACGCCACGGAAACGCCGTTCACCTCGTGGACCGCGGGTGTCCACGCCGCTGTCTTGTCGGCCCCGGCTCCCGCATGACCGATGTTGTTGGCGTCGAGGCGCGCGATGGTGTCCAGCATCGCCTCGCTGCCGGCGTCCAGCGCGTGGTTGTTCGCGAGCGAGAGGAAATCGAATCCGGCGAGTGCGAGACCTTCCACACCGCGCGGATCGCCCTTGAAGGTGTAGTCCTTCTCGGCGTTGCGCTCACCGAGGTCGGAAAGCGTGCTCTCGAGGTTGCCCACGGCGATGTCAGCGGCGGCCAGGCGGTCGGCAACGTGTCGCAGTGGGGCGGTGGCTCCCCAGCGGTTGATCGCCTGGCGGACCTGACGGTCGAAGTGCATGTCGCCGACCGCTGCGATGGTGACGGTGGCGGGTCCTGAGGGGAGAGGCGTCTCGGTGGGCTGAGGTGACGCAACGGGCTCGGCGGTCACGGTGGTCTCGGATGGTGCGGCGGGTTCCGGAGTTGCCGCTGTCACCGGTGCAGGCACTGCGGTTGGGAGGTGTCCGAGCGCCCATGTCGCGATCGAGCCAACGGCGAGGACCGCAGTCGCCGCCACGGCGAGGGCGATGCGCTGACGTCGCACCGCTCGACGTCGCGCCTCCCGGCGCGACGCGGTTCGCGTGGGGTATGCGGATGGCACCAGCAGGCTCCGTTCATCGGAAGTGGAGATAGGGTGTCCGCCACTCATGGCGTACTATACTGTAGCAACGCGCGGGCCGTGGCCGTGCGGGTCGGACGCGACGTATGGCGAGAGCCGGGGTGGATACGTGGAGAAGCTGGAGCGCATCCTTGATGTGGAGGAGCGTGCTGCCGGGCTGATCGCCGAGGCGCGGGAGCGCGCCATCGCCATCGAGCGTGAAGCCAGCGCACAGGCCGTCCGCGTGCGTCAGCAAACGCTGGCTGATGCCCGAGCCGCGGTCGAGGCCGACACCGCCACGCTGCTGGAGGGTGCCCGCCGCGAGGCGGATGAGATCGCCCGTCACGCCGAGGCCGCACGCGCTGACGTCATCGATGCCGCGCGGGCCCGCGTCCCTGATGCGGTCGCCGCGGTGCTGAGAGGACTGGCGGACTAGTCGTGGCTGTCGTGCGTATGCTCCGCGTCACCGTGCTCGGACACGCATCCGTGCTTGAAGAGCTCATCGAGCGCATGCAGCGTGTTGGCGTGCTCGATATCGAGACGGTGGCCGAGGACTCCGTGCCCTCGCTCGGCACGCCCGACGCCGCTGAGGTGCGCCGCCTGGAGGAGTACCGCGCAGACGCTATCTTCGTGCGCGACTTCCTCGGCAGATACCACACCAACGAGCAGCCGTTCGGGTCGTTCATCTCCGAGAAGCTGCACATGACCGAGAGCGAGTTCGCGTCGCTTGAGGTCGACACCACGCTGCTGCACGTCTACCAGCAGTGCCAGGGGGTCGCCGACACGATGGCGGCGCTCGGGCGTGAGCGTACGCGGTTGAAGGCGCTCGCGCACGAGCTTGCCCCCTGGGAGGGCCTGCGCCTCGAGATCGGCAGATGGCAGGGCACGGAGCACGTCGTGCTGTTCACTGGCGTGCTGCCCGCTGCCGACGGACCCGGGGTACGGCAGATGTTGCGGGATGTCACACCGTATGTGTCTGTGGAGGAGCTGTCGTCGGTCGATGGCAGGAGCGCGTGGGTCGTGATGGCGCACCGCACGGTTGTTGACGAGGTGCGCGCGGCGCTCGCCGGAACGGCCTTCGTGGACGTGTCGTTCCCGGGGCTCCTCGATTACCCGGCTGAGGAGCGGGCGATCGCACTCGCTCGGATCGATGAGATCGAGCACGAGCTTGCCGTGCTGGACGAACGGGCTGCCGCGCTCTCAGAGCAGTATCACGCCGATGCGGTGGCGCTGGTAGCGGCGATCGACGCCGAGCTTGAGGCGGCCACCATCCCTGAGCGGTTCGGCACCACGGAGCGCACATTCCTCATCACGGGTTGGGTGAGTGCGCGGCGACGCGACAAATTGGATGAGGCGCTCGCGCCGCTTGGCGAGGTGCTGGATGTCACATATGCCGAACCGCAGCCTGGTGATCGCCCGCCGGTGGAACTCGAGAACCCGAAGCTGCTGCGGCCGTTCGAGGTGCTCACCGACCTGTACGGCCGCCCGCAGTACGACGAGGTGGACCCCACGCCGCTTCTGGCGCCGTTCTTCTGGATGTTCTTCGGTCTGTGCATAGGCGACGTAGGATACGGGCTCATGCTCATCGGTGGCGCGTGGCTCGTGAAGAACAAGCTCGATGTGGCCGACGGTGT
>Ga0228536_1001750_pt1 | contig 17391 bp, 15 predicted proteins | sample SJ1Smetagenome_FD_168611 | JGI IMG/M metagenome (GOLD analysis project Ga0228536, IMG submission 168611) | Enriched culture of PCE-dechlorinating microbial communities from Ithaca, New York, USA - SJ1.S | ecosystem: Engineered > Modeled > Simulated communities (microbial... > Unclassified...
GCGCACGAGCACTTCGCCGAGCTTGCCACCTTCCGCCTCCTGAGACGCGAGGGCTTCGCTCAGCTGCTCATCGGTGAGCACTCCCGAGCGGACAAGCACTTCACCTAGGCGCTCCCTCTTGAACTCCACGGATCACCTCTTCACAGGCGGCTGAGGGCGTGGATGCACCAACGCCCGATCCACCAATCGTAGCAGAAGCGCGGCGTCCCTCACGGGGCACCGCGCCTCGGTCCTACATGGATGGAGTGTCAGCGCAGCGAGTCTGATAGCACCCGACCGAGCAGCTTCGAGGCCAGCTCGTGTGAGTCCGGCATGCCACCGTTCACGAGGCGCTTGGCGCTCTCGATGCGGTCCTGCCGGAGGTCCGGAGTGCAGCACAGCATGTCAACGATGCCCGCAACAAGATCGGGGTCCGCCGAGGGGATCGCCGCCTCTACGGGGGCGCTGACAGCTTGCTTGGTCCTGAGGCTCTGCACGACTCTGTGCACTTGTTCGTCTGAAATCATCATGCTCAGGATATCGGCAGCGGCGTGAGCGACCTTGAGCGAAGTTGTTACAGGAAATGACAGGCGGTCGCTCTGTGATGGCGGCCACGTCCGTCGCTATAGCGGTACAAGAAAGGAAGAGCCTCAAGGCCGGCACCTTGAGGCTCAGGGGTAAGGGGTTGCCGAAGCAACTCTTCACCGCAGTATACCCACGCCCTCGCCAGGTATGCAACCGTTCCTCAGGAAGTTTCACCAATCTCACCGCAGATTCACAATCGGCTCGCGCCGCGGTCAGTCGCGCCGCAGCCCGATGAACTGCGCCAGGTAGAGCACTGAGACCAGCGCCGCCGCAACATAGGTGAGCGCCGCAGCGGTGAGCACGCTGCGCGCCCCCGCTTCCTGGCCAGGGATGACCGAGCCGGTCGCCGTGAGACCGGCAAGCGCCCGCCGCGAGGCGTCGAACTCCACCGGCAGCGTGACGATCTGGAACAGAACAGCGGCGGCGAACAACAGGATGCCGAGGTCGACGAGCAGCGTCGAGAAGGTGCCACCGAAACCGAGCAGCAAGCCGAGCATCACCAGGATCGGACCGCTCTGCGAGCCGAAGTTGGCGACCGGCACGAGCGACATGCGCAGCCGGGCGGGGGCGTACCCGCGCGCGTGCTGCACCGCGTGGCCGGCCTCGTGCGCCGCGATGCCGGCCGCCGAGACATGCTGACCGTGGTACACGTCGGCCGAAAGCCTCAGAACGTTCGCGCGAGGGTCGTAGTGGTCGGTGAGCTTGCCGGGCGTCATCTCGATGGCCACGCCGGTGAGCCCCTCGGCATCGAGCACCCTGCGCGCGACCGCCGCGCCCGTGAGACCGCCGGGGAGCGGCGTCTGGCTGTTCTTCCGGTACGCGCCGGTCACGAGCGACTGCGTCACCAGTCCCGCCACCATCGCGATGATGAAGATGATCCAGCCCTGTGGACCGAGCAACATGGCGTGTCTCCTTGTCGTCTGTCATGGATACGGCAGGCCCGCGAATCCAGTGAATCCTCGGTGGGGCTCAAGAGGCAACCAGCGTGCCAAGTTCGCGGGTGATCGCCCGGCGTCCCGCCCGCACATGCGACGCCGGCGCCCCGCAGGACTACGCGCCCCGCTCGGCCTCCAGCGCCTCGATTCGCTCGGACACCTCGAGCCACTCCGCCTCGAGCGTGCCGAGACGCTGCTTGACCGTGGCGTACTCGGTAAGCGCCGCGTCAAAGGCGGTCTTGTCCTCATAGATACCCTGATCGCCGAGGACCTCCAACAGCTCGTCGTGGCGCGCCTGCACGGTGGCGAGCTCGCGGTCGATCGACTGCAGACGCCGCCGTGCGTCTTTGGTGCCGCGGTAGAGCCGGTTACGCACCTCGGCTTCGGCGCGCTTCTCCTCGCGCGACTTCGGGGCGCCCACGGCAGGACCGGAACCCGTGCGGGCGGCGTTGCCGCCGCGGGCGCCGGCCTCCCCCGCTCCCGTATCTCTGGGCGACGGCGTGGCATGCCCGCGCCCGGACGGCGCCTGACCGCCCGGCGCGTCGAGCCCCTCGCGCTTACGCAGGTAGTACTCGTAGTCGCCGTCGAGCACGGTGGCGGATCCGCCGCGCACATCGGCCACGCGATTGGCGATCGCGCGGATGAGGTGCCGGTCGTGGGTGATGAGCGCGATCGTGCCGGTGTACTGCGAAAGCGCGTGCTCGAGCACGTCGCGGCCCTGGATGTCGAGGTGGTTTGTGGGCTCGTCGAGGCACAGGAACGACGCCGGGCGCACCAGCATCTTGGCGAGCGCCAGGCGGGCCCGCTCCCCGCCCGAGAGCACGCGCACGAACTTCTTCACGTCGTCGCCATGGAACAGGAACGTGCCGAGGAGGGTCCGCGCCTGCTCCTGCGTCCAGTCGGGGGCCGCGAGCAGGAGCTCGTCGAGCACCGTGTTGTTCAGGCCGAGCGCCTCGAGCTGGTGCTGTGCGAAGTACGCCACGCTGACCTTGTGGCCGAGGCGGCGCGAGCCGGAATCGGGCTCGAGCTCGCCGGCGAGCATGCGCAGAAGCGTTGACTTGCCGGCGCCGTTGGGGCCCACAAGCGCGACCTTGTCGCCGCGGTACAAACGCACGGTGAGATCGCGATAAACGACGTTGTCGCCGTACGCCTTGGACACGCCCTCGAGCGCGATCACCTCGTCACCGGTGCGCTCGGGCTGCGGGAAGCTGAAGCGCACGTTCTTGCGCTCCTCCGGGATCTCAATGCGCTCGATCTTGGCGAGGGCCTTCACGCGGCTCTGCACGGCTTTCGCCTTGGTGTCTTTGTACCGGAACCGCTCGATGAACCGCTCCTGATGCTCGATCTCGCGGTCCTGCTGCTTCTTGGCGGCGATCAGACGCTCACGATTGGCCGCCTTCTGCTCCTGGTAGGAGCTGTAGGTGCCCTGATAGGTGGTGATCGTGCGCAGCTCGAGCTCGGCCACGCGGTTCACGAGCCCGTCCATGAACGAGCGGTCGTGGCTCACGATCACGATGGCGCCCTCGTACGCCTTGAGGAAGCCCTCGAGCCACGTGACGCTCTCGAGGTCGAGGTGGTTGGTGGGCTCGTCCAGCAGGAGCACGTCGGGCTCCACCAGCAGGATCTTGGCGAGCGCCACACGCATCTGCCAGCCGCCGGAAAGCTCGGCGATATCGCGGGCGAGGTCCTGCTCACGGAAGCCGAGGCCGGTGAGCACTCTGCGGGCCTCGGCCTCAACGGTGTAGCCGCCCATGTGCTCGAAGCGGTCGCGCAGGCGGCCATACTCGGCGAGCAGCGCGTCGGTCTCCTCGGCGGACGCGGAGGCGAGCTCCTCTTCAAGCAGGTGGATCCGGTGCTCGAGACCGCGCACGCCGGAGGCAACCGAGAGGACCTCCTCAAGGACGTTGGTGCCGTGCATCTCGATGGCTTCCTGCTTGAGGTAGCCGATCGTGGCGCCCTTGGCGGTGATGATGCTGCCGGAGTCGGGCTCCTGCTCACCTGAGATGATCTCAAGGAGCGTGGTCTTGCCCGCGCCGTTGGGGCCCACGAGAGCGATGCGGTCACGCGCGGATACGCGCAAGAACGCGTCCGTGAACAGGACGCGTTCTCCGATGGTCTTGGTCACATGGTCAACGGTGAGTATCACGTGAGACAGTCTAGCAGCACATGGGCGTGCCGAGCGCGATGCGTGCGCTCGTCGGCGCGTACCACCCCACCCGCTAGTCGGGAAGCGCTCCTTCTGTGGAGTCGGACCGCGGCGGCAGCTCGGCGACCCGGGCGATGAACCGCATCAGGTTCTCGTGGCAGGCGAACACATCGTCCGCGGACGCGCCCCAGTCCAGGGAACGCTCGGCAAGCAGGTTCGTCACCTGGGTGAGCGCAGCGCGAGATGGACGCTCGAAGTTACCGCCCACCTGCTTGAATGCGAGCTTCACCATCGTCTCCACCGCGGCGATGCCGTCGGAGTGCCGCCCGAGCGCACGCTCCTGCTCAGCGAAGCGTTCACTGTTCTCGCTCGCGAAGCACCGCACCAGGAGCTCGCGGACCTCGAACGGACTGACCCGCTCGGCGACCATCACCGGCCACACCTCCAACCACAGCTGCTCGATAGGCCTCTATCAGCCGATGGATACTACATGGACACGTGTTCGTTCATCGGCAAACGACCTCGGCAACTGTGTGACGCTATTCACAGATTCCCGAAGTATCTGAACTTTACTGAATGGCTTGGGACCACGGAAGGCAGGCACCAGGCCGAGCCTCCGGATGACGCGGGCGTGCCGCAACAAGCGATACACAGCACCGAAACTCGACTCGGGCGATCCAGACTCGGGATCGCCATAGGAAGAGAGACCCCGGCATGTCCGCCGAGGTCTCTCGAGTCACTGGTGGGCGATACAGGATTTGAACCTGTGACTTCTTCCGTGTGAAGGAAGCGCTCTCCCACTGAGCTAATCGCCCGAACGCCGCAGAAGCGACGGCGCCCATTGTAGTCGAGCGTCGCGCAGGCCGCTAGCCCCTCACGAAAGGTTTGTGGTGCCGAGCGAGCCGGCGGCCGGGGCTGCGGGGCCCGTGCCGCGGTCGGGCGTATCGGCCGCAAGCGGTGCCCTGAGCCCCTCGTACCCGCGCGGGTGCGCCTGATGCCACGCCCACGCGTCGCGCACCATCGTCTGCAGGTCGCGCTCCGGGCGCCACCCCAACACCCGCCCTGCCACGCGGTTCGACGCGATCAACGCCGGGGGGTCGCCATCGCGGCGCGGCCCCTCCTCAACGTGTATGTCGGCACCCACCACCCGCGAGCACATCTCCACGACCTCCCGGTTGGAGTACCCGCGCCCGCTGCCCAGGTTGCAGACCACCGGATCGCCGTCGTTGCCGAGGTACTCCACCGCGCGTCGGTGCGCCTCGGCCAGATCCAGCACGTGGATGTAGTCGCGCACGCAGGTACCGTCGGGCGTAGGGTAGTCGGTGCCAAAGAGCGTGAACGCCCCTTCCCCGCTCGCGGCGACCCGCAGAAGCCGGGGCACGATGTGCGACTCGGGATCATGCGCCTCGCCCATCGACCCGTCGGGCCACGCACCCGCTACGTTGAAGTACCTGAACCGCACCGCCTCGAGCGCGCCGGTGGCCTCGCTCACCTCGATCAACCGCTCGAAGGCAAGCTTCGATGCGCCGTACACATTCACCGGGTGACACGGCGAGTCCTCGGCGATCGGCATCCGATCCGGCTCGCCGTACACGGCGGCCGTGGACGAGAACACGAGCTTGCGCACGCCGCAGCGCACCATGCGGTCCAGCATGCGAGATGGCTCAGCGAGATTCTTGCGGTAGTAGAGGTCGGGATCGCGCTGCGACTCGGCCACCTCGATGTACCCGGCGCAGTGCACCACCACGTCCACATCCGGTAGCACGTCATCGAGCAACGCGAAGTCGCCCACCGAACCTTGGATCAGCCATGCACGCGGGTCGACGGCGACCGCATGGCTGCGCTCGAGCGAGTCCAACACCGCAACGGAGTGGCCGTGATCCAGGAGATGGCGAACGGTGATGCTGCCGATATACCCGGCGCCGCCGGTCACTAGTACACGCATGTGTGATTCCCCCCCCCGGGAGCTTCGATCCCGGAGAGCATAACACGGTGCTACGACAAGCCATAGCCGACCGATCCGGTGTGCTCGAGGAAGGCGCGGACGACCACGGGGTCGAACTGCACGCCTGCCTGCGAGTCGATGTAGGCCAGCGCTTCCTCGTGGGTCCACGCCATCCGGTACGGCCGATCGGACGTGAGCGCGTCGTACACATCGATCACCGCAAAGATGCGCGCGGGCAACGGGATGTCCTCCCCCTGCAGTCCGCGCGGGTAGCCGGAACCGTCCCACCGCTCGTGGTGGCAGAACGGGATCTCGAGCGCCGAGGAGAGGAACCCAATGCCGCGCAGAAGCTCCCACGCGAAATCCGGATGCTTCTTCATCACGAGCCACTCCGACTCGTCGAGCGGCCCTGGCTTGTGCAGGATATGGTCGGGCACTGCCATCTTGCCGATGTCGTGCAGCAGCGCGCCCCGCCGCACGTTGCTGAGGTGCTCCTCAGGCACGCCGAGGCGACGCGCAAGCTCCACAGCCAGCTCGGCCGAGCGGTCGGTATGTCCGCGCGTGTCCTGGTCGCGCATCTCGAGCGCCTGCGACCATCCGGCGAGCGTTGCGTCGTACGCGGCCCGTAGTTCGCGCGCGGCAGACTCCACAGCCTCGTACAGGCGTGCGTTTGCCACCGCATAGCCGATCTCTGCCGACAGCATCTGACACAGCGCCACCTCGCGCCCGCTGAACCCCTCGTGCACCTCGGTGCTGCCCACGATGATCACGGCCTCAGGGACCCCGCGCGCGATCACCGGAACGTACATGATCGACGCCAAACCGCGCCCCTCGATCGCGGCGCGTTCGCCTGCGGTGAGCTGAACCTCCTCCACGTTGGAGATGAACACGGGCTTCCGGCTGTGGAGGGCTTCGGCGATGTGCGGGTGCTCGTCGAGTGCGAGCAGTGTGTCGTCGAGCCGATAGCCGGGTGGCAGCGGTGGCACCGTGGCGCCGAGCTTGAGGCTGCCGTCCTTGAGCAGGTAGATGGCCCCGGAGTCGAGGCGCAAGACACCCACCGCGCCGATGATGGCCGTCTGAAGCACGGTATCCAGATCCAGCGACTCGGAGAGCTCGAGGCTCACCTCGAGCAGCATCGACAGGTCGCCGCACCCCTCAGGTTGATCGAGCCCTTGACTCTTCACGCCTCTCCCCTGCACTCGCCGGGACCGTACGCTCGCAACACCCATAAGGATACTCCCACCGATTACGCAACCTGAACCGGTCTCTGCCGAATGGCACCGATACGCGCCGAGCGGCGCGGGCAGGCGCGTGACGCACCGCCGCCCCCGGAGCGGTTCCGGAGGCGGCGGCTTCAATGCGTGTGAGCGCGGCGTGAACGCCGCACCGGTGAGCGCTCCCCTTACGCGGGCAGCGTGTACCCGTAATCGGCGAGCACGCTCTTGGGGAACTCGAAGCGCACGGTGAGCAGCGGGTCCACGACCTGGCAGAACCTGAGGTTGCCAACCAGGCTCATGAGCATCGCGGCGTCGTTCACCGGGATGCCGGCAACGTTGGTGAGGAACCCGTGCATCATGTCGAGCGCCATCTTGTAGGCCTCGTCGGTGGTCTCAGCAGAGGCGATCACGGCCACGACCTCGTCGTTCTCGATGAACGGCGTGGGCAGCCCCGGGATGTCGACCACCTGCGTGGTGAGCGTGACCTCGCCGGGCGTCTCGGCGCCGCACACCACGACCTCGCCGTCGCCCATGACCGCGTGCATGTCGCCGCAGCCGAAGAGCGCGCCTTCGACCGCCACCGTGAGGTACAGGCGGGTGTTGCTCGTGATGAGCGTGCAGTCCATGTTGCCGCCGTGTGGGCCGGGCGTGGAGTTGGGTACGGTGCCCTCGGCGGGCGCCACACCGATCACGCCGAGCATCGGCTTCTGCTTGACCACGACCTTGTCCTTGTAGGTCACGGTGTCCCCGGAGTGATCGAGGATCACGGTCTCTTCCTCGGTGATGAGGTGGCCGAGCGCGCCCACACCCGGCACCGCGATCATGACCGACGGGCCGTGCGCCTTGACCTCGTGGAGGTCCACGCGCAGCACATCGCCGGGCTTGGTGCCCTCGATGTAGATCGGGCCGGTGGCCGGGTTGGTGATCGACCAGTCGAGCGTTTCGAGCGTGTCGGCCGGGGTCTTGAGCTGGCCGCTGAAGCAGTCGTGCGTGGTGAGATGCAGCCGCTCGCCCTGCTGCGCGTGCAGCACCGCCTCGTTCTCGGGTGAGAACCCGAAGAACGCCTTGTCGCGGGTGAGATCAGACATCCTCATGCCTCCTTGCATCGTGTGGACCGCGTGACCGCGTGGGTGGCGCACCGCCGAGCAGACCCCGGCGCCGTGCCGTCTACGCCGCCAGGCCATCCACCTCGGCCGGTACGTCCTTCTTCTTCCCAAAGCGGGGCAGACGCAGCTCCTGCCCGCCAACAACGCCAGACGGCCGCCAGATGAGCACCATCACCATCAGCACCGCCATCACCAGCTCGGTGAGGCCGAAGACCTCGAACGAGAGCACATGGGCGTTGTTGATCGTGGCCTCCACCTGGCGCAGGACCTCGCGGGCGATCGTCACGACCACCGCGCCCACCGTGGCTCCCGACACGCTGCCCGAGCCGCCGATCACGAGCATCGACAGCAGCAGGAACATCTCGGCCATGTAAAACGACTTGGGCGAGAACGACGTGATGTACAGCGCCCAGAGCCCGCCCACGAATCCCGCCATCAGCGCGGAGAGCACGAAGCCGAGGTAGCGGGTGAAGATCATGTCGATGCCGATGGCGGCCGCGGCGTACCGGTCGTCGCGGGTGGCGCGGAGCTTGAGCCCGAGTCCCGATTCGCGGAACCAGTACGCGGCGAGCAGCATCAATAGCGCACCGCCGAGCGCGATGCCCCAGGTGGTCCACTGCGGCAGGCCGAAGAACGTCCGCGGGCCGTTGGTGACATTGTCCCACTGCGTCATCACCACGTGGATCACGATCAGCGTGGCAAAGAGCGTGATGACGCTCGCGAAGTCGTTCAGGCGCATCAGCGGGTAGCCGATGAGCGCGGCGATTGCCGCGGCCACGAGCGCTCCGATGAGGATGGAGGGCACCACCGGCAGGCTCAGGTCCACGAGCGCCGGGTACATGTTGGGCACGCCCATCTCTTTGACCATCGGCGGCGTCACCAGGATGCCGGTGACATACGCGCCGATGCCCACAAAGCCCACGTGCGTCCACGACAGGATGCCCGAGTTGCCCATGAACACCTGGAGGCCGTAGACCATGCCCAGGCTCACGCAGAAGTACGTGTAGATATCCAGCAGCAGCCGGGAGCCGAACATGCTGATGAGAACACCGGCAAGCACGAGCGGGACCGCAAGCAGCACCACCGTCTGATGCTTCCGGATGAACGCGGTGATCTTGTCCATCATCCGACACGCTCCTCGGTATAGCCGCGCTTGATGATGCCGGCGGGCCTGAACAGCAGGAACACGACCACGAGCGCGAACATGAACGCGTCGCGGTAGCTGATCATCGACGCCGGCAGGGTCACGCTCAGCAGGTTGAAGACCAGGCCGTACACAAAACCGCCCACCACGGCGCCCACCGTGGAGTGCATGCCGCCGGTGACGACTGCGATGAACGCGATCAGCAGCGGCGCGGCGCCCGTGAGCGGGTCAACAGAGGCCGAGCGGCTCACCCAGAAGATCGACGCCACACCGGCGAGCAGACCGCTGATCACGAACGCCGTGGAGATCACGAGGTTGGCGGGCACGCCCATGAGCCGCGTGGTGGTGAACTTGTCGGCGGCGGCGCGCATCGCCATGCCCACCACGGTCTTCTTCATCAGGAGCGAGAGCGCCACCAAGAGCACGGCGGTCACCGCGATCACCAGGAGGTTGCGCAGCGGCACCGTGGCGCCGGCGATCTCGATCGTGCGCGAGAAGAAGAACGGCAGCTGCACCGGGCGCGCACGCGGCGACACCATGATGAGCACCACGTTCTGCAGGAACACGCTCACCGCGAACGAGGTCACGATCAGCGCGTTGGGCGACTGGCTCCGCACCGGACGGAACGCGATCAGCTCGGTGAGGTAGCTCACCAGCACCGCGGCGAGCACCGCGATCAGCAGCGTGAGGTACCACGGCGCGTGCAGCAGGGTGGCCGAAAGGTAGATGGCGTAGCCGGCGATCATGATGTACTCGCCGTACGCGAAGTTCACGAGCTTGAGGATGCCGTACACCAGCACCAGGCCCAGCGCCAGCAGCGCGTAGAGGCTGCCGAGCGAGAGCGTGTTGATCACGAATTCGAGATCGATCACAGTGACACCTCGCAGCTGTCGGCATCCGTCTGGTCGCCAAAGTACACGCTGGCGACGTCTACCTTGCGCTTGATCTCCTCGGCGGTGCCGGCGTGCTCGATCTGGCCGTTGGCGAGCAGATACGCGCGGTCGACGATCTCAAGCGCACGCTCGGCGTTCTGCTCCACCAGGAGGATCGTGGAGCCACGCTCCTTGAGCGTGACGATGAGCTGGAAGATCTGGTCGGTCATTGCAGGCGACAGGCCGAGGGACGGCTCGTCGAGCATGATCAGCTTGGGGTGCCCCATCAGCGCGCGGGCGATGGCGAGCATCTGCTGCTCGCCGCCTGAGAGCAGGCCGCCGGCCTGATGGAAGCGGTCTTTGAGGATCGGGAAGAGCTCGAACATCTCCTCCAGGTCGGCCTTGTAGCGATCGCGCTTGAAGCCGACGTACGCGCCGAGGCGGAGGTTCTCCTCCACCGTGAGCGTGCCGAATATCTCGCGCCCCTCGGGCACGAGCGAGATGCCGCGCTTGACGATCTTCTCGGGCGAGCGGTTGGTGATCTCCTGGCCCTCGAACGTGATCGTGCCCTTCACCGGGCGCAGCACGCCCATGATGGACTTGAGCGTGGTGGACTTCCCCACCCCGTTCACGCCGAGCAGCGCCACGAGCTCGCCTTCCGCGACCTCTATCGAGATGCCGTGCAGGGCTCGGACCGCGCCGTAGGAAGCCTCGAGGTTCTCTACCGTGAGCATGGCCATGGTCTATGCACTGCTCCCTAGGTAGGCGGTCACGACCTGCTCGTTGGCGCGGACCTCGGCGGGTGTGCCCTCACAGATGGTCTGGCCGTAGTTGAGCACATGCAGGCGCGGACACAGGTTCATCATCAGCCGCATGTCGTGCTCCACCACCACCAGGCCGACACCGAAGCGCTCCGGCATCCCTTTGAGGAGGTCGTGCAGCGCGTCGGACTCTTCCTCGTTCAAGCCGGCGGCCGGCTCGTCGAGGAAGAGGAACTTAGGGCGCATCGCAAGCGCCCGGGCCATCTCCAGCTTGCGCTGGTGGCCGAAGGGGATCTCGCGCGCGAGCACGTCGGAAAGATGCGCGAGGTCGAGCTGCTCGAGCAGCGCGGTGGCGTGACGCGAGGCGACCCGCCTGCGGTCGCCCATCGACACGGCGGCGACCTCCACGTTCTCGAGCACGGTGAGCTCGCCGAAGAGGCGTACCGTCTGGAACGTGCGGGAGATGCCGGCGTGCGCCACGCGGTGCGGCTTGCGGCCGGTGATCACCTCGCCATCCACCGAAACGGTGCCGCTCGTGGCGGGCAGCAGTCCGGTGACCACGTTGATGAGCGTGGTCTTGCCCGAGCCGTTGGGGCCGATGAGGCCGAGGATCTCCCCGGTCTCAACGGTGAAGCTCACGTCGTTGACGGCCTTGAGGCCGGCGAACGACTTGCAGAGGTGCGAGACCTCCAGGACGCTACGCGCCCTCGGTTCGCTTGGTTCCATACGGTTCTCCGGGTTCATCGTCTGTAACACGGTACGCAGGTCCTGTGACGTGCATGTTTGCTACGTGAGGGGGAGAGTCCGCACGCGGACCCTCCCCCGGGTGTGCCAGTGCTGCCTGGTGCTTACGGTGCGGGGAGGAACTCCGGCGTCCTCCAGCCGATGAACGACGGAACGCCCTTGTCCAGCTTCACAACAGCCGCGGCCTTGTTGGGCTCGTGGCCACCAGCGGCGTCGGCCCAGTCGAGCTCACCGGTGAGGCAGTCGAAGGTCATGCTCTCCATGGCCTTGGCCACTTCGGCGCCATCGGTGGTGCCGGCCTCTTCCATCGCCTGCGCGAGGACCATCACAACGTCGTAGCCGGGGAGCACCCACAGGGCGTCGGGCTCGCTGCCGAACTTCTCCTTGTAGGCAGCGAGGAAGTCGCTGTAGCCGGGGTGACCCTCATCGGAGAGGTAGCCGTGGGTGTCGAAGTAGATGTCAGAGCCGTACTCCTCGCCGAGGGCCTCAAAGAGCGCCGGATCGTCGTAGGCGTCGCCGCCAACGACCGGCACGTTGATCCCGCTCTCACGCAGGGTGCGGATGATGAGCGCAAGGTCGGGCATGTAGGAGGAGACGTACACGAAGTCGGGCTGCTCGGGGAGCGCCTTGATACGGGCGATCTGCGCCGAGGCGTCGGCCTGGCCCTGGGTGTAGGTGTCCTCAAAGTACACCTCGCCACCGAGCTCCTCGAACGCCACGATGAAGTACTTGGAGAGGCTCTTGGTGTAGTCGATGAAGTCGTCGGTGATGACATACACCGAGCGATAGCCCAGGTCGTTGTACGCGTACTCGGCCATCACGGCGCCCATCGTGGTGTTCCACATGGAGAGCGTGAACTGCTTGTCGCCAAGAGCGGCCGAGCCGTACAGGGGCGAGGACGCGGACGGCGAGATGCCCACCAGGCCCGCGGCCTGTGCCTCACGGGAGGCGGGACCACCGAAGTCGAAGTCGCTCGGAGCGATGATCGCAACAGCGCCATCACCGATGAGCTGCTTGGCCACGTTGCCCGCGGTGACCGGGTCGCTCTTGCCGTCCATGGCAACGAGTTCGACCTTCTTGCCGAGGATGCCGCCCTGCTCGTTCAGGACGTCCACGGCAAGTTGCGCGCCGCGCAGGGCCGGCTCATCGAGCGGGGCCTGGATGCCTGTCTGGCACAGCGCCGAGCCGATGATGATCGTGTCTTCCGAGCCGCCGTTGGCGGCTCCTTCGGTGCCCTCGTCCGCCGCGCAGCCCGGGAGCACCAGGCCAAGGAGGAGCACCAACGCGAGTGCTGCTGCAATACGCTTCATATCCCTACCCTCCGTATGTCGTACTTGTTTGTCCGGGACGACGACGAAAGCGACCGTCGCGGAGTCTGCACGCCCGCACACCGTAGTAACTAGGTGTTGCAAACGTATTTGACAGGATAGCGGATGCGGACCGCTCCCACCATAGCGGATCAAGACACGCTCATACGCACCACCGCCCCCAAACGCACCACAGGGGCCCCGAAGGGCCCCTGTGGGTCGCGCTCCATGCTATGTGCGGTGTGCCGGCTACCCGGCGAGCGCCGATGTGATCGCGCTCTTCACCGCATCGCTCACGGCCTTCGCACCGCCGAAGATGCTGACATCGACCACATCTGCCTTGGCCGCCCCGAGGTACGCCGCGGTGGGCGGCGCGAGCACCGTGGGCTGCGTCATGAGCAGCACGCCGCCCTGCGAGCCGATGACCGCCCCGCCGCCGAGGGCATCCGGGAAGTCGGCGCCGGTGGCGATACCCACCTGCTCGTTGCTCGCCCAGAACATGCCCACGGCGTACTGCGCGATCTTGGTGGTGGTCTCGTACCGGTTGGCTCCGCCCTCGCGGTGCACGGTCTGAACGCCTGGCACCGCATCGAGCTGCGCGGCCACGCCAGCCGAGACCACGCTGGTGCCCCCCGCGATCACCGCGTGCGTGACACCGATCTCAGCGGCCACAGCGGCGGTATCACCGCTGAGCGCCTTGGGCTGCGTGAGCAGCACCGGGAACACCTGGCTGTACGCGTACGGGCTCACTGCCGTGGCATCGGCGTAGTTCTCGCCGTTGACCACGAACGCGGTGAGCGCGCTCCGCTTGCCCATCACCGTCTGGATGCGACGGGCCACCGCCGCCGAGGTCTGGTAGCGGTTGCTTCCGGCCACGCGGTAGACCGTGAGGCCGGCCTGCTTCAGCGCCGCCTCCACAGCAGGGCTCACCACGCTCGTGCCACCCACGATGTCCACCTTCGTGGCACCCAGGCGGTCGATCTCAGCGAGCAGCCCGGCAGGCAGCGCGGCGGTACGCGTGAGCAGGATCGGAGCGTGGTACGCACCGGCGAGCGCCGATGCGGAAAGCGCGTCCGGGAAGTCCTGACCGGTGGCGATCACCACGGTCTGAACGCTCTTGGGCGCAAAGGTCTCGGCCGAAGCTTTGATGGCGGTCTCGTAGCGGTCGGCACCGGAGAGCCGGTCGCTTCCGGTGAACACGGGGGTGTCGCCGAGCGCCGCGGTGAGCGTGTACTGGCCGGAGCCGCTAAACGCGCGCACCTCCACGTAGTAGGTGCCAGCGGCAGCGCAGTCGAACACGAGCCGCTCGGTCGAGATCGCGTCGTCGCTCCAGGCCACCGGAAGCACGGCGTAGATGTCCGTGGCGTTGGGGCCGTAGACGTACAGGTCGTAGTCGGTACCGGGAGCACCAGCCAGATCGAGCGTGAGCCGATCGCCGCGGGACAGGTCGATCGAGTAGAGGTCGTTCGCGTTGTTGGTCACATCGAGGGACTTCGTGCGCGGGACGAGCGTGAGCGACGCCGCGTCACCCACGTTGTCCCAGGTGTCGACCGGGTACGACGCCACCGACCACGCCACGTTGTAGCCACCGGTGCCGCTGGCCGCACGGACATCGAGGTAGTAGTCGGCGGCAGCGGCAGCGCCCGGCAGGTCGAACAGGAAGGTCTCCACGCCGCCGGCGCCCGCACCAGCCGAGCCGGCAACCGGCACGCCGGTGAGGATGCTGTCGGTCTCCGGATCGTACAGGTACACGTCGGCGTCAAGAGCGGCAGCCGGGGACACCTGGACCGAGAGACGGTCACCGGCGCCCAACTCCACGGCATACACGTCGTCCGGATCGGTCTGCTCGTCGAGCGTTCCGCTGAACGGCGAGGCCGGCAGCGTTACGCCGGGGATGTCATTGTCCGGATCAGCCGTCCACGGCGCCGAGTAGCCCGTGAGCAGGTACTCGCCAGCGCCAGAAACAGGCGTGACCACCAGGTAGTGCGTGCCGGTTGTCTCCACCACATACACGAACGACTTCTCGAACTCGTCGCCGATCGTGGCGGTAAGCGCGGGCTGCGCGGTGGGATCGGTGATGCCCGGCGCGAACAGATGCACGTCGGCGTTCAGGGCACCATCACCGGTGATGGTGATGCCGAGGCGGTCACCTTCGGTGAGCACTACCGAGAAGATGTCGATGCGATCGGTGGAGCTGAGCGAGCCGGCAACGGCGCCCTCGAACGGGATCGCGGTGGCCACCGTGTCATCGTCGCCATCGGTGGCGACCTGGAGTGAGAGGCCCGCGGAAGCCGGTGCGGCAAGCGAGCGCGCAGCCTTGGTGGTGCGTGGGTCGAACTGCGCCGCGGCTGGCGTATCGGCGGCCACGGCCACCGAGCCAAGACCCAGCGCGAGCATCGCCACAACGAGCAGTACGGCAACGGGACGACGGTAATGCGAGACCATGAATATGTCCTCTCACTCTATGCCGGCAGAGGGACGCGCTCGTTTACAGAACTGTACCACAATGGGATGACAGCGACTATGACAGGACGGCGTGGGCCGACCTGGCCCAGGGGCTGACACGATGGGTGACATGAACGTTGCACCGGCGACAGGCGGTGGCTGTACATGCTCATCTGCCAAAGAGCGCCTCGCGCACCGCCTCAGGGCTGACCATATCGACGACCCCGGGTGCAAGCGCGAACCGCTCCACATCCCGCCTCACGGTCTCCCACTGCGCGTCGGCTGTGAGCCGTTCCCACGCAAGACCACGCCAGTTGTCCACAGTGACCTGAGCTCCACTCCACCCGCTCTGGGCGACAGCCGCATTCAGGTAGCTCAGGTTCGGAACAGGCCATTCGGCGTTGCCCGCGTACCACACCAGGTCGAAGACATCGCGTCCCTTCACCCATTCACGCGTGAGGACCGCCGCGATCTTGCCTGCCAGCAACGTGGCTCGATCGTGATGCACCACCCGCACCGGAACGCCGAACCCACGCGGCAGCCGGCTGGTAGCGACGGTCGCACCTGGCGGAGGGTTCGTGTCCACCTCAAGCTTGATCATCATCACTTCATCACGAAGGGGCGAAAGCCGCATCTCGTACAATAGGCCCCGGAACTTCACGACCGCCTTGTGCACGGCGGTGGTGGTCTTCAGCGCGATTTCGACGTCGTAACCCTCGCGTACGAGCGCGTAGCGGACTTCACGCAGCACCACTCCCAGATCGAACACATCGTCTGTCCGCAAGACGGCGAAATCGAGGTCTTCCGAGAACCGTGGCGTTCGGAACAGGAGCCTCAGGGCGGTGCCTCCGTGAAAGGCCATGTCCGCACTCGCGCCAGCCTCCTGGAGGCCCTGGAGCAAGCGCACCTGCAAGTACTCGCGTATGACGTCTCTGCCTGGCATCGCGGCATTGGAGGCGAGTTCGGCCCTCAGGACATCCTTCACAGCGACACCCACCCGTCTTCCTCACGCTCGATCACGGACAGCACAAGCCCTACCGCCCGCTCAACTTTCAGGCTGCCGAAACGTTCGACCATCTCCCCGAGACGCTCCCGATCGATGCGCGTGCCGTTCTGCAGTCGCAGCTGCCTGACGTACCCGATGTCATCGCTGCCGGGAGTCAGGTACAACAAATCGATCAGCGCCTTCTCAGGACGTGCCACCAACGCCCGCTGCCCGCGCGCAACACCGGTGATGTCGGCCCCCCAGAAGCGCTCATGCTTGACATGCTGGAACACATATCGACCAAGTGGCGTCTCGTAGCCAACCACCCTTCCGGTGGTAATTGCGGTGACACCCTGCACCACATCCGGGATCAGCTCATGGAAGTGCAAAGCCGACTCGAGACTCACGTATGACGGTGTTACCAAGCGATTGGACACCACGAACGGGTCTGGAGCCACCCGCTGATGTGGTGGTGCAACCGCGTAGAGTCCCTTGCGGACACGGATCAGCCGTCCAGCGCGAACCCATCCCGAGAGCTGACGCTGCAGTGCCGGCACGTCCTCAACGCCAGCCAGCAGCAGGCCTGTCTCGAACAGAGGCTCATCGCCAACGATTTCGATCAACTCTTCAAACTTCATATAGCCAATGTAGCACACTTGCATCATTCACGTCATACATGTCCGCGATGGGCGTATGTCAGCCGATACCAAAGGCCCGCGCACACACGCTGCCGCTACCCCTCCGATTGCGGCAATCCGATCACATACCGTACTGCCGCGGCGACCCGAGGGGACCCCGTCCTCTCAGCCATCGTAGACAGCACAGGTAAACGCAACTTTTCCAGATGCTGCAACCGGAGCTCATCGAGATACCGCGGATCCGCCGAGTCTGTAGTGAGGTACAGCAGATCGACCAGCGCCTTCTCGGGCGTTGCAACGTACGCATGCCCACCGCCTTCAAGGGTGTGCGTCTCAAAGCCCCAGAACATCGCAGCGCTCACATGCCGATACACGAACGCGCCGAGGGGTGTGACCCGTCTGCCGGGTCTGCCGGTGGTGACCGAGGTGATGGCGGGCACGTACTCAGGAATGAGCCCAGAGAGAGCGAGCACTGACCCCAGGCTGACGTAGGACCCCGGAACCAGCCTGTTCGCGATCACGAACGGATGCGGACTCCGCCGGATCGCCGCCTCCGCACCGCCGAATGCGTACAGCCCCCGG
>Ga0228536_1001751_pt1 | contig 17343 bp, 12 predicted proteins | sample SJ1Smetagenome_FD_168611 | JGI IMG/M metagenome (GOLD analysis project Ga0228536, IMG submission 168611) | Enriched culture of PCE-dechlorinating microbial communities from Ithaca, New York, USA - SJ1.S | ecosystem: Engineered > Modeled > Simulated communities (microbial... > Unclassified...
AAGGTTCTTTTACATACCGAGGGAAGGGAAGCAGGCTTCGTATCTTGAATAGCGACCTCGTGGCAGGGGTTGCGCCAAAGAGTTCGAGGTATGGAAGCGAAAAGAAACGAGAGAGAGTAAAGAGAAACGAGCGAAAAAGAGTGAAGCATAATATGGTCAAGCGAAGAGGGGCGTACGGTGGATGCCTATGGAGTTGCTCGGCGAAGAAGGCCGTGACAAGCTGCGATAAGCCACGGGGAGGAGCACATATCCAGAGATCCGTGGATGGCCGAATGGGGTAACCCAATCAGTGCAAGCTGGTTAGCGTAATCTGAACAAACTAGGGTTACGCGGCGAACCCAGGGAACTGAACCATCTCAGTACCTGGAGGAAAAGACATCAAAAGAGATTTCCTAAGTAGCGGCGAGCGAACGGGAAAGAGCCCAAACTCACGTCAGTGTCAAGGTGCATGCCGTTGCTGACGGGGGGTAGTAGATACAGATTGGAGGGACATGCAGGACCTCGCGAAGTTAGAGAAAACGTTACTATAGGGGAACGGCATGGGAAGGCCGTCCTAAGAGGGTGAGAGGCCCGTACCCGGCATAGTGACGACTTCGTGGATCTGATATCTGAGTACGGCGAGGCTCGAGAAACCTTGTCGGAAGCTGGGTCGACCACGATCCAAGGCTAAATACGAAGCGACTACCGATAGTGAAGAAGTACCGTGAGGGAAAGGTGAAAAGAACCCCGGTGAGGGGAGTGAAAGAGAACCTGAAACCATACGCCCACAACAGGTCGGAGGAGGGAGCGATCCTTCTGACGGCGTGCCTTTTGTAGAATGAGCCTGCGAGTTACGATGTATAGCGAGGTTAAAGCGTAGAAGCGCTGGAGCCGTAGGGAAACCGAGTCTTAAATGGGCGGAATTAGTTGTATATCGTAGACCCGAAGCCAGGTGATCTTATCATGGCCAGGTTGAAGCTCAGGTAACACTGAGTGGAGGACCGAACTCTAGTGTGATGAAAAACGCAGGGATGAGTTGTGATAAGGGGTGAAAGGCTAATCAAACCTGGAAATAGCTGGCACTCCCCGAAATGCCTTGAGGGACAGCCTCATACAAATGTCTAGGAGGTAGAGCACTGTTTGGACTAGGGCTCTTCACCGGGTACCAAACCCAGGCAAACTCCGAATGCCTAGACACAACGTATGGGAGTGAGACTGTGTGCAACAAAGTTCATAGTCGAGAGGGGAACAGCCCAGACCGACAGCTAAGGTCCCCAAATACCGCTAAGTGTGAAATGAGGTGTTATTGCAAAGACAGCCAGGATGTTGGCTTAGAAGCAGCCACTCATTAAAAGAGTGCGTAATAGCTCACTGGTCGAGCAATGGCGCGCAGACAATGTAACGGGGCTAAGCGGTATACCGAAGCTTCGGATTTGGCGAGTAATCGTCAGATGGTAGGGGAGCATTCCATGGACCGGAGAAGGTTACCCGGGAGGGTAGCTGGAGGGGATGGAAGAGAGAATGCAGGTATAAGTACACGAAAAGACGGGTGAGATTCCCGTCCGCCGAAAACCTAAGGTTTCCTGGGTAAAGGTCATCTGCCCAGGGTTAGTCGGCCCCTAAGATGAGGCGGAAACGCGTAGTCGATGGGAAGCTGGTTCATATTCCAGCACCTTGTATGGATTCGAGGGGATGACGCATGAGGTGAAACCCGGCCGGAGAACGGTTGTTCCGGTCGAAGCAGCAAGCCGTTGAGAGTTCTAGGAAAATCCGGAGCTTGAGGTGAGCTGTGACAGCGAGTGGAGCTACGGCGAAGCGAAGCGGGCGTAATCATGGTGCCAAGAAAGAATCTCTAAGGCTAGTCCATACAAGACCGTACCGTAAACCGACACAGGTAGGTGGGATGAGCAATCTAAGGCGCTCGAGATAACTCGCGTTAAGGAACTCGGCAAAATGCACACGTAACTTCGGGAGAAGTGTGGCCTATGAGAGTAGGTTGCAGAGAGCAGGCCCAAGCGACTGTTTACCAAAAACACAGGACTCTGCGAACGCGCAAGCGGACGTATAGGGTCTGACGCCTGCCCGGTGCTGGAAGGTTAAGAGGAGGAGTTAGCGGGTTTACCTGCGAAGCCCTGAATCGAAGCCCCAGTAAACGGCGGCCGTAACTATAACGGTCCTAAGGTAGCGAAATTCCTTGTCGGGTAAGTTCCGACCCGCACGAATGGTGGAACGATTTGGGCACTGTCTCAACGCGAGACTCGGTGAAATTTAAGTACCGGTAAAGATGCCGGTTACCCGTGGTTAGACGGAAAGACCCCATGAACCTTTACTGTAACTTATCGTTGGGACTTGGTTTTGCATGTGTAGGATAGGTGGGAGACTAAGAAGCGTGGCCGTTAGGCTGCGTGGAGTCGACGGTGAAATACCACCCTTGCAAGGTTAGGTTTCTAACCCGTTCCGTGAAGCCGGGACGGGGACAGTGGTAGGTGGGCAGTTTGACTGGGGCGGTCGCCTCCTAAAAGGTAACGGAGGTGCGCGAAGGTCGCCTTGCGCTGGTTGGAAATCAGCGTAGAAGTGTAAAGGCATAAGGCGGCTTGACTGCGAGACTGACAGGTCGAGCAGGTACGAAAGTAGGTCTTAGTGATCTGGCGATCGCGAGTGGAAGCGTCGTCACTTAACGGATAAAAGGTACTCTGGGGATAACAGGCTGATCTTGCCCAAGAGTTCACATCGACGGCAAGGTTTGGCACCTCGATGTCGGCTCATCGCATCCTGGGGCTGGAGCAGGTCCCAAGGGTTTGGCTGTTCGCCAATTAAAGCGGTACGTGAGCTGGGTTCAGAACGTCGTGAGACAGTTCGGTCCCTATCTGCCACGGGCGTTGGATGGTTGAGAGGAGCTGTTTTTAGTACGAGAGGACCGAAATGGACGAACCTCTGGTGTACCAGTTGTCCTGCCAAGGGCACGTGCTGGGTAGCTATGTTCGGAAGGGATAACCGCTGAAAGCATCTAAGTGGGAAGCCCACCTCAAGATAAACCATCCCTGGGGGTTCGACCCCCCTGAAGGCACCAGGGAGACTACCTGGTTGATAGGCTGGAGATACAAGCACGGTAACGTGTTCAGTCGACCAGTACTAATCTGCCGTGAGGCTTGACCATATTATCCTTCACTTTTTGGATAGATCGATACAGCTCGAAAGAAGCGAGCGTTTCGGGTTACAAAACTGCTTCCCGGAAGGTAGACCACTCTGCGCGGCGCGCACTGGTCCGCCGCCCTTGTTTTGCAAAGGTAAATAATTTGCCTGGTGACTATTGTGGAGAGGCCACACCCGTTCCCATTCCGAACACGGAAGTTAAGCTCTCCAACGCCGATGGTACTGCCTTCTAGGTGGGAGAGTAGGTCGTCGCCAGGCTTTTTTTATATAAAGGGCTCCCCAAGGGAGCCTTTTGTATAAATACAGTCTAAGAGGACCTAGACAGTATTCGAGCGCAACGCACTCCGTAGTAATCACAGAACATCGAGCGAGAATACTGTAAAATGAACGCCGTCAGGCGTTCATTCAGAGTCGCCAGGCTTTTTTTAAACAAAGGGCTCCCCTGCGGGAGCCCTTTGTTTAAAACGGTAGTCTAAGATGAGCTATGCGGAATCAGGAGAACGAGACTTGGCGGGAATATCACTGATCCAGTCCGACTGATTGCGCTACGTGAAGGCATTCGCCTTCACGAGTCGCCAGGCTTTTTTCTTTTCCACCAGCTTTTTCCCATTTCAAAGACCGATATCCCGCCACGCCTTCATGAGTCTTGAAATCGCCGACAAGCCTTGGCCCGGCGTATACCCCTCGATGAAAACAGGACCGGTATACCGTGTCGCGAGCCGCCGCGCGCGAAAGCCGTAATCGTAATCGCCTTCGCCTAAAAGAAGATGGGCGACCGCCGCGGAGGCATCGCTCATGTGGACAGCCCTAAGTGGTCCAGCCTTGTCGATCAAGGCCCTTTGCTCTTCCTGCGGCAGATGGTACAGATGGGCGAGGTCCAAAACAACGCCGAGATAAGGGGACGCCACAGCATCAAGCAGAGCGTTCAAATCGGACCAGGTCGTCACGATGGCGCGCGGCATAACTTCCATGTTCTCCACACCAATAGGTATGCCCGCGTCGGCGGCCGTTTCGGCGAGGATCATGAAGGAATCCACCTGAATGGGGAAATAATCTTCCTTGGAGTCCTTCGTCGAGCCGGCCCGGCCCGGATGCACGGTGACAAAATCGGCTTCAAGCTCTGCCGCATAACGTATCGTCTCCTGTACCTGTCGAAGCGATTCGTCGCGGATTCCTGCGTTGCGCGATGTAATATTGAGGTCGCGCATATCGGCATGTATCGACCAACGTATTCCCGTTGCGCGAAGCTCTGGGACAAGATCCTTGCCCTTTTGTTTCAAAGGACGCAATTGCTCGTACCATATTTCCACCCAGCGGAAACCGGCGTCCGCCGAAGTCCTGATCGAATCGAGAAGGTCATAGCCGATAAAATGTATGGATGAAATGCCCGCTTCCATGTTGACTTCTATTTGCCGATAAAATGAAATCGCTTGAATTTCACGATCACGGAACTGTCGGGACGCAGGGGCATATCAGGATTCAGAATCGCGCGAAGTCTGCGCGCCCCGCAGGTAAGAAGAGCTTCTTTATCCCTGCCCCGATACAATAGTTGCTGCACTGTGGCTATTATGCCTTCTTCGTCTTTGTCCCGCGCGGATGCCGGACTGCCGGAAGAAGGCGCCGGAGCTACTACACAGTCTTCAGGCCGCACGACCAGGAAAGCCTCCTGGCCGTCGCGCATCCCTTCTGGAAGCTCGAGACGAAGGCTGCCGAGATTCTCCCCGCCTTTGAGCCACATGTTATGCCCTGAGACTGTCACCGGCAATACATTGCCGTCGCCGACGAAATCCGCCACAAACCCATTGGAAGGCCGCGCATACACCGCCGTCGGGCTTCCGATTTGCGCTATTTTCCCTTCCTTCATGACCCCAATGCGATCCGACATCGAAAGCGCTTCGGCTTGATCGTGCGTGACGTAAAGAATAGTAACACCCGTTGAGCGTTGAACATTTTTGATTTCAAAGCGGACGCGCTCGCGGAGTTTCGCGTCGAGATTGCTCAAAGGCTCGTCCATAAGAAGAAGTTTCGGCTGGGAGGCCAATGCGCGGCATAGCGCCACTCTTTGTTGTTGGCCGCCGGAAAGCTCCCTGGGGAAACGCTCGGCGACATCGCTGAGATCGACGAGTTCGAGGAGCTCCCGGACTTTTTCATCGATGGCGGAGCGTGGCAAGCCGCGCAGCTTGAGCGGATAGCCCACATTGTCCGCTACACGGAGATGGGGCCATAGCGCGTAAGATTGAAACACCATGCCCAAACCGCGTTTTTCCGTCGGAATATCGACTCCCGATTTGGCGTCGAACATTACCTGCCCCCCGATAGCGATCCGACCTTCGTCGGGTCGCAGCAACCCGATAATGCAACGGAGGAGAGTCGTCTTGCCGCAGCCGGAAGGGCCGAGGAGCGAAACGAATTCCCCGTCCTCGATCTCGAAGCTTACATCCGACACGGCCGGTTTAGATTCGAAGGTTTTCGTTATTCCATCAATTTCGATGTTTGCCACCTGTGTTCTCCTAGTGACTTAGGTCTCCCGTTTGGGAGGATTACAGATTAAAGTTCCCTCTCTTTCCCGCCGATTTTTCCCGAAATCCAACGCAGAATCGATGTCAAGGCTATTGTGACCAAGGCCAAAGCCGCAGTGGACTGGATCCCTCCCGACTCCTGCAGGGTAAAGACCGCTACCCCCAAAGTCTCATTGCCGACCGACCAGAGAAGCACCGATACAGTGAGTTCATGCATTGTCGGGATAAGAACGAGAAACCAACCGAGGACTATTCCCGGCTTTATTACGGGGAGCACGATATCCTTGAATCTTCGCCATTGTCCCGCGCCGGATACCCGGGCGGCCTCTTCGAGATCGCCCGATACGCGATCCAGCGAGGCGAGCACCGATCGCATGGGGAAAATAAAATATCTGGCCACATAGGCGAGAAGAATGATACCTAAAGTGTCGTAGAGCCGAAAACCGAAAATCGGTTTGTTGAAGGCAAGAATCATACTCAAGGCGAGTACCGTTCCGGGTATGGCGTATGGTAAGGTCGCGACGAACTCGATCGCCGACCGCTTGGTGGAAGCGCTTTTGGCGGCGACATAGGCGAGGATTCCCGAAAATATAACCGCTAGAGATGCCGACGAAACGGAGAGAATAAAACTGTTTTTGAGAGCGCGCTGGGCGGCGGGCATTTTGCCGAGCACATAGGAGAAATGCTTGAGTGACCAATTTGCAGGCGTCGCGGGAAGACCATAGACATTGGTGACCGCCGTCAGCGCCATGGCCACAAGAGGCGCCGCGGCGATGAAGCTTATAAAAACCCATACTAAAGCAGTTGTCCAGCCGTGGAACTTGTCGAGGGGCACGCGGGAGGGAAGAGTCGCCTTGCCGCCCACAATCCCGTAGCGTCGCTGCCGCAGCGCCAGGTTTGCCGTAAAAAGAGCGATACCCGCCACGCCCGCGAGAAGAATGGACAGGGCGGCCGCTATTGAAAAGTGGTTTTTATGCGAAAAGTTCATCACGGCGTCGAAAATTCTCGTCGTGAGCACAAAATAACCATTTGAAAACCCGAGGGCTGCCGGCACCCCGAAATTGGATATCGCCGCTACAAATATCAGCAGCGCCGAATTTGCAATCGTCGGCATAAGAACCGGGAGAGTGACATCGCGAATAACCCTGTGCCAGCCGGAACCGGCCACGCGCGCGGCTTCCTCCAGAGCGCCGTCCATCTGATCGAAGGCCTTTGTCATAGTCATAAAGGCGAGGGGATATAGGTGAATAGCCATAACTAAAACAATTCCGGCCTCTGAATACAGGTTGAAAAAAGGCTTTTCCAGTCCGGTAAGAGCAAAGAACACTTTGTTGAGATAACCTACCGGACCGAGGAGCTGGCCCCAGGAAAAAGCCCCAATGAAAGGAGGCACCATAAAGGGGAAAACGGCCAGAGCAGCGATCCTCCGGCGGCCTCCCATATCGCTGCGCGAACAGAGCCATGCGATGCCTGTCCCTGTGAGTGTCGCCGCCAGGGTGACCATAACGCCTACTTTGAGTGTTCTTCCCAACGCTGAATAATTAGAGCGCTCGGAAAGAATCTGGCGGTAGGCTTCCAATGAGAAGGAACCGTTCCACAGGAAACTCTCTCTCACCAGAAAGGCTAAAGGATAGATGACAAGCGCAAAGAGGCCCAGCAAGCCGATTGTTTCCAGGCCACCGAGCCTCGCTTTCCTTTTGAGGACGCCCACGCTTTACTTCACTTCGTCATTATGGACATAAAGTGTTCTACCAACGCTCCCTTGTTCTTTTTGATAAACACCGCGTCGCTCTGCATCGCCTTAAGAGTCTCTAGCGAAGGCACCCCCCTGGGAGGCGTTACATCGGTGCGCACCGGCACTACACTTTGGCTCGCCGACATAAACTCTTGGCAGTCCTTGGAGAGAACATATTCGAGGAATATTTCGCCGCCCTTGGGGTTGGGACTACCCTTGAGAAGCGCCACCGGGCTTACGACCATGACCAGACCTTCTTCGGGCACGGCATAGGAGATTGGCGAACCCGAATCGCGGAAATTTTTAACCTGGTAATCGAGGGCGATCGCTAAAAAAATCTCGCCAGAGGCTACCTTTTGTACCGCGTCGCTGTTGTTTTTGAGCTGGACACCCCCATTGGCTCGCACCGCCTCGATAAATTTCCAACCCATATCGGCCCGATTCACAATGGATCCCAGGGCGTAAAGCGCCGACCCCGAATTGGCCGGGCTCGGGATTCCCACCTTGCCCCGATACGCAGGGTCGAGCATGGCATTCCAGCTTTTAGGCTCTTTAACCTTGAGCGTATTGTAGGCTAAAACCATATTGATGAGCCTAGATCCATAGTAATAACCAGCAGCGTCCTTGAGCTGGGCGGGGATGTTCGTCGCCTCGCTGCTGGTGTAAGGCCTAAGCAAATTGAGGTCCTTGAGATCCTCCGCAGAGGTGGTCTCGGCGACCCATACGACATCGGCGTTTATCTTACCGCTTTTCGCCTCCGCCTCGAGCTTAGCCATAATATCGGGGGTCCCCGAGCGGTACACTTTTAGGGAATACCCTGGTCTTGCTTTGGCGAAAAGAGGTGCTATTTCGTTCATCAGATTTTCCGGCACCGAGGTATAGATGGTCACAATGCCGCTGGTTTTTGTCTGGGCTTCGATCGATACGATACCCACCAATACCAGGATGAGACAGACAAGGTTTTTCAAGACGGTGGAAAGAACCCTGCGATTTAAAATACCCGAACAGTTCAACATACGCGCTACCTCCCTATCTTTGCCGTATAGCCATGTTTTTCGACTGACCATAGCAAAGCCGTGCATCCATTTCGTTACGATTTAGTTAGAAATGTGTTAAAAAGAAACGGCGCGGGGTTTTTATGCTCTCCCTTTTTAGGGCGCGGGAACGAACTTGAGTCCTTTTCCGCCGCAATTTGAGATCGCCAGAAAAATTTGATAAAAGAAACTAAGACCGTACGCACCCTGCGATCGATGACCAATCGCTTGCTTTGTTAGTATTTGACAGATATCCTCTAATTTATGGAATGCCTGATCTGCTTCCCCACCTTGCCAGCCGCCGGCCGCGTATATGACGATATCCAGAGGCCGTGCTGTGATGCATTCGCACAAGCCATGGAGCCTAGGGCCCCCGTTGATGAAATCCGTATTTGATCCTTATGCGTGAGAAATTTCCGCGAATCAGCCTTGGGCTGAGAATAGCCTTTCTCATTACAGGTGTCATCGCTCTATCGGTAATTTTGCAGGTTTTCGCCGCCAGGACCTTTATTAACAGATACATTGTCGGAAGCGGTTCTGATAAAGTAATGAGTATAGCTAAGGAATTCGCCGTCGATCTCGATGTCATCAATGCATTTTCGACCGACGAACCTCAGTACATCATTCAGCCTATCGCTGAGCGCGTTCGTGAGTTTACCAAAACCAGCTTTATTGTTGTTTTTAATATGGACAGTGTGCGCTATTCCCACCCCGCGCCGTCGAGGATTGGCAAACGTTTCATAGGCGGCGACGAGGAAAGAGCCTTAAAGGGTGAGAGTTATGTCTCTATCGCAAGGGGGACACTGACCACATCTCTTCGCTCTTTCATGCCGATCCGGGATGAGGATGGAGTACAGATTGGTGTTGTCTCTGTGGGACTCAACCTCGACGATCTCGCTAAAGAGACCGAGAACATCAGTGAAATTATCTACTATATTGGCATCGTTACATTGTTAGTTGGCGTCGCGGGGGCTATCGTCCTTACCCGTAATATAAAAAAGAGCATATTCGGACTCGAGCCTGCGGAAATAGCCACTCTCCTGAAAGAAAGAGATGTAGTTATATCTTCGGTGAAGGAAGGAATCGTCGCTGTGGACGAGGGGGGGAAGCTGCTTCTGATGAACGACAGCGCGAAGAAATTACTGGCGGTACAGGGCGACGAAAGCCCCTCGGACCTGTCGAATATATCAAGCTCTCTTTGCCTCCAATCGACGATCATCGAAGGGGTGGCCTCCATCGACGAGGAGATGCATCTTAGCGGCAAGGAGGTCATAATTAACAGAATCCCAATGGTTTCGGGCGAAAAAGTCATAGGCGCTGTAGCGACATTACGTGACAGGAGCGAGATGAAACTGCTGGCCGGAGAGCTCATGGCCGTACGACAGTACACGGCGGCACTTAGGGCACAGAAGCATGAATTCATGAATAAGCTGCAAGTTGTATCGGGGCTACTACAGATAGGCCAAAATGCCGAGGCGATCTCGTATATAAAGAGCACGGTTTCAAAACAACAGCGCTTGGTGGACACGCTGAGATTAACTATTAAACCCGTAGAGGTTCTTGCCCTGATCTTTGCAAAAATGGACGAAGCGCATGAGATCGGAATCGAGATAAACATCAACACAGACAGCTATTTGCCGGCGATGAATTCTTCATCGACCGCCGCGCTTATTACAATCATCGGGAATTTACTGCAAAATTCGATCGAGGCTTTGCAGAAGCTTGATATTCAGAAAAAGAAGATAGAGCTTTCATTTTCGTTGCGTATGGGTTGGCTTGAATGCTCGGTAAGTGACAACGGTGGAGGTATAGATCCGGGTCTACGTGCGAACCTTTTTAAGCAAGGCGTTTCATCGAAGGGGAGGGAGCACATGGGTATGGGCTTATACTTAGTCAAACGTCAGGTGGAGGCATTGGGGGGTACGATAGAACTTTGTGAAACCAAGGGTGTCGAGATGATTGTCAGAATTCCAGAGGCCGCGCTTTGAACCCAATTCGCGTTATGATCGTGGAGGACGACTTCATGGTTGCCGATCTCAATCGGCAGTTCACCGAGTCCTGCGAAGGGTTTCAAGTGGTCAAGATTGCCCATACCGGCATGGAAGCCCTGGAGTTTATTTCATCGACCCCCATCGACCTTGTCGTGCTTGACATCTTTCTCCCTGATATCCGGGGTACGGAGGTGCTGAAAGATATCCGCAAGAGCGGCTATCCCGCCGATATTCTGTTGATCACGGCGGCGCATAACGCCGACACCGTCGAAGAGACCGTCCGGTTAGGGGTTTTCGACTATATCATTAAACCCTTCGACGTGGCCCGCTACAAGGAATCGCTGGCCAACTATCGGCACTATAGGGAGTCTCTCGAGTCGGGACAGGATATAGACCAGCGGCATGTGGATGTGGTGGTCGCCAGGGCCCACAAGAAGAACATTTCTCCCGATACCTTGCCTAAGGGTATCAACGCGACGACGATGGACCTGATACGACAGGCCCTCCTGCCCCTGCGGGGGGAGATCAGCATTGATGACGTCTGCGCCGCCGTGCCCCTTTCCCGCATAACGGCCTACCGCTATCTGGAGTACCTTGCGCAAGAAGGCTTCCTAAAGAAAAACCAGCGTTACCAACGTGTGGGACGACCTACAACGGTGTACGTGAGGGAACCTGGCTGAGCGCGGCTTCGACGCGACCAGCCGGGGAACAATAATGATAAAAATGATAAAAAAGAAATAAAACTTTACAAAGGCGGGTGTATCATACACACTTTTTCCATGAGCCGAGGCAAGTATTTTAGGCATAGTCCCTTCACCTGTGCCGTGCTGTTGGTGCTCTTCTGTGTCGTCCCTGCCCTGGCGGCTCAGGAGGAAGACACTGGGGGGAGCTTTCGCGCCTATTTGCCCGTAGCCATCACCTCCGGCGGCCAGAGCCCCGACTCCTTCGTCGTGAGCGCTTCGGCGAGACAGGTGGGCATCGCGCACCGCTACGACGATCTCATTACCGCCCAGGGACTCGCCGGCTTTAGGTCTCTGATCATCGTGATGGGGGCAAGCTCGAAGGGCTTAGGAGAGGCGGGGTTGAGCGTGTCCAAAGAAATCGCCCGGGTCTCCGCGCTCGTAGAGCGGGCCAAGAGCGGGGGGATGAAGATAATCGCCGTGCACATCGGTGGCAACGCGAGGAGGGGGGCGCTTTCGGACGACTTCATAACGCTCGTCGTTCCGCACGCGGACTGTATCGTGGCCACCAACGAAGGGAATGGAGATGGATTGTTCACGAAGGAGGCCCGGAAGAGTGGTATCCCATTATTTCTACTCAAATCTTCCCGCGAAATCAACGCGTTATTGAGGGAGATTTTTCTCCAGGGCTGAACGGCGAGCACAGGCTGTCCCGTTAAAAACGTCATCGCAATAAACTCATATAGAGAATAAGGAGAGGTGTAGTATGTCCTCAAGACAAGGGTTCTACAGGTGTATTCCGTTTATGGCGCTACTTCTTGCCGCATCCGTGGCCTGGGCCGTTCCATCCGGTTCGGCGGCGCCGAATGCAGGTACTCCGGTTTTTGTCACCACGGCGGGACAGAGCGCCGACGCCCACGCGGTTAAGCTATTGCTGGACCGCAGTAAAATCGCGTCGGGATACGACGCGGTCGCCGAGGCTGATAAGATTTCCGGTTCTAAAACCCTGTTTCTCGTTATGGGCGGCAGCTCCAAGGGGCTCGGCGCCGCGGGCATGAACGAAAACGATGAGATCGTACGCGTCACTCGCGTACTTGAGAAAGCGAAGAAAGAAAACATCTACATCGTCGGTATTCATATAGGGGGCGAATCTCGCCGTGGAGCGCTGTCGGCCAAGTTCATCGATCTGGTGGCTCCCCAGTGCAGCTATATCATCGTTAAGCAGGACGGCAATAAGGACGGCTATTTTACCAAGCTGGGAGCAAAGATAAAAATCCCCGTCACTGTTATCGATGAGACTTTGGACTTGGTTTCCATATTCAAAACAATGTTTGCCGTTAAGTAATCCTAGCCTAGGATCCTTGGCGGGCCGCGTCGACGGGCTGGACTCGGGCGCGAAGACGGGCGCCGCCATAAAAACCAATTGGAGGTACGTATGAGAAAGGACTTTGCCCGGTATGGGGCAAAACGTTTCGCGGTCACGGCGCTGGCGGCAGCCCTGCTCCTCGTTTTCGGATCGTCCGCGGCGGCTCAGGGAACATTCCGACCTAATGTCGTCGGGAAAAGCGGAGTGGTGGCTTCGGCGCATTCCCTGGCATCGGAGGCGGGGCTGCAGATACTTCGGGACGGTGGCAACGCCATCGACGCGGCGGTCGCCGTGATGGCAGCCCTCAACGTCGTGGAGCCGAACGCGTCGGGTATCGCGGGCAACGGTTGCCTCACCATTTTCTGGAAACCGGATAACCAGGTAAAGGAACTCCTGATGACGGGCGCGGCGCCGTTCAAAATGCCCACCGACGGCCTAAGCCCGGAGGAGCGCGACGGTGGAATCCTCGCTGGCGTAACCCCAGGAAACTACGGTGGCTGGATAGAAGCCCTGGATAAATATGGCACCAAGAGCCTGTCGGAAGTTCTTCAGCCCGCCCTTCGCTACGCTGAATACGGTTTCTCGATCTCCCAGTCGCTTAGCAGCGTGATAGAAAGCTATCGGCCGATTCTTGAGCTGAATCCCACGACAGCCAAGATCTGGCTGAAGGACGGTAAGGCGCCCAAGGCTGGCTCGATCATCGTCCAGACCGACCTGGCGAACACCTTCAAGAAGCTCTGCGAGGCCGAGCGTGCGGCCCTTGCGAAAGGCTACGGCAGGAGCGTCGGGCTTAAGGCGGCTTACGACTGCTTCTATACCGGCGATATCGCCCGCGAGATTGTCGGTTTCTACAAAGAAAACGGCGGACTCTTCACCATGGAAGATCTGGCTTCCTATCGTCCCGAATGGGTGGACCCCGTCTGGACGAACTATCGCGGCTACGATGTGTACAGCACGCCGTCCACTTCCCGCGGCGGTATCGAACTCGTCATGGCCCTTAACATGATCGAAGCCTACGATGTCAAGAAGATGGGCCTCAACAGCGCCGAGGAGCTTCATCTGGTCGCCGAAATCATGAAGATCGTCAAGAGCGACGTCTACCAGTACGTCGCCGATCCCAAGTTCGTGGACATTCCCCTCGCAGGCCTGGTCTCCAAAGAATACGCCGCGAAGCGACGCTCCCTTATCGATCCCGGCAAGGCGATTGCTTTCCCCGAACCTGGCCGACCCAGCGGCTACCAGAAAGCCGGGCTTTCCGCGGACGAGTCTTCTTCTTCGGTCTATGTAAAGGCCGGGGATCCCGCCTATGAAACCAGCGCCGGCTGCACCACCAGTTTCAGCATCGTCGACCGCTTTGGTAACGCGGTGGGCGGTACGGTAACCCTCGGCGATTACTGGGGCACGAAAGTCGTAGTGGGAAATACAGGCATCATATTCAACAATGGCACGCGCGACGGCTCTACGGCGGGCAAGTACCCCAAGAACGTGAATTATCCACAGCCCGGAAAGCGAGGACTCCTCAACAATTCGCCCACCATTGTGCTCAAGGACGGAAAGCTCGTCATGGTGTTCGGGACCCCCGGAGGCGAAGGTATCGGCGCTACGCAGTTCCAGTTGCTCATGAACGTGGTGGATTTCGGGATGGGCATGCAGGAAGCCATCGAATCCCCGCGCTTCATTCTGGGTGCCAAGCCTGATTTCTACGTTCCCGGTGCGGCGGTGTCCTGGACTATCGAGAATAGGGTGAGCCCCGCTGTCATCGAAAAACTGACGGCGATGGGACATTCGATCAAGGTCTCGAGCGCTTTCACAAGCAGCGTCGGCGGCATGCAAGGCGTATTGGTCGATCAGGAAACCGGATGGATCTTCGGCGGCGGCGACCCCAGGCGAGGCGGGTATGCCGTCGGATATTGAGGCATGGCAGGATTGATGAAAATAGTTGACAAGTGATGCTCGGGGCTCGGGTTATCCCGAGCCCCATTTTTAGAGAGGAGTTTTTATCGTGTCGCAAACAGTACATACGTTATTGACTTTAGCATCCATGTTCTTGGTGTTTATCATCACGACAAGGACGCTCAAGCTTCCTCCCGCGTTCGGCATGCTCTTCGGGGCCCTCTGCGGCGCTATCGTCGCCGGTCAAGGAATAGCGCTTCGGCACTTGATCGAGGGCGGTTTCATGTACTTTGACGTTGTGATGGTAATCATCACCGCTTCCATCTTTATGAGGCTTTGGAGCAAATCAGGCGGACTCAATGTTTTTGTAAGGGATCTTATCCGCTGGTTCTCATGGTCGCCCTCTTTGCTCCTCATCTTGTTGATGTTTGTAATGATGCTGCCGGCGGCGCTCACAGGCTCGGGAACCGCCGCGATCATGGCGGCGGGAAGCCTGGTGGCCACCGTGCTGGAAAAAATGGGCCTCCCCAAGAAGAATATCGTCGGTTTCATCGCGATGGGCGCGGTATTCGGTCTTGTTGCACCTCCCATCAACATCCCGGCGATGATCATCAGCACGGGCATCAATATGCCCTACGACGGCTTCTTCGGCCCTCTCTTGATCCTCAGCCTTCCCTTGGGCGCGGCCGCCGCGCTCCTTATCGGACGGAAGCACATAGGAAAATCCCTTAACACAAGTGTTCTCCTTTCCACAGTCCAGGGAGAGACACCGAGGCTTGGTTCCTTCGGCGCGTACATTCCGCTGCTCTCCGTGATCGTCATAATGATTCTCCAAAGAGCTTTCCCCCGGCATTTCCCACAGATAGGAAACACCATGGTCTTCGTCATAGGATCGATCGTAGCCGCCGCTTTATCAAAGAAGCTCATGTTGATCGATACGATACGCTCGACCCTGTCCGACTCTATCGGTGTCTGCTGCCTCCTTATCGCGGTCGGCTCTATTGTCCAGGTTATGACACTTACCGGCGTTCGGGGACTTTTGGTCGTAACGACCATTTCAGCGCCTCTGACGCTGTTGTTCGTCTTGCTCTTCCTGGGACTGCCGCTGTCGGGCTGCGTCCTGGGAACCTATGGGGCAGCGTCCGTCTTTGGCATTCCGTTCATGCTCGCGCTTCTGGGCAGAAATCCGATCATCGCCACGGCAGGCATAAGCCTTATCGCCGGACTGGCCACCTTAACGCCGCCGACGGCGCTGGACGGCCGCGCCGCGATGCTCGTGGTCAAATACGAGGGTAGTTACTCGGAGGTGCTCAAGACGATGGCCGTACCCGCCATCGCGGCTGACATCGTGGGCACATTGTTCGTGATATTCGCATCCAGCCTGAGCTGGTTAATTCTCTAGAGGAGGCTGCCGATGATTCTCGTCGTGCTTTATAAACTCGTGTACTTGTGCATCGCCGCTGCCATAGCGGTAAACCTTTTCAAGGAAAAGTCAATAAAGATGAAGACCACATACGCGATCGTGGCCTTGCCCCTTCTCCTGCGCCTTTTCGGGATCAAATGAGGAAAAAGGAATATGATACGCCACACTGAAGAAAAAAAGACGAAAGCCCTGCTATCCGGCAGGGCGGGCTCGATACTCGTCGCGGCCGGCCTGATCGCGCTGTTCGCCTACGCCGCGTTCACCTTTCTTGGAATGCGGAACTTTGAGGCCGTTCCCCTGGGTTCGGGGGTAACGAGGACCGGGCTTCTCTCGGAGTATTTTCCCGCTTTGAAAGGCAGCGCCGGAGACACCGAAGTTTTCTATCTGGAAGGCTCCGAGCCTGGGGAAACTGTGTTGTGTTTAGGAGGCGTGCATCCGAACGAGCCCTCAGGGGTAGTCGCGGCAACACTGCTCGTCGAAAACGCGCAGGTAAAGACTGGAAAGCTGATAGTCGTGCCTCATTCCAACGCGAGCGCCTTTTCCTACTCGACTCCAGGCGAAGCGACTCCGATGAGCTTCACGATCAAAACCGATTGGGGCGAGCAGGAGTTCAGGTACGGCAGCCGCTTGACCAATCCGATCCATCAATTTCCCGATCCCGACGTCTATGTGCATTATCCCAGCGGACAGCTCATGTCCGGAAACGAAACCCGCAATCTCGACCGGTCATTCCCAGGCAACCCCAAGGGCGGCCTGACGGAGAAAGTTGCCTACGCCATCACCGAGATGGTTAAAAAGGAAGGTATAGGCCTTGTAATCGACATGCACGAAGCAAGGCTGATGAATCCTATCGTGAACTGCATAATCACTCCGGAGCGAGCCCTTACCCTTTCCTCGTTGGCGCAAATGGATTTGGAATCGAGCACCAAAGAGCCCTGGCACTTGGAACCCTCTCCCACAAAAATGTTCGGGATGACCCATAGGGGGCTTACCGATGCTACCGACGCGCTCGCCGTCCTCATGGAGACAGGCAATCCTGCCATGGATTATCCCCGCGGTCCGACAACGGAAAAGCTTATCGTCGAAGGCAAAGACGAGTTCTACGCCCTGGCCGCCTCGAGAGGACTCCTTTACGTACCCTATTCGGAGAAGGGCTTGCCGCTGCAACACCGTGTGGCCCGGCAACTCGCCGGCGCGGACAAATTGATTCGCGTCTTCGCGGAACTGTCGGAAACAGGCGATTCTATCGTTGTCGAGGGCATACCCAGTTACGAAGATGTCGAAACCTATGGCATCGGCCACTTTATCCTGAAGCCCCAGCAGGAACGTTAACGCTTCTTGGGCCGCTCAGCCAAATGGCGGGCGGCCAGAAGGCCGAGCTGCGTCAAGCTAGCAAGGTATTATTGATCTACTTTATGGAGAATACTTATGGATTTCGATATCAGTCTCAGCAATCTTTCGGAAGCGTTTCCCGGGGATATGGATGGGGAGCAGAAAGCGCGGGCCCAGACACTTTTTTTGAAGAAGCTTTCGCTGAAGGCGCACGAGTATTACGGGGGGAAGATGCAGA
>Ga0228536_1001752_pt1 | contig 17326 bp, 21 predicted proteins | sample SJ1Smetagenome_FD_168611 | JGI IMG/M metagenome (GOLD analysis project Ga0228536, IMG submission 168611) | Enriched culture of PCE-dechlorinating microbial communities from Ithaca, New York, USA - SJ1.S | ecosystem: Engineered > Modeled > Simulated communities (microbial... > Unclassified...
GCTGATACGAACTAATCCACGCATATCAGACTGATTCATCGTCGAAGCAGCCTGCATCATAGAAATCCGGAAATAAATATGAAAATAAAATGAAAAAAACCTGTTGACAAAGGTCGTTCCATATCAGGCTGAAGCGAGATGAGGGAAAACCTCACGCAAGATATTAATAATGACCTGCTTTGTCGGCATTTATGTTCTTGACTCCTCTAACAAAGATATCTGATTTATGGTACTTAATCTGCTCCATTTTTGCAATAGTTTGTATTTCCATGCGAAGGGCTGCCTACTATGCAGCAGAGTTAGCAGATAGTAGTTATGGCAGAGCAAAGAATTTTTTGCTGTTGGTGGTTATCTGATTGGCGAAGGTGTCCTCATCGAGATTGTGCAGTCCTGCCAGGCATCTGGCGGTATGGACGATGAGGGCGGGTTCGTTGGGCTGAATCCGTCGGACGGGTTCGGGGGAGATATAAGGGCAGTCCGATTCGAGCATCAGCCGGTCCAGTGGAATGGTTTTAGCGACTTCGCGGAGGGCGTCGGACTTCTTGAACGTCACCGTGCCGGTAAAGGAGATATAATACCCGCGGTTGAGCACAAATTTGGTCTGCGCGAAATCTCCGCCGTAACAATGAATGACGATATTGGGAATTGTGTCACGATATTCGGCCAGAATCGCCATCGAGTCGTCGAAGGCCTGCCGCGTGTGGATAATGACGGGCTTGTGATAACGTGCTGCGATTTCCAGATGCGCCCGAAAGACACGTTCCTGATTAGCGGGGACAACATTGTCATAGTGATAATCAAGCCCCGTCTCACCGACGGCGACGACTTTTTCAGCTTGTGCGGCCTGTTCCAGAAAGGCAATGTCGTCGGCAGTGACTTCGTTGGCATGGTGAGGATGGAAGCCCACCGCGGCAAACATGCGGTCAAATCGCTGGGCCAGTTGAACGGCCCGCTGGTTGTGCGTGCGGTCGGTGCCGATGGTAATCCAGCCGGTGACGCCGGCACTGCGGCTGCGAGACAGGACATCGTCGATCTGGTTTTCCAGTTCGGGGTAAGTCAAATGGGCGTGGGTATCAATCAGGTTCATAGTCAAATCAAAAATCAAACATTAAGTATCAAAATTAAGGAATTGCCTTTGACAGCTTTAATCGGGTAATGCATGATAGTACAGGCCGTTATGGCACAAAAGCATTGCGGTAATGTCGGATTTCGGGGCTTCCGGTTCTGCCCAGGACGACCGTAACAACATCGAACCGCAAAGGCCTGTCCAAGAGATGGTACTGTCTCAGAAAGCACTTTGCGGTTCGATAGAGCATTTTCTTTTTATGTGTCGTGACGGCTCGAACAGCAGGAGTAAAATCTTCATCGCGTCGGCTTTTGACCTCGACAAAGACAATCGCCCGGCCGTCGGCCATCACCAGGTCCAGTTCGCCTTTTTCGGCACGCCAGTTACGGGCCAGAGTCTTATAGCCCAATTTGCCCAGAAACCGGCGGGCCCGGGTTTCACCCCATCGGCCCAGTTTCGCCGGATTCCGCAGCAGACGCGCCCTTGCGAACGGCCACAGCCACACGGCATCCTCCGTTTATTTGCCGGAGGTATGTTCGCTGTGCCGCTGGGACAGTTTGACGCCCTTGCCGGTACGCTTGCGGAGGTAATAGAGCTTTGCCCGACGGGCCTTACCGCTGCGGACCGGGACGACTTTTTCGATATTGGGCGAGTTAATCGGGAAGATACGCTCGACACCCTGTTCACCGACCATGCGGCGGACGGTAAACATTTCATTCATCTTGCTGCCTTTGCGGGCGATGACGGTACCGCTGAAAATCTGGACGCGGGTCTTGTCGCCTTCCTGAATCTTGCAGTGGACTTCGACGGTGTCGCCGATTTCAAAATACGGCTTTTCCGCCTTAAGGCTTTTGGCTTCAACAGCCTGTATCAATTTGTCTTTCACGGATATACTCCTGTATCTTTATTCGTTAGTATTGGTTTTAGTTGGGTTGCTCTGCTGCTGTTGCAGATATTTTGCCCACAGATCCGGTCGCTGTTTCTGCGTCCGTTCGACTCGCTGCTGCAATCGCCATTCGGCGATTTTCGCGTGGTTCCCCCCCAGCAGGATAGGCGGAACGGTCATTCCGCGGAAGTTTTCCGGCCGGGTATAGTGAGGATACTCGAGCAGCCCGTCAGTGAAGGATTCGTCGCGGGCGGACTGATTGTCGCCCAGGGCGCCCGGCAGAAGCCGAACGACGGCGTCAATAACCACCATGGCCGATAGTTCACCTCCGCTGAGGACGTAATCGCCGATGGAAATCGCTTCGGCATCGAGGCCGGTGCGAATCCGCTCGTCAAATCCTTCGTAGCGTCCGGCAATGAGGATCAGCCGTTTTTGTGCGGCCAGTTCCGTCGCCATCTGCTGGTCGAAAGGTTTTCCCTGCGGACACATCAGCAGCACTTTTCCCGGTTCCGGGTCCATGCTGCGGACATGATCGAGGCAGTCGAAGACCGGCTGGCACATCATCACCATACCCGGCCCGCCGCCGTAGGGGCTGTCGTCCACCTTGCGGTAGCTGTCGAGAGCAAAATCTCTGATATTTGAAAGAGCAATCTGAACGATATTCTGCTGCTGAGCCCGTTTGAGTATCGAGAAGCTCAGGGGCGATTCGAACATCTCGGGAAACAGCGTCAGGACATCGATACGCATTCGTTAAAGTACCTTATTCGCCTTCTTTCTTCTCGACCTTGAAGTAGCCGGCGGCGACTTTTTCAGCCTTGGTATAAGGCTTTTTGGCCTTGCGGGCGATCTCACGGGCCTTCTTGCGGCGAGCCTGCAGTTCTTCGTACCAGGAGCACTTGACACCCTGTTTGACGATGATTTCGGCGACGGTTTCGGAGGGGACGGCGCCCTGTTCGAGCCAGAATTTGACCCGGTCGAGATTCAGCACAAGCTGCTTGGAGCTGTCCTTCTCGATGGGGTCATAGTGGCCCAGCTTTTCGAGGATTCGTCCGTCTCTGGGCGTCCGGCTTTCAACCGCATTGATGCGGAAGAACGGCCGATGACGGCGACCCATACGGGTCATTCTGAGTTTTACTGCCATGTGTGTTGCCTTTCTTACTCATATAGTTAATCATTGCGCCCGACACTGTGTCAGGCACAAGCACGTTACAACGTTAAAAGTTAAAAAGGTAAAAGGCTGTCTTGTTTCAACAACACTAACCCAATCTTGTCAGACTGGATTCCCGCTTCCGCGAGAATGACAAAATCGACTCATTTTGCCTTTTTCCTTTTTACTTCTTCCTTAACTCTAATACAAAGCCGTTAAAAAATATCGCCGCCAGCGCTGTATCCGCCCCGGCATCCGCGGCCAGCTTCTGAATTTGCGGGTCACTCAGGCGGTCGGCGTCGGCCTTTTCCTGCGGCGTCATCACCGCCACCAATCGACACAACTGTTCATATTCATCCCGACTGGGGGCCTGTAAAACCGCCAGTTCGCTGGTTCCTCGGCTGTCCTGAAACTGCTTTCGCAACTGCTTTGCGAACGGCTCATCCACAAAGCGACCGACGCGAGCCAGGTATTGTTCAATCGTCAGCGGCATAACCCGCCCGTCTTATCGTCGTTTTCTTGGCGAGCGATGTCTCGGCTGGGGGCCTTTGATCTTAACCCCGCCGGACATGGCACTGAAAATATCCACTTTGCCGGACATGAGGCTTTTCAAGGCACCTATGCCGCCGCCGGACAAGGCCTTCATCATATCGCGGCTGCGCTTAAACGTCTTAATCAGGCCGGCAACTTCCTGAACATCGCGGCCGCACCCGCGGGCGATACGCCGCCGGCGGGATGAGTCGATAATGTCCGGGTCCTGACGTTCCTGTTTGGTCATTGAGTGGACAATGCCCTCGATTTTATTGATTTCGCCGTCGTCGATGTCGATCTGGCCCAGACCGCCCATCCCGGGCATGAGCTTCATCAGACTGGACATCCCGCCCATCTTGCGGACGGCCTGCATCTGTTTGAGAAAATCATCAAAGCCGAAGGTGCCTTTGGCCATCTTGGTCTGCATCTTCTGGGCTTCGGCGGCGTCGAACTGCTCCTGGGCTTTTTCCACCAGCGAAACGACATCGCCCATACCGAGAATCCGGCTGGCCATGCGGTCGGGGTGGAATTCCTCGAGCTTTTCCATCTTTTCGCCGACGCCGATGAACTTGATCGGCTTGCCGGTGACGGCCTTGACCGACAGCGCCGCACCGCCGCGGGCATCGCCGTCCAGTTTGGTAAGGATGACACCATCCAGTTCGAGGGCTTCATTGAAGGCCTTCGCCGAATTAACGGCGTCCTGACCGGTCATCGCATCGCAAACCAGATAAATCTGGTGCGGATTAACCGCCGCGGCGACATCTTTGATCTGCCCCATCATCTCGGGGTCAATATGCAGCCGGCCCGCGGTATCGAGGATGACGACATCGCAGCCTTTGGTTTTGGCATGTTGAATGCCGTTTCTGGCTACGCGGACGGCATCCCTGGTATCGCGTTCGGTATAGACTTCCACGCCGAGCTGCTCACCGAGCGTGCAAAGCTGGTCAATCGCGGCCGGACGCTGCAGGTCATCGGCGACCAGCAGGGGCTTTTTGCCTTTGGCCGTCAGGTACTTGGCCAGCTTGCCGGTGGTGGTGGTTTTGCCGCAGCCCTGAAGGCCGGCCATCAGGATGACCGTTGGCCCCGGCGTGACAAAATATATGCGGGTGTCCACCGGCCCCATTAATTTGACAAGCTCGTCAAAGACAATCTTGATCATGACCTGGTCAGGCCGGAGACTCTTAATCACTTCAGCGCCGAGGGCGGCTTCCTGTACATCTTTGCAGAATTGCTTGACGATGTGATAGTTGACGTCGGCTTCCAGCAGCGCCTTGCGGACTTCGCGCATCGCATCGGCGACATTGGACTCCGTAATGCGTCCGCGTCCCGACAGCGACCGGAACACCGAACTGAATTTTTGTGTTAAAGCGTCAAACATTTCGAATCACATAACCTTGTTTTAAGTCTTATCTCCCGCCTCCAGAGGCGGCATCTGCGCAGGGATTACCCGACAGAAACGTCGAATTGTAGTCAATCGGAGGGCTTTTTTCAAGATGAAAATCAAGAAAGCACGGAATTATCCAGATAAAGGATAATGATGGTCTGTATAGTCAGGTGTGTAGCTCTATAAAAGAGATAAAGTGCGACTGATTTGAGGGGAAAAGGATGTGAGAACCTGAAAGTGGTTAAACATGGTCTTTTTTAGCTGTCCGGCGGACCCCGGCCGTCTCGAAGGACGGCAATCAAAACTAATTGTTTATTTGGTTTCGTATTCATGGTTATCCCCAACTGATTAAGCTGGATTATAACAAAATACGAATTATATGTTAAGAACAATTTAAGAATTAGTCGGAAAGTACTTAATAATCGTGGTAATTAAAATTGATTAATACGATATTATGGGACGAGTCTCGAAAATTTTTCATCGGAGTTTATCATGTTTTGAATCGCAGCAGCCAGTTTTTCCGGCTCATCGGTGCCGATGCGGGCTTTTTTGCCGTTTTTGAAGGTCAATTCGACCGAATCAAAACCCGCAATATTGTACAGCCACCCGTTGCCGACCCAGTGAATTCCCCAGCCCATCAGCCAGGCATTACGGACTGCTGTTGCGGACTGAATCTGGTCGAGGGGGAATTTTTTCCGCCATGTTCCACAACCAAACCGTAATCGAATCCATTCCTTATCTATTGTAACCGTCAGTCGGCTCATGAATAATCCAGCCCAGATTGTCGTCGGCATGGCAATCAGAAATCCCGGGGCCAGGCTCCCCAGGGCACTCCAGGTCCAGACGGGTTTGTCCCCAGCAGTTGCCTTGATGACTGCTGTTGCGAAAATAAATGCACTCAGGGTAATCGCTGGAATGCCCCAATAAAACAAGGGATTACCTTTTTGTGTATGTTTATAAGTTGTTGACATAGAGATTCCGACAAAAACCGGTTTTATTTTACTTTTTGAACCCATGCAACAATGTCATTAATGACCTCTTCGACGACATGGCCGGGGAGAAGATATTCTTCAGGCCGGCATTTTTCTTTTCCAGTGATAAATAAGTGGTTCAAGTCCGGATACAGCTTAAATTCCACATTTGGTTGGTCGCCCAGTTCTTTCTTCCATCCTTCAAAATCAGCCATGGTCACCTGATAGTCCCGCTGGCCCTGCAGAATGAGTAATGGCTGTGTGATTGCTCTTGCCTGGGCCGCCGGTTGATATCCCCGCAGGTCAAGCCAGTATCCGGCGGGAGTATTAAATGGCAATTGGTCATGCGGAGTCTCTTTTTTCAATGATGGACTTTTTACCATTTGGACTTGTCGTTGTATTTCGGCCAGCGATTTTCTTTCTTCCGGGTTGATTTTTCCGTCCAGCATTGCAATATACTTTATTTGTTCCAGGATGGAATCTTCCATTGGGCGTGTACTGCCAGCCATAATCACAAAGCCTGCAATCGCTTTATTCTCCGCTGCGATTCGCGGAATCAGCATGCCGCCCAGGCTGTGGCCAAGGACAATAATTCGTCCCTTGTCTATTCCGGGAACTTCGGCTAAAAATTCGACCGCGGCGATTGTGTCGTCAACGGTTTCCTGACGGACGGTCAAATCATTGCAATCGTTGACAAATCGGGCTTGATAATACAGCGTTCTTTTCTCATAACGAAGTACAGCAATGCCTTTGGAGGCCATCCCCCAGGCCAGGTCTTTAAATGGCTTGTTTGGCCCGAGAGTCTCATCCCGATCGTTCGGACCGGAACCATGTACCAATACAATCGCGGCAAACGGCCCGTTGCCCTTTGGAATGGTCAGGGTGCCGGGCAAAACCCAGGGGGCTTTACCGATGGTTATTTCTTTTTCCGTAAACGCATCGGGCTTTATATAATTCGGCAGCAAGCCGGAGTCAATAGTCTGCTTTGGACTGTCGGCAGGTTGGGCCGGTACAAAAAATAAGCCGCCGATTCTGCCTGCCGGGTCAAATACGATTTTAGCGTCCAGTGCCGTTTTTTCAAACTGACACGTCACATACGTAATATCATACTGCTGATATTTTTCCGTCCGAAAGCCCAGACGTTTTTGGAATGCCCCGCATTGCAATATCAAGGCCTCCCACGTTTGTTTAAGCTTAGGCACAGGCATTGCCTGAGTCATTGTCGGGTCAAACGTCTTAGCCGCTGCCGCATAATCTCCTGTTGACAGGCGGTCGATAAATTGTTCCGCATGGGTCTGCAGCATCGTTGGCTGGGCGTATATTATCGTCGCGGACAGGCTGAATATAAAAACAGAACATAGTAAACGTGTCATGGCAGACCTCCTTGAACAGAATTAATTCAATGGGAACAATTTAATGATTGCATACAATCCAAGTTTGGATGTCGTCTCAGCAATCAGCAGGCAGATGATAAATGAAACAATGGCTTTGGCTCCTTTGAGATTACAGGACACTGCATAGCCCCGGTACATTAAAACGAGCATCCAGACGATGGTCACCAGAATGATAATCATCGCCAGACCAAAGACGATCACATCCAGCGGTTCCAGGGCCAGAACCGGGGGCTGATTGGGATTTTGCACGATTTTTATCAACTCTTCCGTGACCCGCTGATTGGCCGGCAGGATTCCCGCCGCCGCAGCCGGCAGCATGGGCCAGCGTGCCAGCGCCTGCGTCCCGAAAACATCCACTATCCGAAACGCCGTTCCACGCACTATCAGGCCGGCAATGCATAAAATAATAGTCAGGCTCAGCCAATTGATAGATCCTTCGGCAATAAACAACCACAGCGGCGCCTCGACCCCCATGTGCATATCCAGTACGCCGTCAAAATGGACATTGCCGACCGATCCCAGCAGGGCGGTACCGATAATCAGGATAACGCCGAGCAGCAGAGCCTGCCAGCCGGCGATGTAGGTAAATGGATTAAACAGCCACACGCTCAAACGATTTGTTCTTCCAGGCAAGGCTTCAGTGTTCATGAGTTCTGCTCCTTTGTTTCCGGCATCATGACCTGTTCGAGCTGTTTGATTTTACCGATGATGTCGTCGAGGCGGTTGCGGACGGTGGGGTAGCTGAGCTTCATCAGGGCGGCCATTTCCTTCAGCGAGCCGCTGCATTTAAGAAAATCCAATACGAATCGTTGTTCGTCCGGCTCCAGCCGCAGCAGCAGGGGCAGTTCATAGAGACCCTCGACCTGCGTCTGGCATTTCCCGCAGGTCAGCTTGTTGACATTCAATTGTTCCCGACAGGCCGGACATTGAATAGGCAATCGACTCATCGCCAACGCTCCAATCCTGATTTATTCATACACATAAAATAAAACACTTCAACAGCTATCGTTATAATATATCACAATAAATAAATAATTACAATATGCATATCAATATTATTTATATTGGCATTGATATTATTAATATTTAATTTAAGAAATACATGTCTGCTTTCCTTAATTCCTTATCATCAAAGGAATTGCGTTTTGAGCTTTTCGCCGGTCGGTTTTTGAGCTATAATCCGCGTCGAAATGATAATTTTTATGGAGAATTCATGGCGCACTTATTTATTAAGGATATAAAACCCGGCATAAACATCAATGATATTTACCTGGTCACCCAGCCGGTACTCCGTCCCACGACCAAGGGCGATTTATATATCGCGATGTACCTGTCCGACAAGACCGGCAAGGTCAACTGCCGGATGTGGCAGGCAACCGAATCCCTGTATCAGCAGATTCCCTCGGAGGGCTTTGTCCAGATTCGCGGCAAGAGCGAATTGTATCAAAACGCCCTCCAGATTGTAGTCAATGATATCCTGGTTGTCGGGCAGGACAAGGTCAATCTGGCTGATTACATGGCCCGGACAGAAAAAGATGTGCCGACCATGTACAATCGCCTCAAGGAAATCCTCGGCAAGATTGTCCATCCGCAGATCAAGGCCATCGTCGAGGCCTTTTTATATGATAAAGACCTGATGATCCTGTTTTGCAACGCCCCCGCAGCCATGCAAATGCATCACAATTTCCTTGGCGGCCTGCTGGAGCACACCCTCAACATGCTGGAAGTGGGCGAGGCGATTTATCCGCTGTATCCCAAAATTCAGAAAGATCTCGTACGCGCCGCCATTTTCCTGCACGATATCGCCAAAACAAAGGAATTGTCCTATAAAGCCGCCATCTCCTATACCGATACAGGTCAACTGCTGGGCCATATCATCCTCGGTACTCAAATGGTGGCCCGGGCCGCCGATAAACTGGCCGCCGCTGGCAAGCCGGTCGATGGTCCCGTTTTGGATAATTTACTGCACATTATGGTCAGCCATCACGGCTCCTATGAATTCGGCTCCCCCAAATTACCGGCAACCCCCGAGGCATTTATGGTTAATTACATCGACAATCTTGATGCCAAGATGAACCAGACTGCCTCACTGATTGAAAACGACAACTCCGAAGGTAACTGGACCGGTTACCAGAAGTCGCTGGAAACCAAGCTGTATCGAATGCGGGTCTTGGAGCAATAGTGTCGGCACAGCCAGTCTTTATCTCGATAATGGATGCATGAAAGTCTTTACGGCCTGCGCCGGTGTTTATTTAGGGCAAAGACTCTGTGTTAAACGATTTGCATTGACTGCCGCGGATTGTGTATAATAGATCACAATGAAGAATGCCTGTGTTGTATAAAGACAGGCATTGTCTATTAATAAATCAAGAGGCGTCGCACCATCTCGAAAAAACAGTGCCATCTGGCACTATTGCTGGTTTTCAAAAAGTCTCGTCAAAAGGCGGCCAAGAAACCATAATCTCGGGAGGTGACTATGAAATCAGTACATTTGTTTCTGTTTTGTCTGTTGGTGCTCAATAGAACCGGCTGGTCTGACAGTCTCGACATCTGCTTTGATAATACATCCTGTCCGACGGGTTATTACTGCCAGAAGACCGCGGGGGATTGCAGCGGGGCAGGCGTTTGCACCCGCAAGCCTGACGTCTGTATGACCCTGTGGAATCCGGTCTGCGGCTGCGATGGCAAGACCTATTCCAATGCCTGTTTTGCAGCTGCGGCTGGAGTGAATGTGAATTACAACGGGATATGTAAGCCGATGTATTCCTGCCAATCGAACGCGGATTGCCCCGGAACGACCCACTATTGCGCGAAGCCTGTGGGTCAGTGCAGCGGTACCGGAATTTGCCAGGAACGCCCTTTGGCGTGCCCGGACCTTTGGGAGCCGGTCTGTGGCTGCGATGGCAAGACGTATTCCAATGCCTGTGATGCGGCCATGGCCGGAGTCAGTGTCGACTTTCTCGGCGAATGCGAAAAGGCCTGTACGGATTGTATTGATTGCGATCCCAGGTACTACTGCAAAAAAGACCCCGGCGACTGTTACGGTATCGGGCAGATTACCCTGCGCCCCACGGCCTGCCCGGACCTTTGGGAGCCGGTCTGCGGCTGCGATGGCAAAACGTATTCCAATGCCTGTGATGCGGCCATGGCCGGAGTCAATGTCAACTATGATGGGCCATGTGCAAGCTGCGTGAATCCGCCGGCCGCCGACCTTAACAAGGACTGTAAAGTCGATATCGGCGACCTGGCAATTCTGGCCTCCCAATGGATGACCTGCGGACTGGACCGGCAGGAATACTGCTGGGTGTTATAATTTTGACCTGTAATGATATTTGTTTTTGGCGGGGAGGGACAGGGTGTATATTTGTTAATATGCGATAATTTAAACCTTGTATTGTCTGAATAATTTTCCAAATTTTCACTTTTTGATTGAAATTCGTCCATTTATCGCTATAATTTCCCCTCTGTTTTTAATAGATTCGGGATATTTTAAGTAGTATATTGACTCGACTTTTTAGTGTCAGGAGAATTAACCGTGGAAAATCATAGCAAAAGTCTTCGTAAACGAGCCCGCAGACAGGGTTTTCTGGTTCGCCAGAGCACCAAAAAGGGCCGCGCGATTCATTCCCGCAAACGTCGGGCCGGCCGCAGGGTCAATGTTCGCAAGAGCTTTTCGTAACGAATTGAAATAAGCTGTCCATCGCTGCGGCTACCAGGTGTAACCGCAGTGATGGCAGTAGTATGTCTTGTTCGCGGGGGACTGTTCTGCCGGGCGCAGAACGATTTTTTTGGTCTGAATCATCATCGCCAGCTCGTCATTCATCTCGACGGGGCTGTACAAAATCCATGCTACATTATTCGAGCCGCATATTGGGCATCGCGGCGTCCGACCTTCGGGCAGTTTGGTTGTCATCGGCCTCACTCAGACTTTACCATAACGGTTAAACCACGCCCGCTGTTCAAACGGTTTTTTTGCCGGGGATTTATACTCTTCGGCGGGTATTCCGATCGGCAGCAGGATGCGGACGTATTTGGTGTCGGGCAGCCCCAGCATTTGTCCGATGGTCTCGGCCCGACCTTCCAGCCGCAGCCAGCCATCGATCCAGACACTCGCATAGCCCAGGGCCGTAATCGCCAGCAGCATATTTTCCACGGCCGCGGCACAATCCTCGACCTGAAAGGCAAAGCCTTCATAGATGGCTTCCGGATTTTTATCCAGCACACAGGCGACAAAGGCCTGTGCCTGCTGCATGGCCTTGTTGGCCGGGTGCAGTTTGGCAATCTGTCGGACCAGCGTCGGTTCATCGACAATTACAAATTCCGTCGTCTGGGCATTTTTGCCGGATGGGGCGTCCAGCCCGGCCTGAACGATTTTGTATAAATCTTCCCGTGCGACCGGGACATCCTTGAATGCCGCCCGATAGCAATGCCGTTTCTTGACTACATCGAAAAAATTCATCGTCTTATCTCCAGATTAAAACCGAGACCATTATACGACAGAGTATCCCCCCATTTCCAGTCTGAAAACGACAAAAAGCGATATCAGCGGATTGGGGGATTTAACAAAGTCTTAACATGAATGCAGCCCTGCACAAAGATGCAAGGCTGCATGAACGTATTACGATGAGATCGTTTCGTTTTGGGCTTATTCCGCCTTGGTTGTGGTGTTTTTGCGGCGGATACGGGCACCGACCGAGTTGAGTTTTTCTTCGATTTTCTCATAGCCGCGGTCGATGTGATAGACGCGGTTGATGACGGTGGTGCCGTAAGCGGCCATGCCTGCCAGCACCAGGGCTGCCGAGGCGCGCAGGTCGGAGGCCATAATCGGTGCCGCAATCAGGCGGTCCACACCGGGAATGAACACGCTGGGGCCTTCCTTGCGGAGATTGGCGCCCATACGATTCAGCTCGGCCACATGCAGGAAGCGGTCGGGATAAATTTTCTCGGTGATGACGCTGTTGCCGCGGGCCAGGGCCAGCATGGCCATAAACTGGGCCTGCAGGTCGGTGGGGAAGCCGGGGTACGGCTGGGTGGTGATGTCGGCCGGAAGAATCGGGCCTTCGCGGCTGACGACACATCCATCGATGGCAGGTTCGATATCCACACCCATATTGTTCAGACGATCCGCCACGGCCACCATATCATTGATATTGCAGTTGCGGATATGGAGATTGCCTCCGGTGATGCCTGCTGCAACCATAAATGTACCGGCCTCAATGCGGTCGCCGATGACTTTGTAGTGAATCGGACGCAGTTCTTTGACACCCTCGATGACCAGCCGCGGCGAGCCGATGCCGGTGATTTTGGCGCCCATCTGGTTGAGAAAGTTCGCCAGGTCGCTGACTTCCGGCTCACAGGCCGCCGATTCGATGACGGTGGTGCCCTTGGCTAAGCAGGCCGCCATCATGACATTATCGGTTCCCAGCACAGTCGAGCCGAACGGCCCACCCAGAAAGATTTGCTTGCCGCGAAGACCGCCGGGTGGGGCGGACGCGACGATATAGCCGTTTTCAAGGTGAATCTGGGCCCCCAGCTCCTTGAGGCCCCGCAGGTGGATATCTACGGGGCGGTCGCCGATGGCGCAGCCGCCGGGCATGGAGACTTTCACCTGCCCGCACCGGGTCAAAAGCGGCCCGAGAATACAGATACTGGCACGCATCTTGCGAACGAGGTCGTATTCGCCCACAGGCCGCTCGATAGTAGTCGCGTCGATGACCAGACCGCCGTTTTCATCCCGGCGGGTGGGAACGCCCAGGCTGTGCATGATGGTTTGAAAGCTGGCGATATCGGCCAGATTGGGGGCGTTTTCGATGACCGTCTTGCCTGCCGCCAGCAGCGCCCCGGCCATAATCGGCAGTGTGGCGTTTTTGGACCCGGCCACGTCGATCGTGCCGGACAAGCGAACCGGCCCATCAATTTCAAAGATATCCATATCCTGTTTTTCCTTATTGTATAGTTAGGTCAAGTCTGTATAAAAATATATCGGCATTTTTTCAGATTAAGCCAGCCCCAGCACATGCTGCATCGTGTACAGGCCGGGTTTCTGGGTCAGTATCCAGTTGGCTGCTCGCAATGCACCGCCGACAAAGGTATCCCGACTGTGGGCGTTATGCGAAATGGTAATCGTTTCGCCGATGGTGCTGTAGATGACCGAATGCTGGCCGACGATGTCGCCTGCGCGAATGGCGTGCATGCCGATGGTGCCGCCCTGACGCAGGGCTTCTTTGCCTTCACGGCCATGGACTAAGCAGCCCGGAAAGTCCCGGCCGGTGGCCTGGCAGATGCTTTTGGCCAGCGACAGGGCCGAGCCGCTCGGGGCATCTTTCTTAAATCGGTGATGGGCTTCGGTAATTTCGATATCGTAATTGGCTCCCAGTGCCTCCGCGACCTTGCCGACAATGCTGAAAAGCAGGTTCATCCCGAGGCTCATATTGGTTGCCTGCACAATAGCAATCTTCCGGGCGGCCTTTTTGAGCAGGTCCATGTGGGTATTATCCAGGCCTGTTGTACCCATAACTAACGCAGTACCCGATTTTTCCGCCCAGCTTATGGTTTCTGCGGCCGCCTGGGGCAGGGAAAAGTCGATCACGACGGAGGCTTTTTGTGGGAAAGATTTGTCCAGATTAACGCCAATCGGCGACACCCCAGCCAGAACGCCGGCATCTTTGCCTAATTCCGGATGTGCGGGGTGGTCAACGGCCCCAGCGATCTGAAAAACCTGCTCTTCAACTGCCAATGCCATTATACGACGGCCCACGCGTCCGGCCGCACCATGGATTACCAAAGTGGGTTTCATTGTGTATCTCCAATTCGAGTTCTATGTTTGTTCAGTGGCGATAAGTATAAGTGGTTCGGACGCTTCTGACAAGACTGAACCTGCGATTGCTCTTGACAGTAACAAAAGAAAGGGGATAATCGTCTTATATTAAAAGAACGGAATAATTCTGGAGATTGAAGATGTTTAAAAAGTGCGTAATGTACATGCTGGTTTTGAGTTTTGTCTTATCTTCTGTGCTGGTAAGCGGTTGTGAAAAGAAATGGCAGTCCGGAACGCTGATCGGTGCCGGTGCGGGCGCGGCCATCGGTCAGGTGGCTGGCGGCAATACCGAAGCGACGCTCATCGGCGCGGGTGTGGGTGCACTGGCCGGCGGCTTGATTGGCGGGGTGATGGATAGCTCCGATGCGAAAAAGGCCGATGAGGCCAAGAAGGTCCCCGCGGCGTCATCAGCTTCCGACCAGAATACCGTGACCATCTGGCTGACCAATCCCAATGGTTCGCAGACACCCGTGCGGCTGACCCGCAACGCGGACGGCTCTTACACCGGCCCCAAGGGCGAGCGCTACCAGACAATGCCCACCGAGGAACAGCTCAAGCCGGTGTATGGCATTTAATGGTTGGCAAATCGATTTGACTGACAATCAAGGCAGGCTGTGGCCTGCCTTTTTTTGTGCATTGAAGATTTTTATTGTACCGGCGGGGAAGGCGTACTTGTCTAAGTCTTTCGGGCTGACCCACTTGACTGCATCGCAGGTGATGGCTTTGGCTTTTCCGCCGAGGGGTTTGCAAGCGTAGGTGTGCAATGTCACCGAAAAATGCGAATAGGCATGTTTGACCACGCAGAGTTTTTTGCCTGCCCTGACAATCAGGCCGGTTTCTTCGAGGACTTCACGTTCTGCGGCGGCGGTAAAGGTTTCGCCTTGTTTTTTCTTGCCGCCGGGTAATTCCCACAGCCCGCCGAGAAAGCCTTCGGGTCTGCGCTTATCGATCAGGATTTTTCCTGCATCATTGGTGATCAGGGCGACGACGACCGTATAATGCGGCGTCTTTTTTTCCTTCTTTCGCACTGGCAGCGCATCCTGCAGATTCTGCTGATAGGCCTGGCAGAATTCCCGTACCGGGCAGATCAGGCACTGCGGATTTTTCGGCGTGCAGATTTCCGATCCCAGTTCCATCAGGGCCTGATTCCAGTCGCCGCATCGGTCTTTGGGCAGAAGCTCTTCGGCAATCTGCCATAAGCGGTCGCGGGTCTTTGCATCGGCAGGGTTGTCCTGAATCGCATACAGCCGGCACAATACGCGAATGACATTGCCGTCCAGCACGGCCTTTCGCAGGCCAAAGGCAATACTGCCGATTGCCCCGGCGGTATATCGGCCGATGCCGGGCAGGGCGAGGATGGCTTCAAACTCCTGCGGGAATTGTCCGCCGTATTGTTCGACAATCACCTGGGCCGCTTTGTGCAACGATTTGGCGCGGGTGTAATAGCCCAGCCCCTGCCAGAGTTTCAGGACGGTGTCCAGCTTCGTCTCTGCCAATGCCTGCACCGTCGGCAGCTTTTTGAGAAACCGCTCATAATAGGGAATGACCGTCTTGACCTGAGTCTGCTGCAGCATGATCTCGCTCAGCCAGATGCAATACGGATCCTTAGTCCGACGAAACGGCAAGTCCCGTGCAGCGGTATCAAACCACTGCAGCAGGCTTTTATGAAACTGGATGTTAGACGGTTTGGTCATTAGTAACAGGTTTGATATTGCAGAGAAAAGCATCCAATGTTTGCTTTTTATACCATAAAGTAATTGGGTACATGATGGCGGAACCTAACGTCATAATACCACAATACAACAGACCACCGATTATAATGCCAAACAGAAGCATTAAGTTAAAACTATTTTCCAAAGATGCATCTGCAGTTGTTGGTGGAATTAGAAATATTTGCATATTTTCTTGAGCTAATGAATAATTTAACCAAGCAAGACAAATAAAAATTGTAATGACGAGAATGTACATGAGTAATGCCAAGTACATGCATCTTCTCAATTTAACATAATGTAAAACCGATTGCTTCTGAGCCTCCGTCAGGTGCTCGACAGTTAAATGATAATTTGCCAGGAATCCATTTGCAGCAGCAAGTACCCGCTTCGAATAATTTTTCTTTTTCACAATCAGCTCCTTATGACGACATTGTAGATGCAATATTGCCGTCAGTTTGTTTTCAATTCCCTTGTTATTGATAAGTTAAATAGAAACCAGGTTGTCCTTTGCATCAGGTAATTCATCCCATTGGCGTCCCTCAAGCATTCGGCCGTTCTTCTTTTTATTAAATCCGCCCCATTGTTTGAAGAAGAAGGGTACATCTGAAAAGACACACTTATTTTTTATGGTCAGTATCCACTCTTCTTTGATTGGTCGGGCGTTTGGACCGGATTCACCGCCAACTATCACCCAGTTAATTCCGTGCAGATTTAATTCGTCTAATGGCCCCAGTAATGGTTCCAGAGATAGAAAACGGATGTGTGCATCAACCTGTCGAAGATGGTCCACTCGATGAAGATACCTGTTGTTTTCAACGGTAATACCCATCCAGATATTCTCTGACCAATTTAAAATCGGGGCCAATTCCGCCAGTCTCTCGGATCGTTTCGTTAATATCTGATAAGTGTGCCGAGGGGTGTTGTTCATAACCTCAAAAATACTTTGGATATACTTGGCCGGAATGTCTTCATGAAACAGATCGCTCATTGAATTAACAAAAACTACCCTTGGCTTTCTCCATTGGTAAGGTTCTTCGATGGCTTCCGGATGCAGAGTAACCTTAAAGCCATTGCGATAACGGTATTGCCCCATGGCTTGCAGCCGTTTTGCCATGCGTTCAGCATAGCAATTAGCACAGCCTGGACTAATTTTCGTACAGCCGGAAACGGGATTCCAGGTACATTCCGTCCATTCTATTGTGGATTGAGTGGACATTATTTAATTCCCTTGTTTCGATATTTATCCATTATATCTTGTACTATCTTGTGACCAGTTTTGTTTGGTGATGCGAAAAAGATATTGTCCCTATTTCCGTTGAAATTCCTTTTTTGCAGTCAAGGTAAGCCTTACTTTACGCCACATCTGTTTTCTTGTCAATCTCCTGATTTAATGCTTTTTGAAGCAAGGGTATTTGGCG
>Ga0228536_1001754_pt1 | contig 17296 bp, 15 predicted proteins | sample SJ1Smetagenome_FD_168611 | JGI IMG/M metagenome (GOLD analysis project Ga0228536, IMG submission 168611) | Enriched culture of PCE-dechlorinating microbial communities from Ithaca, New York, USA - SJ1.S | ecosystem: Engineered > Modeled > Simulated communities (microbial... > Unclassified...
AATTTGGCGAAGCCAAGCAAGGGCATGGGCTGGGACGTTGTCGCTATCCTGGCAAAGTGAAGTTCGCGGTGCAGGCCTTCTTCACCGCGATGGCGCTCAATTTGAAACGATTGGTCAAACTCCTGACAGGGGTCGGCTTCAAGACGCAACCCGCTTCAGGCGCTTAACCCAGGGTGTATTGTCGGTAGTGGTCAAAGGGTAGGTAAAAAACAACCAAAATAAGTGAATTACGAACAACCCTGAGGCATGATTGCCCCTGTTTTCGATGAAATTCCAGCTTATGAGCAGGCATTTTCACCTAATCTCCTCTTTTTCAACACCCTCAGTGTTTGCGATGAATATAGAACCCGAGCAAGGCGATCAGCACCAAAACTGCAATCCCTCCAAGGAGAAAAGGAACTTGCTTTTGACCTGAATATCGGTCGGTTTTTCCGAGCACCCCTGAATTTGGTGTCCCTGAAACGGTCGGTGTAGGCGTACGGGAGGCCGTGGAGGTTTGGGTGGGGGTTTCATCTGGAGTAAGGTTGAGATCGGGAGTTTGCTCAACCGTAGGAGTGTCTGAGATGGTTGGCAGAAAGAGAGTGGGCTCCTCGGGGAGGTCAGTCCTGAAAGCAGAGGTGGCGGTTTGGAATGGGGTCGGGCTGCGGTAAATGGGCGTCCTGGTTGGGGTAGCTGTCTGTGTGGAAGTGGACTGGGGTGTAATAGCAGCGCTGATTGGTCCCAGTACTTGTTGAATTGATCCGTCAGTATTAAGAATTACCAATTCGTAGTAGTAGGTTTGCCCAATTACCGCCGTGGTGTCCGTGTAGTTGTAACTGTCACCTGAGGCTGGTGTGCCCGCAGCTTCTATGTCGTTGGAGATTATTTCATACGCGCCGTCAGAAGTGAGCGAACGTGTCACTTGAAAACTTAGCGTATTAACTTCTGTGACGGTGGCCCAATTCAGATTGATTGCATTAGCACCAGATGTCGCGGTAAATGAGAGCAAGCCCGCTTGCTCGTATCCAATCACAAAAGGAGTGAAAAACAGATCATTGAGCAAATCAGGACGACCGTTATTGTCCACAACGACTTCGATGGTCTTTGAAGCTGTACGGCAGGTCGTCTCTTGGCCGGCATAAATGCTGCCCACAGAAGTTTGAGGTTTGTTGCCGGTTTTATCCCATTTATCTGTCACTCGGGTCTTGGGGTCATACCACAGCAAGGGAAACTTGGTCTGATCTCCAGAACCACAATAAGCAGCAGATTGGATGATTGCGGCACAATCGTTGCTATCACGATAAGAAAAAGAGAGGGTGATCTCGCCAGGAGAAGTCCCTGGAGGAAGAAAAACGTCAAAGTAATTGCTGCAGTGATAAATGCTGCCGGCATCAGCGCTGAAAGGGATTGAGTTTCCGTGGTTTACTGCGTATAAGCTGACGGAATTAGGGCTGCTGGCTTTGAATCCATAAAAATCAGTGGAAGGGAGCGTGTTGGTCAGATTAAGCAGGCGGGCAGCCACGCCCGTTGTTTCGGTCAAGATCGGTGCGTCCAAGCGTTTATCGTCGTCCGCACCGCAGCCGGGTGCGGACTGGCTTGGAAGAACACCGATTCCCCAGAAATTGTGATCCACCAGGCTATTAGCAGAGCAAGAAACTTGGGCGGAAGAGCCATTTGAGGTGATGTTGTTCGCCACAAGCAGCAATTGCGCGTTCGGATTGGCATTGAGGCTGCTTACGGCAAATTGATTATTGTTGATGTGATTGAATCGCAGAGTCAATTGCCCTGCGCCTGCCTGGTAGGAAACGGCTGTTTGCCCATCTTCAAAAGTGCTGTGTTCAATCAATACTGGCGATGAGCTGTTAATCACCAGCAAGTCTCTTGAGGGATTATTGCAGAAAGCGCCATCGTTCAGGAAAATATCGCGGATTGTTGTCTGGGCTGTAACTTCGAACATTGGGCGACTGCAGTCACCGGAGGATGTGCTGATCCAACCATTGTTTTTGCCGACAATCGTGACCGGATAATCCACCAGGACGGTATGACTGTTGATCTGGTAGGGTGAAAGTACGTTGATGATCGCATCCGGGAGGCTGTTGTCGCGGGCAAATTTGATGGCCTTCATCAAGGCGATAGACTCGGGTAAATCGGTGGTATCGTTGAAGAAACAGTTTTCGTAACCATCACATAAGGATTCAGTATTAGCTACATAAAGTTGATTCTGCAATTGAAAATCAGCAGCAGAAATTCCCTGCGAACCGAGACTTCCAGGGAGAAAAAAGACCAGGAAAAGAACGAGCCATTTTTTCATAATTTCCATAAAAAATTATATCACTCAGCATTTGAAGGCTGACACATGTTAAAATAGAGTCATGCAAAAATTGAAATCGAATGTTAATTGGTTTTTCGCCGCATCAGCTACTGCCAGTTACTTGCTGGGAGTAATGATTGCCAGTTGGTCGGGACTCGCTGTAAATATTTTGACCCTTATTGCGGGTTTGATCATTTTTTACGCGTTTACGCTTCTGCAGGAGTTACAGCGATTCCTCACCTCCAATCGTGTCAATCCCTTCACCCGGGTCAGATCTGGTGGACAAAATCAATCATCAAGTGCGCTCACATTGATTGTTGCTGCCTTTTTTGTGATTTTTGCCGGACTTTATCTTTTATTGCAGGCGGAAGTTCTCATCGGCACAAACTCATTGCTTCTGACCGCCCTGGCATTTGTGGTGCTTTTATCAATTGGCAGGTATAGCCGTTTATGGGTCAACTCAATGACCTGGCTATTCGAGGGTTTGGTAGTCTCACCGATAATGTTCCTTCTCGGAAGTGCAATTCAAGAGTATCAGTTTTCCTACTTGCTTTTCCTGCTGTGCCTTCCGATCTTTTTTCTCTACAGTGCCTCAGCGATCACACTGCTGTTCTCTGAATATGATCAAAACTCAACTGCCAGAAAAAACGGCTTTATTGCCTCGGTTGGTTGGGAAAAAGCACTCAAGTTCCACCACGGACTCACGCTTTTGACCTATCTTGTTTTGGTGATCTATCTGGCAGGCAGCAACACCTGGTCGCGCAATTGGCCAACCCTGCTGCTCAGTCTGATCAGTGGGGCGGAGGTGTTCTTCCTCCAGCAAATGGCAGGAGGGATGCGCCCAAACTGGCAGTTATTACGGGCTTTAGCGATTGTACAATTCTTTTCTTTGCTCTATCTTTTGGCGTATCCTTTGCTCATAAAATGAACTTTTGGAGGAAACAATGACTTTAGAATTAAACAAAGCAACGCCTGAATTTGAACTCAGTGATCAAAACGGTGAAACACACAAACTTTCAGACTATCTTGGTAAACGTGTAGTTCTTTATTTTTATCCAAAGGATGATACGCCGGGATGTACTGCCGAAGCATGCAGTTTCAGGGACAACTACTCTGTATTCAAGCAAAATGACATTGTCATCCTGGGAGTCAGCGCGGATTCTGTTAAGTCGCACGCCAAATTCCAGGAAAAGCATCAATTGCCTTTCACGCTACTCTCGGACACTGACCACGAGGTCAGTGAAGCTTACGGCGTGTGGGGTTTGAAGAAAATCATGGGGCGCGAGTATTACGGCATCAATCGCACCACATTCCTGATTGATGAAGATGGCAAGCTTTTAAAGATCTACGAAAAAGTAAAACCTGCGGAGCACGCGCAGGAAATCATAGAAGAGTTTGTTTAGTTTAGTGGTTTACTGAACGCTGAGCACGGTTTTGGCGTTGTGCCATAAGCCCTCGAGGTCGTAATATTCTCGCATTTCGGGGCTCAGCAAGTGAACTACAACATAGCCGTAATCCAAGACTATCCAACCGGACTGACCACTGCTTTCTACAACAGGGTTCAATCCGGTTTCTGGTTTAATAATTTCACAGACATAATCAGCCAGGCTTTGCAGCATTCTTTCGCTGGTGCCGTTAGCGATTACAAATGAGTCCGTAAAGTCTGAGATACCGGTAAGGTCGAGGAGCAGAATATCTTCTGCGAGTTTATCTTCAAGAATTTGTACGATCTTGCGTGCTAAGTTAATTGGTTCCAGATTTCACCTCACTGCAGGAAGTTTAGCACAGATTTTTGAGGTCATGGCGGCTAAGTACAGTGTATATCGGTCCGCCAGGTTTTAGGGTGCTTTGGTATAGAAGCACCTCTCTGATCCTGGTCGAGCCTACATTTGTATTCCCATATTTGGCAAACAGCCGGGAAAACATTTCAGTCGAAGCCCCGCGAGCGCTTTCGCCAACCCTGCCGAGAGTAAGATGTGGTGTGAATCCGGCTTTTTCTGGTTCCGCAACTAAACCTGTGTCGTGGATAATTGCTTTCGCCAGTGCAGTGACAGATTCTGGATGCTTGACTCCCAGCCAGATAATGCGGGGATTGTGCTGAGAAGGAAATGCACCAAGATTTGAAAACTCCAAATCAAATTCTGTGAAGTTTCTGCAAATTCTTTCAAGCTTGTCACCAATTTGTGGGATCAAATCTTCGTCAATATCACCCAGGAAAAGAAATGTAAGGTGTAGGTTTTGTGGGGCAGTATAGCGCACACCCTTGATCGGATACTCCCGCTTTAATGTTGAAGTCAGCCTGAAAATTGTATCAAGCAGGGCTGGTTCAGGATCGATCGCAATAAACAAACGTTTAAGCATGGGTTTCCTCGTTTCTTATAGTTAGATTATACAGTCATTGAGGTAGGAGAGTAAGCTTTTTCAAAAATATGGTATAAGAAAGATACCCTGCTGTGTTTGTGATGCTGACACTCAGTTTTGTACCAACACGAACAAAAAAGGTCCGATCTTATTCAGGTGACGTGATAGACGGAAGTCAAGATCGATCCTGGTAGTAGGACCATCCTGCTATTGCAGGTTCAAAACCCTCCAGCACACGGCATGGCGGGGTGATATTTTCCAGGCACGGGACACTACACTTTTCTGGTATTATTGAGTTGTGAAAAAAACACGTTTTTTGCTTCTTTTTGTAATCAGCCTGCTCATACTCAACGGTTGTTCCTCGATTCAAAAACTACAAATCAGCCAGGATAAACTCCCTTGGAAATCAAGCGGCGATGTCCTCCTGCAGGATGATTTCAGTGACGATACCACCGGTTGGGAAATTGTAAATAACGTCTATGAACTAAAAGGTTACTCAACCGAAGGTTATCTAATTTCGATTAACAACAAGGGTGGAAGATCAATCTCAACCACAGGTCTGCAGTTTAGTGACGTCAAGGTGCAGGTTGGAACGCATAAACTTACTGGCAGCAACGATTCCTATCTTGGCATTGTCTGCCGCTACCAGGATAGTCAAAATTATTATCGGTTTTTTGTCACTCCTGACGGATATACTGGTTTGGTAAGGGTGGTCAATGGGGAGCCAAGTACCCTGCCTGGCGGAAAAATGCTTTACAACCACGATGTGAAACAAAATGACGGAATTAATTTGCTTGAGGCATTCTGTGTAGGAAGTCAGTTGAGTTTGCTTGTAAACGGAAAGCTCGCCCTGACAGCGGAAGATGAGCAGCTCACCAAGGGAGACGTTGGGGTTTTTGCGGAAACCGGGCAAGGCGGAGCTGGCTCTTTTGTTTTTCATGATTTCATTGTTTCCAAGCCGTAGATGAAAGTATTTCTAAACATGATTGGTTGCCGCCTGAACCAGGCGGAGATCGAGCAGCTTGCGCTCTCGCTGACTGAAGCTGGCGTTGAAGTGGTCTCCAACCCTGAGGACGCGGATGAGATCGTCATCAATACTTGTTGTGTGACAGCCAAAGCTTCTGCTGATTCGCGAAAAATGCTACGGCATCACAAAGCTCATTATCCCAATGCCCGCGTGATTGGCACAGGCTGTTGGGTGAGCGTCAGCCAGGAGAAATCCGCCGAGCAAACGCAGATGATGGACCAGGCATACGTTAATCCCGAAAAGGAACAAATCCTGGCAGACTTGTTGGTAAAGGCAGCCCCCGACCGTTATGGTTTTAGGCAATACCGACCTGATCTCGGGGCACGGAACCGAACCCGCGGATTTGTAAAGGTACAGGATGGCTGTGACAACCGCTGCGCGTATTGCCTGACCCAGGTCGCAAGAGGTCGCTCAGTCAGCACTGAGCCAAACAGTGTGGTTGCTTATGCTCAAAAACTGCAAAACCTGGGGGTTAGGGAAATTGTCCTGACTGGCGTACAGCTTGGGTCTTGGGGTAAAGATCTATCACCCAGGCAAACACTGGCAGATCTGGTGACGATGCTGCTTGATCAGACCAAAATTGAACGCATTCGCCTTTCGTCGATTGAACCCTGGGATGTTGGTCCTGAGTTAATCGGTCTTTTTAAAGACCCTCGATTGTGTCCGCATTTGCATATCCCTTTGCAGTCTGGCTCAGATGACATTTTGCGTAAAATGAACCGACCGATCAACACGGCAAGATTCTGGGACATGCTCGAGTTCATCCGAAGCGTGAAACCAGGTTTGTCCATCACAACTGACATTATCTGCGGATTTCCCGGAGAAACCCAGGAATTGTTCGAACAATCGCTTGAATTTATCGAAGAGTGCCGATTCAGTGGGGGGCACGTGTTTCCTTTTTCAGCCTTAGAGGGGACGGCTGCTTTCACAATGGACGGGCAAGTGCAGCATTCCATTCGAAAAGAACGCACAAGCGTCGTAGGGCAGGTTCTTGCTAAAACCGAGCGTGAATCTGTTTCGCAAAGATTGGGACAAAATGCGAAAGTGTTGTTTGAAAGCAGGGTAAAACTGCAAGGTGAATGGGTTTGGCAGGGTTGGAGTGAAGATTTCCTGAAAGTCTACACAACATCCCCTGAAAACCTTCACAACCAGGTGCGATGCGTGAGACTTGATGATCTGACTTCTGAGAGCGGCATCATTGGGCAATTGTGGAACCAAAGCGAGGATAAATCTGAAGATTAGGTGACACCCGATTGTTACCTAATGCGGCCGCCTTGACAGGCTTGTTGTAATCAGGCATTATTGCAGTATATTGCTAGTGGGTCAGTTGGCATGAGTGATGCCATTTCTGGATAAGATTCAGTTTGGGGCGAAAGGCACGACGGACACAAGCGCCCGAGCCACCTAAGGCCGAACGGCGCTGTCGACTGCGTTCCCGCCGGGCGGCTCTGGCGTCGCCCCATTCAAACGGTGTTGGATTTTGGTTCCAAGCATTGGCCACAGCCTCTAACCAGGCGATGATTTGTTCGGGCGCCTGCGGATTTTGCCCAGACAACGCCCGGCGCACCAAAATCCGTTGGATCGACTCAGCCATATTCAACCAGGAACCAACCAGTGGGGTATATAACATCATCACGCCGTGTGCGAACAGCCACGACACCAATTCGGGGGTGTAATGTCCTTTCAGGTTATCCCAAATCAACAGCATCCGTAACGGGGGCAGTGTCTCCGGCAGGGTAATCCGCACGGATAAACCGCGCTGCCAGGTTTTCCATACCTGGCGGTTGGTTTCTTCATCCAAGATGGGTTTTTCAGGGAGCGTTTTGAGGATGTCTTCCACTTGAGCCTTGATCCAGGGATGCAAAATGGCATTGGTCGATTGGGTGACGCCTTTGACCCGCACTTCGCCACTGGCTGGATGGAACAGGGTCAGCATCTTGGCCGTTCCATTGCGAACGTACTCATGGGGTTGATGCACCGGCTGACTTTCCGGCTGCCAGCTTTCCCCAGGACAGGGGACCGTTTGATACGGCCCTGCCTCATCTTCTACCCAGGTAGCCAGCCCCATTTTTTTGCCCTCCCGATAGGCCCTGTCAATCAATTCTTTTTTTGCCCTGCATCCGGATCCGTAACCATCACCACCCCGCGTTTTCGTTTCCGGGCAACCTGTCCCGTTTCACACCAGGTGCGCGACTTCTGCCAGCGGAAGCCCGCTTCCTGCAAGATCACCCAGATGCGTTCCGTACTGATCTCCGGCAAGCCATCCGTTGCTTTCCGCAGCACTTGCTGTAAGGTGGTCAACGACCAGGTGTTCGTGCCATCTTGCTCGGCAGTCGGCGGCCGTCGCGCTTCTTGTAAGACACGCTCCCGTTCCGCAGCCGTGTACTTCGGTTTTGGCCCACCGCCGTGTTTGGGTTGAACCGCCGCCAGCCCTTCCCGATTGAACTGCTCTACTAAATGGGAGACCGGATCTCCGCACTTTCGCCCGACCCGTTCCGCCGCCTGGGTATAGCTGCATCCATCGGCCACCGCTAAGATTTCTTTCGCACGAATGACATGACTGGCCGGTTCACTTTGCGAACGGCTAATCCGTTCAAGCCATTCTCGTTCTTCTTCGCTTAGCTTCCGCAATGGGTCTTTCTTTCGTCCCGTCATCGCCCTGTCCCTGCCTTTTTGGAGTGGTTACCTTTCCTCTCTTCATGGCAAGTTCCATGCCAACTGACCCACTAGAATGATAAACTCAGGTATTAGAGATATTTATCGCACAAAAAAAAAACAGGCGATTTGTTTGTGCCAATAAATCGCCAATTTTCAACCGCGTGATCGAAAAAACTGATTCAAAACAACGCGTTTTTTGGTCGTTACATTCGGAGAAAGTGACCAATTCCCCACTTTTCTTCTTCAGTTGATATTTCCCCTACCTCACCATCAAAAAGAACGCTTGAAAAACCGTCTTGTTCAAACAACGTCAGCGGCAGAGTCTGCGTCAACGTCTGCGGCGTGTCAGCAAGGCGTCTGCGTCACGTCAGCTTGGATGCAGACGGTGTATTTTGCTGATATTAAATTTTTGGCACCCTTGCTTGGGCTATCCCCTCTGCAAGCAGACGGGTCGCACTGCCTTCGCAAGAGCGTTGATTTCCTCCAATATTTATGAATCCACCAGCACTGAACGCCGGTTTCATAACAAACGACTCTACATTCTACGCTTCGCCAATAAAAATCTTGATTCTTTCTTGACGTTAACTTCCATTTTCTTGCCCGAATCTTTATTGGTCAAGGGGTAAAGTAATGATTGTTAATAAAGGAGAACTATGAATGACCTTTGGATGATCTTGATTGTGATTGTGTTTTTCCTTTTGATGTGGGGATTCGTCTCTCTGTGCAATTCTTTGATGGAGAAGTGAAAATGAACGGACTCTTGATTGTGGTTGGAATCATTGCGGTGGGCTTGTTAGGTTACCTTTTTATCTCATTAATTAAACCGGAGTGGTTCGGATGAGTAGCATGAATTGGCTCCAATTTCCGTTTTATATTGTGGTTCTGTTAATTCTGATCAAACCGCTTGGATTGTATATGGCAAGGGTTTACCAGGGTGAGCGGAGTTTTCTTTCACCTGTCATTTTGCCGGTCGAAAAGTTTATTTTTAAGCTTGCAGGAGTCAAACCAGATGATGAAATGACCTGGAAGATCTATGCGCTGAGCGTTTTGCTTTTTAACCTGGTTGGGTTTTTCTTTCTTTACCTGTTGCTGAGGTTTCAGCATGTTTTACCGCTCAACCCTCAGGCGCTGGGCGCGGTTTCACCTGAACTTGCCTTCAATACGGCGATCAGTTTTGTGAGCAATACGAACTGGCAGAATTATGGTGGCGAAACCACCATGAGCAATCTGTCGCAAATGCTGGGTCTGGGGGTTCAGAACTTTCTCTCTGCAGCGACTGGCATGGCGGTATTGATCTCCTTGATCCGCGGATTGTCACGACACAGCACCGACAAACTCGGCAGTTTCTGGGTGGATTTGACCCGCTCCATTTTGTATATCTTGCTGCCGCTTTCCATCATTCTGGCAGTCTTGTTGGTCTCGCAAGGTGTGGTGCAGAGCTTTCAGGCGAATATCATCAGTCAAACCGTTGATCAAACTTATGGTGTAGTTTCCCAAAGCCTCCCGCTTGGACCGGCGGCTTCGCAAGTGGCGATTAAACAATTGGGCACCAACGGTGGCGGTTTCTTCAATGTCAATTCGGCGCATCCCTTTGAGAACCCTACACCATTCTCGAATTTTCTTGAAATGCTTTCCATTTTGTTGATCCCAGGTGCTTTAACTTATACCTTTGGCAAGATGGTGAATGACAGACGCCAGGGTTGGGCAATACTTGCCGCCATGACATTAATTCTTGTGTTGATGACTGGAATCGCGATCAGTGCAGAATCACAGGGCAACCCGGCGTTTGTTTCGATGGGAATTGATCAATCCGCAGGGAACATGGAAGGTAAAGAAGTGCGTTTTGGAGTGGTGAACTCGGCCATGTGGGCTACATTTACCACGGCGGCATCCAATGGGTCGGTCAATTCGATGCATGATTCCTTCACTCCGTTAGGCGGTTTGGTGCCCATGTGGATGATGATGCTGGGTGAAGTCATTTTTGGCGGTGTGGGTTCTGGGCTCTACGGCATGCTGGCTTTTGTTGTGATAGCCGTTTTTGTGGCAGGCTTGATGGTGGGGCGCACGCCTGAATACCTCGGCAAGAAGATCGAAATCCATGAAATGAAAATGGCAGCACTGATCGTGTTGATCCCGGTGATTACAGTGTTATTCGGCACGGCGATCGCCTTATGGACCGAAAGCGGTAAAGCTTCCATTTTTAACGCAGGTCCGCAAGGGTTTAGTGAAGTGCTGTATGCGTTTGCATCCGCGGGTAACAACAACGGTTCGGCCTTTGCCGGTTTGGACGGTAACATTCCTTTTTATAATATTGCGCTTGGGATCGCCATGTTGTTTGCCAGATATGCTCTTATTGTGCCCGTTTTGGCAATGGCAGGCTCACTTTCACAAAAGAAAATTGTACCAGCCAGCAGCGGTACATTGCCAAGTCATACACCATTATTCATTGTTTGGCTGATCGGTGTCGTCATCATTGTCGGGGCACTCAGTTTTTTGCCTGCTCTGGCATTAGGCCCTATTGTGCAGCAATTGTTGCTTGGCATAGGAAGGTTATTCTAATGAACCGGAATCAACCCTTACTTAAAAATAATCGCGGAGAGCTTTACCGCCATGCCATGGTTGCAGCTTTCAAAAAGCTGAATCCCAGGCATCAAGTGCGCAATCCGGTTATGTTCGTCACTGAAGTTGGCAGTCTACTGACCACGGTGCTGTGGGTGCAGGCATTGTTCGGAAAGGGCGAAGGTTCAACAGGATTTATCGGCGCAATCGCCATTTGGTTGTGGTTTACGGTGTTGTTTGCGAATTTTTCTGAAGCACTGGCAGAAGGACGCGGCAAAGCCCAGGCGGAATCACTGCGAAAGGCGCGTCAGGATACCCCTGCCAAACGATTGCAGGGAACACCAAACACACTTGAGGCTGCCTTAAAAGTGGTTAGTCTGGTTTCATCTACAAAACTGATCAAGAATGATCTCTTTCTGGTTGAGACAGGTGACATCTTGCCAGCGGATGGTGAGATTGTCTACGGCATCGCTTCTGTAGATGAGAGCGCTGTCACAGGTGAATCCGCGCCGGTGGTGCGCGAGGCGGGAGGCGATCGTTCGGCAGTGACCGGCGGAACACGCCTGCTGTCTGATTGGTTGATCGTGCGTGTCAGTGCTGACCCCGGCCAGGGATTTTTGGATCAGATGATCTCACTGGTTGAAGGTGCCAAACGCCAAAAGACACCCAATGAAATTGCATTGAGTATTTTGCTTTCGAGCTTTACCATCGTTTTTCTGGTGGTGTGTATGACACTGCTGCCTTTTTCACTCTTCAGCGTGCAGGTTGCGGGACAAGGATCCCCCATCACGATAACGGTGTTGATCGCACTGCTGATCTGCCTCATCCCGACCACCATTGGCGGGCTGCTTTCGGCCATCGGCATCGCGAGAATGGATCGACTAATCCAACGTAACGTAATTGCCATGTCTGGCCGAGCCGTTGAAGCTGCCGGTGACGTAGATGTTTTGATGCTGGATAAAACCGGAACCATCACTTTGGGTAACCGTCAGGCGGTGGCTTTTGTGCCAGTCAAAGGTGTTAAAATGGCTGAACTGGCTGAAGCCGCGCAATTAGCTTCGCTGGTGGATGAAACACCAGAAGGGCGTTCGATTGTGGTGTTGGCTAAAGAAATGTATGGCTTGCGCGGCCAGACCATGGGCGCCAGTCAAAGGGCACCGGGAGGGATGCATTTCATTCCCTTTACGGCGCAAACGCGCATCTCTGGTGTGGATTTCAATGGGACGCAAATCCGCAAAGGTGCGCCTGATACGATGACGGCTTTAATCGAAGCCAAAGGAAATCACATCCAGGCTGATTTGCTGCCGGCAGTAGAAAGCATTGCCAACAGCGGTGGAACGCCACTTGTGGTAGCTAAAAACGGCGAAGCGTTAGGCGTGATCCACCTCAAGGACATTGTCAAAGGCGGCATCAACGAAAGGTTTGCTCAACTTCGCAAGATGGGAATTAAGACCGTGATGATTACGGGTGACAATCCACTCACGGCTGCTGCGATTGCTGCTGAAGCGGGCGTGGATGATTTTCTGGCGCAGGCGACTCCAGAAGCCAAGCTCAAATTGATCCGCGAATATCAAGCAGGCGGACGTCTGGTAGCGATGACCGGGGATGGAACCAATGACGCTCCTGCGCTAGCCCAGGCAGATGTGGCTGTGGCGATGAACACCGGAACCCAACCAGCGCGTGAAGCTGCGAACATGATCGACCTCGACAGCAACCCAACCAAGTTGATTGAGATTGTTGAGATCGGTAAGCAGCTGCTGATGACGCGCGGGTCGCTGACGACTTTCAGCATTGCCAATGATGTCAGCAAATATTTTGCCATCATCCCGGCAGCGTTTGCTTCAACCTATCCGATATTGGAAAAGCTAAATTTCATGAATTTAACCTCTCCGCAAAGCGCCATCGTTTCAGCGGTGATTTTTAATGCCCTGATCATCATTGCCTTGATTCCATTGGCGCTAAAAGGTGTACCTTACCGTCCAAAACCTGCTGCGAAATTGTTGCGTGATAACCTCCTCTTTTACGGATTAGGTGGCTTAATCACTCCTTTTATCGGGATCAAATTGATTGACATGCTATTAGCCTTCTTCCACCTGGTTTAGGAGAATAAAAATGGAAAAACAAAACTTGCTAAAATTTGCCGGTTATTTCTCCACTCTGTTAGTGGTGGTCGTTGGATTTGCTCCATCGATATTTAGAAATCCGACGGTATTTATTCCGTGGTTGTTACTTTTATCTATCATGTGGAGAGTTGTTTTTTCGTCAGGAGTGTTCAGATCATGAAGACACAATTACGACCGCTTGCCATCCTGTTTGGGGTATTGGCGCTGATTACGGGATTTCTTTATCCACTAGCCGTTACCGGTTTGGCTCAATTGATTTTCCCATTTCAAGCGAATGGCAGCCTGGTCAAAGTAAATGAACAGGTTGTAGGTTCAGAATTGATTGGTCAGGATTTTTCTGGTGAGCAGTTCTTCTGGGGAAGGCTCTCTGCAACATCCACGCATCCATATAATGCCTTCGAGCCGGAGTCTATGACCGGGTCATTGGGTTCAAACCTTGGTCCGCTATCTCAAGCACTGGTTGATAATATGCAAAAACGGGTCAGTATGCTGATGAAGGTTGACCCGGGCAATACCAACCTGATCCCTGTCGACCTGGTGACCGCATCTGCTTCGGGGTTGGATGCCAATATCAGTGTTTCTTCAGCTCTTTATCAAGTTCCGCGAGTGGCACGTGTGCGTGGGTTGGAAGAAGCAACCGTCATTGCGCTGGTAAATCAATATACTGAAAATCGACAGTTCGGACTGTTGGGTGAACCCAGAGTGAATGTTTTACTGTTAAATCTTGCGCTGGAAGGTATAAAATAAAGGAAATGAACTCACGCCCCGATCCTGACGAACTATTGAAGAATATCCAGGCAGAGGAACCTGCCCGCGGGAAATTGAAAATATTCCTGGGATACGCCGCGGGGGTAGGAAAGACCTATGCCATGCTTGAGGCTGCACACCAACGTCAAGAGCAAGGCATAGATGTGGTAATTGGCTACATCGAAACCCATGGTCGAAAAGATACTGAGGCATTGGTTCATGGTCTTGAGATTCTTTCACGCAGGCAGGTTGAATACCACGATATAAAGCTGCCTGAATTGAACGCGGACGCGGTTATCAAACGCCATCCGCAATTGGTTTTGATTGATGAATTTGCGCATACCAACGCACTGGGGTCAAGGAATCCCAAACGCTACATGGATGTTGATGATATCTTGGATGCCGGAATTGATGTGTATACCACATTAAATGTGCAGCATCTGGAGAGTATGAAGGATGTGGTGGCACAGGTGACCGGCATCGTTGTTCGAGAAACAGTGCCAGACCGGGTTCTGGATGAGGCTTCAGAGATTGAGGTGATTGATCTGCCACCGGATGAACTGCTTAACCGGCTTCACGAAGGAAAAGTATACGTTCCAGACCAGGCAAATCGGGCGATTGAAAAGTTTTTCCGCAAGGGCAACCTTTCTGCGTTGCGTGAAATGTCACTCAGAAGAGCCGCCGAACGCGTGGATACCCAAATGCGAAATTATATGCGCACGCGGGCAATACAAGGGCCGTGGGGGGTTGCTGAACGTCTGCTGGTATGTATCAGCCCAAGCCCGCTGTCTGAAAAGTTGGTGCGCACCACCCGAAGGTTATCAGATGAACTTAATGCCGAATGGTTTGCGGTGCATGTCAACCTGACTTCAAAACCAGAATTGAACCCGGCAAATGTTGAACGGGCAGCCAAGACAATGCAACTCGCTGAAGAATTGGGCGCGCGTACTCGAACTCTTACCGGGCGATCCATTCCCGAAACCGTTCTGGCTTATGCCAAAAAACACAACGTCACAAAAATTGTGGTGGGAAAACCAAATCATCCCCGCTGGATGGAAATGCTTTCAGGTTCCATCGTTGATCAATTAATTTATGCCAGCGGTGATATTGATATCTATGTGATCAATGAGCAGCCGGATCTTAAACCAACCAAGATTTCTGAAGAACTGCGTCCGCATCAACCTTTTAGGCGATACTTGTTTGCGGTATTTATGGTTGTTCTTACTACCTTTATAGGACATTTTTTTTATACTAAGCTGGAGCCTGTTAATCTAGTGATGCTTTATCTCGTCAGTACTATGGTTGCCGCCATCTATCTTGGGCGCGGACCGGCATTGCTGACTTCTTTTTTAGGGGTATTGGCTTTTGATTTCTTTCTGGTGCCACCCTATTTAACCCTGGCTGTTTCAGATACAGAGTATTTCATTACATTTATAGGGTTTTTCCTGGTAAGTTTGGTGGTGAGTACGCTCACTGCAAGAACGCAGGAACAAGCTGAAGCTGCCATTCAACGTGAGGAGCACACTTCCGCGTTGTATACACTTGGTAAAGACCTTACCTCTGCAACTGATTTGCATCAGGTTGCCGAGATTGTCCTCAACCATATCAGCCAGGTGTTTGGACGTGATGTTGTGATATTTCTACCCGAAAATGGCAAGTTAAGGATGTTTGCGGCCACTGCCGAATATTCTCCTGATGCCAATGAAATGGCTGTTGCGACGTGGTCTTTTGAACATGACCAACCCGCCGGTCTCGGAACAGATACACTGCCCGCAGCTTCATTGCGCTGTCAGCCGCTGAAAACTGCCCGTGGACAAATTGGTGTGCTTGGCATCCATCCGAAGGAAAGCGGAAAAATTCTTTCACCTGACCAAAGACAAACGTTTTTCTCTTTCGAAAACCAGGCCGCACTGGTGGTGGAACGTGCCATTCTGGCAGAACAGGCTCGGCAAGCAGAATTGCTTCAGGCGACAGAGAAATTACAAACAGCCTTATTGAATTCCATTTCACATGATTTGCGTACCCCGTTAGTAAGTATTACTGGGGCGTTGAGCAGTCTGCGTGAAGAATCGCTTAATATTAACCTGGAAGACCGCAACAGCCTGCTTGAAACGGCGTATGATGAAGCTGAACGGCTTAACCGATTGGTAGGAAATTTATTGAACATGACCAGGCTTGAAGCCAACGCTATCCATCTCAGGCTCGAACCTTGTGACATCCAGGATGCGATAGGTGCAGCACTCGACCAACTAGAAGAACGCCTTGGGAAGAAACCCATTGTGGTCACAATCCCTGAAGGGTTGCCACTGGTTTCTTTGGATTTTGCTTTATTTGGTCAAGTGCTTGTTAATGTTATTGACAATGCAATTAAATATTCTCCGAAAGACACCCAAATTGAGATCAACGTTACACAAACAGATGAAGAAATTGACATTCAAATCAGCGACCGGGGTATAGGAATCCCTGAAGAAGACTTAGAAAAGGTATTTGACAAGTTTTACAGAGTATCCAGACCGGAGAGTGTCAATGGGACCGGGTTGGGATTAGCCATATGTAAAGGAATCATCGAGACTATTGGTGGAAAGATTAGCGCAGCAAACCGTGAAGGCAGCGGAACAGTGGTCACCATCACTCTACCAAAGGTGAGTGAATCATGACCATTTACGGATTGATGGTTTTGGTTGTAGACGATGAAATCGCGATCCAACGCTTTTTGCGTGTTGCATTAAATGGACAAGGGTTCATCGTCAGTTAAGCCAATACCGGACAAGCCGCTTTGCAAGCTATTACACTCAATCGACCTGATCTGGTTATCCTCGATCTAGGGTTGCCAGACATGGATGGCATTGAGGTTACCCGACGAACACGAGAATGGTCAAAAGTCCCAATTATTATCCTTTCGGTTCGCGAGCAAGAGGATGACAAGATCGCCGCTTTGGACGCAGGGGCGGACGATTATTTGACCAAACCCTTTGGCATGGGGGAGTTGTTGGCTAGGATTAGAACGGTATTACGCCGCCAGAGCAACGTCAGTTCAGAACCGGTTTTTACCATTGGTGGCTTAGTGGTTGATCTTGCCAATCGGTTGGTTACAATGAACGATGCTGAGGTTCAACTCACCCCGACCGAATATGATATATTACGCTTGCTGGTAACCAATGCCGGAAAAGTGCTCACCAATCGTCAATTGTTGAAACAAGTATGGGGGGACGGTTATGATGACCTACACATTCTGAGGGTTAATGTGAGCAACCTAAGGCACAAGCTTGAACCAGATCCCTCCAGGCCAACTTACATCCACACAGAAACGGGGGTTGGATATCGATTAAAGTTATGATTTTAAAAAGTTGTTACTCGCACCAATTTCTTACACGGACCAATTTCGAGGGTGTTGAAAAAAGAGTAGATTAGGTGAAAATGCCTGCTCATAAGCTGGAATTTCATCGAAAACAGGGGTAATCATGCCTCAGGGCTGTTCATAATTCACTTGTTTTGGTTGTTTTTTACCTGCCTTTTGACCACTATCGACAA
>Ga0228536_1001759_pt1 | contig 17232 bp, 14 predicted proteins | sample SJ1Smetagenome_FD_168611 | JGI IMG/M metagenome (GOLD analysis project Ga0228536, IMG submission 168611) | Enriched culture of PCE-dechlorinating microbial communities from Ithaca, New York, USA - SJ1.S | ecosystem: Engineered > Modeled > Simulated communities (microbial... > Unclassified...
TCTTGTTGAGGACGGGGATAAGCTCGAGGTTAAGGTCTATCGCAAGGTAGCTGTTCGCGACAGTCTGGGCCTCGACACCCTGAGCGGCGTCGACGACCAGGACGGCGCCCTCGCACGCAGCCAGTGAACGCGACACCTCGTATGTAAAATCGACGTGACCGGGAGTGTCAATGAGGTTGAGGATGTATTCCCGTCCGTCCCCGGCAGTGTAGTTCATCCTTACAGGGACAAGCTTGATTGTTATGCCGCGCTCCCGCTCAAGTTCAAGCATGTCGAGCAGCTGAGCCTTCATGTTCCTGCCGTCGATCGTACCCGTCTCCTCAAGGAGACGGTCGGCAAGCGTCGACTTGCCGTGGTTGACGTGGGCTATTATGCTAAAATTTCGGATCTTATCGAGGATCATTTCTGTCACTCCTTCAGTCAGCAGTATATTCTAGCCGAAAAAGCACCTCTTTATCAATCATTCTTTTTTACGATGGAAAAATCCGTAAAAGAGTTTATCCTGTCAATATCAATTCCGAGAGGGGCAATATAGATTGGACCGTATAAAACTGAACATTACCGTATGTCTGCTGTTTCTGACACTCGCACTGCAGCTCCCGGCTTCGGCGCAGGACTGGCCGATGTTCCGCGCAAACATCCGCAGGACCGGGAATGCCGCCGACATTGCCGCCGGCGCAGATCTCGCCGGGAGAAAGGACTGGACCGTAAAGATCCCCGATGCCGTCAGGTCTTCGCCTGCGATCTTCAACGATTCGATAATATTCGGATCCAATAACGGCAACATCTACTCTATGGATCTTTATTCCGGAAAGATCAAATGGACCTTCCCCACAGGCAACTGGGTCGTATCCTCCCCCGCCATAGCTGACGGCAAAGTTTTCGCGGGGAGCTACGACAGCAGGATGTACTGCCTGGACGCAGATACCGGGAAGATGATATGGAAATTCACGACTCACAACAGCATACATTCCTCCCCGGCAGTCGCTGACGGAATCGTCTACTTCGGCTCAAACGACGGATTTGTCTATGCCGTTGACATAAAGACAGGCTGGCAGAAGTGGAGGTACAAGACGGAGCGGGCGGTGCAGGGATCCCCTGCTGTATCCGGGGGAGTGGTCTATGTCGGCAACGATGAGGGCAAGCTCTTCGCCCTGGATGCCGCCTCCGGAAAGCTAAGGTGGCGTGCCGTAGTCGGAGGACCGATAGTTTCCGCGCCTGCCGTTAAAGACGGCCATCTCTACTTCACAAGCCAGGACGGGAAGATCTACTGCGCGAGGATCAAGCATCAGGCGGTCATATGGAACTATGACTCAAAGGCGCAGATCGAGACCTCCCCCCTTGTCGAGGACGGAAGGGTAGTATTCGGCAACATCAGGGGGTGGGTCACCTCGCTTGACGCGCTTACCGGATCACCGGTCTGGAAATACAAGGCCAATGAGTCCGTCTACTCATCCCCGGCCGCGTTTTCAGGGAAGATTTTCTTCGGGACCAACAGCAACGTCCTGGTCTGCCTTGACGGAAAGACAGGCAGCGTAGTCTGGAGGGCCCCCTTCAACGCCGACGTACTGACCTCACCCGCAATAGCAGGGGACAGGATAGTGGTAACTGGGGCGGATGGTAAGGTTTGCACCCTACAATAGGGCAATTGGGATTTATAGCGGCGCTAACTTAGCAAAGCTTGCGGAGCCACACTTCGACGTATTGATATACGCCTTTGTGTGACTCCGCTGCGCGTTGCGTCGTTATCACTCGCTCTAAATCCCAATTGCGGCAATTTGGGGCGTATCGAATCCCTAGCTTAGCAACATTTTTGCGGACTCTCGCTTAGACGTATGCCCAATACGCCTTCGCGAGGGTCCACTGCATGTTGCGTCGCTATCATCTCCGATCTGCCCCAATTGCGGCTGGCAGAGCCGGCTTTGGAAGGCTGGCGGCCAGGTCGCCCGCCGGGGAATTTGCAGCCTCTTGGCTGCGGTGAATTCGCGTCCTTCGGCCGCTGGAGAATTTGCTCGCTCCGCAGCGTTTCTCAGCTGCAAATTCTCCGCGGCATGACCCACGCCGCAATTCCCCGACCCTGCCCCTTGGCCACTACGACCGTTTGACGACAGTTTGACCACGTTTGACGATTGTTTGACGGTATATTACGACCGCTCAGCCGTTTTTTTGCCATTCAGCAAAAAAACAGTCCTGTAAAGCACTCCCAGTGCTATGCCCATCGCGTTCTCGTCGAAGTCGAAATGATCGTTGTGGTGGCCTGCTTTTGTGTCTGCTCCGATGCCTATATAGGTGGCTTTGCCGCCCCTCTCCTGTACCCTTTTCATCAGCCAGCAGGCGTCGTCGCTTCCGGCCATCGGCTGTATCAGTTCTCTCCTGTTTACTCCCCTTACTTTGGCTGCGGCTTCCATTACGGTCCGGGCCAGATCGGGGTCGCTGCTTGCGCTTATGGCCTCACCGCACTTCCGGGTGGTCAGTTTTACATCGTACATCTCGGCAGCGCCGTTCAGGATCCTCATGACTGCCCGGTATATGTAGAGAGCGGCATCTTCAGTCGCTCCCCTTGTCTCTATCTTCATGTGCGCGTTTGGGGGGACGACGTTTCTGCCGTCTCCAGCATTAAGCACACCGACGTTGGTCCTGACAAGGCCGTCTGAAGAGGGCGGGATGCCGTGGATGCTGAGCGCGGCGGAGGCGGCGGCCAGAAGGGCGTTTCTCCCCTTCTGGGGTTCGGCCCCTGCATGGGCACCGACACCTTTGTAGTCAGCGTCGATCTTTGTCGAGTACAGAAACCCGTCAGTCCCTCCGAAGACTGTCCCGGTCGGATTGCCGAGTCCGAGGTGCAGCGTCAGGAAATAGTCGGCGTCATCGACTGACCCGGCCTTCAGGAATGCGTATCCGCCCCTCGCGCCCTCCTCCGCAGGCTGGAAGATGAAGCGTATTTTTCCTCTGAGAGAGTCTCTTTCGGCTGAAATGACCTCTGCCAGGGTCATCCCTACAGCGGCATGGCCGTCATGCGCACAGGCATGCATGCTGCCGTTGTTCACCGACCTGAAACCGCAGATGACCGGCAAATGCTCCGGATCCTCCGTCTCTGTGGTATCCACGCTGTCAATGTCAAAACGTATCGCAGTCAATGGTCCGGGTCTTCTTGTCTCTATCTCAGCAACAAGGCCGGTCAGCCCCTTCATTTTTTTTATGAGATCCGGGGAAGCTCCCTGCCGAATAGCTCTCTCTGTCTGAGCTTCGGTATCCGCTCCGCGTCCCATTACGTATTCGGGATCGACGAGATCACCGGCGAAGCGGATATCCATTCCGGCACCAGCCAGCGCTTCAGCTATCTTCGATGTAGTCCTGAATTCAGCCCATCCTGTTTCAGGGTACCTGTGGAGATCCCGTCTTCTCTCCACCATTTTGCTCAATGTTTTTTCTTCTGAGTACAATAGGTACCCTCCTTTATCCCCGATGTGCGGCAAACGGTCAGAAGTTTGCCATAAGGCTTTCGAACGTATCCGCCTTCCTGATGAGTCTGACGGAGCCGTCTTCTGAAATAAGGACCTCTGCAGGACGGAGCCTGCAGTTGTAGTTGGACGCCATTGAATAGCCATATGCCCCGGCGTTCTTCACAGCAATGATGTCGCCCTCGGAAACCGGTCCGATCTTTCTGTCAGAGGCCAGTATATCCCCGCTCTCGCAGATGTTCCCCACTATCGTAGCCTCTTTTATGCCGTTCTCCGCCTTTTTGCCGGAAAGCACCTCGATCTCGTGGTACGAGTCATAGAGCACGTGCCTCATCATCACATTGAAGCCCATGTCAGTGCCGACGTAACATTTGCCGTAGTTCGTCTTGACGGCATGCACGGTCCCGAGGAGCACTCCGCATTCGGCTGAGATGTACCTGCCCGGTTCGCATTTGAACCGGACCTCTTTATTATCATATTTTTGAAGAAATAGATCGATCTTCTCAAACATCCTGCGGCCCAGTTCAGTCAGGTCCAGCCTCTTTTCTCCGGGCCTGTACGGTACGCCGAAGCCTCCTCCGAAATCGATGAATCCGAGGCCGGGGAAGTTTTCGGCTGCCATATCAAGGAGCGATGCCGCGGCATCCACATAGGGGTCCGGCTCAAGGAAGAGAGAGCCTATGTGCTGGTTTATGCCCGTCAGTTTCAGGCTGTATTTCTCAAGTATCTTTTTTACCTCCGGGCAGAATTCCGGCTGCACACCGAATTTCGTCTTATGGCCGGCTGTGATCACCTTGTCGCAGTGACCCGCTCCCATTCCGGGGTTGAATCTTATAGCGACCCTGCTTCCAGGAGATATCATGCCGAACTGTTCAAGCTGAGAGATCGAATCTACGCTGACCAGTATCCCTCTCTCCATACAGTAGCTCATCTCTTCCCGGGATACGTTGTTTCCTATGTAGAAAATCTCTTCCGCCCCGAATCCCGATCTCTGCAGGACAAATATTTCGCCGGGCGACATCGCATCAGCAGCCAGCCCCTCCTCGCGAATGATCTTCAGGAGGGATGGGTTCGTGTTGGCCTTGACAGAATAACTCGGTTTGATCCTTCCGCAGAAAGCTTTAAGCAGATCGCGGCACCTTTCCCGCAGGATCTTTTCGCTGTAAACGTAAAGAGGGCTGCCGTATCTGCCGAGCAATTCCTGTGCTGTTTCAAGGTTTATAAACACATCCATCACTCACTTTTCCGATTATTTTCGCATTTATAGCGCATGTCCCCCAAAAACTTGGTTTTCTGGGACATTATCTATCGTTGTCCAACCGCCATTGTCCAACCGCTTCGGACAAAAATATATTTATATCCTTGCGACGCCGCTTTCCCTTGCAGCCTGTGCCACTGCCACTGCGACAGCCTTGCCGACTCTCGGGTCAAAAGCAGCCGGGATGATGTAATCGGCTGAGAGTTCTTCGTCCGGGATAAGACCTGCGAGGGCTCTTGAAGCCGCTATCTTCATAGCGTCATTTATGTCGCCGGCCCGTACGTCGAATGTCCCCCTGAATATCCCGGGAAAGGCCAAAACGTTGTTTATCTGGTTTGGAAAATCGCTTCTTCCTGTTGCTATCACTGCGGCACCAGCTTCTCTTGCCTCATCCGGGAAAATTTCCGGAGTAGGATTGGCGCAGGCAAAAACGATCGCCTTGTCGGACATTGACCGGACCATTTCTTGTGTAACTGTCCCGGGAGCCGAGACACCGATAAAAATATCAGCCCCTGTCATAGCATCCGCCAAAGTCCCCTTTTTCCCGGACCTGTTGGTTTTTTGGGCCATTTCATTTTTTATCCAGTTCATGCCGTTTGTTCTGCCTTCGTAAATGATCCCCGCGCGGTCACACAAAGTTATGTCAGGAAAACCGTCGCTTAAAAGGAGCCTGGTAATTGAGATGCTCGCCGCTCCGGCACCGTTGACCACTATTTTGACGTTCTCCTTCTTTTTCCCGACCACTTTAAGGGCATTGACCAGTCCGGCGAGTGTGATCACCGCTGTCCCGTGCTGGTCATCATGGAATATCGGGATGTCGCATCTCTCTTTGAGTTTTTTTTCTATTTCAAAACAGCGCGGTGCCGATATATCTTCGAGGTTGACGCCGCCGAAACTTCCTGAGATGAGTGCGATCGTATTGACGATCTCATCGACGTCTTTGCTTCTGATACAGAGGGGAAAGGCATCTACATCACCAAACGATTTGAAAAGGACACATTTGCCCTCCATTACCGGCATTCCAGCTTCGGGACCGATGTCTCCCAGGCCGAGGACTGCTGTTCCGTCAGTTACGACCAGGCAGAGGTTATGACGCCTTGTCAATTCATAACTTTTACTTATGTCCTTCTGGATCTCGAGACACGGCTGCGCGACCCCAGGCGTGTAGGCAAGGGATAGATCTTCCTTCGTTTTTACAGGGACTGTAGAAATTACCTCGATCTTTCCTTTCCACTTTTCATGAAGCTTTAAGGATTCTAATGCGTAGTCCATGATAATATTCATCCTTTCTTTAATGAAACAGCTTCCCTTTTTAATATTACTACTTCTTCAGACAAGACGCTATCTGGAGACAGCAAAAAGAAATAAGCAGAAAAAAGAGGCCCTCTTCCTGAGCGAAGAAGGACCTGTCTGTATTCGTCCTGCTTTAAGTTCCGGGTATGCTACAGCAGTTCCGCTATCTGCACGGCGTTGAGCGCAGCCCCCTTGCGGAGGTTGTCGGATACGACCCACATTGAGACCGCGTTGTCGAGTCCTGTGTCTCTCCTTATCCTTCCCACATAGACCGCATCTTTACCTGCGCCGCTTACGGGCATGGGATAGAGCGCGTTTTGGGGATCGTCTTCCACTGCCACTCCCGGCGCGGAGCGGAGGACCTCCCTGGCCCTGCAGGGCGAAAGCTCCTTCTCGAACTGGGCGGTGATGCTCTCCCCATGGCAACGGAATATTGGAACTCTTACCGTTATTCCACTGACTTTCAGTCCGGACAGGTGCATTATCTTGCGCGATTCGTTGACCATCTTCCATTCTTCTTCCGATATTCCCTCATCATCAAATGCCCCTATGTGAGGCAGGAGGTTGAAGGCTATCTGATGAGGATAGACTCCGTCGTCCGGCGCGCTCTCACCCCGAAGGACGGCCTCAGACTGGTCCCTGAGGGTCTGTACGGCCTTCATGCCGGTGCCCGCGACAGACTGGTAGGTGCTGATATTTACATATCTGAGGCCGGCCTCTTTATGAAGTGGCCATAGTGCCACGACTGCCTGTATCGTCGAACAGTTGGGGTTGGCTATTATCCCCCTGTGTTCCAAGACGTCCCCGGGGTTTACCTCAGGAACCACTAGAGGGACTTTTGGATCCATCCTCCAGGCGGAGCTGTTGTCTATGACCACGGAGCCCGAATCGGCTGCTGCAGGAGCCCACTTACGTGAGGTCGATCCGCCGGCGGAAAAGAGCGCTATGTCAACATTTCTGAAAGAATTTTCAGAGACTGCCTCGACAGTTATCTCTTCCCCCCTGAAAACTGCCTTCGTACCGGCAGATCTCGGCGATGCCAGCGGAATAAGCCTCGAAACAGGATAGTCCCTCTCTTCAAGGGTCTTGATCATCTCCCTGCCGACAAGCCCCGTTGCTCCTAGAACCGCTACGGATCTCATTTTCTCCATTTAGAATGACGCCTCCTCGATAAAGTGTTCATGGAGGGCCTTGACGGCGTCCTTCGCCCTGTTGGAGCCCACTATGCATGTAAGCGCCAGGGCCGTGGAAGCGATCATCTCTATGTTGATCCCCTCTTCTGCCAGGATCGTGAACATCTTCGAAGGGATCTCGGGATGGTTTGCTATCCCCGCGCCAACGATCGTCACCCTCGCTATCTCGGTGTCAAAGGAGACCCCCTGCGCCTCGATCTCCCTGCATATTTCACGCGATACCTGGATGGCGGTCTCAAGGTTTGCCTTTTTGACGAGAAAACCGATGTCGTTTACTCCGCCCCTCATGTTGTTCTGGATTATCATTTCAGCGCCCACACCGTTTTTGGCCAGGCTGCTGAAAAGGCGCGCGGCCACGCCTGGGATATCCGGGACTCCCAGCAGAACCACCTTTGCCACCTCTGAATCGTGCACCACAGCTTTTATTATAAGACCTTCTGTTACCGGATTGCTCATCACCCAGGTACCCTCCTCTTCTGAAAAACTTGAACCCACATAGAGCGGGATGTTATAACGTGCCGCCATTTCAACGCTTCGCGCCTGAAGGACGTTCGCCCCCTGAACAGCCATCTCCATGCACTCTTCAAAACCTATCCTGTCGATCTTTACGGGTTTTTTGACCACTCTTGGATCTCCCGTCATAATGCCCCTGACATCCTTTAGCAGCTGGCAGGATTCGGCACCGAGAGCTCCGGCTATCGCTACTGCTGACAGGTCAGAGCCCCCCCTTCCGAGGGTTATGACGTCCCCGCTGTCTGTAATGGCCTGGAAACCTGTGATGACTGCCACTATACCCTCGTTGAGCGCTCTTTCGACGTTCTTGGGCTCGATGCTGTATATCCTGCCCTCCATCGGGAAGCCCTCAGCTTTTATACCCGCCTGAAGCGCGGTGAACGACTGCGCCGCGAGCCCAAACTTCTGCAGTGCGAGGGCAAGCAGAGCCACGCTCTGCTGCTCTCCCGTGGCCAGCAGCTGGTCCATCTCACGCCCGTTGTTTGTGTTAGCGACGTCTTTCGCGAGAGCCAGAAGGTCGTCAGTCATGTTGCCCATTGCGGATACGACTACGGCTACCCTGTACCCGCTGTCACGGACTTTTTTCACTATCTGGGCGACATGCCTCATCCTTTCGGGTCCCGCTACGGAGGTCCCGCCGAATTTAAGTACAGTCAGAGGGAGTTCCGCGTAATTCATTATTTGCGCCTCCATACTTCGCTGACCGCATCCTTAAGCCCCATGTCTACCGCCACCTGCGGCCCGTGCGCGCTGCTGTCGAGCACAAAGAACTGTGACCTTACCCCGTGCTCCGTAAACGTCTTGCACATCGCCTCGGCGACCCTTTGCGTTGGGCCGTTGACCAGCGCTATTACGGACGGGCCCGAACCGCTTATCGCGACACTCAGGCATTCCGGCAGATCGCGTACCCGTGAGAAGATGACCTCTCCGCCGCTGAACAGCTTGCTTCTGTACTGCTGATGGAGCCTGTCATCCATGCCCCATTTGAGGTATTCCCATTTGCCTGTTGCCCACGCAGCGGTAAGCAGGGCCGCCCTTCCGAGATTGAATACGGCGTCTTCGAAGGGAACCTGTTTGGGAAGGGCCTTTCTTGCATCGGATGTCTTCACCCTCTCGTCGGGAACTGCGACAACGCAGAGAACTTCCGGAGGAAGAGCGGGGAGCCTGACATACCTCAGATCATCTCCGTCCCAGCAGCTTACCACCATGCCTCCCAGAAAACATGGCGCGACATTATCCGGATGCCCCTCTATCATCGTCATAGTCCTGAGAAGCTCTTCCTCGCCCGCATCATGGCACGTCAGGTGCTTTGCTATAAGCACCCCGGCCACGACAGCACCGGCAGAGCTTCCGAGGCCGCGGCAAAGGGGGATGATGTTATGACACCAGAGCGATAATCCGGGGCCTTTCACACCCCATCTTTTGCAGGCCTCTTCGTATGCCCTGACCACAAGGTTGGCTGAAGGGTCGGAGAGCTCTTTGGCTCCTTCGCCGTGAGCCTCGATCCTGTACTCATTTTCGGGCAGGAGTTCCATCACTTTAAATATGTTGTAAAGGGAGACCGCCATGCCTATCGTGTCAAAACCCGATCCCAGGTTTGCGCTTGTGGCGGGTACCCTCAGGGTGATGAGTGGGTTCAACCTTTCATCACCTCCAGGAGTTCATCAAGAGAATCTCCGATCTCTATGGGCCTTCCGACCTGAGACATCGCTGTATCGGGATCTTTGAGCCCGTTGCCGGTAAGGACCATGACGACCTTTATGTCCTTAGGCAGGCGTCCCTGCCTCTTTAGCTTAAGAAGTCCGGCGAGAGGCGCGCATGATGCGGGTTCCGCGAAGATGCCGCCTTTTGATGAAAGGTAATACTGTGCAGAGAGTATCTCCTCGTCTGTGACGGAGTTGAACTCTCCTCCCGATCCCCTTACCGCATCTTTGGCAAGGTGCGCGCTCACAGGATTTCCTATCCTGATGGCCGTGGCCACTGTTTCCGGCATGAGACAGGGCTCTCCTGTGACCAGAGGCGCGGCGCCCGCAGCCTGGAAACCCATCATCCTGGGCAAAGCCTTTATCTTACCCATCTCTTCATACTGTCTGTAGCCTGCCCAGTAAGCGCTGATGTTCCCCGCGTTGCCGACAGGGATGGCGTGCCAGTCCGGAGCAGATCCAAGAACGTCACAGACTTCCCACGCCCCGCTCCTCTGTCCCCATAGCCTGTATGGATTGACGGAATTCACTATTGCGAACCCTTTTGTATCGGCGGCTTCCCTGGCCATTTCAAGCGCCCTGTCAAAGTTTCCTTTCACAGCTATTACTTTGGCTCCGTACATCAGTGCCTGTGCAAGCTTGCCAAGGGCGACCTTTCCGGCGGGCAGGAGGACGAAGCACGGGATCTGCGCAGCAGCAGCGTAAGCTGCCGCAGAAGCGGATGTGTTGCCGGTAGATGCGCATACCAGCGCTTTGGCGCCTGACTCCAGTGCTTTTGCCACTGCCATAACCATTCCTCTGTCTTTGAATGAGCCCGAGGGATTGCAGCCTTCAAGCTTGCCCCACAGATCTATATCCATCTCTCTGCTTATCCTATCGAGATGGACAAGAGGAGTGCTGCCCTCCCCCAGTGTTATCGGGGGGGTCTTATCCGTTACAGGAAGAAGTTCTGCGTATTTTTCGATAACTCCCATTTTGATTCCTCCTTAAAAAAATACCGCCCCTGTACTTCTACAGGAGGCGGTATGATCCGCGATTCCACTCCGATTCGGCCTTCCCATCCGGGGAAAGCCCTCATATGCGCTGTCCAGGGCGCACCCTGATGCCTTATCTGTTTCAGCTTCGGCACCGGCTCAAGGGTGGTATTCGGGGTAAGAACATCCGGGATCTTTCAGCGCCGGAAAAACCGGGATCCCCTCTCTGTGATGGTGCTTGTCCCTTACTATCCCTGTCATCGCCTTGCAAAAATAAAGATTGTCGTGTGCGTTTATACATCTACTTATTATAATTGTCAAGCCAGTATCAGTGAGATCAGTATCAGTGAGATCTATAGCTGATGTTCTATTGTACATGATTTGACTTATAAATTGACGAGATTTAAAATTATGGTCAGCATGACGGTGTCCGAGTTCTTATCCGGTTGGGGTCTGCATGGCATATACGGGGCTTTGCGCAGATACAAAGGAGTGAGCACTATGGCATTTAACATGAAGCAATACGCAGAAAAAATGGGCGTTAAGGCCGCCCTCTCGTACCTCGAAAACGATCCTGAAAAAAATATACCCAAAGCTGTGAACTGGGTAAAGCTGTTTGACAGGAAAGGAATTTATTCGGCAGCCTATCCTGCACTGGAAAGAATTGCCTCAGACCCTCAGAACATCTGGTTCAAATTCATCAAAAGCCTCTATTCGGACATAGACCCCGATGTAAGAAAGAAACTCTTCACCAACTTCATATTGAACTCGGCAATAACCGGCTTCAACAGGCGTGCGGAAAACGAGGCAAAGTACGACTGCAACGTACCATGGGCAATACTGATGGATCCCACGAGCGCCTGCAACCTCCGCTGCAAAGGATGCTGGGCGGCGGATTACGGAAGCTCCATGCAGCTGGAGAGGGAGATCCTTGACAGGATAGTCAGGGAAGGTAAAGAGCTTGGCACATATACCTATCTTTTCAGCGGAGGCGAGCCTCTCTTAAGAAAAGATGACATACTCTATCTATGCAAAAAACATGATGACTGCCTCTTCATGGCGTTCACAAACGCCACCCTTATCGACAGCTCCTTCGCTGACAAAATGCTTGAGACAAAGAACTTCGTTCCTGCGCTGAGCATCGAGGGCTTCGAAGAGGAGACCGACTTCCGCAGGGGGTCCGGCACATACAGATCTGTCGAAAATGCCATGAAGATCCTTAAGGAGAAAAAACTTCCGTTTGGCATATCATGCTGTTATACGAGCAGGAACATCTCTTCGTTAGGCAGCGAAAAGTTCTTCGATCACATGGTAGAGATGGGCGCTAAGTTCGCATGGCTCTTCACTTATATCCCAATAGGCGAAAACGCTGTGAAAGACCTTATGGTAAGCGCGGAGCAGCGTGAATTCATGTACAGGCAAATACGTTCTTTCAGAAGAACCAAGCCGATCTTTACGATGGATTTCTGGAATGACGGCGAATACGTCAGGGGATGCATTGCCGGGGGGAGAAGATATCTCCATATAAACGCAAACGGCGACATCGAACCATGCGCGTTCATACACTATTCCGACTCCAACATCAGAAACAAAAGCCTGCTTGACGCTTACAGATCGCCTCTCTTCATGCAGTACAGGACCAGGCAGCCTTTCTGTGAAAACCTCCTGCGTCCCTGTCCTCTGCTGGATCAGCCGGACAATCTGGCTTCGATGGTCGAGGAGTCAGGAGCCCGTTCCACATATATTGACAGGCCGGAAGAGGTAAGAAACCTCACTTCCAAATGCAGGGAGCGTTCCGAAGAGTGGGCCCCGGTCGCGGAAAGGCTGTGGTCGGAAAGGTCATGGGCAAGGGATGCCGCCGTACGGCACCGGCAATAGATTCTCTTATAACATCTATTTGATATTTATAACTCTTTCTGCTAAAATGCTCTCCGCACAGGAGTATTTCGACTTAGGTGGTGTTTGGTCACATGGCAGCAACAAAGGCATATGACGACAAAGTAATAATGACACGCGAAGGATATGACAAACTGAAAGCGGAACTAGTGGCACTGCGGGGAGACGGCAGGGCAGAGATAGCCGCAAAGCTTCAGGAAGCGAGAGGGTTCGGCGACCTAAGTGAGAACGCTGAGTATCACGCGGCTAAGGAAGAGCAGGAAAAGCTTGAGAACAGGGTCCTTTGGCTTGATTACCAGCTCAGTAAGGCTAAGGTCGTAGACGCAGAGGACGTCGACACAAGCTCAGTCAGCCTGGGCACGACGGTAACGCTCAAGGATCTGGATCTTAAAAAAACCTACATCTATACCCTTGTAGGCACCGAGGAAGCTGACATTAAGGAAAACAGGATCTCCGCGGCAAGTCCGGTCGGAATGGCCATAACGGGCAAAAAAGCCGACGATGAAGTGATGGTCAGGACTCCAAGGGGAATAAGACATCTTAAAATAATGAAGATCAGGCTTAAGTAAGCCTGATCTTTTTTCTTTTTCCGCGGCTCCGATCCTTTTACAGGGGCCGGTAGGCCCATTGGGCCTGATGCTTAAAACCTTCTCTTTACGCCGAAAGAGACCCTGATGACGCTCTCAAGGAATTCGCCGAACCCGAGGCCATAGGCCCTTGCTGACTTCGGGACAAGGCTTGTTGCCGTCATCCCCGGGGCGGTGTTGACTTCGAGCACATAGGGCTTCCCCTCTTCAGTGACCCTGAGGTCTACCCTGCTGTATGACCTGCAGCCAAGGCTCTTGTGGGCAAGGACCGCAAGCTCCCCTATTTTCTGCGAGAGTTCCGCCGGAAATTGCGCGGGGCAGATGTACTCGGTGCAGCCGCTGGTATATTTGTTTCTGTAATCATAAAAACCAACTTTGGGCCTGATGTCTATCGCGGGGAGTGCAATGACTTCGCCGGCTTCCCTCTCCCATACGGGGACAGTGATCTCCCTGCCCGGGATGTACTCTTCCACCAGGGCTTTGTCCTCCGATCCGTAAGCACTCCAGCATGAATCTATCCCTGCCCTGAGTTCTTCAAACGTCTCCGCCTTCGTGACCCCTACAGTGCTTCCGCCGCTGTTCGGCTTGACTATCAGGGCGCCGTACTTTGAGAGCATATCTCTCTCTCGTGGACCCGGATACTCCCCTTTGTGTATGACAGTCCCATCAGCCAGCGGGATGCCATTTATGGAAAAGAGGAGCTTAGCTACAGTCTTGTCCATTGCAAACATGCATGCCTCAGGGCCTGAACCGGTGTAAGGAATGCCGTATGCGTCAAGGCATGTCTGGAAACGGCCGTCCTCCCCCCAGTCCCCGTGAAGGGCGATAAAAACACCGTCAGCTCCGAAGCTGTGCCATTTCTCCACAAATGCCCTTGGTGAGTGGACATCTTCCAATACCACAGAGTGCCCTCTCTCAGAAAGGGCCTCGCAAACCGCCTTGCCCGAGTTCAGTGACACTTCCCGCTCGGGACTTGTTCCGCCGTATGCTACAACAATTTTCATATCGATCAAACCCTCTTTAGAAACTCTTTTTGGTGGCCTCTGAATTCGTCTCAGATTCTACACCAATTTTATATTCCGGATAAGCGTTGATGTAGAAGAATATCCCCGCCGTCAGTTCGTCTCCCGCCTTGTTGTCCCTTATCCATAGGTGCCACGTGGTGCAGTGCTTGTTGTAGTTTAAGGAGTAACGCATGGAGGCTATCTCCCGCGAAATATTGTCATAGGCAGCAGTTACAGAGAAGGTCCACTTTTCCCAGGAAGCCCCGAACGGAAGGGGGAAGGAGACGGTCTGGTAAAAGTTCTCGTTGTCTGCATACCTGTCCCACGCAAGGGGTGATGATCCGTCGGCCCACCTCCTGAAGTACATTGAACTGAAGCTGAAATCGCCGATTTTCCACCTGACGCCCAGCCAGCCGTCGATGATATCCTGGGTCTGGTCTCCTCCCTCGTACGTGTGGTAGACATATCTGGCTCCGTAGAAGGGCTTGAAGAAGAAGTCCCCCACATCGGGAGAGCCTGTCATCTCAGTCCCGAAAAGTATCCTCTCCCTCCACGGCTGTACGGTTTTAAGGTTGTCCTGATAACGCCCGTAGATCCCGAAGAACCTTATCCTCCCCCAATCTGAAGCATCACCGTACCAGGGAGAATATATGCCTAATTCAGGGTCGGTCCAGACGTTGAAGCGCTGTTCCACCCCCGGTCTCATTTCAGTCTCTATCAGTTCCCTCTGGGCCTGGTAGAGTACGGCCCTCCATCCGTTCGGGGCGTTGTACTCAAGCCCCCACTTCGGGCGCCACATGATCTCTTTAGAATCAGAGTCATATAGGCGGTTCGACTCCATAAAGACCGAAAGGTCCTGAAGGATCTCCCTCCTGAAATGTAGCCTGGCCTCCCACATGTTGTCCGACCAGTATATCGCATTGACGTTCAGTTCTCCGACTGTCCCGAGATCCACATATCCTTTAAGCCCTCCGCCCATGCCTTTGTTGGAATCATAAGCAAAATAGGGAAGGAGGCTCTGCTCCCTCGGCCCAAGCCTTGCGACGTAGTCAAAGGGATATGTGAAGATACATTTCTCGCCTATGTACACCCTTGGGCGTCTTATTATCATTTTTTTGTTTGGTATTATGACGACTTTTTTAGATTTGAGCCTGTAGTGGGGCTTCTCAAAGTCACATGTGGTCGTTGTGACGTTCAGCCATTCGGTGATCTGCTCGTCTTCCGCGTCAGTCTTCTCCTTTTTGGGCCGTGACTTCAGGACTCCGAACTTTACCGCATCCTCCATGGGCATGACACGTACATCGTTTCCCTGCATGAAGAGGGCTTCCATCTTGCCCGAGGCATCGGTCAGGACTCCCCTTCTCGTCTCAAGGCTGTAAGTCAGATGTTCACCTGTAAGCCTGTCCGGCCCCGAGAAAAGGTCGACCTTTCCCCTCTCGTCGGAAGAAGCCTCTACTAGCTGGCTGTTGCTGTTGTATTCGACATGCGGAGCAAAGAGCCTCATCGTCTTGCTGCGCACCTTGACATTCCCGTCTGCCGTGGCTATCCCCGTGTTCTCCTGGTAGACCACGCTGTCTGCGTCAATATGCACCTCGTCGCGGTCATCTTCGGCATAAAGGGGCGTAAGAAAAAATGTACATGCAAGGATGAGTGCAAGCGAAATGACCCGTAATGGTCCGTACCTGTACGTTTTTTTTATTCTTTCCACGTTACGACTCCTCCGCCTGTTACTGTGCATTCTCCGCTTCTGGCATCATAGGTGCCCTCTTTGCCTTCGACCGTGATCTTGCCGTCAGTAAGCATCACGCCTTTGAAAAAACTCCAGAGTTCCTTTGCAGCTTTGAATTCGACCCTGCCCGCCCTGAGGTCGTATACCTTGTCTTTCTCTGTCATCTCGGCATCCGCGCTCGTCATTTCAATATCGTTGTTGGCTCTTGTGAATACGCCCTTATCGGCGCTGATCCTTGTGACCTTGTCGCCGCTTTCGGTAATCGTAATGTCAAGAGACTCTCCGTAAAAGAGCCCGTCCCTGTGCTCCACCCTCGGAGATATGAGTTTCCACTGCGCTCCGTTTATCTCCCTCTCTATCTCGATATTTTCCACTATTATGTCGGGCAGGGGGATGTCTGCGGCCCTATTTGACAGATTTAGGTCCCTCCATAAAAAGGCTGACACTACAGCGATACAAAACAACGCTGCTATCGTGTATGCCTTTTTGCGGAAAATGTTTTTCACTGACAAATCAATGTCATTCCGATCAATATATTACGGATTGATCTGTGACCCGGCACCCTGCGGAGAAGTGACATCACCCGAGACGGCCATTGACGATATCTGGCTTGGGATCTTGTATCCGGGGACCGTAGTTGCTGCAGTGGTCTCAACATAGAAGAGCGTGCCCTCTTTCAGCTGGTTGTCAGAGCCCCGGACGAGGAAGCCGCCGGCCAGTCCGAGAGGGCCAAGAAGTACCGCGCCCGCGAAACTCGCGCCTACCGCTCCCACAGTCGCTGCATCCGCTTCCATGGCTTTTTTCGCGGCCTCTCCCATTGCAACTGTAACTGAGTTGGGACCGATCACTTCAAGCGCATCGAAGGCCATTTCGATCTCAGAGGGCCTTCCGAAGCTGCGCGGAGGCTTGACCTTGGTAATGTGGGCAAAAACTCTGCTTCCTCTGGGAGCGACAAGGTTCTGGTTTACGACGATCTCTTCGATGAGCTTCAGAACGACCTTGTCATCGACCTTTACATTTTTCACGGTAAGCGTCTGAGAAAGTGATGTCTTTACGACAGTCGAGGCAGGTATCTCGACCGGTGTGGACAGGACACCTTCAGGGAGAAGTTTTGTTATAAGCCTCTCTGTTCTCGCGGCGTACGGGCCGCCCTGTACCGTTCCTTCGACGACGGCTTCAATGGTGTCGATCCTGCGCGCAAGGGCCCATCCGGGATGTATTTCCTGAGCTACCGCCCACTCCGCGACGGAAAGCTTGAAAAGGAGCGAAGGCTGAGTGGTGGTCCCCTTCTCAAGGAAATCGAGCATCGCGGTCTGCCTTTCAGTAAGGCTGCCCGGAAGTTCCCTCCCGAAAACATCCTTTTCCGCTGCGCTTAGCCTTGAAAGAAGACCGCCGCCCTGCGGTGAACCATAGACTATCGTCTCTATCCTCTCGAGTGTCTGAAAGGCAGGACCTCCGTCAGCGGCCGCATCTGAGGCAAAGGAGAGCGAAGCCGATGAGAACACTGCGATGACAACTGCCGCCAGTATCAGATAACTTTTCAATTTCATATTAGTTTCCTCCTTTCAATTTTTCACTTTAGAATTTTTAATTGCCGCGGCAATAAAGTTTAAGAAGAGAGGAT